>Ga0326597_10000649_pt1 | contig 60499 bp, 63 predicted proteins | sample RVTome_12_FD_203789 | JGI IMG/M metagenome (GOLD analysis project Ga0326597, IMG submission 203789) | Soil microbial communities from uranium-contaminated site in the Upper Colorado River Basin, Wyoming, United States - RVT100D185 | ecosystem: Environmental > Terrestrial > Soil > Contaminated >...
GACGCGGCGGAAGATGCGGTACGTGCCGCCGTACAGGTCGTTGCCGCACACGACGTGGTCGCCGGGCACGAGCTCGTCGAGCAGCGCGTTGGTCGCCGCCAGGCCCGAGGCGAAGCACAGCCCCCAGTGCGCGCCCTCGAGCGAGGCGACGTTCTGCTCCAGGCAGGTGCGCGTGGGGTTGGTCGTGCGCGAGTACTCGTAACCCTGGCGCGGCTGCGCGGGCGCGTCCTGCGCGTAGGTCGAGGTCAGGTACACCGGCGGCATCACGGCGCCGTTGTTCGGATCGGGCTCCTGCCCGGCGTGGATCGCGCGCGTCTCGAAGTGCCCGCAGTCGTTCTTGATCTCCATGGCGGTGTGTCTCCAGCGCGAGTGTATGCGCGCTCGCGGGGGATTCCTAGAATCCGCGCATGTCGCAGGCGGGTGCTGACGCCGGTCGTTCCGAGGTCCGGCGGGCGGCGCTGGCGGCGCTGCTGCTGGGGCTGTTCTGGAGCGTGCCGATGGCTCCGGAGCGCGCCTGGGGCTGGGACGAGTCGATGCACGCGGAGCTGCCGGCGGTGCGCATGCTGCTCGCGGCGCAGGACGGCGAGCTCGGCGCCGCGCTCGGCGTCCTGCACGACTGCGGGCAGTACCCGTTCCTCTGGCCGCTCGCGCTGGCGTGCGTGCAGTCGATCAGCGGCGTGTCCGAGCTCGCCTGCCGCGTCGCGGGGACGTGGGCCTGGTGCTTCGCGCTCTTCGGGCTGTTCCTGCTGGGGCGCGAGCTCGTCGCCGCGCAGCGCGGACCCGACGGCGCAGCGCGGCGCGGCGACGACCTCGCGCCGTGGCTGGCGATGGGGCTCGGCGCGCTGTGCCCGCTGGCGCTGGCGTACTCGGGCACGCTTTTCCTGGAGGTGCCGTTCGCGGCCGTCTCGGTCTGGAGCCTGCGCGCGTGGCTGCGGCGCGACGGCCGGCCGTCGCGCGAGCTCTCCGCCGGCGCCTGGCTGGCCGCGGCCTTCTTCACGAAGTTCAACTACGCTCTGCTGCTCGCGTTCGGCTGCTCCCTCGATTGGGCGGTCGAGGGCGCGCTGGCGGCGCGGCGCGGCGGGCTCATCCGGCACCTGCTGCGCGGGGCCTGGCTGGCGGCCATCCCGGGCCTGGCGCTCCTGTGGTGGCTCGTCCTGCCGCTGCCGGCGGGCTCCGAGGTGGCCGCGCGCCACCGCGAGGCGCTGCTCGACTTCCTGGGCGGCAACCTCGACCTGGCGCCGACGCCCTGGGGCGTGCGGGCGCTGCACTGGGCCGCGTTCTTCGCGCTGACGGCGCGCCTGCTGGCCCTGCAGCTCGCCGGGGCGGCCGCCGCCCTGCGCGAGGTCGCGCGACCGGGCGCGCGGCTCCTGTGGCTCGTGCTGCTGGGCGCCGGCCTGCCGGTCTGGCTGCATCCCTTCCATCTCGACCGCTTCCTGATCCCGAGCGGGCCGGCTCTGTGGGCCCTGGCCGCGCTCGGGCTGGCGCGCGCGCTCCCCGCCGCGCCCGGGCGGCGGGGCGCCGCGCTGGCGGCGTTCGGCCTGCTCGCGCTGGCCTTCCCGGGCCTCGACGCGCGGCTGGTGAGCGCGCGTCTTTGCCCCGCGCCGGCGAGCGCCGACATTCGCGCGAGCCAGCTTCAGACCTTCCGCGGCTGGCGCGAGCTCGGCCCGCGGCGGCCGCTCCCGACCGGACCGTCCCTGGCCCGCGCGGAGCGCGACCGGCTGCTCGACCTGGTCGCCGCGGCCGTGGGCCCCGGCGAGCGCCTCGGCTGGCTCGGCCTCTCCTCCGAGCTCTCGCCCGCCGCCGTGCACCTGGGGCTCTTCGCGCGCGCCGGCTCGCGCCAGCGCTTCCGGCGCGACGCGCACCGCCCGATGGACGTCGCCTTGGAGGGCGCCGACCCGGGCTGGGACGACGCGCGCCTGCAGGAGTTCGCCTCCGGCTTCGACGCGATCCTGGTGACGAGTCCGCCGGATCTGCGCGAGCGCGCGGCGCGCGCCTTCATCCGTGGCTACCAGGAGCGCCTGGTCGGGACGCTCGGCTGGCAGGCCGCGTCCGTGGGGACGATCGAGCTCTCCCGTCCAGGGCGGGATCCGCTTCCCGTCCGGGTGTACCTGTGCCGGCCACCGCAGCGATGAGCGAGCTCGAGTCCTTCGCCGCCGCGACGCTCGAGCTGCCGGCGCTGCAGGAAGTTCTGGCGGGCTTCGCCCAGACGTCGCTCGGCCGGCGCGCGATCGCCGAGCTGGCGCCGCTCGTGCGCGAGGAGGTCGACGCCGCCCTGCGGCGCCTGGAAGAGCTGCAGTTGCTCGAGCGCGCGCGCGACCCGCTCTCGCTCGGCGGCGTGACCGACCCGCTGCCGCTGTGCGAGACGGCGCGCGAGCGGCCGCTGGAGGAGGAGGAGCTGGCGCGCCTGCGCAATCTGCTGGCGGCGAGCGAGCGCCTGGGCCACTGGCTAGAGGCGCGCCGCGGCGACTGCCCGCAGCTCGCCCGCCTGGGAGCCGGGCTGCCCGACCTGTCGTCGCTGCGCGCACGCATCGACCAGGTGGTCGACGAGCGCGGGCGCGTGCTCGACTCGGCCTCGCCGCTCCTGGCGCGGCTGCGCGCCGATGCGCGCGAGCTGGCCGGCACGATCGAGGGCACCCTGCGGCGCATCGCGTCGCGTCCGGACCTGCGCCCGCACCTGAGCGACGGGCGCGTGCACCGGCGCCGCGGGCGGCAGTGCCTGGCGCTGAAGGCCAAGAGCTCCGGGCGCCTGCCCGGCATCGTGCTCGACCGCTCACAGAGCGAGCAGACGGCCTTCGTCGAGCCGCGCGAGGTGATCGAGCACGCCAACCTGCTGGCCGACCGCCGGCTCGAGGAGCGGCGCGAGCTGGCGCGCGTCCTGAGCGAGCTGACGCGCGCCGTGTCGCGCGAGGAGGAGCGCCTGCTCGCCGCCGGCGAGGGACTGGGGCGCCTCGAGCTGGCGCTCGTCGCCGCGCGCTTCTGCGACGAGTTCGGTGCGCGTCCGGCGCTGCTCGAGGGAGAGCGCGGCGCGTCGGGCGGGCTGCTCTTGCGCGCCGCGCGCCACCCGCTCCTGGTCGAGGAACAGCGCCGCGGGCGGTTGGCCGAGGTCGTGCCGATCGACCTGCGCCTGGGCGAGGACTTCGACATGCTGATCGTCACCGGGCCCAACACGGGCGGGAAGACGGTGGCCCTCAAGACCGCCGGTTTGCTGGCCTTGATGACGCGCCTGGGCTTGCCGATCCCGTGCGCCGAGGGCAGCACCGTGCCCTTGTACGCGGGCATCGCGGCCGACATCGGCGACGAGCAGGAGATCAGCCAGAGCCTCTCGACGTTCTCCTCGCACCTCTTGCGCATCCGCGCCGGCCTCGAGCGCGCGGACGAGCGCACGCTGGTGCTGCTCGACGAGCTCGGCGGCGGCACGGACCCGGACGAGGGCGCGGCCCTGGGCGCGGCGATCCTGGACGAGCTGCTCGAGCGACGCGCGCCGACCCTGGTCAGCACGCACCTCGGGCGCCTCAAGGAGTTCGCCTTCCGCAACGCGCGCGCCGAGAACGCCTGCACCGAGTTCGACGTCGCGACGCTGGCGCCGCGCTACCGGCTGATCGTCGGCGTGCCGGGCGAGTCGGCGGCGCTCGTGATCGCGCGCCGGCTGGGGCTGGCGCCCGGGCTGGTGGACCGCGCGCGGGCGCAGCTCGTGCGGCGCGACGCCGAGGTGGCCGAGCTCATGGCGGAGGTGCGCGACGCGCGCACCGCGGCCGAGCACGTGCGCAGCCTGGCCGAGTCGCGCCTCGAGCAGGCGTCCCGCGCCGAGCGCGCCGCCAGCGGGCTGCGCGAGGAGCTCGAGCGCCGCGGCGAGCTGCTCGAGGCCGAGGCCCAGCGCGGCCTGGAGGAACGCATGCGCGCGGCGCGCGGCGCGCTCGAGCGCGCCCGCTGCCTCTTGCCCCAGCTCCCGGGCGCGGCCCGGGCCGAGCTGGAGGGGGTGGTCGAGGAGCTCGGCCGGGCGCTCTGCGAGGCCTCCCTGACCGAGCGCCGCCAGGCCTTCCTGGACGGGCTCGAGAAGGGCGACCTGGTCTACCTGCCGCGCTACCGGCGGCGCTGCATCGTGCACGCGATCGGGCGCGAGAGACGCGAGCTGACCGTGAAGCTGGGCTCGCTGAAGCTCTCCGTGCCCTTCGAAGAGGTGACCTGGTACGAGAGCCTGTAGACCCGCGCAGCGCGCTCCCCTCTCCAGGGCGGTATCCTGCGCGCGTGGCCGACCTCCTCCTCGTCGACGACGACGCGCGCCTGGTCGAGCTGACCGGTTGGTTCCTGGCGCGGCGCGGGCACGCGGTGCGCGGCGCCGTGTCCTACGCCGAGGCGCGCGCGCGGATCGTCGAGCGCCGGCCGGAGCTGATGCTGGCCGACCTCGAGCTTGGGCTCGAGAACGGGCGCGCGGAGCTGGAGCGGCTCTCGGCCGGGGGTCTCCTGCCGCCGACCCTGGTCGTGTCCGGCTACCTCGACGCGCCCCTCGCGGCCGAGCTGCGCGCGATCGAGGGCGTGCTCGACACCCTCGCCAAGCCCTACGACCTGCCGGCGCTGGAGGAGCGCGTGGCCGCCTGCCTGCGCCGCGCGCGCGAGGAGGGAGTGGCGTGAGCCGGTTCTCCTGGCGCACGGCGGGCGAGTCCCACGGCCCGACCCTGATCGGCGTCGTCGAGGGCGTCCCGTCGGGACTGGCGCTCGACCCCGAGCGCGTCGACCGCGAGCTCGCGCGCCGCCAGCGCGGCTACGGGCGCGGCGGCCGCATGAAGATCGAGAGCGACCGGGTCGAGCTGCTCTCGGGGCTAAAGGGCGGCGTGACGATCGGCGCGCCGATCGCCTTCGCCGTGCGCAACGCGGACCACACGCTCGAGAAGCTGGCGGTGCCGGAGAGCCCGCGTCCCGGGCACGCCGACCTGGCCGGCTGCCAGAAGCACGGCCACCGCGACCCGCGCGCCGTGCTCGAGCGCGCCAGCGCGCGCGAGACGGCCGCGCGCGTGGCCGCGGCCGGGATCGCGCGGCAGGTGATCGAGAGTCTGGGGGTCGAGGTCTTCGCCCATCTGGTCGAGATCGGTGGGGTGGCGGCCGCGCCCGGCGCCTTCGAGGCCGCCGGCGAGCGTCGCGCCGCGCTGCGCGAGGCGAGCGCGCTGCTGTGCCTGGACGTGGCGGTCGAGGCCGAGATGAAGGCCGCCGTCGACGCCGCCAAGGCCGATGGAGACACCCTCGGGGGCGTGTTCGAGGTGCGCGCCCGCGGCCTGCCGCCCGGCCTGGGGGGCTACGCCGCCGCCGGCGAACGGCTGACGGGGCGCATCGGCGGCGCGCTGTTCTCGATCCCGGCCATCAAGGCGGTCGAGTTCGGCCTGGGCTTCGAGGTCGCCCGGCGCCGCGGCTCGTCCGTGCACGACCCGATCGACCTGGCGCCGGGCGCGCGCGGGCCGGGCGGGTGGGGCCGCTTCGCGCGCCGCTCGAACAACGCGGGAGGGCTCGAGGGCGGCATGACGACCGGCGAGGAGCTGGTCGTGCGGGCCGCCATGAAGCCCATCCCGACCCTGCGCCGCAGCCTGCCGACGGTCGCGTTCCAGAGCGGGCGGCCGGTGCCCTCGACCTGGCAGCGCTCCGACGTGACCTCGGTGCCGGCGGCCAGCGTGGTGGGGGAGGCCATGGTGGCCCTGGAGCTGGTGCGGGCGGTCCTGGCGAAGTTCGGCGGCGACAGCATGGCGCAGCTCGAGCGCGCCTGGGAGGGGTACCGCTCGGACCTCGATCGGGTCTGAGAGGCTGAGCAGAAATCGATGATACAGCCTCTCAGATGCCGTTTGGCCCAACGCCTGGCGGCGTTGGCGCCCGTTCGCGAGCAATTCTTGCTCGCTCTGAGCGGGCGCGGGCACGGGCGCCGGCTCGGGCGAGGGGGAGCGAGGCGGGCTCCGGGCCTGGGCTCGGGGGCCTGCCGCGCGCGCCGGGAGAGCGGGGCGGATTCCACCGGAGCGCGCTTGACCGGGGCGGCACGAGCCGTACCATACCGCGCTCTCTTCCCCGCCCGGGGTACCCGTCCAGCCGCGTGCCGGCGGGTCTCGGCTCCTGTCCGCGGGCCCCGCTGGAGACCGACGCCAGCGTAGCTCAGTTGGCAGAGCACCTGATTTGTAATCAGGCGGTCGCGAGTTCGAGTCTCGCCGCTGGCTCCACCGGCCCGCGACGGTCTCCCAGGCCCGGAAGGGGCGCCGCGCCGCGCGCGCGGCTCGTTCCATGGCAATCCGATCACTGGATGACACGGGAGCGGAGTGCTCTCGCGACGGCCGCCGCGCCTGGACCGGATGCGCCGGTCCGGACCCGAGGCCCCGCCGCCGGGCGCCGACCGGCCTCGACGGAACCGGCCGGGGACCCGGCTCGGCGCCGCGCGCGAGCCCGCGTTCGAACCGGGTCACGAGTGACGATCCGGACCATCGGTCTGTGCACCCGAGGGTGCCGCGCCGGATCCGAAGCCGAGCGGAGGACGCCGCGCGCCCGACGACGACTCGGGGGGATTCCCGAGCGGAGCGCGGGGAGATTCCCGAGTGGCCAAAGGGGTCAGACTGTAAATCTGATGGCACAGCCTTCGCAGGTTCGAATCCTGCTCTCCCCACCACCCTGCTCTCCCCGCCAGCATGCTCTCCGCGCCAGCATGCTCTCCCCGCCAGCAGGGCGCACGGGCATCCGAGCGCCTGCGAGCGCGCCCCAGCCGGCTCTTGCCATCGTGCCCCCTGCCCGCGCCCCCGCGCCACCGCACCCGACGACCTCGGCGGCCCCCGCCGATCACGACCCCCGCGGGCGTAGTTCAATGGCAGAACGTCAGCCTTCCAAGCTGATCGCGTGGGTTCGATTCCCATCGCCCGCTCCAGCCCGCGACCCGCGCCGAGCGGGAGGACGGCGGTCATCCACAGACAGCGCGCTGCTGTAGCTCAGTGGTAGAGCACTTCCTTGGTAAGGAAGAGGTCATGGGTTCAAGTCCCATCAGCAGCTCCAGGAAGGGCCGCCGGCCCAGAGCAGCCGCAGCGCGCGATCCTCGCCGCCGGCTCGGCCGGCGACCTCTGAACTCGACCGAAGGACGCCACGGCGCGGCGCGCGAGCGCACGAGCACGGGCCGAGAGGAGCACAGGACAGCGACCGGACCAGACCGACCACCGACCCCCCGACCACCGACCCCAGACCCCCGACCACCGAACAGGGACCCGAGCACCGGCCGGGAGCCCGAAACCGACTTGACCCCGAAACCGATCTGGGCACCCGCCCACGAGCAACGACCGTAGGAACATGGCCAAGGAAGTCTTCAAGCGGAAGAAACCGCACGTCAACGTGGGCACGATCGGTCACGTCGACCACGGCAAGACCACGCTGACCTCCGCGATCTGTCGCTACCTGGCGGCCAAGGGCATGGCCAAGTCGATGGCGTTCGACGACATCGACAAGGCCCCCGAGGAGAAGGCGCGCGGGATCACGATCTCGACCGCCCACGTCGAGTACGAGACCAAGAACCGGCACTACGCCCACGTGGACTGCCCCGGCCACGCCGACTACGTGAAGAACATGATCACGGGCGCGGCCCAGATGGACGGCGCCATCGTGGTCGTGTCGGCCGCGGACGGCCCGATGCCGCAGACGCGCGAGCACATCCTGCTCGCCCGTCAGGTGAACGTGCCGGCGATCGTGATCTACCTGAACAAGGTCGACCAGGTCGACGACCCGGAGCTCCTGGACCTGGTCGAGATGGAGATCCGCGAGCTGCTGAACAAGTACGAGTTCCCCGGCGACGACACCCCGATCATCCGCGGATCGGCCCTGGCGGCCATGAAGGGGATGGAGAACGGGATCCCGATCGACTCGCCCGAGTTCAAGAGCATCGACGAGCTCCTGGATGCCATCGACAGCTTCATTCCGCTGCCGCCGCGCGACGTCGACAAGCCCTTCCTGATGCCGGTCGAGGACGTGTTCTCGATCAAGGGGCGCGGCACGGTCGGCACCGGCCGGATCGAGCGCGGCCGGATCAAGATGGGCGAGGCGATCGAGATCGTCGGCATGCGTGACGTGGTCACCAAGACGGTCTGCACGGGCGTCGAGATGTTCCAGAAGACGCTCGACTACGGCGAGGCCGGCGACAACGTCGGCGTGCTCGTGCGCGGCGTCGAGAAGAAGGACCTCGTGCGCGGCCAGGTGCTCGCCGCCCCCGGCAGCATCACGCCGCACACGGAGTTCGAAGCCGAGGTGTACATCCTCTCGAAGGACGAGGGGGGCCGCCACACGCCCTTCTTCTCGGGCTACCGCCCGCAGTTCTATTTCCGGACCACGGACGTGACCGGAACCGCGAACCTGCTGGACGGCGCCGAGATGTGCATGCCCGGCGACAACGTGCGCCTGCGGATCAAGCTGATCACCCCCGTCGCGATGGACGAGCAGCTGCGCTTCGCGATCCGCGAGGGCGGCCGCACCGTCGGCGCGGGCGTCGTCACCAAGATCATCGAGTAGAACCCACCACCAGACGCCCGCGTGGGGGGCGTGCCCCCCGCGACACCTCTCCTTCCCCCGCTGGCCGGCCCGGTCGGTGTGCCGGGACGGGCGGGGCGGCGTGACACCGGATGCGACGGCGAAGAGACGACGAACCGATGGCGACGGCCCGACGATGAAGATCAAGGAACGCTACGTCTTCCTCGAGTGCACGGAGTGCAAGAACCGCAACTACACGACGCACAAGCGTCTGAAGGCGGCCTACAAGCTCGAGAAGAAGAAGTACTGCCGCTTCTGCCGGCGCCACACGTCCCACAAGGAGAAGAAGCTCTAGTCGGGGGCTGCCGGCCCCGGACACCGAGCGGAGGAACGACATGGCCTACAAGAAGGACCAAGGACGGATGGCCCGCATGGCTGTCTTCTGGTCGCTGGCCATCCTCGTCTTCTACGGCTGCACCTCGCTGCACGAGACGCTGGTCGGGAACTGGGATGAGGCGCTCGGGACCCCGTTGGCCGGCCGCATCCCGGTGCTCGGACTCGACGTGAACGGCGCGCTCCTCATCTCGGTCGTCGTGTTCGCGGGCGCGCTCGCGTTCCTCTACCGCTGGAGCGAGAAGCCGAAGAACGCCGACCTGCTGATCGAGACCGAGACCGAGCTGCGCAAGGTCACCTGGCCCACGGCGGACGAGGCGGTCAAGTCCTCGGTCGTGGTCGTCCTCACCGTCACCTTCCTGATGGTCTTCCTGGCCGGAGCCGACTGGGCCATCGGCGAGTGGGCGAGCCGGATCCTCACGGGGAAGTAGTGGCATGGCATTGAAGTGGTATTTCGTGCGCTGCCAGTCAGGTCGCGAGGACAGCATCGCCCGCAACGCCGTGACGCGGCTCAAGATCGCCGGGCTGCAGGACATCGTCCCTCAGATCCTGGTCCCCTTCGAGCGCGTCACGGACCTCAAGAACGGCAAGAAGCGCACCGTCAATCGCAAGCTGTACCCCGGTTACCTGATGGTGCAGGCCGACATCGACGACCTGGACGACGACCGCACGCACAAGGTGCGCAGCACGCTGCGCTCGGTCGACGGCCTGCGCGAGTTCCTGGGCAGTCGGGGCGAAGCGACGCCGCTGACCGAGGCCGAGGTCGCGGCGATCCTGGCCCGCATGTCGGATTCCGAGTCGCGTCCGCAGGTCAGCATCGGCATGCAGAAGGGCGACCTGGTCAAGATCAAGTCCGGTGCCTTCGACGGCTTCGACGGAGCCGTCGACGACGTCAATCCAGACAAGGGGACGATCAAGGTCGTCGTGACGATCTTCGGCCGGCCGACACCCGTCGAGCTCGAATACTGGGAAGTGGAGTCCGTCTGAGAATGGCCAAGGAAATCACGAGCAAGATCAAGCTGCAGTGTCCCGCCGGCCAGGCGACGCCCGCTCCGCCCGTGGGGCCGGCGCTCGGCGCGCACGGGGTGAACATCTCCGATTTCGTCAAGCAGTTCAACGACCGCACGCGCGACCAGATGGGCATGATCATCCCGGTCGAGATCAGCGTCTACAAGGACCGCTCGTTCGACTTCATCCTGAAGTCGCCGCCCGCGGCGGTGCTGCTCAGGAAGAAGGCCGGCGTCGAGAAGGGTGCCGGGCTGGTCGGATCGGAGACGGTGGGGAGCGTCACGCGCGCGGACATCGAGGAGATCGCCGAGATCAAGAAGGCCGACCTCAACTCGCGCGACGTCGAGCACGCCTCCCGCATCATCGCCGGGACCGCCCGCTCCATGGGGATCTTGATCGAGGAGTGAGTGCCCGATGGTGAAACGCAGCAGGAGATACAACGAGGCGTCCGCGCAGATCGATCACGGCCGCGTCTACGACACGGCTGAAGCGCTCGACCTGATCAAGAGCCTGCCAGCGCCGAAGTTCGACGAGTCGGTCGAGGTCGTGGTGCGCCTGGGCATCGACCCCCGCAAGTCGGACCAGCTCGTGCGCGGCGCCGTGTCGCTGCCGAACGGGCTGGGCAAGTCGGTGCGCGTGGTCGTGTTCGCCGAGGGCGATGCCGCCGCCGCCGCCGCCGCGGCCGGTGCCGACGATGTCGGCGCGGCCGAGCTGGCCGACAAGATCGCCGGCGGCTGGATGGACTTCGACGTCGTGATCACCAGCCCCGACATGATGAAGCACGTCGGCCGCCTGGGTCGCGTGCTCGGGCCCCAGGGCAAAATGCCCAGCCCCAAGTCGGGCACCGTCACGCCGGACGTGGCCCGGGCCGTGCAGGAGTTCAAGGCCGGCAAGGTCGAGTTCCGCACCGACGCCGGCGGCAACGTGCACGCCGCGGTCGGCAAGCGCTCGTTCCCGACCGCGGCCTTGGTCGAGAACATCCGGGTCTTCCTCGACCACGTGGCCGGCATGCGGCCGCCGTCGGTCAAGGGCACGTTCGTGCGTCGCGTGAGCCTGTCGACCTCCATGGGCCCCGGCCTGTGGATCTCCCCCGAGGCCTAGAGCGGAGCCGCGCAATGCCGAACCTGGTCAACACACTGGTCTGCAAGGAGCTCGCACGGGAGCTCGAGCAGGCCGAGGGCGTGCTGTTCGTCTCCTTCGGCGGCCTGACCGTCGAGGAGACCGAGAGCCTGCGCGACGAGCTGGCCGAGAAGGGCGTCAAGTTCCGCATGCTGCGCAACAAGCTCGCGCGCCGCGTGCTCGCCGGGCGCGCTGACGGGCTGCCCCCCGGGACCTTCGTGGGGAACACGGCCGTCGCCTACGGCCAGGTCGAGCACGCCATCCTGGCCGCGCGGGTCCTGTCGGCGCCGGCACAGATGAAGGCCGGCAAGGTCGCGCTCAAGGCAGGCTTGCTCGACGGTCGCGCGCTCGGTCCGGCGGACGCCGCTGCGCTGGCCGACGTCCCCGACCGCGATACGCTCAGGGCCATGCTCCTCGGCTGCGTCAGTGGGCCGGCCCGCGGTCTGGTGCGTGCCTTGAACGGCCTCTCCGCCGGCCTCGCGCGCGTGCTCCAGGCCCACGCCGACGAGGGCTCCAGCTCGGAGTAGACCCGAGGACCCGACCCCGACCCCGACCCCGATCGAGAGACGTGCCGCCTCGCCGCGGCGCGCCTGTCCAGCTCCTCACTCCCCGAACCGAAGAGAACTCCTCCAGGAGACCAATCCCATGTCTGACGTAGCCACCGCCGTCGAGCTCGAGGCCGAGCTCTCGAACATCGCCAATCAACTCGACGGCCTCACCCTGCTGCAAGCCTCGAAGCTCGTCAAGCACCTCGAGAGCAGGTGGGGCGTGAGCGCCGCGGCCCCGGTCGCGGTGGCCGCCGCCGCCGGCCCGGCCGAGGCGGAGGAGGAGAAGTCCACCTTCAACGTCGTGCTGAAGGCCGCCGGCGACAAGAAGATCCAGGTCATCAAGGAAGTCCGCGCCATCACCGGTCTGGGCCTCAAGGAAGCCAAGGCGGTCGTCGACAGCGCCCCCAAGGCCGTCAAGGAAGGGGTCAGCGCGGACGAGGCCGAGGCCCTGAAGGCCCAGCTCGAGAGCGCCGGCGCGACCGTCGAGCTGGTCTAGCCATCGGCTCCGTTGCCCGCTCTCCCGAGGCCGGTCGTCCCCGCCCGGAGCCGCCTGCGAGGCTTTGGGAGGGGGTCGCTGGCGCCGTTTCCGGCCCCCGATCGGTCCCGCCCGGCCGATCGGGGGGAGGTCGCTTCTCCCTTCGTGCAAGGACCATTCCAGTCTGTCCTCGATTACGGCATCATTTAAGGTTACACCGAGGATCCGCCTCTCCGGGAGCTGTCCTCGCCCGCTCGACCTCCGGTCGGGTTGCCGCCCGGCGTGAAGGCGTCGGAGCGACTCGCCCGCCCGCGGTGTCCCCGCCCCCGATCGAACTGCAGGCACCCCAAGAGCCGCCGTCCCCACGCGACAGCTCCACGACCCGGCGCGCGACCGGTCGGGCACGAGAGATGGAGTCGCGCCCCTCGCGTCGCCGAGCCCCTTCGGTCGGTCAGGCATCCTCAATCGGTCAGGTCACTCTCGAGCGGTCAGGCAAGCGAGACCGGTCAGGCACCCAACAGCGGCCCACCCATGACTGAATCCACCCTTCCCGTCAAGACCTTCGGCCGGTACCCCTCGATCGTCGAGCTGCCCGACCTGGTCGAGATCCAGACCCGGGCCTGGACCGCCTTCCTGGCCAAGGACGTGCCCCAGGCCAACCGCGAGGAGGCGGGGCTCGAGGCGCTCCTGAGCGAGATCTTCCCGATCTACTCGTACGACAAGACCATGTGCCTCGAGTACGTGGGCTACGAGCTCGGGCGTCCGCGCTACGCGATCGACGAGTGCCGCAAGCTGCGGCTGACGTTCGGCTATCCGTTCAAGGTGCGGCTGCGCCTGATCAAGACCGAGCCCATCGAGGAGGAGGTCTACCTGGGCGAGATCCCGATCATGATCGGGGGCGGCGAGTTCATCATCAACGGCTCCGAGCGCGTGATCGTCAGCCAGTTGCACCGCTCGCCGGGCGTCGACTTCTCCTACGACCAGGCCAGCGCGGCGGACAACCGCAAGCTGCACAGCTGCTGGATCATCCCCGAGCGCGGCTCGTGGGTCGAGCTCAACGTCACGAAGAAGGACACGTTGGCGGTCCGCATCGACCAGTCCGGGAAGTTCTCGGCCATCACCCTGCTGCGCGCGCTGAACGAGTCGCTCGGCACCGATCGAGACCTGTTGCGCAACTTCTACGACACCAAGCTCGTCAAGAAGACCAGGACCAAGACCGAGAACGCCTACGCGAAGTCGATCACCGACAGGATCGCGGTGGGGGACATCGTCGTCCTGAAGACAGGCGAGGTGCTCGTGCCCTCGGGCGAGATCATCACCGAGGCGGCCGCCCAGGAGATCGCGGCCAGCGACCTGGCCGAGGTCGAGGTCGTCGCGGGCGAGATCGACGACGTCGACCCGTTGATCATCAACTCCCTGCGCGAGGATCCGACCAAGAGCCACGAAGAGGCGTTGCTGAAGATCTACAGCCGCCTGCGCCCGGGCAACCCGGTCCAGCTCGAGAAGGCGCGCGAGCTCTTCCACGAGAAGTTCTTCGACGCCCAGCGCTACCGGCTGGGGCGCGTCGGACGCTTCCGGCTCAACCGCAAGTTCGCGCAGGACATTCCGGAGGAGATCCAGGTCCTGCAACCCGCGGACATCCTCAACTCGATCAAGTACCTGATCGGTCTGCGCACCGGCCAGGGCGAGATCGACGACATCGACAATCTGGGGAATCGCCGCGTGCGCACGATCGCCGAGCTGGCCGGCGAGGAGTTCCGCAAGGGCCTGCTCAAGCTGCGCCGCACGGCACAGGAGCGCATGAACCTGGAGAGCCCGGAAACGGTCTCCCCGCGCACGCTGATCAACTCGAAGACCTTCTCGAGCGCGGTCGAGTACTTCTTCGGCCGCAGCGAGCTCAGCCAGGTCGTCGACCAGGCCAACCCCCTGAGCCAGCTCACGCACGAGCGTCGCCTGTCGGCACTCGGCCCCGGCGGCCTCAACCGCAAGCGCGCCGGCTTCGACGTGCGCGACGTGCACCTGTCGCACTACGGTCGGCTGTGCCCGATCGAGACGCCCGAGGGCTCGAACATCGGGCTGATCTCGTCCCTCGCGCTGTTCGCGAAGCTCGACGACTACGGCTTCCTGACCGCGCCCTTCCGGCGCGTCAGGAAGGGCAAGCTCACCGACGAGGTCGAGTACTTGCGGGCCGACGAGGAGTCGGGCCTGGTGATGGCGCCCGCGGACGTCCTGATCGACGAGCAGGGCGTGCTGCGGGGCGAGCGCGTCCTCGCGCGCCGCGACGGCGACAACGTCGAGGTCCCGCCGGAGGAGGTCGACTTCGTCGACGTCGCGCCGACGCAGATCATCGGCATCTCCGCCGCGCTGATCCCGTTCCTCGAGCACGACGACGCGAACCGCGCGCTGATGGGCTCGAACATGCAGCGCCAGGCCGTCCCGCTGCTCATCAGCGAGCCGCCGGTCGTCGGCACCGGCATGGAGCGGATCGTGGCGCTGAACTCGAACATGCCGATCTACGCCATCAAGGACGGAAAGGTCGACTACGCCGACGCGACCACGATCCTGGTCGGCGACGAGACCTACGAGCTGACGAAGTTCCGCGGCCTGAACGACCGCACGACCCAGAACCACCGGCCGGTCGTCGCGGCCGGCGACGAGGTCAAGAAGGGCGATCTGCTGGCCGACGGGGCGTCCACCTTCGACGGCGAGCTGGCGCTCGGCAAGAACCTGCTGGTGGCCTTCATGCCCTGGGACGGCTTCAACTTCGAGGATGCGATCCTGGTCTCGGAGCGTCTCGTGCGCGACGACACCTTCACCTCGATCCACATCGAGGAGTACGAGGTCGAGATCCGCGAGACCAAGCTCGGCAAGGAGGAGTTCACGCGCGACATCCCCAACGTCGGAGAGAAGGCGCTGGCCGATCTCGACGAGACCGGCATCGTGCGCATCGGCACGTTCGTCGACGCGGGGGACATCCTGGTCGGCAAGGTCGCGCCCAAGTCGAAGAGCGAGCTGACGCCCGAGGAGAAGCTCCTGCACGCGATCTTCGGCAAGGCGGGCGTCGACGTGAAGAACGCCTCGCTGACGATGCCGCCCGGCACGCGCGGCGTGGTCATCGACGCCCAGAAGTTCTCGCGCCGGGTCAACCTGACCGACGCCGAGCGGGCCAAGGCGCTGACCGTCATTCGAGAAGCCGAGAAGGACTTCCTGCGCTCGCTCAGGATCTACAGCGCGGGCATGCTGAACGGCGTGGTCGAGGCGCTCGGCGACGTCAAGGACGACCTCACCGGCAAGGCGATCCAGATCGACGACACCTCGACCTACGACGAGCTGCGCCGCGTGCGGCTCCTGTGCGTCGCCGCCGCCGAGGCCTGCAACAGTGCCGCCAAGAGCGCCAAGGCGATAGGGGTGATCAACGAGTACCAGTCGAAGATCGACGACAAGGAGAGCGACAAGAACAAGGTCGTCAACCGTCTCAGCCGCGGCGACGAGCTGCCGACGGGCGTGCTCGAGATGGTCAAGGTCTACGTCGCCACCAAGCGCAACCTGCGCGTCGGCGACAAGATGGCGGGACGCCACGGCAACAAGGGCGTGATCTCGAAGATCGTTCCGCTCGAGGACATGCCCTACCTGGAGGATGGGACCCCGGTCGACATCGTGCTCAATCCGCTCGGCGTGCCGAGCCGGATGAACGTGGGGCAGATCCTCGAGACCCACCTCGGGCTGGCGGCGCGAACCCTCGGCCTGCGCTGTCACACGCCCGCCTTCGACGGCGCGAAGGAGGACGAGATCGTGCGGATGCTCGAGCAGGCCGGCCTGCCCCGAACTGGCAAGTTCCGGTTGTTCGACGGCCGCAGCGGCGCGCCCTTCGAGCAGGACGTGACGGTCGGCGTCATGTACATGATGAAGCTGCACCACCTCGTCGACGAGAAAGTGCACGCCCGCGCGACCGGGCCCTACAGCCTGATCACGCAGCAGCCGCTGGGCGGCAAGGCGCGCTTCGGCGGCCAGCGCTTCGGCGAGATGGAGGTGTGGGCGCTCGAGGCCTACGGCGCGGCCGCGATCCTTCAGGAGCAGTTGACCGTCAAGTCGGACGACGTGGACGGCCGGACCAAGATCTATGAATCGATGGTCAAGGGCCTGAACATCCTCGAGCCGGGCACGCCGGTCTCCTTCGAGGTGCTCACGAACGAGATCAAGGGCCTGGGGCTGAACATGCAGCTCCAGAAGAAGGCGACGATCTAGGGGGACACGACGATGGCGGAATCGATCTACACTCGCGTCAACGACTACGGCAGCGTCACCATCGCCCTCGCGTCGCCCGAGGACATCCGCTCCTGGTCCTTCGGCGAGGTCAAGAAGCCCGAGACGATCAACTACCGGACGTACCGGCCGGAGCGCGACGGCCTGTTCTGCGAACGCATCTTCGGTCCCGAGCGCGACTGGGAGTGCGCCTGCGGCAAGTACAAGGGCATCAAGCACAAGGGCATCGTTTGCGACAAGTGCGGCGTGATGGTCACCCACAGCCGCGTGCGTCGCAAGCGCATGGGCCACATCAACCTGGCCGCGCCGATCGCGCACATCTGGTTCTTCAAGGCGATGCCCTCGCGTCTCGGGAACCTGCTGGGCGTGAAGGTCGCCAGCCTCGAGCGGGTCATCTACTTCCAGGACTACATCGTCGTCGATCCCGGCGACACGCCGCTGGAGCAGCACCAGCTCTTGACCGAGGACGAGTACCGCCAGTCGCGCGACAAGTACGGTTCCGAGTTCGACGCCGACATGGGCGCCGAGGCGGTGCGCAAGATGCTGCGACGCCTCGACTTGCAGCAGACCTCCGACGAGCTGCGCGAGGAGCTACTGTCCACCCGCTCGAAGCAGCGGCAGAAGGACATCATCAAGCGCCTCAGGACGGTCGAGATGCTGCGGGACTCGGGCAACAGCGCAGAGTGGATGATCCTCGACGTGATCCCGGTCATCCCGCCGGACCTCAGGCCGCTGGTGCTGCTCGACTCGGGCAACTTCGCGACCTCGGACCTGAACGACCTGTACCGGCGGCTGATCAACCGCAACAACCGCCTGAAGAAGCTGCTCGACCTGAACGCACCGGAGGTCATCATCCGCAACGAGAAGCGGATGCTGCAGCAGTCGGTCGATGCGCTGTTCGACAACGGCCGGTGCCGCCGTCCCGTGCTCGGCTCGTCGAACCGGCCGCTGAAGTCCTTGACCGACATGATCAAGGGCAAGCAGGGCCGCTTCCGCGAGAACCTGCTGGGCAAGCGCGTCGACTACTCCGCGCGCTCCGTCATCGTCGTCGGTCCGGAGCTGCGGCTGCACCAGTGCGGCCTGCCGAAGGCGATCGCGCTGGAGCTCTTCCAGCCGTTCATCATCCGGCGCCTGAAGGAGCTCGGGCTGGCGGACACCATCAAGTCCGCCAAGCGCATGCTCGAGCGGCGCGACGAGGAGGTGTGGGACATCCTCGAGGAGGTCACGCGCGATCACCCGGTGCTGCTCAACCGCGCGCCGACCTTGCACCGCATGGGCATCCAGGCCTTCGAGCCGGTGCTGATCGAGGGCAACGCGATCCGCTTGCACCCGCTGGTGTGCGGAGGATTCAACGCCGACTTCGACGGCGACCAGATGGCCGTCCACCTTCCGCTCTCGTACGAGGCGCAGATCGAGGCCTCGACGCTGATGCTGGCGAGCAACAACATCTTCTCGCCGGCCGACGGCTCGCCGATCATCTCCCCGTCGCAGGACATGGTGCTCGGCATCTTCTACCTCACGAAGAACCCGCACGGACGATACGTAAAGGTCGAGAAGCGCTTCAGCTCGCTGAGCGAGCTGTTCCTGGCCTACGGTCACGGCGAGACGCACACGCACCTCGCGGTGCAGGTGCGCATGGAGCCGGGCACGCTCGTCAAGCTCGCGCGCGATCAGCAGCCGGTGCAGGTGGACGACGACGGGAAGGTCCCCGATCCGACCGGCAGGGGGGACGCGGCCGTGTACCTCACCACGACGATCGGCCGGGCGATCTTCAACGACATCCTCCCGCCCGGGATGCCGTTCTACAACTACGAGCTCGACAAGCGCGGGATCAACGATCTGATCTCCGACTGCCACCGCTTGCTCGGTCGCGACGCGACGTTGACTCTGCTCGACCGCCTCAAGGATCTGGGCTTCAAGTCGTCGACGCGCGCGGGGCTCTCGTTCGCGAAGGACGACATCCGCGTCCCCTCTACCAAGGGCGCGGTCCTGGCGGCGACGCAGAAGGAGATCGACAAGGTCGAGCGCGCCTTCCAGAAGGGCGTCATCACCGAAGGCGAGCGCTACCTGAAGATCGTCGATCTGTGGACGCACGCGCGGGAGAAGGTCGGCGACGACCTGATGGTCGTGCTCAGCGAGGATCACGGCGAAGGGGATGCCTACGTCAACCCGATCTACTGCATGGTCTCGTCCGGCGCGCGGGGATCGATCGACCAGGTGCGCCAGCTCGGGGGAATGCGCGGCCTGATGGCCAAGCCGTCGGGCAAGATCATCGAGACGCCGATCAAGGCGAACTTCCGTGAGGGCCTCAAGGTGCTCGAGTACTTCTCCTCGACGCACGGCGCGCGCAAGGGTCTGGCCGACACGGCGCTCAAGACCGCCGACGCGGGCTACCTGACGCGCAAGCTCACCGACGTGGCCCAGAACGTCGTAGTGACGTCGGAGGACTGCGGCACGCTGAACGGCGTGGTCAAGTCGGTCGTCTACAAGGGGGACAAGGTAGCTGTCTCGCTGGCCAAGGGCATCGTCGGTCGCGTGGCGCGCAGGACGATCATGGACGCCGTGCGCGACGAGATCGTCGTGAACGAGAACGAAGTCATCACCGAGGAGATCGCCGAGCGCATCGAGGCCATGGGCAACGAGCGCATCACGCTTCGCAGTCCGCTGGCCTGCGAAGCGTCGCTGGGCGTCTGCGCGCGCTGCTACGGGATGGACCTGGCGCGCGGCAGCCTGGCCGAGCGCGGCCTGGCGGTCGGCATCATCGCCGCGCAGTCGATCGGCGAGCCGGGTACTCAGCTCACGATGCGCACCTTCCACATCGGCGGCACGGCCAGCCGCGCCGTCGAGGAGTCCGAGCGCAAGATCAAGCGCAACGGATGGGTCGTGTACGGCGCCAACCTCAAGGTCGTCGAGAACAAGGAGAAGCAGACCGTCGTCCTGTCGCGGAACGGCGAGGTGCAGCTCCTGGACGACAAGGAGCGCGAGATCGACCGTTACGCCATTCCGCCCGGCGCGGTCATGCGGATCGCCGACGGACATCACGTCGAGGCGGGCGACGTGCTCTGCACCTGGGACCCGCACAACGTGCCGATCCTGGCCGAGTGCGCCGGCCGCGTGCGCTACGACGACCTGATCGAGGGCAAGACGCTCAAGGTCGAGCGCGACGCACGGCGCGGCACGACGCGCAGGCAGGTCACCGAGCACAAGGGCGACCTGCACCCGCAGCTCGTGATCGAGGACAAGGACGGCGAGCCGCTGGCCCTGTACCCGATCCCAGAGCGGGCCTACATCGAGTCCGAGGACGGCATCAAGATCTCCGCCGGCGAGGTGATCGCGAAGACCGCCCGCGAAGCGGCCGGCACCCAGGACATCACCGGCGGGCTGCCGCGCGTGACGGAGCTCTTCGAAGCGCGCCAGCCCAAGGACCCGGCGGTCATCTCCGAGATCGACGGCCTGGTCGAGCTGGGCGAGAAGAAGCGCGGCAAGCGCACGATCATCGTGCGTGCCGTGGGAGAGGGCGGCGAGGTCATCCAGGAGCAGGAGCACGCCGTCCCGCAGGGCAAGCACCTGCGCGTCCACAAGGGCGACGAGGTGCGCGCCGGCGAGGCGCTGGTCGACGGCCCCCTGCACCCGCAGGACATCCTGCGCATCCGTGGCGAGGAGGAGCTCTGGCGCTACCTCCTGAGCGAGATCCAGAACGTGTACCGGTCGCAGGGCGTCACCATCGACGACAAGCACATCGAGATCATCCTGGCCCAGATGGTGCGCAAGGTCGAGGTGCGCGACTCGGGCGACTCGGACTTCCTGCCCGGTGCGACGGTCGACAAGTTCGCCTTCCGCCGCGTGAACGACGAGCTGCGCAAGCAGCGCAAGAAGCCGGCGACGGGCACGACCCTGCTGCTCGGCATCACCAAGGCCTCGCTCTCCTCGGACTCCTTCATCTCCGCGGCGAGCTTCCAGGAGACGACCAAGGTGCTCACCGAGGCGGCCCTCGCCGGCCGGCGCGACCAGCTCGTCGGTCTCAAGGAGAACGTGATCCTGGGCCACATGGTCCCGACCGGGACCGGCTTCCGCGACCACTACCGGACGCGTGTGAAGAAGAACATCGACTTCGGCGAGATCGGGACCGGCTCCGGGTTCTCTTCGTCGGCGATGGACTCCGACATGGAGGCCCTGTTCTCCGGCGGGCTGGCGCAGGTCGACGCGGCCGCCAGCGCCCTCGCGGCGGCCGTCGGCGGGCCCGCCACGGCCCTGATGGACGAGGAGCCCGACCCGCTCCAGGCCCTGGCCGACCCTGGCGACGAGCCCGCGGCGCCGGTCGGATCCTCCGGGGACGGAGCGCCCGACGAGGAGGCCGGCGCCGAGCGCGAGTCCTGACGCGCCGTTTTCCCCTCCCCACTCGCGACGTGCGCACCGCGCTTGACCGCGGGGGCGCGTGCCCTAGAATGCTTGCCCCTTTCCCGGGGGCCTCCGCCGCATCCCACCGAAGTCCCATGCCGACGATCAACCAGCTGGTTCGCAAGGGCCGCAAGAAGAGCACCAGGCGATCGAAGTCGCCGGTGCTCGAGTCCTGCCCGCAGAAGCGGGGCGTGTGTCTCCAGGTGAAGACGCAGACGCCCAAGAAGCCGAACTCCGCGCTGCGCAAGATCGCGCGCGTGCGCCTGTCGAACGGCAAGGAGATCACGGCCTACATCCCCGGCGAGGGGCACAACCTGCAGGAGCACTCCGTCGTGCTCGTCCGCGGCGGCCGCGTGCGCGACCTCCCGGGCGTCCGCTACCACATCCTGCGGGGGACGCTCGACACCGGCGGGGTCGACGACCGCCACAAGGGCCGATCCAAGTACGGCACGAAGCGCCCGAAGAAGTGACCATGCCGCGCAACTACAAGTCCACGGCCCCGCTCATCGCGCCCGACCCCAAGTTCGGCTCGATGCTCGCGGCGAAGGTGATCAACAAGCTGATGCTCGGCGGCAAGAAGAGCGTCGCGCAGAAGATCTTCTACGACGCGCTCGACATCGCCTCGAAGAAGCTGCCCGAGGTCGAGGACCAGGTCGAGATCTTCACGAAGGCGCTCGACAACGCGCGCCCGATGGTCGAGGTGCGTTCGAAGCGCGTCGGCGGAGCGAACTACCAGGTCCCGCGCGAGGTCAAGCGCGGCCGCCAGCAGAGCCTGGCCATCCGCTGGGTGGTCGAGAACTCGCGCAAGAAAAAGGGCAAGCCGATGTCCCAGCGCCTGGCGGAGGAGCTCGTGGACGCGTACAACGGCACGGGCGCCTCGGTCCAGTGGAAGGAGAACGTCCACAAGATGGCCGAGGCGAACAAGGCCTACGCGCACTACGCGTGAGCGAACGGCGGAGCCGTTCGCTCACGCGTAGTCGTTATTTTAACACCTGCGGTGCTCGGCGCCTTCGGCGCCGCCCGTGCGGGCAGCTCGCGACCCGCGGGCATCCTGACCGGCCGGGCTGTGAGCCGCGCCGCGGTCCCCAGCCAATGCGGCCGGTGCGGTGGCGATGCCGGCGACGCGGTGCCCGACACCGTATCGCCTGCGGTGCTCGGCGCCTTCGGCGCCGCCCATGCGGGCAGCTCGCGACCCGCGGGCATCCTGACCGGCCGGGCTGTCATTGCAACACCTGCGGTGCTCGGCGCCTTCGGCGCCGCCCGTGCGGGCAGCTCGCGACCCGCGGGCATCCTGACCGTGCGGGCTGTCATTGCAGCACCTGCGGTGCTCGGCGCCTGCGGCGCCGCCCGTGCGGGCAGCTCGCGACCCGCGGAGATCCTGGTCTTCCGGGCTGTGGGCTGTGCCGGACGATGCGGCGACATGGGGTCAGACACTCTCACGTCACCCGGTGCCGATACGGTGTCTGACACCGTATCGACGCGCGCGGCGCCGGACGTCCTGGTCCTGCGCGACCCGCGCGAGTCGGCGAAACGCTGCTCGTTGACTCCCTTGCGCGGGGCGCCCGGCGTGCGCTTCGTGGCCTACCATCGAGAACGGCGCCTCGACGCCGCCGGCCGCGTGCTCCTGCACCCCGCGGGCGAGCCGCTCAGCGCGGCGGACGCGGGTTCCGGCATCCTGCTGATCGACTGCTCCTGGCGGCGGGTCGAGAGCTTGCTGCGCACGGTCGACGGCGACCCGCTTCGCCGCAGGCTGCCCGCGCTCGTGACAGCGTATCCGCGCAGGAGCCGCACGTTCGAGGATCCTGAGCGCGGCCTGGCCTCGATCGAGGCCCTCTACGCCGCGCTCGCGATCCTGGGGCGGCCGCGCCCGGAGCTCCTCCACGGCTACCGTTGGGCCCGGGAGTTCCTGGATCGGAATCCGGGGTTGTAGACTGCGGCCCGCATGGCCGCGCTGGAACGCACGCGCAACTTCGGCATCGCCGCCCACATCGACGCCGGCAAGACCACCATCTCCGAGCGGATGCTCTTCTACTCCGGGGTCGAGCATCGCCTCGGGCAGGTCGACGATGGCACGGCGGTCATGGACTGGATGGCCGAGGAGCGCGAGCGCGGGATCACCATCACCGCCGCGGCCACGCGCGTTCCCTGGCGCGACCACGCCCTCAACCTGATCGACACGCCGGGCCACGTCGATTTCACGGTCGAGGTCGAGCGCTGCATGCGCGTGCTGGACGGCGCGGTGCTCGTCCTGGACGCCGTGATGGGCGTCCAGGCGCAGTCCGAGACCGTCTGGCGCCAGATCGCGCGCCACGGGGTCCCGGCCGTCGCCTTCGTCAACAAGTGCGACCGGCCGGGTGCGGACTACCTCGCTGCGGTGGCGCACGTGAAGGAACGCCTCGGAGCGCACGCCGTCCCGCTCCAGTTCCCGGTGCGCTTCGGCGGCGAGCCGAGCCAGATCGTCGACCTGATCACTGGCCGGATGTGGCAGTTCTACGGCGAGCGCGAGGGGCGCGATCCGGAGCTGGTCCCATGTCCCGCGGGCGTGGGCGAGGAGGTCGGCGTGCTGCGCGCCGAGCTGTTCGAGACCCTGGCCGAGGAGGACGAGGAGCTCCTGCAGTGCCTGGTCGAAGAGCGCCAGCCCGAACCCGAGCACGTGCGGGCTGCCCTGCGCCGGCGCGTGCTCGGGCGCACGCTCCTGCCCGTCCTGTGCGGCGCCGCGCTGCGCAACGTCGGCGTCCAGCCGCTGCTCGACGCGGTGGTGGATTACCTCCCGTCGCCGCTGGACGTGCCCCCGGTCGTGGGCATCGACCCGCGGCGCGAGACCCGCATCGAGCGCCGGCCGGACCCCGACCAGCCGTTCGCGGGTCTGGCCTTCAAGCTGCACGTCGGCCCGCACGGCGACCTGACCTTCGTGCGCATCTACTCGGGGCGCCTGCGGCCAGGCGACGCGCTGTGGAACCCGCGCGTGGAGAAGAAGGAGCGCGTCGCGCGCCTGTTGCGCATGCACTCCGAGGCCAGCGAGGCGCTCGATGAGGCCACCGCCGGCGACATCGTCGCGGTCACCGGCCTCAAGTGGACCGCCACGGGCGACACGCTGTGCCCGAAGAACGAGCCCATCGTGCTGGAGCGGCTCGAGTTCCCCGAGCCGGTGATCACGCGTGTCGTCGAGCCGGCCAGCGCCGCCGAGCGCGACAAGCTGCGCCAGGCGCTCGAGCGCCTGCAGCACGAGGACCCGACCTTCCACGTCAAGGAGCACGAGGACACCGGCCAGTGGTCGATCGCCGGGATGGGCGAGCTGCACCTGGAGGTCATGCAGCACCGGCTGGAGAACGAGTTCCGGCTGGAGCCGCGCGTCGGTCAGCCACGCGTCGCCTACCGCGAGGCGGTGCTCGAGCCCGGCTGGGGCCGCGGCGTGGTCGATCGGGCCATGGGGGGCAAGGACGTCTACGGCGAGGTGGAGCTCGAGCTCACGCCGGCCTTGGACGCGCTCGCCCCGCAGATCGACTTCGCCCCGGACTGCCCGATTCCGGCCGCCTGGCGACCGGCGCTGAGCGAGGCTCTGCGGCTCGAGGCCCGGGTCGGCCCGCGCTTCGGCTACCCGATGGTGCGAGCCTCGATCCGGATCGTGGGCGGGGGCACTCGGGACGGCCGCGAGCACGAGGCGGCCTTCGCCCAGGCGGCCGTCGTCGCCCTGCGCCAGGCCGTCCAGACGGCGGCGATCGGTCTGGAGGAGCCCCTGATGGCGTTCGAGATCCAGACCCCGGCCGAATTCGCCAGCGGCATCATCGCCGACCTGAACGCCCGCCAGGCCGCCCTCTCGGACGTCACGGTCGTGGGGGAGCTGCGCCGGGTCGAGGGCGAGGTCCCGCTCTCGGCCATGTTCGGCTACTCGACCGCCGTGCGCTCCCTCTCCCAGGGGCGGGCGAGCTTCTCGATGTTCCCCTCCGGCTACCGCGCGGTGCCCGAGAGCGAGCTGGAGGCTCGCGGGCTCATCTGGCTGTAGGGCACGGGCACGGGCACGGGAGCGGGCAGCGGGCCGGACGGTAACGGGAGCGGGAGCCGGAGCGGGAGCGGGATACACCGGGAACGGACACGGACACGGGCACGGGTACGGGCAGCGGGATCGGGGAAGCCCGGGCAGCGGGGCGATCCGGGCAGCGGGAACGGCCGGGCAGCGGGAAGGGCCGGGCAGCGGGAAGGGCCGGGCAACGGGAAGGGCCGGGCAACGGGAAGGGCCGGGCAACGGGGCGATCCGGCCCGCTGCCCGCTGCCGTGCCCGCCCCTGGGATCTTGGTGTTGCCCGTTGTTGACGTCCCCCTCGCCAGTTCCTATTTTACTCGGCCCTCCACCGCTGTGCGCGGGGTCGCCACGGCGGCCGCGTGCGAGAGCCGGGGGGGCTGGGAGCCCGTTTCCAGAGCACGGGTCCAGAGCCCGACTGCCGATCACCGCCGGGCGACGTCCGCACCCAAGCGAGCCCATGCCGCGCGGTCGTCGCCGTCCCGCCCGTCGACCATGAAGGACAAGATCCAGATCCGTATGGAGGCCTACGACCACGAGGCACTCGACCAATCCTGTCTCGACATCGTCGAGACGGCGAAACGCACGGGTGCCCGCGTCGCCGGCCCCATCCCTCTGCCCACCCGGATCGAGCGGTACACGGTCCTGCGATCCCCGTTCATCGACAAGAAGTCGCGCGAGCAGTTCGAGATCCGGACCCACAAGCGCCTCATCTACATCTCCGAGCCCACGGGTCAAACCGTGGACGCCCTGTCCAGTCTGAACATGCCCGCGGGCGTGGACATCCGCATCAAGGCCTAGGCCTCGAGCGCGGCCAGCGGCGCCGCGTCGGACCAGGCGGTCGCCGCGACCGCCGCCACGCACACTCCCAGCTCTCTCTTCCCCGGTCCCGCGATCGGGTCCTGCGTGCGCCGCGAGCGCCCGTCCGAAGGACCCACCCGCCCTTCGCGGCCGGGCCGTGCACACCAGAAACCAGAAGACATCCGCGTGGCCAGGCGTCGAGTCCGCACGCGCAGCTTCGCTGTGCGGGTGGACACCTGGTCGAACCGGAGCAAGCTCCTGGTCGAGCCCGACCAGGCTGTTCGAGGAGCCATGACGCTGATCCTAGGACGCAAGATGGGGATGACCCAGCTGTTCGCCGACGACGGCACGGTCACGGGGGTGACCGTGGTCGCGGCCGGTCCGTGCGTCGTCACCCAGGTGCGCACGCAGGACCATGACGGCTACGACGCCATCCAGCTCGGCTTCGAGGACGCCCCCGACCGGCTGCTCGCCAAGCCTCAGCGCGGTCACTTCAAGAAGGCGGGCGTGGCGCCCAAGCGCTTCCTGCGCGAGGAGCGCCTGGTCGCTCCCGCGACTGCCGGCGTGGGGGCCGCGATCACCGTCGAGGCCTTCAGCGAGGGTGATCTGGTCGACGTGATCGGAACGACCAAGGGCCGCGGCTTCGCCGGCACCATCAAGCGCCACGGATTCTCGCGCGGCTCGGAGACCCACGGCTGCATGAACGTGCGCCAGCCCGGCTCGATCGGCGCCTCGGCCGATCCGTCGCGCGTGTTCAAGGGCAAGCGCATGTCGGGCCACATGGGGGCGCGCCGCCACACGAGCAAGAACCTGACCATCGTCCGCATCGACAGCGAGAAGAACCTCCTGTTCGTCAAGGGCGCCGTCCCGGGCCCGCCCAACGGCTTCGTCCAGGTCCGCACCGCGCGCACGGGGATCTGCAAGACGGGCGCCGGAGGCCGCGAGGGGAATTCGTGATGCAGGTCAAGAGCTACAAGTCCGGCCGCGTCGGCGAGGTCGAGCTCGACCTGGCGCCCTTCGGCGAGAAGGTCCTGTACCGGACCCTGAAGGACGCCGTGGCCATGTACATGGCCAACAAGCGGCAGGGCACGGTCAACACCCGCGGGCGCTCCCAGGTCCGGGGCTCCAACAAGAAGCCCTACCGCCAGAAGCACACCGGCCGCGCCCGCGCCGGCGATCGCAAGTCGCCCATCTGGCGCGGCGGTGGGACCGTCTTCGGCCCGCACCCGCGCGACTACTCGTACCACATGCCGGCACAGGCCCGGCGCGTGGCGCTGAGGAGCGCCATGGCCGGCAAGCTGGCCGACGGAGAGGTCGTGGTGGCGGATCTGGGCGGCTTCAGCGCGCCCTCGGCCCGCTCGGCGCGCAAGGTGCTGGCCGACCTCGGCGCGCCGCGGCGCGCGACGCTGGTGCTCGAGCAGCGCGACGTGAACGTGTGGAAATCCTTCCGCAACTTCCCGGGCGTCTCCGTTCGCACGGCCGCCGAGCTGTGCGCGCTGGACGTCGTGAACGGCGGGCTGATCATCGCCGAGGCGGGTGCGCTCATGGCCCTCGCGCGGCGCACCGCCGGGAAACGGAAGGACGCCCCGGATGGCGAGGAGGGCGAGGCATGAGCGACCTCGATCGCATGTACCGCGTGATCAAGCGACCGCTGATCACCGAGAAGGCCACCGACGACTCGGCGCGCCGCAACGCGTACCACTTCAGGGTTCCCGGCGACGCGAACAAGGTCGAGATCCGAAACGCGGTCGAGAGGCTGTTCGACGTGCAGGTCCTGAGCGTCAACACGATGTGCGTCGGCGGCAAGTTCCGCCGCCGCGGCTGGCGCGCCGGGCGCAGCGCGGACTGGAAGAAGGCCATGGTGACGCTGGCCGAAGGCAACACCATCGAGGTGCTGTAGGGGATCGACCGTGGGTATCAAGAAATACAAGCCGACATCTGCGGGGCGCCGACACGGCAGCGTGCTCGACTTCGAGCAGCTGACGGCGTCGAAGCCCGAGAAGACCTTGTTGCGCCCTCTGAAGAAGACCGGTGGGCGCAACAACCACGGCCGCATCACCTGCCGGCGCCGCGGCGGCGGGAACAAGCGCCGCTACCGCCTGATCGACTTCAAGCGCAACAAGCTGGGCGTCCCCGCGACCGTCAGTACGATCGAGTACGACCCGAACCGCTCGGCCAACATCGCCCTGCTGTTCTACGCGGACGGCGAGAAGCGCTACATCCTGGCGCCCCAGGGCATGCGCGTGGGGCAGACCGTCCAGGCCGGCCCGGAGGCCGAGCCGCTGACGGGCAACTCCATGCGCCTGGCGCACATTCCGCTCGGCCTGAGCATCCACAACGTCGAGCTCAAGGAGGGGCGCGGCGGCCAGATCTGTCGCTCGGCGGGCAGCTACGCCCAGCTCATGGCGCGCGAGGGCGACTACGCCGTGGTGCAGCTCCCCTCCGGAGAGCTGCGTCGCATCCACACGAGCTGCTCCGCGACCATCGGCCGCATCGGCAACACCGACCACCAGAACGTCAAGCTCGGCAAGGCCGGCCGCAAGCGACACATGGGCCGGCGGCCGGAGGTGCGCGGCACGGCCATGAACCCCGTCGACCACCCGATGGGCGGCGGCGAGGGCCGCACGTCCGGCGGCCGCCATCCCTGCGGTCCGACCGGGGTGCTCTCCAAGGGCGGCCGCACGCGTCGCAAGCAGAACCCCTCCGACCGGTTCATCCTCCGGCGCCGGAAGAAGTAGGGAGCGAACATGGGACGCAGCGTCAAGAAGGGTCCGTACATCGACTTCAAGCTGGCCGCGAAGGTGGCCCGCCTGGACGACGCGGGCAAGCGCGAGCCGATCCGGACGTGGGCGCGCGCCTCGACCATCCCGCCCGACTTCGTCGGGCACACCTTCATGGTCCACAACGGCAAGAAGCACATGAAGGTGTTCGTCACCGAGGACATGGTCGGGCACAAGCTTGGCGAGTTCGCGGCCACGCGCACCTTCCGCGGGCACACGAACAAGAAGGAAGGCATGAAGGGCCGCTAGGCTCCTTTCGTCATGGCGTCCACCACGAAGACCGCAGTGACCGGAAGCGCGAACGCGTTCGCGGCCAGGCACCGCTACGCGCGCGTCACCGCGCGCAAGGCGCGGCTGATCGCGGACATGATCCGCGGCCGTTCGGCGAACGAGGCGATCGAGCTGCTCGAGTTCTCGCCCAAGCGCGCGGCGCACTTCTACCTGAAGGTCCTGCGCTCGGCGATGGCGAACGCGAGCCAGGACGAGGGCGTGAACCTGAACCGCCTGGTCATCAGCGACTGTCGCGCGGACGACGGGCCGATGCTGCAGAACCGCCTGCGCTGGCGCGCCGGCCCCCAGGGGCGCGCCATGCCGTTCGCGAAGAAGACCAGCCACCTGACCGTCGAGCTCAGCGAGAGCCCGGCCGGGTCGAAGGTGCCCTCGGCCGAGGCCTCGCCCCAGGCTTCGAGGAAGAGGCGGCGGGAAGAGCCGCGGCAGCAAGAGGGGCCTGGAGAGGCGCAGGAAGGCTAGGAGCGAATGGGTCAGAAGGTACATCCCACCGGCTATCGCATCGGCACCATCGAGCCCTGGCGCTCGCGCTGGTACGCCAACAAGAAGGAGTACGGACGGCTGTTGCTCCAGGACAAGCGCATCCGCGACCACATCCGCAAGGACTTCGGCTCGGCCGGCATCCCCCGCATCGAGATCGAGCGCTCGGGCGAGACGGTCAGCGTGATCATCTACTCGGCGCGTCCCGGCGTGCTCGTCGGCCGCAAGGGTGTGCGCGTCGAGCAGCTCAAGAAGGACCTGCAGGAGATCACGCGCTCGACCTGCCACCTGACGCTGCACGAGGTCAAGCGCCCCGAGCTCGAGGCCAAGCTGGTGGCGGAGGTCATCGCCGAGGCGCTCGAGAAGCGCATGAACTTCCGGCGCGCCATCAAGCGCGCGATCCAGACCACGATGCAGTCCGGCGCCAAGGGCGTGAAGGTCGAAGTCTCCGGGCGGCTGGGCGGTTCCGAGATGGCGCGCACCGCGAAGGAGCGCGAGGGCCGCGTGCCGCTCTCGACCCTGCAGGCGCACGTCGACTATGGCACGGCGCTGGGCACGACGACCTACGGCATCATCGGCGTGAAGGTGTGGATCTACAAGGGCGACATCGAGCGCGGCAAGCAGATCGACTTCCGCCAGCAGCAGAGCATGACCGCCCGCGCCGATCGTCCGCGCTTCGGGCGTGGGCGCGGCGAAGGCCGCGGCAGAAGGGAGGGACCGCGCCATGGCGCTGATGCCTAAACGCACGAAGCACCGCAAGGTGCATCGTGGCCGGCTCAAGGGGATCGCGACGCGCGGCAACCGCGTGTCGTTCGGCGACTTCGGTCTGATGTCCCTCGACTTCGGCTGGATCAGCGGCCGCCACATCGAGGCCGGTCGTGTGGCTGCCAACCGCGCCACTGACGGCCAGGCCAAGGTCTGGATCCGGATCTTCCCCCACAAGCCGATCTCGGCCAAGCCGGCCGAGACACGAATGGGCAAGGGCAAGGGCGACGTCGACTTCTGGGCGGCCGAGGTGAAGCCGGGCACCGTCATGTACGAGCTCGGCGGAATCAGCGAGGACAAGGCCAAGCTGGCCTTCAAGCGCGTCGCTCACAAGATGCCCATCAAGGTCAAGATGGTCCGGCGTCTTCCCAGCACCTGATCCGGGGCGAGCCAGAGATGAACAAGGAAGAGACACGCAGCAGGACCGACTCGGAGCTCGACTTCGACCTGGCGCAGATGAAGAAGGAGCTCTTCGAGCTGCGCATGAAGGCGAGCACCGACAACATCGCGAGCCCCGCCCGGATCCGCCTGTTGCGCCGGTCGATCGCGCGGATCAACACCGTGCTGCACGAACGCGCCACCGGCGTGCGCGGTCAGGAGCCACGTTAGCCACATGGAAGCCTCGAAAGTTCAGGAACACCAGAAGGGCCAGGAGCGCCACAAGCGTCGCACCCTGCGGGGGGTGGTCGTCAGCGACCGGATGGCCAAGACCATCACGGTGCGCGTCGAGCGCGTCTTCAAGCACCCGAAGTACAAGAAGTACATCCGGCGCCACGCCAAGTACCACGCGCACGACGAGGACCAGGCCGCCAAGATCGGCGACCAGGTAGAGATCTGCGAGACCCGGCCGTTGAGCAAGATCAAGCGCTGGCGCCTGCTCTCGGTGCTGAACGTGGCGTCGATGCCCGAGGAGAGTGCGCCGTGATCCAGATGCAGACGTTCATGGACGTCGCCGACAACACCGGCGCCAAGCTGGTGCAGGTGATCAAGGTGCTCGGCGGAACGCACCGGCGCTACGCGAGCCTGGGCGACATCGTGGTGGCCTCGGTGAAGAAGGCCATCCCCGGCTCCGAGATCAAGAAGGGGACGATCGTGAAGGGCGTCATCGTGCGCGTGAGGAAGAACACGCGCCGCAAGGACGGCTCCTACGTACGCTTCGACCACAACGCGATGGTGATCCTCGACACCGAGGGCAACCCCAAGGGCACGCGCATCTTCGGCGCGGTCGCGCGCGAGCTGCGCGAGAAGAACTACATGAAGATCATCTCCCTGGCGCAGGAGGTGGTGTGATGTCCGTGCGCAAGGGCGACATGGTCCTCGTCATCGCCGGCAACGACCGCGGCAAGACCGGCGAGGTACGCGTCGTCGACCGCGCGCGACAGCGCGTGCTCGTCGACGGTGTGAACAAGCGCTGGAAGCACCGCAAGCCGACCCAGCAGAGTCCGCAGGGCGAGCGCGTCCAGGTCGAGCGTCCGATCCACGTCAGCAACGTGATGCACTTGGACCCGAAGACCGGCAAGGGCGTGCGGAAGCGTCCCGGCTCGGGCGCAGGGGGAGGAGTAGCGTAGGACATGGCGACCGAGACCAAGCGCAAGCCCAAGGGCAAGGGCAAGGCCGACAAGCCGGAGGGGAAGCCGCGCGCCTCGGCCGGCGCCCCGCCGCGTCTGAAGGAGAAGTACCGTTCGACCTTGAAGGACGAGCTCAAGAAGCAGTTCGGCCTCTCCAACGACTTCGCCGTGCCGACCCTGACGAAGATCGTCGTCAACATGGGAGTCAAGGGAGCGGTGGAGAACAAGGCCAAGGTCGACTCCGCCGCGCGCGACCTGGCGACGATCACCGGCCAGCGTCCGACGATCCGCAGCGCCCGCAAGGCCATCTCCGGCTTCAAGCTGCGCGCCGGGATGCCGATCGCGTGCGCTGTGACCCTGCGCGGTGACCGCATGTGGGAGTTCGCCGATCGCCTGATCTCGGTCGCCCTGCCGCGTATTCGCGACTTCCGTGGCGTCAAGAACAAGCTCGACGGCCGCGGCAACTACACGCTCGGCGTCTCCGAACAGTCGATCTTCCCCGAGATCGACTTCGACAAGCTCGAGTTCCAGCAGGGGATGGACATCACCTTCGTGACCACCGCGCCCAGCGACGAGCAGGGGTTCGCCCTGCTCAAGGGGCTGGGGATGCCGTTCCGGGGCGCGGAGAAGTAGGACGAACCAGGACGGAGCCCACCAAGCATGGCCAAGACTTCGCTCATCGTCAAGTGCAATCGCACGCCCAAGTACAAGGTGCGCGCGTATCGCCGCTGCGCGATCTGCGGGCGCGCGCGCGCGGTGTACCGCAAGTTCCAGATCTGCCGCATCTGTCTGCGCGAGCGGGCGCTGCTCGGCGAGGTCCCCGGCATGCGCAAGGCTTCGTGGTAGGCCGCGCTTCCTGAATCGAGCTGGGCCCCTGAATCAGACAGTGCTCTCCGGATCAGACAGGCAACCATCATGATGACCGACCCGATCGCCGACATGCTCACGCGGATTCGCAACGCGAACGCAATCGGCAACATGAGCGTGCGCATGCCCGCTTCGCGCATGAAGGTGGGCGTGGCAGAGGTGCTGAAGAACGAGGGCTTCATCGCAGGCTACGTCGTCGAGGCGGGCCGCCCCGCGAGTTGCCTGCGCGTCGAGCTCAAGTACGGGCCCGACGGGGAGAAGGTGATCCGCTCGCTCGACCGCGTCAGTCGGCCGGGCCGCCGCGTCTACATGGGCGCCAGGGAGATCGCGCCCGTTCTGCGCGGGCTCGGCATCTACGTCATCTCCACCCCGCAGGGCGTGGTCTCGGACCGCTCCGCCCGCGAGATGAACGTCGGCGGCGAGGTCCTCTGCAAGGTCACCTGAGCCATGTCCCGCATCGGAAAGCAACCTGTCCCGGTCCCCAGCGGCGTCACCGTCCAGGTCGCCGGCGATACCGTCACCGTCAAGGGCGGGAAAGGCACGCTCTCGATGCCCTTGCGGCGGGAGGTCAAGCTCGAGGTCGGCGAGAAGAAGGTCGTGGTCGCAACGACCGGCGTCGGCGGCTCGCGCGAGTCGCGCGCCTTCCACGGCATGACCCGCGCCCTCCTGAGCAACATGGTCAGGGGCGTCTCCAAGGGGTTCGAGAAGCAGCTCGAGATCATCGGTGTCGGCTGGAACGCCCAGAGTCAGGGCGACAAGGTCGTCCTCAACATCGGCTTCTGCCACCCGGTGACGATCGACATGCCCCCGGGCGTGACGATCGAGAGCCCCAAGCCGACCATCCTGGTCATCCGGGGCACGGACAAGCAGGCGGTCGGCCACATCGCGGCCGTCATCCGTTCCGTGCGTCCTCCCGAGCCGTACAAGGGCAAGGGCATCCGCCATGTCGGCGAGTACGTCCGGCGCAAGGCCGGCAAGAGCTTCGGAGCCTGACGATGAAGTCGACCCTGCTGAAGAACGAGCAACGGCTGAGGCGCAGGCGTTCGGTGCGGCGCACGATTCGCCGCACGGCGGATCGTCCGCGCCTGACCGTCTTCCGCTCGCTCAAGCACATCAGCGGTCAGATCGTCGACGATGCGACCGGCCGCACGCTGTGCGCGGCCTCGAGCACCGCGCACGCCCTGGCGGGGGAGCTGGCGGGCAAGACGAAGACCGAGAAGGCCAAGGTGATCGGTGCCGAGCTGGCCCGCCGGGCCAAGGATGCCGGCGTCGCGCAGGTCGTGTTCGATCGCGGATCCTCCCGCTACCACGGACGCGTCAAGGCGTTCGCCGACGCCGCCCGGGAGGGCGGACTCCAGTTCTAGCCCCAGGGGTGCCCGACAGCTCATGAAGCGCAAGATCGAGTATCTGGACACGCTCGAGGTCGAGGAGCTCTCCGACCTCTCCGAGACCCTCGTCAAGGTCAATCGTTCCGCAGCCGTGGTGAAGGGGGGACGCCGTTTCTCGTTCTCGGCCCTGTCGGTCGTCGGCAACCGCGGCGGGCTGGTCGGCTACGGCTTCGGCAAGGCGCGCCAGGTTCCTTCGGCCATCGAGAAGGCCGCCAAGGACGGGCGCAAGCACCTGCAACGAATTCCCCTGACCGAGGGCGGCACCATCCCGCACGAGGTCACCGGCCGCTTCTGCGGCTCGAAGATCCGCATGCTCCCGGCATCGCCCGGCACGGGCATCATCGCCTGCTCCTCAGTGCGGGCGGTGTGCGAGATGGCGGGCATCACGAACATCCTGACCAAGTCCTATGGCTCCACGAACCCGATCAACCTGCTCAAGGCGACGCTGGACGCGCTGGCGCAACTGCGCACGCGCGAACAACTCGCCGGTCTGCGCGGGATCGAAGTCCGAGGTTGACGATGGATCTCCACACAGTCACGAGCAAGGGCACGGCCAACAAGCGCTCGGGGCGCGTCGGCCGGGGCATCGGCAGCGGCAGCGGCAAGACCTGCGGTCGCGGCCACAAGGGCTGGGGCGCGCGCTCGGGCTCGAGCCGCCGACCCGGCTACGAGGGCGGCCAGATGCCCATCTACCGGCGCGTGCCCAAGCGTGGCTTCACCAACGCGCGCTTCCGCACCGACTACACCGTGATCAACGTCGGCGCGTTGAACGTCTTCGAGAGCGGCTCGACCGTCGACCTGGCGGGCATCCTGGGGCGCGGGCTGGTCAGCGCCAACACGCCGCTGCTCAAGGTGCTCGGCAACGGTGAGTTGACCAGCGCGCTCACCGTGCGCGCGCAGAAGTTCAGCGCCAGCGCAGCGAAGAAGATCGGGGCCGCCGGCGGCCGGGTGGTCGTGGTCGACGACAAGGGCGGCGAGGCTGCCCCCGAGACGGCCGCGGCCCCGCGCGCCGCCGCGCGCCGGAAGCCCGTGCGCTCCGAAGAGCCGGAGGAGGCCGGCGAGTAGTGGAGAACTCCTTCCTGCAGCTCTTCCGCATTCCGGACACCCGGAAGAAGATCACGACCACGCTGCTCCTGCTGCTGGCGTATCGGGCCGGGTTCCACGTGCCCATCCCGGGCATGAGCGCGGAGTTCATGGAGAGCCTGGGCGGGAGCACGGTCTTCGGCCTGATGAGCGCGTTCTCCGGCGGTTCGATCGGCCAGACGGTCATCTTCGGGCTGGGCATCATGCCCTACATCTCGGCCTCGATCATCTTCTCGATGCTGGCCAAGGTCTCGCCGACCCTGGAGGCGATCCAGAAGGAGGGCGCGGCCGGCCAGAAGAAGATCAACCAGTGGACGCGCCTGGCGGTCGTGCCGATCGCGCTGCTGCAGGCCACGCTGGTCTTTACCGGGGTGTTCATGAAGAACCCCAACATGATCCAGCCGAACATGCAGAGCCACACGTTCGTGCTGGCGCTGCTCGTGATCACCAGCCTGGTCGCCGGGGCCCTGGTGGTGATGTGGATCGGCGAGCTGATCACGGAGCACGGCGTCGGCAACGGCGCCTCGCTGATCATCATGGCCGGCATCATCGCCAGCACCCCCCAGGCCATGGCGCGGCTCTCGAGCCAGGACGAGTTCTGGCAGATCATGCTGACCACGCTCGGCCTCTGGTTCGTGATCATCTTCGTGGTCGTGTTCATCCACAAGGGCGCGCGGCGGGTGCCGATCCAGTACGCCCGCCTGACACGCGGCCGGCGCGTCTACGGAGGCCAGCGCCACTACCTGCCGCTGAAGGTCAACATGGCCGGCGTGATGCCGATCATCTTCGCCTCCGTGTTGTTCGTCATCCCGGGCGTGCTCTTCAGCTGGCTGTCCACGGCTTGGACCGGCTTCGCCCGCCTCAACGCCGTCTTCAGCGACACGACCGGCTTCGTGTACGTGACCTGCTACATCGCGCTCCTGTACGCGTTCTGCTTCTTCTGGAACCGCCTGATGTTCCAGCCGGACGACATCGCCAACAACCTGCGCGAGCACGGATCGTTCATCCCGGGCATCCGCCCGGGCGCGCGCACCTCGGAGTACCTGGCGAACGTCCTCACGCGCATCACGATCGCCGGCGCGGCCTTCCTGGCCGTGGTGGCGGTGTTCCCGTCCTTCGTCACCAAGAACACCGCCATCCCGCCCGATCTGCGCTACTTCCTGGGCGGCACCTCCGTGCTGATCGTCGTCGGCGTGGCGCTCGAGCTCGTCGACCGCCTCAACGCTCAGCTCGTGATGCGCAACTACGACGGCTTCCTGGGCGGCGGCCCGGGCTGGACGAAGAAGAAGGGCGCATGACCCGGGGCCAGGTCGTCATCCTCCTCGGGCCTCCGGGCTCGGGCAAGGGCACCCAGGCCGCGCGATTGGGCGCGGAGCTGGGCCTGCCCCACGTGGCGACCGGCGACCTGTTCCGCGCCAACGTCTCGAGCGGCACGCGGCTGGGGAAGCGCGCGAAGGGGTTCATGGATGCGGGTGAGCTCGTCCCCGACGATCTCGTGACCGGGATGCTGCTCGAGCGCGTCGCGGCCGAGGACTGTGCCGGGGGCTATCTGCTCGACGGCTTTCCGCGCACCGTGCCCCAGGCCGAGGCGCTGGAGCGCGGCCTGGCCGACGGCTGGAGCGCGCGCGCGCTGCTGCTCGAGGTCCCCGACCAGGTCCTGATCGAACGTGCCGCCGGCCGGCTGATCTGCCGCATGGACGGCGCGCACATCCACCACGCACTCCTCGCGCCCCCTCGGCGCGATGGCATCTGCGACCGCTGCGGCGGCGAGCTCTACCGGCGCAAGGACGACGAGCCGCAGGTCGTGCGAGAACGCCTGGAGGTCTACCGCCGGCAGACCGAGCCGCTGGTCGCGTTCTACCGCGCTCGCGGCCGGCTCGAGCTCGTCGATGGCGATCGCACGCCGGACGAGGTCTGCTCGACGCTGCGCGAGCTGCTCGGGAGGGCCGCCTGATGGCCAAGGAAGAGCCGATCGTGGTCGAGGCCGTCGTGACCGAGGCGCTGCCGAACGCACGCTTCCGCGCCAAGCTGGCGTCGGGCCACGAGATCCTGGCCCACGTCAGCGGGAAGATGCGCATGCACTACATCCGCATCATGGCCGGCGACAAGATCACCGTGGAGATGTCCCCGTACGACCTGACGAAGGGCCGCATCATCTCGCGCGGCGATCGCCGGGTCAAGAGGAAGAGGGAATGAAGGTACGAAGCAGCATCCGCCGCATGTGCATCCACTGCAAGATCATCCGCCGGCGCGGCGTCTTGCGCGTCATCTGCACGTCCGACCCCCGCCACAAGCAGAGACAGGGCAAGTAGCCGCCGATGTCATCCATCACTGGAGGAACAGCATGCCGCGCGTAGTCGGTGTCGACATCCCCAACGACAAGCGTCTCGAGATCGCCCTGACCTACGTCTTCGGCGTCGGACGCGCGACCTCGTTGAAGGTGTGCCAGGAGCTCTCGCTCGATCCGGGCCTGAAGGCCCGCGAGCTGACCGAGGAGCAGATCACCATCCTCGCGAACCACCTCTCGAAGACCTATGTGGTCGAGGGCCAGTTGCGGCGCCAGGTCGCGTCGGCCATCGGTCGCCTGCGCGACATCGGCAGCTACCGCGGACTGCGGCACCGGCGCGGCCTGCCCGTGCGCGGCCAGCGCACGCGCACCAACGCCCGCAGTCGCAAGGGTCCCAAGAAGACCGTCGCCGGGAAGAAGTCCGTGAAGGGAATGAAGTAGGCGCTGGAGCGCGCACCTCATGGCCAAGACGACAAAACGCAAGATTCGCAAGAGCGTCTCCAGGGGCATCGTCCACGTCAAGGCGAGCTTCAACAACACCCTGGTGACCATCACCGACCAGACGGGCGCCGTGATCTCGCGGGGCTCGGCCGGCTCGATGGGCTTCAAGGGCACGCGCAAGAGCACGCCCTTCGCCGCACAGCGCGCCGCTGACAGCGCCGCCCACGCCGCGATGCGCCACGGCCTGAAGGAGGTCGAGGTGCGCGTCAAGGGCGCCGGCTCCGGACGCGAGTCGGCCGTGCGAGCCCTGAACAACTCCGGCCTCAAGGTGACGTTGATCCAGGACGTCACGCCGCTCCCCCACAACGGCTGTCGCGCCAAGAAGCGCCGCCGCGTCTGATACGAAACACCCATGGCTCGATACACAGGCAACAAGTGCAAGCTCTGCCGCCGGGAGGGCATGAAGCTCTTCTTGAAGGGGCAGCGCTGCTTCACCGACAAGTGTGCGCTGGCGCGCCGCGACTACCCGCCCGGCGTGCACGCCCAGAAGCGCACGAAGGTGACCGAGTACGGCGTACGTCTGCGCGAGAAGCAGAAGCTGAAGCGCATCTACGGCGTCGTGGAGCGCCAGTTCAAGCTCTACTTCAAGGAGGCCGAGCGCCTGCGGGGCAACACCGGCGAGAACCTCCTCATGCTGCTCGAGCGGCGCCTGGACAACGTCGTGCTGGCGACGGGTTTCGCGCTCTCGCGCAACCACGCGCGCCAGCTCATCAACCACGGCCACTTCCGCGTGAACGACCGCAAGGTCGACATCGCGTCCTTCATGGTGCGCCCCGGAGACGTCCTCCAGCCCTCGCCTCGCGACAACACGCGCAAGATCGTGGCCGAGGCCGTGGAGGTCAACAAGTCACAGCCGGTTCCCACCTGGCTGGAAGTCAGTGGCGACACGATGACGGCCAAGGTGACCGGCATCCCGCGTCGTGAGGACGTGCCCCACCCGATCCAGGAACAGCTCATCATCGAGCTCTGCTCGAAGTAGTCGGCCGAGAGGGAATCCATGAGAATTCGTTGGCGCAACTTCGAACTGCCTAGCAAGGTCGTTCCGGACCCCGAATCGCTGAGCCCGGAGTACGGCCGGTTCGTGATCGAGCCCTTCGAGCGGGGCTTCGGGCACACGATCGGCAACGGTCTGCGGCGGGTCCTGCTGTCTTCGATCGAGGGCACGGCGATCACCTCCGTGCGCATCGCGGGCTCGACACACGAGTTCGACTCGCTCGACGGCGTGTACGAGGACGTGACGGACATCGTCCTCAACCTGAAGCGGTTGAGGATCCAGAGCCACGTCCCCGGCGCGATCAAGTGCCGCATCTCGAAGAGCGGCAAGGGCGAAGTGACCGGGGCCGACGTGCGCTGCGAGGGCGATGCGCGGGTGGTCAACACCGATCTGCACCTCGCGACCCTGACGATGGAGCGCGATCTGGAGATCGAGCTGGACGTCAGGAGAGGACGCGGCTACGTGCCGGCCGAGGACAACCTTGATCCGAACATCGAGCTCGGGAGCATTCCGGTCGACTCGATCTACTCGCCGGTGCACCGCGTGCGCTACGGCGTCGAAGCGACGCGCGTGGGCAAGTTCACGAACTACGACCGGCTCGTGCTCGAGATCTGGACCGACGGCACGGTCAGCCCCGAGATGGCGCTGGTCGAGGCGGCCAAGATCTACCGCAAGCACCTGAACCCCTTCGTGCTGTACGACTCGAGCAGCGACGAGCACCCGGTGGCCGAGGACCCGGCCACTTCCGAGTTCAACGAGTCCAACCAGCAGACGACCGAGTTGCAGCGCGCGCTCGAGTCGCCCATCACCGAGCTGGAGCTCTCCGTGCGGGCGCGCAACTGCCTGGATGGAGCGAATCTGCGCACGCTGCGCGACCTCGTGACCCTGAGCGAGAGCGAGGTCATGAACCTGAAGAACCTCGGCAAGACCAGCCTGACCGAGATCAAGAACAAGCTCGCCGAGCGAGGTCTGGCACTCGGAATGAACGCCTGAGAGGCTGAGGAGAAATCGATGATACAGCCTCTCAGATGCCGTTTGGCCCAACGCCTGGCGGCGTTGGCGCCCGTTCGCGAGCAATTCTTGCTCGCTCTCTGAGGCCTGCTGGGCCCCACCTGACGATGCCATGCGACACCGAGTAGCCGGATACAAGCTGGGACGGACCTCCAGCCACCGAACCGCCATGATGCGCAACATGGCGGTTTCGCTGATCGAGCACGAGCGGATCGTGACCACCGTGCAGAAGGCCAAGGCGGTGAAGCCCTTCGTCGAGAAGCTGGTCACGCTCTCGAGGGAGTCGAGCACTCACCGCCGCCGCCTGGCCTTCGCGCGGCTGCGTAGCGCCGGCGCGGTCGACAAGCTGTTCGACACCCTCGGTCCGCGTTTCATGGAGCGGCCGGGAGGCTATTGCCGCATCCTCAAGCTCGCCAAGCCGCGCCTGGGCGACAACGGCCAGCGCGTCATCCTCGAGTTCGTCGAGCGCACGGCCGTCGAGCAGGAACCGGCCGCGACCACGGAGAAGGCCGCCGACTGAGAGATGGGTTCTCTGGAGCCGGCCGCCAGCGACTGGAGGCGGGTCAGATGCGGGTCAGCTTGACGCGGCCGCGGCCCAGGAGCTCGTCCACCTGCGCCGCGAACTCGGCGCTGATCGCGACGTTCCAGTCCTTGCCCGCGCGCACCAGGCGGCTCTTGCCGTCGCTGCCCTCCACGCGCAGGTAGAGCGGCTGGCCGCCGCGGTGCGCGGCCAGGATCTCCTGCAGCCGCGCGAGGTCAGGCTCGTCTCCGGTCCCGACGTGCACCACCAGCCCGCCGCTGAAGCGCGCCAGGGCGTCCTCGACCTCCATCAGCTCCTCGAGGATCAGCGCCGGTTCCTCGCGCCGCTCCTCGAGCCGGCCGCGAGCGACGACCACCGCGCCGTCCGCGATCCGCTCGCGGCACTCCTCGTACGTGCGCGGGAAGCACGTCACACCGACGCTGCCGCGCAGGTCCTCGAGGCGGAAGCGGGCCATCTTCTGCCCCGCCATCGAGCCCGTCTTCACCGGCGACTCCGCCGCGCCGAGGATCATGCCCGCCAGCGTGACCTCGGAGCCGCCCGGCAGCCCGGACAGGGCGTCCGTGGCGACCGTCGAGAGCATGCTCATCAGCCCGGCGCGCTGCTCGAGCGGGTGCCCGCTCAAGTAGAAGCCGAGCACTTCGAACTCGGCCCGCAACGTGTCGGCCGCATCCCAGGCTCTCGTGTCGTCGATCCCGTCGCCGGCCTGCGGCGCGCGGGCGCCGGGGGCCGCTCCTGCGAACAGGTCGCCCTGGCCCGTGCGACGGTCGGCGGCGGCGCGCGCTCCGTCGGCCAGCGCGGCGTCGAGCGCGGCCAGCACCGCGCCGCGGTTGTGGCCGCAACCGTCGTAGGCCCCGGCCTTGATCAGGGCTTCCCAGTTCAGCCGCCCGACCGTGGCGGGGTCGACCCGGGCGCAGAGCGAGTGCAGGTCCAGCGGCAGGCCCTGCTCGCGCAACTCGTCGCGCGCGGCCAGGATCGCCTCGACCGCCTTGTGGCCGGTACCCTTGATGGCCCCGACCCCGAAGCGGATCGCGTCGCCGACAGGCTCGAACTCCCAAGTCGAGTGCTCGATGTCCGGCGGCAGCACATCGATCCCCGACCGGCGCGCGTCGTCGACGAGCAGCTTGACCTTGTCCGAGTCGCTCATCTCGCACGACAGGTTCGCCGCCAGGAACGCGGCGCGGTGGTGCGCCTTGAGCCAGGCCGTCTGGTAGCTGATCAGCGCGTAGGCCGTCGAGTGCGACTTGTTGAAGCCGTACCCCCCGAACTTGTCGATGTTGTCCCAGATCTCCTCGGCCAGCCTGCGCTCGCAACCGTTCTTCACCGCGCCCTCGACGAACCTGTCGGCGAACTTGCGCATGATCTCGGGCATCTTCTTGCCCATCGCCTTGCGCAGGTTGTCGGCCTCGTTGAGCGAGAAGCCGGCCAGGTGGTTCGAGATCAGCATCACCTGCTCCTGGTAGACGATGCACCCGTAGGTGTCGCGCAGGATCGGCTCGATGCTGGGGTGGGGGACCGCGATCTCCTCCTGGCCGTGCTTGCGGCGCGTGAACATGTCGGCCATGCCCGACTCGAGCGGCCCCGGCCGGTACAACGCCAGGATCGCGATCAGGTCCTCGAAACAGTCCGGCTTCACGCGTTGGATGAGCTTGCGCATGCCCTCCGACTCGAGCTGGAACACGCCCTGGGTCTCGCCGGACATGAGCAGCTCGTAGGTCGCCGAGTCGTCGAGCGGCAGTGCGTCGATGTCCGGGGGCTCCCCGCCGGTCTGCTCGATGTTGCGCAGGGTCTTGGCGACGATGGTCAGGGTGCGCAGGCCCAGGTAGTCCATCTTCAGGAGCCCCAGGTCCTCGAGCTGGGGCGCCGGCCATTGGGTCGTGATGTCCTCGCCGTTGCGCGCCAGCGGCACGTACTCGACGATCGGCCGGTCGGCGATGACAACCCCCGCGGCGTGGGTCGAGACGTGGCGCGCCAGCCCCTCGAGCGGCAACGACAGGTCGAACAACTCGCGGAAACCGTCGCTCTCGCGCAGCTCCTTCAGCTCGGCGTCCTTCTCGATCGCCTCCTGCAGGCGCGGTGCGTTCGGCCCGTGCGGGATCTTCTTGGCGATGCGGTCGACGTCCTTGAGCGGCAGGTCGAGCACACGCCCGACGTCGCGCACGACCGTGCGCGAGGCCATCGTCCCGAAGGTGACGATCTGGGCCACGTTCTCGTCGCCGTAGCGCTCGCGCGTGTACTGCAGCACGCGCTCGCGGCCATCCTTGCAGAAGTCGATGTCGATGTCGGGCATCGAGATGCGCGCGCTGTTCAGGAAGCGCTCGAACAGCAGGCCGTAGCGCAGCGGGCAGACGCGCGTGATGTCGAGCAGGTAGGCGACGATCGAGCCCGCCGCCGAGCCGCGCCCCGGCCCGACCGGGATGCCGTTCTCGCGCGCCCAGCGGACCAGGTCCCACACGATCAGGAAGTACGAGACGAAGCCCTGCTCGCGGATCACGCGCTTCTCGTACTCGAGCCGCTCGCGCGCCTCGCGCTGGTCGCGGCCGTAGATGCGCTCGAAGCCGCGTTCGAGCAGCTCGTCGAACAGCTCGTCGGCCGACTTGCCCGCGCCCGCCTCCGAGCCGCCGCGAGACGGCTCGAACACCGGCAGGTGGTACGTGCCGAACTCGATCCGGAGCTCGGTCTGGTCGGCGACGTCCATCGTCGCCGCCAGGGCCTCGGGCAGGTCGTGGAACATCTCGCCCATCTCGGCCCGCGACTTGAAGTACAGCGTGTCCGTATCGAGCTTGAAGCGCTTCTGCTCGGCGCGTTTGGCGCCCGTGTTGATGCACAGCAGCACGTCCTGCGCCTCGCAGTCTTCGTGCCGCAGGTAGTGGATGTCGTTGGTCGCCACCAGCGGGATGCCCGTGCGGCGGTGCAGCCGGACCATCGACTCGTTGACCTTCACCTGCATCTCCAGGCCGTTGCGCTGCAGCTCGAGCCAGAAGTGCTCGGGTCCGAAGATGTCCCGCAGCGCCCCGCTCAGCTCCTCGGCCTCTTGTTGCTTGTCGTGCAGGAAGAGCTGGCTCAGCTCGCCCGAGAGGCAACCCGACAGGCAGTTGATCCCGGCCGCGTGCCGCGCGAGCAGCTCCTTGTCGATGCGCGGCCGGAAGGAGAAGCCCTCGACGTAGGCGGCCGAGGCGAGCCGGATCAGGTTGCGGTAGCCCTCTTGGTTGCGCGCGAGCAGCGTGAGGTGGTTGTACCCGTTGCCGCGGGCCTTGGAGTGCGACTTGAGTCGCGACTGCCGCGCGACGTACACCTCGCAGCCGACCAGCGGCTTGACGCCGGCCCCGGTCGCCGCCTGGTACAGCTCGATCGCACCGAACATGTTGCCGTGGTCGGTCAGCGCCAGCGCCGGCTGACCGTCCTCCAGGCAGGCCGCCACCAGGCTCTCGATGCGATTCGCCCCGTCGAGCAGGCTGTACTCGGAGTGCACGTGCAGGTGGACGAAGTCCGGTGCGGCCATGCTCGCTGGTAGTCTCCTATCCGCCCAGGAACTCGAGCAGCAGGGCCTTCTGGGAGTGCATGCGGTTCTCGGCCTGCTCGTACACGAGGCTGCGCGGCCCGTCGAGCACCTCGTCCGTGGCCTCCAGGTTGCGGCGCACCGGCCCGGCGTGCATCACGCGCGCGTCGTCGCCGAGGGCGAGCAGCTTCTCGTCCACGATCCACTCGCCCGTGCGCGCGCGCCGGCTGGCGGCCAGGGTCGGGTTGCCGTAGTCCTCCATCGACGGCCACGAGCGCGCGTACACGACGTGCGCCCCGCGCACCGCGGCCTCCTGATCGAGGCCGGCGTCGTCCGCGCTGGTGCGGATCGAGGCCGAGCTCGCTTCGGCCAGCGCGCGCGCGCCCGCCAGCACCTCGCCGTCGAGGTCGTAGCCGGGCGGGTGGGCGACCGACACGTGCATGCCCAGGCGCACGGCCGTCACCATCAGCGAGTGCACGACCGACGAGCTGGCCGGCGTGGGGGAGTGGGTCCAGGTGATCGCCAGCCGGCGCCCGGCCAGCGTCCCGAGCGCTTCCTGCAGGGTCATCGCGTCCGCCAGCGCCTGCAGCGGGTGCCACAGCGCGCTCTCCATGTTGATCACGGGCACGCGCGCGTGGGCGGCCCAGGCGCGGATGCCCTCGTCGCGCCGGTCCGTCTCCCAGGACTGTCCCGCCAGCGCCGGCCGGATGGCGAGCAGGTCGAGGTAGCGCGACAGCACCTGCGCCGCGTCCTCGATGTGCTCCGGCGCGCGGCCGTCCATCACGACGCCCCGGCGCGCCTCGAGCTCCCAGAAGTCCGAGGCCGCGTTGAGGTTGATGCTGTGTCCGCCGAGCTGGTGCACCGCGGCCTCGAACGAGGTGCGCGTGCGCAGGGAGCCGCGGAAGAACAGCATCCCGGCCGCGCGCCCCGTCAGCCCGCCGCGGGCCCCGCTCGCCTTGACGGCGATCGAGCGCTCGATCAGATCCGACAGCCGTGCGTCACCCAGGTCCTGCAGGCTGATGAGGTGCTGGATGCCGTGAGCGTCGGCCATGTCGGGCAGGATACTCCGCCCGCGCGCCGTTTTCACCGCGGCCGGCGCTTTCCTGGGGCGGCCTCCGTGCGACTTGACAGGTCTCCGAGGCGGGGCTACAACCTCCCCCCCGCTGCACCCCTAGCTCAATTGGATAGAGCACCTGACTACGGATCAGGAGGTTGGAGGTTCGAATCCTCTGGGGTGTACCAGCCCCCGCGCGGCTCGCCGCCGCGACTCGCGAGGCAGCGCCAGGACGGCCCGCTCTGTGACCCCCTCAGAACAGTCCGCACGGTCCGCGCGCGAGAGCGAGAGCGACGAGCGCTTCATGCGGCTCGCGCTCGAGCAGGCGCGCACGGCGCGCGACCTGGACGAGGTCCCGGTCGGAGCGGTGGTCGTGCTCGCGGGCGAGGTCGTCGGTCGCGGGTGCAACCGCACGCGCAGCCGCCGCGACCCGACCGCGCACGCCGAGCTGCTGGCGATCTCCGACGCGGCCCGGCGGCTGGCGGCCATGCGCCTGCCGGGTGCCGTCGTGTACGCGACGCTCGAGCCGTGCTTCATGTGCGCCGGCGCCCTGTCCCACGCGCGCGTCGAGCGGGTCGTGTGGGGCGTGCGCGACCCGAAGTTCGGCGGCTGCGTGTCGCTCGGCGAGGTGCTGAGCGACCCGCGCCTGAACCACCGGGTGTCGATCACCGAGGGGGTCTGCGCCGACGAGGCGCGCGAGCTCCTGCGGCAGTTCTTTCGCAGCAAGCGCTGAGTGCCCGAGGCGAACGCGGGACGGAACGCGGGACGGAACGCGAGACGGAACGCGAGACGGAGAGGTGCCGGAGTGGCTGAACGGACTGGTTTCGAAAACCAGCGTGCTGCTTTGCAGCACCGGGGGTTCAAATCCCTCCCTCTCCGCCATCTCGGGCTGGTCCCGGGCGCGCGCTGGGCGGGGCGTGGCCGTGCTCGAAACGGTCGGAGAGGTGTCCGAGCGGCTGAAGGAGCACGCTTGGAAAGCGTGTAAGTCGGTGACGGCTTCGCGGGTTCGAATCCCGCCCTCTCCGCCATCCCTGCGGGGCAACCCAGAAGGGCCATCCCTGCGGGGCAACCCAGAAGGGCCATCCCTGCGGGGCAACCCAGAAGGGCCATCCCTGCGGGGCGATCCAGAAGGGCCATCCCTGCGGGCGTGTCCGAGCCGCGCCATGCGCGCGCGGTCCCGTGGGCGGGATGGTCGCGAGCCCCCGCGGGCTGGTATGCTCACCCTCGCCAGGCTCGCCGCGAGCCCGGCGGTGGGTCCGGGGGCCTGCGATGGGCCGGGTTCGAACCGGGTCAGGCCGGGAACGGAGCAGCCCTAAGGACAGCGGTCCATGCGCCCGGTTTCCGGGCCCACCGGCGGGCTCGCGGCTTCGCGGCGCGGGGATGGGACACTAGCCCGGACTATTCATGAACACGCACCCCAGACGCCCCGACCGGCCGGCTTCGCCGGCCTCTCGGCCCCTGCCGGCACTTTGCAAACACCGGCATCCTCGACGACCTGACAAGGTCGCCTCCGGAGCCGGCGCCCGCAAAGCACCGGCAGGAACCGAGTCGGAACGTCTGGGGCACGTCTTCATGAATAGTCCGGGCTAGACTGACCCCGATGTCGTACGTCGTCCTGGCGCGCAAGTACCGGCCGCGGACCTTCGCCGAGGTCACCGGACAGGACGTCGTCACCGCGACGCTGCGCGGCGCGATCAAGGAGGAGCGCGTGGCGCACGCCTACCTGCTGTGCGGCCCGCGCGGGACGGGCAAGACGACCACGGCGCGCATCTTCGCCAAGGCGCTGAACTGCGAGCACGGGCCGACCCCCGTTCCGTGCGGCGAGTGCGAGCGCTGCAAGTCGATCGACGCCGGCTCCGACGTCGACGTGATCGAGATCGACGCCGCCACGCACACCGGCGTCGAACACGTGCGCGCTCTGCGCGACCAGGCGGCCTACGCGCCGATGCTCGCGCGGCACAAGATCTACATCGTGGACGAGGCGCACCAGCTCTCGCGCCCGGCCTTCAACGCGCTGCTGAAGACCCTCGAGGAGCCGCCGCCGCACGTCAAGTTCGTCCTGGCGACCACCGCGCCCGACAAGGTGCCCGACACCATCCTCTCGCGCTGCCAGGTGCTCAAGCTGGCGCCGCTGTCCGAGGAGCTCATCGCCGCCAACCTGAGCCGGATCCTCGCCGCCGAGGGCGTGCGCGCCGAGGATGGCGTCCCGCAGGCCATCGCGCGCCGGGCGCGCGGCGGGATGCGCGACGCGCTCTCGGCGACCGACCAGCTCCTGGCGCTGGCGGGAGACGAGGTCGCCCTCGAGCACGTGCGGCGGCTCTCGGGCGGCGCCGACCGCGAGGCCCTCGAGCGGCTGGTCGAGGCGCTCGCCGGAGGCGACGCGGCCGGCTGCCTGGCGCTCCTGCCCGAGCTCGAGGGCGGCGAGAGCGAGCTGGCCGACGGCCTGCTGGCGCACTTGCGGGCCTGCCTGCTGGCCGCCCACTGCGGCGCCGACAGCCCGCTGATCGAGATCGCGCCGGAGGCGCGCGAGGGGCTCGACCGGCGCGCGCGCGCCCTGGGGTCCGAGCGCCTCGAGCTGATGCTCGAGGAGCTGCTCTTCGCCCGCGACCGCATGCAGCGCCTGCCCGCTCAGGCGCGCCTGATCCTCGAGCTGGTGCTGATCGAGCTCGCGCGCGCCGAGCGCACGCTGCCGTTGGCCGAGCTCGCGCAGCGCCTGGAGGCGCTCGAGGGCCGGCTGGGAGCCGCGCAGCCGCCGCCGGCCGTCGTTCCCCGGCCGCAGGCCGCGCGCGAGGTGCCGCAGCCCCCGGCGAGGCACGGCGCGACCCGCTCCGCATCCGCCTCGGCGTCGGTGTCGCGCGCCGCGCGTTCGAGCACGTCCGAGGCCTGGACGCTCTTCCTCGCGCAGCTCGCGAGCGCGGCGCCCTCCCTGGCAGAGGTGCTCGAGCGCGGAGGGCGGCTGGTCGAGATCGGCCCCGGGCGCGCGCTCGTGCGCTGCGACGGGCTGGGCGACGCCGAGCGCGCGCTGATCGCCGACGCGCGCAACCGGCGGCGTTGCGCGCAGGTTTTCTCCTCGCTCCTGGGCGAGCAGGTCGAGCTGCGCATCGAGGACGGCGCCGAGGTGCGACCCGGCGTGCAGGACCCCTACACCCGCTCGGTCGCGGATCTCTTCGGAGGTCGCATCGAGGACTGAGAGGCTGAGCAGAAATCGATGATACAGCCTCTCAGCGCGGGCCGACGCCCGCAACCCAATGGAGGAGGCTGCGCCCCGCTGAGTCCCTGTTGGCGGGGGAGGCAGACCCTCCCCCGCACCGGCCGCGACACGCGGCCTCCCCCTCCTCGCCGCCCGACCGGCGGCGCGGCGCCATTGGCGCCGGATCTACTACTTCGGAATCTGCGCGCTGCGCGCGCAAATCCCGGAGTAGTAGATCAGATGCCGTTTGGCCCGACGCCCGGCGGCGTTGGCGCCCGTTCGCGTGCGATCCTCGCTCGCTCTGATTCGGAAGCGACGACATGAGCGGGTCCCTCGGTGACATGGGCAACCTCCTGCGCCAGGCGCAGGAGATGCAGCGCGAGCTCGATCGCGTGCGCGCCGAGCTGGCCGGGGATGTGGTCGAAGGAACGGCCGGCGGCGGGCTGGTGCGGGTCGTGGTCAACGGCGAGGGGGAGGTCCAGGCCGTCGAGATCTCCGACCAGGTGCTCGGTGAGCGACCGGACCGGAACGCGGTCGAGGAGCTCGTGCTGACGGCGCTGCGCGACGGCATCTCGCGCGCCGCGACGCTGCGCAAGGAGCGCCTGTCCAAGGTCACCGGCGGCCTGAACCTGCCGGGCATGTTCTGATCGTCCTGATTCTCCTTGCTCCGCCGCTTGCGAGCGCAGCGCGAACCGTGGCCTACCCCGAACCGCTCGAGCAGCTGATCCGGGCCTTCGCGGCCTTCCCCGGCATCGGGCGCGTCAGTGCCGAGCGTCTGGCCTTCCACGTGCTGCGCGACCCGTCGGCGCGCGATCTTGCGCGCGCGATCGATCACGCGCTGGGCGAGACCCGCACCTGCCGCGTGTGCTTCGACGTCAGCGAGGAGGACCCCTGCCGCATCTGCTCCGACCCCGAGCGCGACGCGGGCACGATCTGCGTCGTCGAGGAGCCGCGGCACGTCGAGGCGATGGAGCGCGCCGGCGTGTTCCACGGCCGCTACCACGTGCTCCTGGGCGCCCTGAATCCGGCCGAAGGCACCGAGCCGCGTCACCTCAGCGTGGCGGGCCTGGTCGAGCGCGCGCGCGCCGGCGGCGTGCGCGAGATCATCCTCGCCACCGACCCGGACGCGGAGGGCGAGGCCACCGGCCTGCTCGTGGTCGAGGCGCTCGAGTCCGCGCTCGCCACGCTGCCCCTGGTCACGCGCCTGGCGCGCGGCCTGCCGGCCGGCAGCGCCCTCGAGTACCTGCACCGCGGGATCCTGGAGGACGCCCTCGAAGGCCGGCGCGCGATCGGCCCGCGCCGGGGTTGACGGTACGCTGCCGCGCCGATGCGCAACTACCGCGCTCTCCTCTCCTACTCGGGAACTCCCTTCCACGGCTGGCAGCGCCAGGACGGCTTCCCTTCCGTCCAGGAGGTCCTGGAGGACGCGCTCGAGGACGCGACGGGCGAGAAGGTCGTCGTCCACGGCGCCGGGCGCACCGACACCGGCGTGCACGCCCTGGGCCAGGTGGCGAGCTTCCACGTCGCCACGCACCTCGGCGACGATCGCCTGCGCCACGCGCTCAATGCGCACCTGCCGCGCGAGGTGGTCGTGCGCCGCCTCGAGACCTGCCGCGACGATTTCCATGCGCGCTTCGACGCCTTGGGCAAGCGCTACCTCTACATCGTCGCCACGACGCGCTTCCGTCCCGCGCTCGGCGGCGACCAGGCCCTCTGGATCCCACAGTCGCTCGACCTCGCCGCGATGCGCTCCGCCGCCGCCGTCCTGCTGGGGAAGCACGACTTCGCGGCCTTCGCCAACGCGGGTTCGCCTCGCAGCTCGACCGTGCGCACCGTGAGGCGGTTGCGCCTCGTCGCGCGGCGCGAGCGCCTCGCGCTCGTGATCGAGGCCGACGGCTTCCTCTACAACATGGTGCGCACGATCGCCGGCACCCTGATCGACGTCGGCCGCGGCCGGCGCTCGGCGGGGAGCGTGGGGCTCGCGCTCGCCAGCGGCGAGCGCACGGCCGCCGGGCCGACCGCCCCCGCCCGCGGGCTGATCCTGCTGCGCGTGCGCTACGCCGAGCCGGTCTTTCGCGGCCCGGACACCGGCCCGCGCGGGGCTCCCGGCGCGTTCCCCCCCTGACGCGCGCCCCCCCGGCCGCCACCCACGCGCCGTTCCCGGGAGCGGGAGCGGCCCCCTTCCTCGCGCTGCGATTCCCCGGCGGCTCGCTGATGGCAACGGCCTGGGGCGATCCGATGGCGCGGCAGGCCCGCCCCGGCACGAGCGGCCCGATTCCCCGCGCCAGGGACGGGCCAGGGGCGATCGGTCCGCTGCGACCCCACGCCGGCAAGCCCGTTCCGGGCGATCCGCCGCTCAGCGACGGCCGCCAGGCCGTCCGCTGCAGCCGCGGCGGACGAGCCGCTCGGGTCGGCTCAGCCGCCGATCAGCGGCGGCCGTCTGGCCGTCCGCTGCATCGGCGGCGGATGAACCGCTCCGCCGGTTCATCCCAGAGTTGGAAGTGCGGGCCAGGAGGCCCGCCCGCGCCGTTGACCGCCCGGCGCGCGCCACCCAAGGTAGGTACAGGTCCTTCATGGTCACGGGCTGCGTCAGGTCGGTCGGCGCGTCCTCCCGCTCGAGGGAGCGGATCGGGATCCCGCCCGGGGCCCGATCCGCCGCGCCCGGGCCGCCCTCGCGAGCTCCCCTCGACGCGGCACGGACCCTCCGTGCCGACCGGATCCACGGCCGACGGAGGTCAGCATGAGAACGAGCGTTTCGATCCTCCACCACGACTACCCCACGCTGGTGCGCGACTCGGTCGCCGAGCGGCTGCGGGTGCTCGACCGGTACCACGACCACATCGTGACCGTCCGCGCGCGTCTCGAGCGGCAGGGAGGGGGGCACCGGGTGGAGATCGTGACCTGCATCGCCAGCGGGCCCACGCTGGTGGCGGATGGCCGGGCGGAAGGTCTGGGCGGCGCACTCGATCGGGCATTGGAGCGCATGACGCGTCTGCTCGAGCGCGCCGGCGACAAGCGCACGGCCCGCCGCCGGCGCCGGGCGCGCTCGCAGGCCTGAGAGCCTGTCGGAAAAACACCCTACTGCGGCTTCGCGGGCGGCGCGGCTGCTTCGTCGGGCCAGGCGAGCCGTGCTCAGCGGCCAGAAAGGCCGACCAGCCTTCTCGCCGTCGCCCTCCTCGCTTCCGCATCGCCCGCCTTGCCTCGCGACGGGTTCTTTCCGACAGGCTCTGAGCCCGGCACGAGGCCGGCGCGGCCGCGCGCAGCACCGCCCGGCCGCCAGGGAGGCCCCGCGGCGAGCCGGGAGCGAGCGGATTGGCGCCGCTCCGTATCCGGCCTCCTGTGGTAGGCTCTCGGGCTCCCGCTCCTGCCCGCGCCGGATCATGCAGTTCTGGAAGCAGTTCAAGCCCAAGTGTTGTAGCGTCGGCCTGAAGGCCACGACCAAGGACGAGGCCTTGCAAGAGGTCGTCGCCAACCTGGTCAAGGCCGGCGTCCTGCCGGCGAAGCTCGAGGCCGCGGCGCTGGAGGCCTTGCGCGAGCGCGAGAAGGTGGCCTCGACCGGGGTGGGAATGGGCGTCGCCATCCCGCACGTGAAGCTCGCCGGCCTGGAGCGGGTCGTCTGCAGCCTGAGCGTGCACCAGGAGGGCCTCGAGTGGCAGGCCGTGGACGGCGCGCCCGCGAACCTCTTCTTCACGGTGCTGCGTCCCGACCGTCCCGGCGACCACCACGACCCGGAGCGGCACATCCGGATGATGACCTGGATCGCCAAGCTCGGGCGCGATCCCGACTTCCGCCGCTTCGCCTCGAACGCCAGGACGCGCACCGAGCTGGTGGACCTGCTCAGGGAGATGTCCGCCGTCTGATCCCTCGCGCCCGCCCGGACCCCCGCGCCGTGCACGCCGAGCGAACCGTCCGGATCGTCAACCCCGAGGGGCTGCACGCCCGGCCGTGCCACGCGCTGGCCTCGATGGCGAACGAGTACCGCGCTTGCGAGCTGCGCGTGAGCTGCAACGGCATCGAGGTCGACGGGCGCGGGATCATGACCCTGATGACCCTCGGGGCCGTCCAGGGGGACCTCCTGCACCTCTCCGCGCGGGGGGAGCGGGCGGCCGATCTCGTGGATCGCTTGGCGGCCCTGGTCGAGAGCGGTTTCGAGGAAAGGTCCTAAACCTCGCCCCACGCGGCGCCCGAAGGGTCCGCTGTACCCGCGCTCACGGGGCGGCCACAAGGGCCGCCCGGTGCGCCCGGAAGCCCTGCAGGTATCGAGGAGGCCGCCCCGCGTGTTGCGCAAGACAAAGAGCGTCGTCGGACTGGACCTCGGCTCGTCCGTCGTCAAGGCGGTCGAGCTCTCCCTGGAGGGCCCCGAGCCGGTGATCACCGGCTTCGCGCGCGTCGAGATCCCCCCCGGCGGCACCACCAGTGAAGCGATCGAAGCGGTGTTCCGCGAGGGCCGCTTCCGCTCCCGGCGGGTCGTGACCTCGGTGGCCGGTCAATCGGTCGTCGTGCGCTACGTGCCCATGATGAAGATGTCCGACTCGGAGCTGAAGCAGGCCATCCGCTTCGAGACCGACAAGTACCTGCCGTTCGACCTGGACCAGGTCCAGCTCGACTGCCAGGCGTTGAAGAACACCAGCGCCCACAACCTCGGCGAGGCCGACGAGGCCGAGGACGCGCGCATGACGGTATTGCTCGCGGCCTGCAAGACCGACGCGATCGAGGAGCAGATCGCCCTGGTGACGGCCCACGGCTTGACGCCCGTGGCGATCGACGTCGACCTGTTCGCGCTCGCCAATGCCTGGGAGCTGTGCGGCCTGCTGCCGGACGAGAACGACTGCGCCACCGGCCTGGCCCTGGTGGACGTCGGCGCGACTCGCACGTCGATCAACGTGCTGTGCGGCGGCGAGACCTGCTTCAGCCGTGAGATCAACATCGGCGGTCAGGACATGACCGCCGCCGTCGCGCGCCGGCTCGGCGTCGAGTCCTTCGAGGCCGAGGCGATCAAGCGCGCCAGCGAGAGCCAGGAGGCCGAGGTCAACAACGCCATCGCGCCCGTGCTGGAGGACCTGGTCAGCGAGATCTCGTTGTCCCTGGACTACGTCGAGCACCACGCCGGGCTGCGCGTGGAGGAGATCCTCCTGTCCGGCGGGGGCGTCCTGGCGCCGGGCGCGTCGGGCTACATCGAGCAGGCGACCGCGCGCCGCGCGCGCACCTGGAACCCACTGGAAGGCCTGCGCGTCGACGCCAGCCGCGTCGACGTCGAGGAGCTGGAGGCCTGGGCGCCGACCCTGGTGGTCGCCGTCGGCCTCGCATCGAGGGTCAGAGTGGCATGATTCGCATCAACCTCCTGCCCGAGGAACACCGGGCCCGGACCAAGACTCCGCTCAAGCTGATGCTGGCGGTCTCGGGAGCCGTGGCTCTCAACGCCTCGCTCGGCGCCTGGTGGGCCTGGGCGGCCTTCGGTGTCGCGGCCGGCATCGAGGGCGAGCGCAGCGTGCTCCAGATCGAGATGGACGGCCTGGCGCCCCAGGTGGCCCACAACAAGTCCCTCCAGGCCGAGAGCGCGCAGTACAAGACGCGCGAGGCGACCCTGGCCGAGATCACGCAGAGCCGCATCGGCTGGACGCGCAAGCTCGACGAGTTCATCGACGTCGTCAACCGCGGCGACGAGGGGCAGCGCCACCTGGTCTGGTTCGACAACTTCGACGTGTCCCAGGACAACGACCCGCGCCGCGGCAGCTTCGGCTCGATCAAGGCCAACGGGCACTCCGGCTCCGACCAGTTCGCGCAGGTGGCCAACTTCCTCCAGGACCTCGAGGAGTCGCCCTTCGCGAGCGACTTCCAGCCGCCCGGCTCGCCCGAGGGCTCGGAGTCGATCCTGGACGCGGAGTTGATGCCGTCGGTCGTGTGGGCCTTCCCGCTGTCGCTCGAGTTCAAGAGCCCGGAGGAGCGGCCGTGAAGGACAGAAGCACGTGGATCGGCGTCCTGGGGGGTGGCACGCTCTTCGCGCTCGGCCTGGGCGCGCTCATCTACTTCAAGCAGGCCGAGATCGAAACGTCCCGCGGGCAGGTCGCCCAACTGCGCACGGAGATCTCGACCTCGCGCAAGTTGATCGAGGGCACGGGTGCCCTGGAACGCGAGGTGATCGTCCTGCGCGAGATGGCTGACGTGATCCAGGGCATCCTGCCCACGGAGAACGACATCAACAACCTGGTCCGGACGTTCAACCAGTTCGAAGGGGACTCCGGGGTCAAGATCCGCAAGCTGGAGCGCAAGCCGGAGAGCGCCTTGCAGCAGGAAGCCGCCTTCGACCAGGTGGCCTACACGCTCACGCTCGAAGGCGACGCGTTCCAGCTGCTGGACTTCACCGACCGGGTCGAGACGCACTCGCGCTTCATGCGCGTCCCGCGCTTCAAGATCACGGCCGCCAAGCGCCAGCAGTTCGAGCAGGACGGCTTCGCCGCGCACCGGGTCCGGCTCGACGTCGAGACGTTCTACTACGACCGCAAGAACGACGCCCCGCAGGTCAGGCTCGAGGGCTACGAGCGCAAGCGCGACCTGATGGCGGGCGAGATCAACCGCCGCCGCCAGGACCTGACCGTCGCGAGCTACAGCTACGGCGGCCCGCGCGCGCGTCGCGACCCCTGGGTCGACCCGCGCGTGCCCGTGATGGGGGACGGCGAGAGCGTCCTGCCCGTGCAGGAGCAGATGGACATCGTCCAGACCCTGGTACAGGCCTTGCATGCGGCCCAGGCGCGTTGGCAGGAAGTGCGGTCGGCGAGCAACGTGGTCGAGGAGATGGTGGCCCGCTCCGATCTGGAGAAGATGATGGCGCACATCGAGGAGGATGTGCGACGCCTCGGGGCCGAGGGCTCGATCAGCTACGTCCCCTCGCAGCGCCGCCTGCAGATCGAGGTCGTCGACGCCCTGCAGCTCCTGCGCCAGTCCCTGACCCAGATCGAGAACGGGCGCGGGCCCTCCATCGCGAAGCTGCGCGAGGTCCTGGCGACCATGAGCCGCCACATGGGGCGCGAGGAGTACGCGCTGGTGCTCGACGCCTACAAGGTCGTCGACGGCCAGCTCGAGTACGTCGAGACGGACCCGGGGCGCAAGCCCCTGGTCGACGAGATCCGCCGGCTGGCCCAGGTGGCCCGCATCGTGCTGGACTTCGACAAGATCCCGATCGACGTCACGGTCGTGGCGATCCTCGCGGACGCGCCCTCGCTGGCGATCATCAACGGCAAGACCCTGGAGGTCGGCGACATGCTCGACGAGGAGACCGTCTTGCACGGCATCCGCCAGGGAGAGATCGAGTTCCTGTTCCGAGGCGTGATCCTCGCGCGGCGCTTCTAGAGCGCGCGGAGACGTCTCACCGCAGAGGCTAGGAAGATGCGAGTAGCTTTTGGTTGCGGCCTGGCCCTGATGGGTTTCCTGGCCACCGGTGTCGAAGCCCAGGTCCCGAGCCGCGAGGCCCGGGTCACGCTGAACGTCGCCGAGCGCGACATGTCCAGCATCGTGCAGTTCCTCAGGGAGCGCTCGGGGGCGAACATCGAGATCATCGACACGGAGGAGCACGACATCTCCGCGGCGGTGATCACCAGCCTCCAGCTCACCGACGTCCACTGGCGCACCGCGCTCGACATCGCGGCCGAGAAGCTCGGCTGCGTGATCGCGGAACGTCAGGGCGGCGTGCTGGTCGTCACGAAACCCCCGCCGATCACCCTCGAGGCCAAGAACGAGCAGATCACCGAGGTGCTCGACACTATCGCCAAGGCAGGGGGTGCCAACGTCGTGATCGCGTCCGAGGTGGTCGGCACGATCTCGGTGCGCTTCAAGGGCGTTCCGTGGCGCGACGCCCTCGACGTGGTCGCCAAGACGCGCGGCTACACGGTGGTCGAGGAGCGCGGCGGCGTCCTGCGCGTGGTCGACCCGATCGTGCTGCAGGATCAGCTCGTGACGGAGAGCTACAAGCTGCGCTACCTGCGTCCGCGCGGCAACTACGTGCCCGTGATCAACTCCGAGTTCGTCGACGGCAAGTCGGAGCCGCCGCAGGGCAGCCCCACGGAACACTTCACGGTGCTCAACGCCTTGCGCAAGGCCCTGAGCCAGGCCGGGGAGCTCGACTACATCGAGCGCCAGAACGTCGTGATCCTGCGCGACACGCAGCAGGTGCACGAGATGGTCAAGAACATCCTCGCCGCGCTCGACATCGAGCCGCTGCAGGTCTTCTGCGACGTCAAGTTCGTCTCCAGCCTCAACCAGGACATCCTCAACCTGGGTGTCGACTACGGCGGCGAGGGCGCGAAGGTCAGCTTCAACGGAGGCCAGGTCCCGATCACCTTCCCGTTCGACCCCGGGAACGGAGGCTTCGAGGACTACATCATCGCCAGTCCGGACGGCGTCGGCCCGCACGTGGGCACGGGCGATCCGGCCGTCCTGACCGGCAACGCCGGCAACACGCTCATCCCCGACACGATCTTCGGCGCGCTCTCGTTCACCCAGTTCGCGGGCACGCTGCGCATGCTGCAGCACGACCTCACGGCCGAGGTCATCCAGGCCCCGAAGATCGTGGCCCTGGACGGCCACGAGGCGACCATCTTCGTGGGAGAGACGATCCGCTACGCCGAGGCCAAGTCGGAGCAGGGGCAGGCCGGTGGCCTGCAGCTCTCGATCGTCGAGGCCCAGTCCTCGCCGGTCGAGGTCGGCTTCCAGCTCCTGATCAAGCCCAACATCATCCCGGGCACCCAGCGCATCGAGATGGAGGTCATCCCCAAGGAGACCAGCCTCTCGGGCACCGGCGACTCGGCCCTGGCCCCGGCCGGCTTCGAGGTCTTCACGATCGGCGCCGCCGGCCTGCAGGGCTCGATCGCCCTGCCGCGCACGCGCTCGTCGACGATGGTCACGACAATGATGCTCGACAGCGGCCAGACCGCGGTCATCGGCGGCCTGTCCACGGACTCGGACGTCGAGACCGTGTCGCGCGTGCCCGGCCTGTCGCGCATCCCGTTGCTCGGCGAGCTGTTCAAGTACCGCACGCACAACGTCGATCGGCGCAGCCTGATGATCTTCATCACGCCCAGCATCGTGCACTCGAGCGAGGACCACGAGTACGTGCTCCAGCACGAGCTCGCGCGCAGGCGCAAGCGGCTGGCCAAGGAGATCGACGCCCTGGTCGAGGCCGGCCAGGGCGACCGCGAGCCGTTCCAACCGGTCGACCAGGCCCCGGCGGTGATGCCCGCTCCGGAGACCGAGGCGCCCTCCGAGCCGCCGCCCGCGCCCTCCGAGCCGCCGCCCGCGCCCTCCGAGCAGGGAGTGCCCGAGCACTCCGCGCCCTGACCGGGGTCTCGAGGCTTGAAGAAGGGGGGCGGGGCGAGAAAAGCCCGCCTCGGGGATTCCCTCCCGGCTGCCGATAGGCCAGCATGGATCCGATTGGAGGGTCGCACGGTCCCTCGGCGCCGGATGAAAGGCCTCTGTGAGGCCCGTGAGAGGCAGCCGGCTTCACCATCCCTCGCACGGCGCGGGAAGAATGCAGCCCGCGACACCGGAGGTGCCTGATGCCCTGCGGACGGCGCCTTCCAGACGACGCGATCAGGCTGGGCTTGCGGTCCAGTCTTCCCACCCGAACGAACCCAGGTCCCGAGCCCGCCCCCGCCGCCGCCAGCGGGCCGCGCGCACCGCTGCGCAGCGCCCCCGGCGGCTTAAGACCGAACGCGGGTCTGCGGCTCCCGATCCACAGACCAGACCGGGCCCTCTCCCGGGTGCCGAGCACCCGGGGATGGGGCCGAGCCAGAGAACATGACAAGAACGGATTCCCCGGGGCCGCGACAGGTCCCGGGTTTCGGAGCCGACCTCGGCCCCGACGAGTCGATTGCCCAGGCTGACCCCGGGCCCGCCGCGCGCCAGGCACCGGGCGAAGCCGCCGAGCGGACCCGCGACAACGTGAGGAGCGACCTCGAAGCCCGGAACGGGGCCCAGGGCGAGAGGGGCGCGCGCCGCCGGCGCGGCTCGCGCGGCGGCCGGCGCCGGCGCAAGGCCGGTGCGGGGGGCGGCGCTTCGGAGCACCTGGCCCCAGAGGCGGGAGCCGACTCCCGCCCGCCGCGCGCTGCCGCTCCCTCCGCCCCGCCCCGCGCTGCCGGGCCTCCCGCGGAGGCCGCCGCGCGCAAGAAGCGCCCGCGCCGCCCGCGCCGTCGCAGGAGCGGAGCAGGACCGGCGCCCGCGCCGGCCGAGGCGTCCGGCGCGACCCCCGCTGACGGCGAGTCCGCCGGGGCCGGGCGCCCCGGCGCGGGCCCTGGGGGGGCCGTGGCCGCGCAGGCCGAGGCGGACGAGGCGCGCCCCAGGAAGAAGCGCCGGCGCGGCTCGCGCGGCGGCAGCGGCCGCCGCAAGAGCAGGCCCGAGGCTCCGGTCCTGATCGAGAGCATCCCGGGCGAGGACGACGACCTGCCCGATCTGCCCGACCTGCCGGAGGAAGCCGAGCTGATCGAGGTCGAGCCCGAGGAGAGACCCGCGCCGGCCGGGAAGTCCGCCCGCAAGTCGCGCCGCCGCAAGGCCTCGGGCGAGAGGCCCGACGGCGTGCGCAAGGAGAGCGGCGCGCGCGCGGGCGAGGACTCCCGCCGCGCGCGCGGCTCGCGGCGCGGCGGCGCGGGGCGGACGGGGCCGGCGGCGGGGAGCGCGAAGCCGGCCGGGCCCTCCCAGATCCTGGTCAACGCCGCGGGCACCGACGAGACGCGCGTGGCCGTCGTGCGCGCTGGGCTGATCGCCGACTTCCAGATGATGGTCGAGAGCGAGAAGTCGCTCGTCAACGACATCTACCGCGGCCGCGTGGTCAACATCGAGTCGTCCATCGGCGCGGCCTTCGTCGACTTCGGACGCGGGCGCAACGGCTTCCTGCACACCTCGGACGTCCTGCCGGCCTACGGGGAGAGCGGCTGGAGCCTCGAGAAGCTGTTGACGACCAGCATCGACCCCGAGGAGTGGGACGAGCAGAGCGGCCACCCGGGCCTCTCGGTGGAGATCGCGGCCGACGATTCGGCCGACGATTCGGCCGACGATTCGGGCGACGATTCGGCCGACGATTCAGCCGACGATTCAGCCGACGATTCAGCCGACGATTCAGCCGACGATTCAGCCGACGATTCAGCCGACGATTCAGCCGACGATTCAGCCGACGATTCGGCCGACGATTCGGGCGACGATTCGGCCGACGAGCTCGATGAAGAGGGGCGCGACGCCGGCCGATCCGGGCGCGCCGAGAGGTCCGAGCAGACCGCCGGAGCGGCCGGGAGCGCCAGGGGCTCGAGCACCGGCCGCTCCGCCAAGTCCGGTGTGCGCCCGCGCTTTCGCGCGCGCCCGCGCCTGCCGATCACGAGCCTGCTCAAGGTCGGCCAGAAGGTCGCCGTGCAGGTCACCAAGGACGCGATCGGCGACAAAGGGCCGGCGCTCACCACGTACATCTCCATCCCGGGACGGCACCTCGTGCTGATGCCCTCGATCTCGCAGACCGGCGTCAGCCGCAAGATCGAGGACCAGAAGGAGCGCCGCCGGCTCAAGCGCATCCTCGACGGCCTGGCGATTCCCAAGGACATGGGCGTGATCGCGCGCACGGCGGCGATGGGCCACAGCAAGACCGAGCTCAAGCGCGACCTCGACTACCTGCTCGGCGCCTGGGAGCGCTTCAGCAAGCGCCTCACCCTGGGCCACGGCCCGATCGCCCTCTACCAGGAGTCCGACGTCGCCATCCGCACGGTGCGCGACCTGTTCGACGCCGAGACCGAGTCGGTCGTCGTCGACGACCCCGACATGTACAGGTCGATCGTCGACTTCGCCCGGCGGCTGATGCCGGATCAGGTCGATCGCATCAAGCTCTACGAGGGCTCGCGGCCGCTGTTCCACGCCCACGGCGTCGAGCAGGACTTCGAGCGCATCTTCGCGCACCGCATCGAGCTGCCCTCCGGCGGCTCGATCGTGTTCGACCAGGCCGAGGCGCTGGTGGCGATCGACGTCAACTCGGGCAAGACGCGCAGCGACGGCCACGACTTCGAGGACGTCGCGCTCAAGACCAACCTCGAGGCCGTGCCCGAGATCGCGCGCCAGATCCGCCTGCGGGACCTGGGCGGCATCCTGGTGATCGACTTCATCGACATGATGAAGCACGCCAACATGCGCGCCGTCGAGCGCGCCTTCCGCCAGGAGTTCGCCACGGACCGGGCGCGCAGCAAGCTGGGCCGCATCTCGCAGTTCGGCCTGCTGGAGATGACCCGCCAGCGTCTCGGGCCGGGCATGGACAAGAAGCTGTTCACGAACTGCCCGCGCTGCCGGGGCGGGGGCCGCATCCGCACGGTCGAGTCGCGCGCCGAGGCCATCCTGCGGCGCCTGGGCTCGGCCCTGATCCAGAAGGGCTTCTCACGCGTCGAGGTGCGGGCCCAGCCCGAGGTGGTCGCCTACCTGAAGCGCAGGCGGGCCGCCGCCCTCGAGCAGCTGACGAAGCGCTCGGGCCGGGACGTGGATCTGGTCGAGGTCCCCGATCAGGTCGAGGACAACGTCCTGCGCTACCTGCGCACCGACGGGCGCGAGGTGCGCCCGGGAGGACGCCGCAAGCGCTGAGCTACGACGGCCGTGTATCCTCGCGCCGCGCGGGGATTCACGGCCGTCGTAGCGGCGGCGCCGGAGGCGCCGCGCCGCCGATCAGGCGGCGAGGAGGGGGTGGCCGCGCGTCGCGGCCGGTGCGGGG
>Ga0326597_10000650_pt1 | contig 60446 bp, 46 predicted proteins | sample RVTome_12_FD_203789 | JGI IMG/M metagenome (GOLD analysis project Ga0326597, IMG submission 203789) | Soil microbial communities from uranium-contaminated site in the Upper Colorado River Basin, Wyoming, United States - RVT100D185 | ecosystem: Environmental > Terrestrial > Soil > Contaminated >...
CGACCGATCAGCACCGACCGGACACCCTGCAGACGGGCAACAACCTCGGTCACCCCGTCAAGCAGCCCGACGACCTGGTCGTCGTCGACCGAATCGACCTGCCCGCACACCACCTCGGCGTGCCGGGCGAACTCGGCAAGCACCGGCTCGAGTTCGGCGTGCGCCGACTTCAGCGTGTCATCAACGTGCCCCGCCCCGACCGCCATCACCCTGCCCTTCGTGAATGTCTACGTGTGCGTCACCCACCGGTGACGCCAGGTGCCTGTTCATCTGTCAGCGCTTCTCGCCGCCCCGGCGCGAAACGAATCCCAGTAGTGTAACTCGAACGTCCGTTCTGTCAAGCACCTCCCGCAGCTCTTCGAAATCTGTGGAAGAACACTCGTGAGGTCGCTGTCAGTAGCCTCATCGCGATGTCGAATGATCCCGTCCAGGAACTGGTGGCGCGTGTCCGCGCCGACCTGCGCGCCGCACAGCACCGCCGCGATCGGGCAGCCATGTCCCCACTTCGAGAGATCCTGTCTGTCGTCGACAATGCCGGGGCTGTCGAAGCCCCGCAGGGTCACGACTACACCGGCATGGCGCCAACCGAGGCACCTCGCCGCGAGGTCACCATCAGCGAGATACGGGCACGACTACGCGCGAGCATCGACGAGCGGCTCGAGGCGGCCGGCACGTACCGGGCGCTCCAGCAGCACGACCATGCAGACGAGCTCGAACGGGAGGCCGCCGCGCTCGCGGCGTACATCGACGCGTAGTGACCATGAAGGAGCCGGTTCAGCTCGATCCCCCGGTACAGGTCGATGCGCTCATCGCGGGAATCCGAAAGGCCCACGAGGACGTCCTCGATCAGCTGTCGACCGCGGTCATCGCCGCCGACCACCTCGGGACCGTGGCCGAGCACCTGATCGGGCATTTCGTCGAAGCTGCGCGATCTTCCGGCGCCTCATGGCGCGGCATCGGCGCGAGCATGGGCGTCACGAAGCAGGCTGCCCAGAAGCGATTCGTCGACCGCACCGCAGCGCCCGCCGCTGCATCCAAGTCAGGGGTTCAGCCGCTTCACCCAACAGGCTGGCGACGCGTTGGTGGCCGCCCACAACGCCGCCACCGCCTCCGCGAACGCCGCGATCACCACGAGCCACCTCGTACTCGGCCTCATCGAAGATCCCGACTCGCCTGCGGCCACAGCCATTGCATCGCAGGGATTCTCCCTCGACGCATTGCGCGACGACATCGTGGCTGCCCTCCCGCCGGCGGACGACGCCGTCCCGGAGGTCGTCCCGTACGCACCCGAGGCGCGCAAGGCGATCGAACTGGCCTTCCGCGAGGCCATCCGTCTCGGCCACGATGACGTCGGTGACGGGCACCTGCTCCTTGCGCTGCTGCGCTCCAAGTCTTCGCCACTGACCGAGAAAGGCGTGGATGCCAAGGTGGCGACGACCCATGTCGCCGGGCGCCCCAGCCTCTGAGCGTAGGTGCGCCGGTGTCGCACGCGTGGACTACGTTCGGTCGCCGTCGTCAGGTGGATCCATGGAGCAGCGGCTGAGTCTGGTCACCCTCGGCGTCGCCGACCTCGGCCGGGCCTGCGAGTTCTATGAACGGCTCGGCTGGCACGGCCAGCAGGTCGAGGAGACCGTGTTCTTCCAGGCGGGGTCCATCGGGGTCGTGCTCTGGGGACGCGACAAGCTCGCGGCGGACTCAGGCGTCGATGACTCAGGCACCGACGGGTTCGGAGGCATGGCGCTCGCCCACAACGTCCGGTCCCCTGCCGAGGTCGACGCCATCATCACCGCTGCGGCGGACGCCGGAGCGACGGTCACCCGCTCCCCGGCCGACACCTTCTACGGCGGGTACGCCGGCTGCTTCACCGACCTCGACGGCCACGTCTGGGAGATCGCCCACAATCCCGGCTTCGCATTGGACGGGGAGGGCTCCATCACGATCCCCGACTTCGGCGCCACCGACTGAGCCAATCAGGTGGTCAGCCAGGGCTGTGGACCGCGAAGCACACCAGCGATGTCAACCGGACGTGTCGACAATCGCACCCCGGTACTCCGCCAGAGCCACCGCCATCCTCAGGTCGATGGTCGCACCGCGAAGCGTCACGTCGTCGATCTGTGCTCCGTCGAGGACCGCACCACGCAGGTCGGCGCCGTCGAACGTCACCTGGCGCAGCACCGCCCGCGGAAATCGCAATCGACCAGGGTGGCATCGGTCAGGTCGGCTCCCGACAGGTCGGCCTCGACGAAGGCGACCCCGCGCAGGTCCCGTCCCTTCAGGTCCTGGCCGCGCAGGTTCACGTAGGACCAGTCCCCACCGTCGACCTGCAGAGCAAGCAGGCGGGCATCCGTGAGGTCGGAACCCGTCAGCTTGCACCTTCGGAACACCGCGGTGGACAGGACGGCACCACGCAGATCGCAGTTGGTGAATGCCGACCCGTCATGGTCCGAACCGCTGAGGTCGGCGTTGGCCATGAGGCAGGTATCGAAGCGGCACCCGCGGGTCCGCAGTTCGCGCAGATCGACGCCCCGGAAGTCGCACCGTACGAAGCTCGCTCCGTCGAGTGTCGCCCCGACGAACCCTTCGTCGAAGACGACGTCCTCGTGGACGACGGGCGAGTTCCCTGTCACCACCGCACCACGCACCATCCAGTTCGCCAAGCCGGCAAGAACACTAACGTCTCCGTTGCTCCGCGGTTTCTCGAGGGGGGAGAGGAGATACGCCTGTGAACGGCGAGGCCGCACTCGTCGGCCGCGATGCCGAGTTGGCACGTCTGCGCACGCTGCTCTCCGGCGACTCGCCCGCCGTGACGGTGATCGAGGGCGTCGCCGGGGTCGGCAAGTCGCGGTTGCTGTGGAGCCTGTTGGAAGGTCTCGGTGGCGACGTCCACGCAGAGCGGATCCTCGGCGTCCAGACGCTACGGACCATCCCCTTCGGCGCCGTGTCGCACCTCGTCCCCCATACCCCCAGCGTCGACGCGACGAACATGCTTGCGACGGTCAGGTCCGTACTGCTCGAACGCAGCGCGGGGCGCCCGACGGTGCTCGCCGTTGACGACGCACATGTACTCGACGATGCCACGGTTGCCCTTCTGCAGCAGATGTTGGGACACCGCGAGACCCGGGTCGTCCTGACCGTACGAGAGCTGGAGACGGTGACCGATCCGGTGGCGGCGCTCTGGCGGGACGGGCAGGTCGAGGTGATCCGCCTCGAGCCCTTGTCCGAAGTCTCCACGTCCCAACTCGCCGAAGCCGTCCTGGGCGGCCCCGTCGACCCGGCGCTGCGGGTGGCGCTCTGGAACCTGTCGCGCGGCCACCCGCTCTACGCGGTGCTCGCGCTACGGGCGGGAGTCGCCGCCGGCACCGTGGTGGCCGACGACGATGGCTGGCACCTTCGGGGCGATCTCAGCACGGGCCAGCTGCACAAGCTGATCCGTGCGCGTACCCGCCAGCTCGACCCGGACACTGCGGCCGACCTGCGACTCCTCGCCCTGGCAGGTCCGCTCCCGCGGGCACACCTGGGCGCGCTCGTCGACGCCACCACGCTGGAGCAGCTCGTCGGCGAGGGTCTCGCGACCGTGGTCCCCCAGGGGGACACCATGGTCGTCTCCGTTCACCCGCTGGTCACCGAGGTCGTACGGGACGCACTGAGCGTCGCTCGTCGGAGCGAGCACTACGAGCGGCTGGTGGACACGCTTGGGCGCGGACGGGCCGCCGACGACCCCGACGTCGGGTTGCGCGTTGCCACGTGGATGCTGGAGCTGCAACGTCCCGTCGACGGCACGGTCCTCGTGGGCGCGGCCCGCGAGGCCATGCGGCGCGGTGACCTCGGACTCGCGGAACGTCTCGCCAGGGCCGCATGCGACGACCCGTCGGTCGCGAGCTCGGCCCGCATCCTGCTCGGCCGGACGCTCGGGTTCGCCGGCCGGGCGGACGAGGCCGTGGCCGTCCTCGCCGAGGTGCGACCGTCCTCGCCCGATGATCATGCTGAGGTCGCACTCGAGCGCGCACACGTGACGGCGTTCGGCCTCGGCGATCCCCAGGGTGCGATCGCGATCCTGCAGGCGACCGCCGCCGAACTGTCGGCGGACCTGCGGTGGCGGCTGGACGTCGAGCGCTCGATCTACAGCGCCTTCGCCGGCGACTTCCGATCCGCCTACGACGCAGCGCAGAACGCCATCGGCAACGACCGCACGCCGGGGGAAGCCCGCACGACCGCGTACGTGAACCTGACACTCGCCCAGGCCATGACCGGCGACTTCGATGCGTTCGCCGGCGTCATCGACACGGCCAGGCAGCTGGCCGTGGATCACCAGGCAGCGTTGCCGCTGGCCACAGACCAGATCGGATTGTCGGAGGCATCCGTCCTCGCGAGCAGTGGTCGACTCGGGGATGCCCGACGTCTGTGCGACGACGCGCTGGCGACCATGTCCACAGGGCCCGCACCGATGGAACCGGCCTGGCATGCCTGGCGCGGGATCGTCATCGGTCTGCAGGGGCAGGTGCGCGAGGCGGTCGACGTCCTCCAGCGGTCGGTCATGTTGTACGAGGTCGCGGATCCCTTCCGCCTCCAGCCACAGTCCGTCGGCCTCGTCGGCCTGCATCAGGCTCAGACCGGCCCGGCACCGGCGGAACTCGCGACCGTCCTCGAGCGCGCCCGCCAACAGGCGGCGGGCGAGACACGCCTGGTGAGCTGGATCGAACGAGCGGAGGCCTGGCGGCTGGCCTGGATCGATCCCGATGGTGCGGTGAAGCACGCACTCGAGCACGGGCGCCGGTCGATCGTCCGCGATCACGCGATCTGGGGGGCGTGGGCACTGCACGACGCCGTCCGGTGGGGACGGGCCGAGGTCGTGGCCGACGACCTCGCGGCCGCTGTCGCCGGCATGACCGGAGCACGTCTGCTCGAGGCCATGGGCCGGCACGCCACCGCCCTCGCCGAGCAGGACCTTCCCTCGCTCGAGGACGTCGCCCTCCAGTTCCTGGCATTCGGGTCCCCGCTGTTGGCAGCAGAGGTCTTCGCGCAGCTCTCCGAGCTCCTTCGTGATCACCGCGACGATCACTGGCGACGATCGGCCGCACGAGCCCAGATGCTCGCCATGCACTGTCCGGACGCCATGACCCCGGCCATTGCCGGGATCCGAGCGGCCCTGACCACGCGCGAGTTCGAGATCACCCTCGACGCGTTGCGGGACGCCACCAGCCGCGAGATCGCCAAGCGGCGCTACCTGTCGGTGCGGACGGTGGACAACCACCTGCACGCGGTCTACCGCAAGTTGCGGGTGGCCGGACGCCCCGAACTTGCGTCACTCCTGGGGCCGGTCGCCCCTACCGAAACGGCGACCGACCAGGGAAGTGGCCGTTCGGGAACTGCGTAGACCCCTGGGCACAGTTGAGTAGCAGGCCCAGTTCGGCGTGCCCGCAGACTCGGAGGCACGCCGAACTGGGAGAAGAATCATGCGCGCCGAGACGTCCCGTGCCGCGACACGGCCTGCCGCCACACCGTGGCTGGTTGCCGCCACCCTCGCGCTCTTGCTGCTGTCGGCGACGATGGCTGGGGGGCTGCCGTCGAACTCGCCGTTCGAGGGGCTGCAGGTCCACGGCCACTGGACGATTCAGGTGACCAACCCTGACGGCAGTCCGGGCGGCATGTTCGAGTTCGACAACGACCTGACCACGGGCGGGCAGGTCCTCGCCCCGCTCCTCCTTGCGGGCGACTCGAGGCTGCTTCCGGACGATTTCGTTGGGACGTGGCTCCTGTACGTCGGAGATCGCGACTTCCTGGACCTCTCCGGCGGGTTCGTGCAGGGGACCTCACCATGCCCGGCGGCGGGTTTCCCGTTCGCTGACGGGGAGCACTCGTTCTCGATGCCCTTCATCGGCTCGGTGACCCTCCTGGTGGAAACCACGCCGGACGTGACGTTCATGTCCAGCGGCTGCCTCCTCGGCGGCGAGGGCTACACCGAGGGGTTTGGCCTGCTGCCCACCGTTGCACCCCTGGAGGCAACGATGCCCGACGTCGGTGTGGCACGCCTGTCTGGAACGTTCGACGCGTTTCAGGACGGCACGATTGACCGCGTGTCGTCATGGTTCGTGCATGAGGAATCGAACACAGACACCGTCTACGTCACACAGGTCACCTCCGCGGATGTGACGCCGGTGGAGGTGGTCGCCGGCCAGCAGGTCACGGTGACCGTCGACTTCACGTTCTCCTGAGCCGTCGACCCCCTTGGTGATCGCCACCACGCACCGGCCGCCCGGCTGGCAGCGCGCTCTTGGCGCCGGCAGCCTGGTGAGCCGAGGGCTGGCCAGTGCGACCGCACTGGCCATCGCCGCGTTGGTGGCCGCCCCCCCGGCCTCCGCCATCGGTGACCCGGTCGCCAACGACGACACCTACACCACACCCAAGGACACCCCACTCGCCGTCAGCGCACCCGGCCTGCTCGCCAACGACATCCCGGAAGACGGCGTGCTGTCGGTCGCCACGCCGCCGACGAACGGGGCGCTCGACCTCTACTCGGATGGCTCCTTCACCTACACCCCGACAGCCGGATTCAGCGGCCAGGACGGCTTCATCTACCGGCTCACAGCGACGACTTCGGAGACCGGGCTCCTTGCCGACATCGGCAGCTTCACCAGCCGCCAGTCCGGCGACACCACCCCGATCGTTGCCGTCGGGGACCAGATCTTCTTCCCGGCATTCGACAACCTGCACGGTCGCGAGCTGTGGGTGACCGACGGCACCACCGCGGGTACCACGCTCGTAGCGGACCTGCGCGCAGGGGCGCAGAGCGGCCTGATTCAGAACCCCGAACTCGTGGCGTTCGACGGCAGGGTGTGGTTCACCCACTCCCCCGACGGCACCGCCGCCAGCGCGCGGGTCTGGTACTCGGACGGCACAGCTGCCGGGACGGTCGAGCTGCCGGGCCAGACCGGCACGCGTCCCTTCGGGTTGACGGCGGCAGCGGGACACCTCTGGTTCGCGGCGGAGCTCGGGAGCCTCATGCGGCTGCACCGCGTCGACACCGATGGCAGCCTGACCATCTACGACTCCACGTTCCTCGGCGGCATGAGCATCGTGGTCACCGGCGAAATGACCCCCTACTCGCTCGGGCTCGCGTTCGTCGGCGCAACAAGTGCTACCGGGACCGAGCTGTTCTATGCCGACTCCACCGGCGTCGAACTGCTGGCGGACGTCAGCACGGGCAGTCCGGGGTCCTCCCCCGCGCACCTGGCGCGTGCCAACGGGCACCTCTACTTCGTCGCAACCGCAGATTCCGGGAGCACCCGTGACCTCTACCGCGTGAGCACGACTCCGACGACGCCCGTACGGGTGCTGACGGGCGGCACCCACCGCGGACTGCTCGGCACCTCATTCGGCCTGTTCCATCACGACGGTTCGGCCCTTCGCGTCATCGACGCGGGCGGCAACGCCGCTCTGCTCACGCCGGCAGGTGTCACGGCCAACGACGTCGGAGCGGTCGCCGGTGATCGTGTGGCTTTCCGGGCGAGCGACGCTGCGCATGGCCGGGAGGTCTGGGTGACCGACGGCACGTCGACGAACACCATCCTGCTCGCCGACGTCAACACGTCGGGGGACTCCTGGCCGTCGATTCTGACGACTGTCGGCAGCGAGGTCCACTTCTCGGCCGAGGACATGGACGGCTCGACCCGTCCATGGGTCACCGACGGCACGTCGGCAGGGACGAAGATCATCGCCCTGGCCAACCCCGTCTCCTGGGCAGACGAACCGACCTTCGGCGGCACCGAGGACCTCGTGGTCTTCTGGGCCGAGGGCGGCTCCGAAGGCTACGAGCCGTGGACGCACCGCACGGGCACGGTGACGGACGACGCGGTCGTGACGATCACCGTCACCGAGCCCTTCACTCCCCTCGAGGTTGCGCACGCCGAGACGATCGACGTGCAGGAACTGATCAGAGTGCTGGCCGCGCTGGACCTGCCGTGGGGCGAGCAGATCGATGTCCATGCCGTCGCCCGTGTGCTGCTTGCCCACGAGGAACTGCTCGGCGAGCACGTGACCGTGAACGACGTGGTTGCCATCCTCCTGCACATCCAGGCAGCGCATGGCGAGAGCCTGACGGTCACCGAGGTGGTTTCCATCCTGCTCGAGCTAGCCGTTGCGCACGGAGAAGAACTGAACGTCACGGACATCGTCACGATCATCACGGGACTCTTCGCCGGTGTGGGCGAGCAGATCGACCTCACGGAGGTCCTCACGATCGTGGCGACGGCCGGGGTCCCGCTGACGGCTCCGGTCCACGTGTCGACCACGACCGACATTGCCGTGTCCGGGCTGTTCGGCCCCGACGGCGAACTTCTGTCCGAGGTGTACGGCGGCACGTCGTTCCAGGTGGTCGGCTCGGAATTCGAACCGCTGACGGACGTCCACATCGAACTCCGGTCGACGCCGATCCCGCTCGGCAGCGCGACCGCCGACGCCTTCGGCATCGTCGCGGCAACGGTGACCATCCCCCTCAGCCTGTTCGACGACGGCCTGACACCCGGACCGCACACCGTTGCCATCGTGCAGACCGAGCCGCCGTACGAGGTGACGTTCCCGGTCACGGTGATCGACCCCCGTCCGACGGTCGTCACGGTGGGTGCCCCGACCCCTGTCCAGTACAGCGACAGCCTCCAACCGGTCGCGGTGGTCTTCACCGATGCGGACAGTGCTGTGGCAGACCTGTCGGCGTCGGTGACCGGCCTGCCGGCGGGCGTCGGGGTCATCCTGTCGTGCTCGTCGACACCGGTCACCTGCACGGCGACACTGGGCGGGGTGGTGACGGATCCAGCTGGCATCTACCCGGGAGCGGTGCTGATCAGTGACGGGTCGACGACCACCACGGTGCCAATGACGATCGTCGTGGAAGCCGAGGACGCCGACATCGACCTCGATCCTGACAACCCGGTCGTCGAGTACGTCACGAGCCCCGGTGGCGACAGCGGAGCGTTCGAGTTGGTGGCCACAGTCGCCGAGGCCGTCCCGGACACCGGGCATCTGCCAGGGTGGGGCGATCTCTCGCCCGCAGACGTGACGGCTGTCCTGACGCCGATCGGGCCGGGCTCGCCGGTGGACGGTTCCTGCACCGAAACCGGCACCGGGCCGGTCACGGTGAAGTGCGGGTTCGACGACGTTCCGGTGGGGACCTATTCGGTCATGTTCACGGTGTCGGGCGGATACTTCGTCGGACAGGGCGAGGACCTGCTGACGGTCGCTGACCCGAGCCTCGGCTTCGCCACCGGCGGCGGCTGGATGCCATGGCCGGATTCCGGCGAACGGGTGAACTTCGGGTTCACGATGAAGTACAACAAGAAGGCGACGAGTGTTCAGGGCCAGTTCCTGGTCATACGTCACCGACTCGACGGGACGATCGTCCGCGTGAAGTCCAACGTGGTGGAGGCGCTGGCGACCGGCGACCTCGCCGACGGCGGATGGGCGACGTTCACCGGCAAGGCGACGTTCATGGACAGCCTGTCCGAGACGGAGGAAGGCAACCACACCTTCACCGTCTACGCCGAGGATCGGGATCCGATCGCTGCCGACCGCTTCTGGGTGGAGATCAGGGACAAGGATGGCGTCGTCGTGGAGGCCGTTTCGCTTGCGCCGCCAGCGATCGGCGAAGCGGTGGATCTGGCCCGTGGCGACATCACGGTCCCGCACACGCGCAAGGGTTGGAAGGACCGGGTGCGATGACCCGCCCACGCCCGTCGCATGCCCTCGCATCAGTGTTCGCCGTCATCGCGACGCTGTCCGGAGCCTGCGCGCAGGAGGCCCCGACGTCCGATCCGCCACCAGAGCTCGTCTCGACGCACCGCCCGCCGAGCAACCCGACTACCTCCCCGATGTTCCCGTCCCGTGCGCCATCGGGCGACGACACCAACATCGGGCTCCGCGACCGCGTGACGATCACGGTGTCCGACTGACGGCGCTTCAGCGCCCTCAGACACGCTCGGCCCCATCGGTCTCGATCCCTACGATCACGAGCCCGCTACCGAGGAGTTCCCATGGCCACCACCAACGCCCGGTCGGGCTTGACGCGTGACGCGGGTCGGGCCGTCGCCACGGCCCGTGGGCTGTACACCGTCGTTGACTCGCCACCGCCGCTCGGCGGACCGAACGAGGCGATGAACCCGCTCGACCTGCTGCTGGCCGCCCTGGCCACCTGCGGGACGTTCGTGTGCGAGACGGCGGCGCAGGAACTGTCCTACGACCTCACCGATGCCGTCGTCGACGTCGAGGCGGACTTCGACCCGCAAGGCGTGAAGGGCGTCGAAGGTGTGTCCCCGGCAATAGAGGTGTTCCGGGTGACGCTGACCCTGCATGGCGTGGACCACGAGCAGGCCGAGGAGCTGGCCGGCCACTTCCGGCGGCGCTGCCCGGTCTTCACGACACTGGAGAAGGCTGCCCCGATCGAACTGACAGTCCAGACCGCCTGACCCGCTCGCGAAGGCAACCATGTGGGTCCAACGGGCGTCCCACTCCCGTGCGACCACGACAAGGGAAGCCGTGACCTGGAGACGGTCGGCCGCTGCATCGCTCGTAACGGCGGTGCTGCTCGCCGCCTGTGGCGGCAACGGTCAGGGGGAACCAACCGTGCGAGGGAGCGTTGCCGGCGACACGTTCGATGCCCAGATCGTCTCCGCCCTGTCCGAGGACGAGGCCGCCGACCTCGCCGCGTCGATCAACGCCTTCGGCTTCGACCTGCACCGGTCGCTGCTCATCGACGCCGATCATGCAGGCGACAACGTCGTGACCGCACCTGCCTCGGTGGCCGTCCTGCTCGCCATGGTCGCCGCCGGCGCTGACGGCGAGACGGCCAGCCAGATGGCGGACGTCCTGCACGTCGCCACCGTCCGCGACAACCGGTTCGCCACGCTGCTCGACCAGATCGTCGACACCGACGCCGTGACGCTCGAGATCGCCAACTCCCTGTGGGTCGACCAGAAGTACGAACTGCTCGACGACTACCTGGCGTGGGTTCGCGAGGCCTTCACCGCCACCGTCGAGCCGGCACACCTCGACGAACAGTCGGGCGCCGACGCCATCGACGCATGGGTGCGGCAGAACACCGAGGACCGCATCGACGGCATCGCCGAGGAACTCGGCCTGCCCGACCCGGACATGGCGGAAGTCCTCGCCAACGCCGTGTACTTCCTGGGCAACTGGACCACGCAATTCGACCCGGACCAGACGCGCGATGCACCCTTCCGACTGTCGGACGGCACCGTCGTGCAGGTGCCGACGATGCACCGGTCAGCCCTCAAGGAAGGTGACGTCTTCGGGGTCGCCACCATGGACGACCACAGGGCCATCCGCCTGTCGTACGGCGACGACCAACGCTTCGGGATGGAGATCTTCATCCCCGACGGGGACCGCGACCTCACCGACTTCATCAGCTCGTTCGACCAGTCGACCTGGGCGGCAGCCGTTGCTGCGCTCCACCCCGCTGGCGGATTCGAACTGTCCATGCCATCGTTCGAGCTCACCTGGGGCGACAAGCTTGGGGACGTACTGAAAGCCATGGGCATGCCGCTCGCATTTGCCCCAGAGGGCGCCGACTTCAGCCGCATGTCCAATACGCCGCTGTTCCTCAGCACGGTCGTGCACAAGACCTACATCCGCGTGGACGAGCAGGGCACCGAGGCAGCCGCTGTCACCGGCGGCGGCATGATGCCCACGTCGGCGCCGCCCTCGATCGAGGTCGACCGGCCGTTCGCCTTCACGATCAGCGACCGTGACACCGGCACCATCCTGTTCCTGGGAACGGTCGAGGACCCGCGCGGCTGAGGATGCGTCAGCCCACTTGACGGAGGTCGGCGGGCGCGGATAGTGACTCAGGCAGCGGCGACGGCCGTGGAGAGACGAGGGAACGTAGGTGGCGAGCCAGTGGCAGCAGTGGGCCACGAGAGGCTGGTTCCCGTGGGAGTCGGACGGCTGGCCGTACTGGTCGCACAGTCACCACGTCTCCACCTGGGGGGCGCTGCGCGGCCAACCGAACGTGTTGTTCGTGCACTTCAACGACCTGCTCGCCGACCTCGACGGCGAGATGCGTCGGGTTGCGGCATTCCTCGGTGTGTCCGTGGACGAGGAGGCATGGCCACAGCTCGTCGAGGAGGCGACCTTCCGGTCCATGAAGGACGAAGCCCGGCGTCTCGACGCCGAGGCCGGCGGTGGGGCATCGACCATCTGGCGCGACGGGACCGGAACGTTCTTTCACAAGGGGACCAACGGGCGCTGGCGCGATGTGCTCACGGACGCGGACCTCGCTCTGTACGAGGAGTCGGCCGGCTGGCTCGATCCGTCTCTGCGTACCTGGCTCGAACAGGGACGCAACGGCTGAGGGGCGTCAGCCGTCGAGCACGGCCCGGGCAGCGACCAGCGGGCCGACGTCGAAGCCCTCGGTGAATCCGTCGAGGATCGTGCCGAGCCGCTCGCGTGCGGCGTGCTCGCCCGGTCCTCTGGCATGCAGTCGCACAAGGTGGGTGGCCGCCTGGACCTCGGTCATCCTGGCGCCGGCCCGCCCGGCCAGATCGAGCGACGACTCGCAGAGCGCGCGGACCTCTCCGGTGTCGGCCGTACCGGTCGCCAGCAGCATCTCGGCGTGGGCCAGGTCGAAGTCGGCGGCCTGGAAGTCGCCATCGGGCAGGCTCGCCCTGCCGTCGGCAAGGAACCCGAGCGCATCGTCGACGCGTCCGGCCATGGCGTACGCGAAGCCGCGCAACATCTGCAGCAGCGGCCAGAACACCGGTGGCGTCTTCATGCCGCGGTACAGCGCGAACCCGCGCTCGAGTTCGGTCAGCCCGTCCTCGGGGTCGCCGCCCGCGACCCTCGCCAGGCCCCGGAGCACGAACGCCAGCGCACGCCAGATCGAGTAGTCGTTGGCGTTGGCGATCTGCAGCAGGCGATCACCGTGCACCCCCACTGACACCAGGTCCTGTCGGAAGACCTCGAGCACCGCCGCGTGGAAGACTGCGTACGCCAGGGAGTACGGGTGTCCGAGTCCCTCGGCAACCTCGATGCCGCGACCGACACGCGTCACGGCTCGGTTCGGGAAACCGAGCATCCACAGCAGCAAACCCGAGACCATGTAGGCCACCACGCCGGGGCTCGGCCCCACGCGAAACTGCACCAACCCGGCCGACGCCTGATCGAAGTGAGTGATCGCCTCGTCGAGGTGTTCGACGCCCTCGGCCAACTGCATGTGGAAGGCGGTGTTGGCGCCGATCACGAGGTGGGCATCGGACAGCAGCATCGGATCACCCTGCTGCTCGGCGAGGTCCCGCAGCTCATGGCCGACGGCCACGCCGCTGGCATAGTCGGACCGCAGCATGTGCAACGTCGCAAGGCTGCGCAGGACGGGGAACTGCAGGTGGACGTCACCCGACCCACGTGCGCGTTCGACTGCGGCCATGATGGTCCGCTCGACCTCGGCCGTGTAGCCGCGGACGGTCAGCAGCGACCGGGCCAGGCTCATCTCGAGGGCGATTTCGTCCCGGACGCGGTCGACGGTCTCGGGCTGGATCCTCAGCACCGACAGCATGTCGTTGGCGAGCTCGACCGCCGCCCCGTACTGCCCGCGCGCGTCGTAGTAGCCCCACAGCGGTTCGAGCAGCGCATTGAGGTTGACGACATCACCGACTTCGACCCAGTACGACCAGGCCGCGCGGAAGTTGCCGAGCTCGGCGGCGAGCGCCGCGAGCACGTCGTCGCGGTCACGGCCACCGAGCATCGCCCGGAGGCTGACGGCGAGCTCGGTGAAATGGTCGGCGTGAGCAAGGCGCACGGCGACCGCCCGCTCCTGGTCGAGGTCCCGTTGCGTTGTCGCGTACTCGCGGATCGTCTGCAGCATCGAGAAGCGTTGGCGCCCGAGCTCGTCCAACCCGCTGCGCACGAGGCTCTTGTCCACGAGCGACCCGAGGAGTTCGACGACGTCGAGATCGTCGAGGTCGACAATCCGATGCATCGTCGCCTCGACGTCGACCAGTCGCGCCCCGACGAACACCGTGAACGCGCGCAGCACCGCACGCTCGTCCTCGGTCAGCAGATCGTTGCTCCACTCGATCGCCTTGGTCAGCGTCTGCTGCCGGGCGGGTAGGTCACGTGCGCCGCTGCGCAGGACGTCGAGCCGCTGGTCCAGCCGTGCGCGCAGGTCGTCGACCTCAAACAGGTTCACGCGCGCCGCGGCCAGTTCGATGCCGAGCGGCAGCCCGTCGAGCCGCAGACAGATCGCGGTGACGTCGGCGACATTCTCGGCGGTGACGGTGAAGTCCGGCCGGGTGGCCGCCGCCCGCTCCGCGAACAGAGCGACGGCTTCCGACGCCATGGCATCCTCGACCGTGAGCGCGGCGGGGTCATGCGTCGGCAGGGTCAGGGGCGGGACGGGGAACAACTGCTCGCCCCGCACGCGCAGTGCCTCGCGGCTGGTCACGAGCATGTGCACCCGCGGTGCATGCTGCAGGAGGTCGACGAGTTCGGTCGCGGCAGCGGTCACCTGCTCGAAGTTGTCGAGCACGAGCAGCATCTGCGCCTCGCGCAGACCACGCATCAGGGTCTGCAGTGCCGGGTCGTCGCCCGTCCCTCCGATCCCGACGGCGCGCAGGATCGCAGCGAAGACGCCCTCGGACTCTCGCTCGGCGCTGACGTCGACGAAGAACACGCCGTCGTCGAACCGGTCGATCTGCTCGGCGGCGGCCTGCAGCGCGAGTCTGGTCTTGCCCGTCCCACCCGGACCTGTCAGGGTCACCAGGCGGACGTCGTCGGCATCGAGCAGCGCCCTGACGTCCGCCAGCACCTTGTCACGACCGAGGAACGCCGACGTCTGCGTCGGCAGGTTGTTCGGCCGCAGGTCGAGAGTCTGCAGCGGCGGGAACGTGTCGGGCAGGTCGGGGGCGACCACCTGGAAGACCTGTTCGGGCCCGGCGAGGTCCTTGAGCCGGTGCGTACCCAGGTCCCGCAGGCTGGTGCCGCCGGGCATGCCGTCCGCGATCGCACGGGCGGTCGGAGCGGACACCAGGATCTGTCCACCGTTGGCGGCTGCCATGACCCGGGCAGCCCGGTTGACGGCCGTCCCGTAGTAGTCGCCCGCGCGCGCGAGGGACTCGCCGATGTGCATGCCCATCCGAACGTGCAGAGGTCCCGTCGGCCCCCATGACTGGTCCCGCAGACCGCGCTGGCCGGACAGGCTCGCCGTAACGGCGGCGGCAGGGTCCTCGAACACGGCCATCAACCCGTCGCCCGTCGTCTTGACCACGACGCCCCCGGCGCCCTGGACCGCATCACGCAGGATCGCGTCGTGCCGGGCCAGGGCATCGTGCATGGCGTCCGGGTGGCGTTCCCACAGGCGAGTGCTCCCCTCGAGGTCCGAGAAGAGGTAGGTCAAGGTCGCCGCGACGGGGTCCACGGACGCACTCTACGACTTGGATCAGTCGGCCACGTCGGGTCCCGGGTCGCCGCCACCAGCCGCGACGACCAGCCGGTCGAGGTAGCGGTTCCATCCGAACGTGTGCGAGCTGACCTCGTCGGGGCTCGGCAAGTTCGTGTGCACGAGGCGGACGATTGTCCCGTCACCGTCGGGCGTGAGGGTCACGGCCACCTCGGTGGTTCCGGGCGGGACGGTGTCGTGTCCTTCCCACCCCCACGTGAACACGACGCGCCGTGGCGGGTCGACCTCGCGGAACTCCCCCATCGCGGTGTACCCCTGCGGGACCCGGACCTGGTACCGGCCACCTGGCTGGGGGTCGAGCTCCACGTCGACACCCATCCACCGCGCGTACCGGACAGGGTCGACGAAGTAGGCGAAGACGGTCTCGGGCCTTGCCTCGATGCGGCGTTCGAGTTCGAGCTGTTCGGTCACCTGTGGTCCTTCCGGCGTGTCTGACGTTCTTCCTGTTCGGCGAGGTCGGCGAGGCGGTCGAGATCGTCGCGCCACATCTGCTCGAGAACGGCCACGAGCGGTCCGACGGTCTGGCTGTCGGCGCGATACAGCCGGTGGCGGCCTTCCCGCCGCTCGCGCACGAGCCCCGCGTCCTTCAGGACGCGCAGGTGCTGGCTGATGGCCGGCCACGAGACGTCGAACCGTGCGGCGAGCTCGCCTGCCGACACGTCTTGCTCCCATACCAGTTGCAGGATCCGCCGCCGCCGGTCGTTGGCGATCGCGCTGAGCACCGCCGCATCCATACGTGCTCCACCACCCTGGGGGGTTGACATCACTTAAGTGGTTGCTTAACTTACGCCTCGGAACAATGGTTAAGCAACTACTTAAGTATCTTCCAAACTGGAGCACACGATGAGCAGACAGATCGTCCTGGCCGCCGATGTCGCCGCCGATGCCGGCGCCGCATTCGAGACCGTCACCACCGAGCATGGCCTGACCTCGTTCTGGACGTCCGATGTCACGGCCTCCCCCGAGATCGGATCACTGCTGCGGTTCGGCTTCGAACCTGCGCCCGTCGACCTCGAGTTGACCCTGCAAGCAACCGAGCCCGGGGCCAGCGTGGTCTGGCATGCCGGTGACAACTGGCCGGACTGGGCGGGCACGAGGATGACCTGGTCCTTCGGGGCCGCGCCCGACGGCGCGATGACGCGGGTCGTCTTCGTGCACGACGGCTGGGCCGACGACTACGCGGACGGCGAGCTCGGGTCGGTGGCCTACACGTGGGCACTCGTGCTCGGTGCACTGAAGGGCTACCTCGAGACGGGTGCAGCACAACCGGCACTCGGCTAGAACCCCTCGCTCCGCCTCCCCACACGACAAGGGCCATCGTCGATGATCGACGTCACCAGTGAACTGCCCGTCGACCGTCCGGCGGAGCAGGTGTTCGCGTTCATCGCTGACCCCGAGAACAACCCGACATGGCAGAAGGGAATGCGGTCGTGCCGATGGACCTCGAAGCCTCCGATCGGCGTCGGCTCCACGTACGAGCAACACGCCGGCTTCCTCGGCAAGTCCATCGACTCGACGTTCCAGGTCATCGCCTTCGAGCCTGGCTGATCGATGACGATCACCACGACCGAGTCCACGTTCCCCATCACGGTCACTCGCTCGGTGGAACCGACCGGTGAGGGATCGTGCATCGTCCGGACGCATGTCCAGGGCGACCCGTCAGGCGTGTTCCGTCTGGCCGCACGACCACTGACGAGCGGGCCGACGCGGTCTTCGGGGCCCTGGCCGATGCCACGCGACGGGACATCCTGTCCCGGGCGATGGGCGGGGACCTGGGGGTCTCGGACCTCGCGGACCTGTACCCGATGAGCTTCGCCGCGGTGAACAGATCCACGGACTGTTGGCCGAAGACTGACGTAGCAAAAGGGTCATTCCGCGCGCATGCGCGGGTTTCTCGACATTCGCCCTGCCGAGGTCGGGTCTCGCAGACCTCGGCATTCTCGATGCCTCCCACGAGACAGCCATCCAGAGGTCTGCCGCTCAACCGCCGTTGATGCCCTTCAACACGGTCTCCATCGCGAGCAGTTCCTGTCGGGTCGATGAGGGATCCATGCGCACGACCTCGGCCTGACGCAACACGTCGTGGAAAGCCGTGTCGGCCACGCGGTCTCCGTCGGTGTCGACCAGGTCGAACCAGCCGATCGAGCCATGCACCAGGTTCAGCCACGAGGCTCCCAGCTGGCGGACCATGATCTGGTCACCCGCGCTTGTCTGCTTGGTGTTCAACACGTCCCGCGCCCGGCGGAACGTATCCATCGCCCGGAAGTGGTCGAACACGCGGCTGAGGTGGCCGACGGCGTCGAGGTAGCAGGTCAGCGTGGTCGTGCTCAGGGTGTTCTTGTTCCCCTTGGACGTGTCGTACTGGTTGTACCACCAGCCGGGCTGACGCAGGCGGTCGTCGGTGCCGGTCACGACGACCCACGTGTCATCGAATGCGGTTCCGCCGTCGTCGTCCTCCGCGCTGGCCCGCACCTGGTACAGGCACGCCTGCTCCCAGGCATGGCTGGCTGTGTACGTCACGTCACGGGGATCCACGGTTGGGCTCGGCAGCGGGTCAGCCAGTGGCGGGTTGACGAAGAACCAGTCCGACAACGACGTCGTCTGGTCGTGGTCGTTCGACACGTCCCAGTCCCAGACCAGCCGCAGGTCGTCGCTTCCAGGGTCGGTCGCACGGGCGGTGAACGGACCGCTGACGCCGGCACGCCGCAGGAACGTCGGCGTGTTCAGCACCCCGTTGTCGTCTTCGGGGCCGTCGGCCAGGACGGTGCCGTTGAGGTTGGCCGGATCAGCAGCCGTCTCGTCGATCGTGATCGTCGGATCGACATTGAGGACGACGACCGTGGCTTCCACCGAATCAGTCCCGCCGTCGTCGTCGGTGACCGTGATCGTGACCGTGAAGGTCCCGTTGTCGCCGTACGTGCGTGTCCCGGACACAGTGCGCTCGCCGTCGGTCAGCTCGACCTCCGTGTCGTCCAGCGCGTCGTCGCCCCAGTCGATCACGACGTCGTGGGTGTCCGCGGAGCCCGGATCGGTGAACGCGGCCGCGACCGTGACGTCGTCGCCCTCGTCGATGGTCAGCGGTCCCGCCTCGGGGCAGCCCGCGGACAGGTCCACGTCCTCGAAGGCGTCGGGGTCGATGGTCATGCAGACGGTCGGGGCGACGTTGCGCACCGTCACTGTCCGCTCGACGGTCGTCGTGCCACCGTCGTCGTCGGTCACCACGATCGTCACCGTCACGTCGTCCTGCGGTGTCACCGTCGGGTCGTCGTCGACGAACACGTGCACCACGGACACCTGGCTCTGACCGGCGCCTCCGCGAGCCTGACTCGTGGTCCCGTCGCCCCAGTCGATGTCCACGGTGTGGCTGTCGTCGACACCGACGTCGTCGAAGTCGACGGTGAAACGCATCGCCTGGCCCTCGTCCACGACGCTCGGCGACAGGGTCGTCCCGTCGGCGTCGGGGGCGACGTTGGACACGTTGACCGTGGTCGTGGTGGAACCCAGACCGAGGTCGTCGTCCTCGACCAGCACACGGATCTCGTACGGATCCGGTCCTGGTCCACCGGTCGGGTCGTCGTCGCGGTACGTGTGCGAACGGACCAGGCCCGAGGTGGCGTTGCTGACCTCGGTGCTCTCACCGTCGCCCCACAGAATGGTCACTTCGTGCGTGTCGTCCGGACCGGCGTCGGCGAAGGTGACGGTCAACTCGGCGCTGTCGCCCTCGTCGATGGATGCCTCAGTCAACACGGCCAGGACGCTCCGCGGTGGGTCGTTGCGGACGGTGGCCCTCGCAGTGCTGGTCAGACCGGTCCCCGTGACACCGATGGTGTACACGTCCGAAGAGGTCCCGGAGGGGTTGTCATCGCGGTACGTGTGGACCGCGGTGAACTCGTCGACACCGATCGCGATCGGCACACTGGTGGGCGAGCCCTCGCCCCAGTTGACGGAGACCGCCGTCACGCCGTCGCTGGCGAGCACCGAACGGTTGAAGCGGCCGGTCACGATCACCATGCCGTTCTCGACGATGGTCGTCGGGGACACCGACGTGGTCAGCGACAGCGGTGGCGGTGGCACATCCTCATCGCCCGACGCGGCGGCGTCGATCTCCGACTGCTTCTGGATGCCGATCCCGTCGGGACCGAACACGTCCTCGGGGATGCCGCCGCACTCGGACGTTCCCGCCGCCTGGGCGCCGGTCAGGACCTTCCAGAAGTCGCTGAGCAACAGCGCGGCACTGCCCTCCGGGTCGTCGAAGTCCCATCCAAGGCCGAAGTCGAGCGCCTGACCGAAAACGGTGAGGTCGACGGCCATGTCGGCACGGTTGCCGTCCTGCAGGCTCAGCAACAGGGCTGCCTCCGCGCAGTCCACCGCGAACAGGGCGCCGGGATCCGGATCGGCGAGGTACCCGAGGATCGTGTCGAGCACATCGGTCAGGTCCGGAATGCCCGACAGGTCGAGCAACCCGCTCAATGAGCTGGCAAGCAGCTTCTCGACCGCGTCCTCGACCTCCCCGATCGTGCAGTCCGTCCCCCCGGGCGTGCCGGCAACCGCAGCCGCCGGGAACCAGTCCCCACAGAGGTCGGACTCGAACTCGACAGGCGGGAGCAGCCAGCAGTCGTCATCGATGGTCAGGCCGAAGCAGGTCGGCTCGAGCCAGATGCCGGGCACCCCGACGAAGCCGAACGCGGGTGGGGTCGACCAGCACAGCCGGATGTCGCCAATCCTGGTGACCGTGCCTTTCACCAACGTGTCCAGCAGGGACTCGTCGAACGGCTCACCGCTGAGGATCGCGTCGATCAGGGCCTGGCCAGAGTCATCGACGTCCACGCACATGCTTGATGACGGATACACCAGGCCGGGCACGCCGTCGAACTCGACGCCGTTGAGCAGGGCCAGCAGCGTGAGCGATCCGTACTCGGACAGGTCGAACGTTTCAGTCCCGTCGTCGGTCGGGACAGAGGTCGACGTGAACAGCGCGATCTGCGCGCTCAGGTCCGTCAGCCACGGCGGGAGGTCGACCTCGAGGTCTGCCTGTTCCAGTTGCTGGGGCAGGGACAGCAGCGTGTTCAGTGCGCCCTGCGGGGTGAGCTGGCTGAGGAGCGCGTCGATGAACGCCGCAGCGGCTTCGAGGTCGGACAGGATGGGGTCCGCGAGGTCGAGTACCGCGCCGCCGAAGTCCAGGTCGGGAGCGAAGTCGAGGTCGCCGGTGTCGTTGTCAGCCAGGTACAGGCGGAGGTCCAGACTGGGGTTGATCCCGCCCTTGAGCAGATCCAGTGGGTTGCTGAGCTCCCCGACCGGCAGCAGCTGCCCGTACGCGAACGCGTGGTAGCCGAACGCCTCGAGCTGGCCGAGGAACTCCAGGTTCGTCGGCGCGATGTTCACGGCAAGGTCGCCGCCCGCCCACGGCGTGGCGCCCTCCTCGCCGAGCCAGACGCCGCCGGCGAGCTTCAGGAACTGTTGCTGCAGGGTCAGACGGAGGCTGACCTCGGCATCGTCGAACCGCATCGGGAACGGGTACATGTCGAAGCCGGCCAGGAACCCGTCGGCGGCAATCCCGGACGGCGTGAAGCTGAGGAACATGCCGGCGACGCATCCCTCGGGCTTGTTGGCGGCGCACGTCTCGTCGGCTGCCGGGACGGGGTCGGGGACGAACGTGTCAGGGTCACACGGTGGCGGCGGACCCGGGGTGCTGCCGGGGGCCGGGTTCAGCCACAGCTCGCCCCGCGCGACGATGCCGAGCGGGATGCACAGCTCGGTCACGCCGAGCGGCGAGAACGAGAACTCCAGGTTGCGCACCGCCACGTCGGGGATCACGGTCTCCATGTCGATCGGCGGGGTCAGCGCCAGGCCCGCGGCCCGCAGGTCGGGTGCCCCTGCAAGGTCGGCGACCATCTGCTGGAGGTCCAGCAGGTCGGCCGTGCCGAGGCCCTCGGGGAAGGCGACGCGGACACCTTCGAAGCGTGGCGTGACCACGGCCACGACCGGTGGGACGCCGGGACGGATGTCGAGGCCGGCCTTGATCGCCCCGCTCAGACTCTTCACATTCGGGGTCCCGGGATCGTCCGGGTCCGGCAGGAGCAGCGAGATGTTGCCCTCGACACCGAGCGCGATGCCGACGCTCGGCGGCGTGGCGTTCACGCTGACCTCAGCCACACCGCCCATGCTGCCGATGCGCATGAAGTCCAGCCCGAACGGCGACCAGCCGTCTGCCGGGTCGGCGACCGCGGCGTCAGAGACCAGGCTCGCCTGCAGTCCGATCACGATCCTTGGCGGCGCGGCCTCGAAGGCCAGCGCGGCGGTGCCCGTGAGCGTCAGGGGATCGAGGCAGTAGTCGCGCTCCACCCAGATGCCAGCGAAAGGATCACTGGCTTCGGGGTCCACCGCTGCGGCGACGATGCCACCGCGGGGGCATTCGACCGCGCCGTGGTCGACGGGCAGCGGTTCGGCACGCGGAGCGTTCAGACCGGTCAGCTCCATGACATCGGCGACGGCCGGGTCGAAGCCCTGCTTGAGGAGCAGCCCGAGGTCCAGGGTCACCGAGATCTCGAGCTTCAGTCCGTCGGTGCCTGCGACCAGGTCGAGCGCGAAGTTGCCCGCGGCCCGGCTCATCAGGTCCGGCAACTGCGTCGCATCCGCCTCCAGGCCGAGCTCGACGTGCATACCGACTCCGTCGGGGCTGTCCAGACCGGGCAAGGGGATGTTGCCGGAGGCGAACACCGACGGCAGCAGGCCGAGTTGCTCGGCGAAGCCGTCCAGCGGCTCGGGCAACGAGAACGCGCCGAGGACGCCAGGTCCGGAGCCGATCGTCTTGCCACCTGCGGCGCCGCCGAAGAGCGGGTCGAACCACGCCGTGACGGGCGAGTCGGGGTCGTCAGGGATGGTCAGGGCACCCGAGGCGAACACGAACCCGAACCCGGCGTTGGGGTCGTCGGGGACGAGCTCGAGGTCCAGGACGACCTCGTCGTCCTCCGTGCCGGCGTCGGGGCCGTCCGCGACGTAGAACGTTGGCAGGGTCACGTCGGCGGGAAGCAGGTCGCTGAGCATCAGGCCCGGTTGCGGGCGCACGCCGATGGCCACGACCGGCGGGGCGACGGTGAAGTCGCCGGTGAGCATCGCAATGACGCCGATCGATGCGCCGAAGGGAGCGAACTGCGAGTTCACGGTCGCGTCGATGCGGAACCCGTCGGGTGTCACGGTCACGAGCAGCGCGCCTGGTCCGAAGCTCGCGGAGGTCACGGCAGGCGGAAGCTCCGGGCGGTCCCCGACGGGCACGAGTACGTCGATCACGTCACCGACGTCGATGGTTGACAGCAGGTCGACGCGCAGCGACGCCTCATCCAGTCCATCGAGTGCGAGCGCGATGGAAACGATCTTTCCACCGAGGTCGAACGTCCCGGTGAGGTCGACGGTGGGCTCGATCGCTCCCCCCGCGACCGTCAGGCTGGTGTCCAGCGCGACCTCGTTGACCGTAAGCCAGTCGATCCCGAACGGGTGCGACCACGGCGTGTCCATCGCGCCGCGGAAGCGGACGACGGTCCCGTCGACGGTGGTGCGCAGCAGCGCCTCGACCGAGAACGAGCCGATCTCGACGGTCGCGGTGGTCGGGTCGTCGACCAGTGTCGTGGTGATCCCCGGCAGGGACAGGCCGAGTTCCAGGCTGTCCGACGTGCCCTGCTCGGGGACGCCGGCGGCGTAGCGCATGAACAGCTCCCAGTCGCCGGTGGTCGGCCACGCCAACGTGTCGCCGAACCAGGAGGGGAACTCGGGGGTCGACAGGGTCATGCTCGGCCCGGTCAGGGTCAGGTCGACCGCGTCGATCGGCGGGGCGCCGCTGCCGACGAGCGCGCTCAGGTCGAATCCAAGCGATCCCCTCAGCTGAAGGCTGGCCGTTGCGAGGTCGTCGAACTCGATGCCCAACGCGTCCCAGACGTCCTCGAGCGGTGCGAGCGGGACCTCCGCGTCGATCGTCAGTCCGTCGGGGAGATCGATCAGTTCGGTCGGGTCGATGTCGGCGACCTCCTGCAGGAACTCGCGCGCGTCGTCGCCGAGACCGCTGGGGTCGAACGTGGCGTCGTTGGGGAGTACCACTGCCACGTCGATGGCGGGCATCTGCAGGGTTGCAGCGAGCGACTCGTCGGGGATGGGCAGCATGCGTCCGAGGTGGATGCACGTCCCGCCGTCGCAGTTCGGGTCGGCGACGTGCAGGGACGCGAGCAAGGACCCCGAAGCGGCGATGTCGTCCGGGTCGGCGGTGAACGCCAGCAGCACGCGGGCATCCAGCGTGCCGGCGCCGGCGGTGCCGCGTGTCGGCAGTTGGGCCGTGGCCAGTCCGCTGAAGGACAGGCGGTCGGCGTCGGCGGAGAAGTCAAGGACGGGACCGTGCAGGGTCAGGCTCGCGCCGAGCTGGCCCGCGTCGATCGAGACGCCGGGAAAGGCGGCAGTGGCCACGTCGACGACCTGCTGGACGGTCATGGTCGTCGCGGAGCCGTCCAGGTGCACCTTCACCGAGGAGGGCAGGGAACTGTCGTCGTCCCAGCCGACCTCGAGGCGGAAGCCGACCTCGGCGGTGGGGGTTGCGTTGGGCGGATCGAGCGGGAGGGTCGCGATGCCGGTCACGGTCATGGTGCGCTGGGCGAGGTCCGCGTCGATGCGGGTGCCGCTGACGTCGACATTCCCGACGCCGAAGTCGGGGACGGCGACCCCGACGCCGTCGGTCAGGCCCGCAGCGAGCGCTTGCAGGCTGTCGAGCCAGGTGAGGTTCGGCAGGTCGAAGTCGACGAGAGAGTCGCCGGGGTTGACCACCAGGTTCATCACGTCACGCAGGCCCGGTGAGGACGAACAGCCCGGCACGGACGGGTCCGGCGGGTCGGGTAGCAGGTCCTCGAAGTTGGTGGCGTCGCTGGAGCGCAGCCCGGCCGGGCGGTCGTCGTCCATCCGCTTCAGGTAGGCGCCCATGGCGTGGTCGTCGATGGACAGCCCGAGGCCCAGCTCGGTCGTGTCGACCTCCAGCACACAGCCGCCGGACCCGTCCGGGACGATGTTGTTGAGCTGTCCGGCGTGGGTGTAGTCGTTGAGCGCTGGCGGCGGGAAGTGGGGTACCAGGTCCTCGTTGTCCACGAACCGCTGGGCGCGTGTCCCGAAGACGGCGTCGAACGTGGCCGCGGCGGCGTCCACGAAGACGCGCGGGGTGCCGAACGTGACCAGGCCCTGGACGGGCTTGCTGGTATCGCCGTTGATCCCGTACTCCAGGAAGGTCGCCGTGGCGGCGGCCAGCCCCCCGCCGAGGCTGTGGCCGGTGATCCAGAGCTTCTTGGTCGGCGCCGCATCGACACGCGCCTTGACCTGCGTGTAGACCGTCTGGGCAGCGTTCGAGAAACCGGTGTGCATCCCCGGAACCGGCGTCGTAGCAGGGTTGAACTGGACGTCGTTCAGCCAGTCCACGAGCCCCTCGATGGCCAGGCCCTCGGTACCGCGGAACACGACGAAGATGGCCGTGGCGCTCTCGGCGACGATGACCTCGGTATCGGTGTTGAATGGGGGGTCGTCAACGCCGGAGTGGTCGGTGAAGTAGTCAATGTCTGTCAACCCCATCGGTGCGAAGCGATCGGCGAACGCCTGCGCGAACGTTCCCTCGGTCGCCGCGGGGTCGTAGCTCTCGAGGTAGACGTTGTGACTGAGGTAGGCCAGCAGGTAGTCGTTCAGCCAGTCGTAGCCCGTGGCGTCGGCGTCGAAGAGGTCGAATGTGACCACCGGCTCGGCCTGCGACGGTCGGGCGAAGCTGGCAAGGACCGCGATGGCAAGGCCCGCCACGAGCACCACTCCGACCCGTGACCGACGGCGTCCGCGCCTCGGCATCGTCCATCCCATGGTGTTCATCGCGCCCTCGACGGTCTGACGAGGTGCCGCCCGCCGACGGGGTTACGGCGGGCAGGTGCCCTCGGCTCGAGCAGAGAATGGTCCGACGGTGTTCCCGCGCTGTTCCCGCCGGTGGGAACGGCCACGGCCGGCATGGCTGGGCCGACCAGGCCCCAAGGAACATGAGGCGAACGGGTCCCGGTCATCACGCGACGCTCCTGTGCCGTTCGCGGTGATGCGGTTGGAGATGACCGTCTCCGCGACCGACTTGACGCTACGGAGGGTCCCCCGGGCGGGAAACCCCGAACTCCCCCATCTTTGACCCGCTGAACCGACAAGGCGGCAGTCCGGTTGGCGTCCCTCGAGATCTGGGTGCGGCCGCCTAGCGACCAGCCCGCCTGACTGGCCGCCGAATCGGCATGGGCTTCCCAACCGACGGTGGACGCCCCGCCCGCGCGTTTGACAGGTTCGTCGTATACCTGTACTAATTTCTCTTCTGGATGCTGCGCTGACTCGAGGTGGAGGAACCCGCACTGAACCCGTTCCTACCGTTCCCGGTGGCCGTGAGCTGATACTCACAACGAGCACCACCAGGGCCCTGCTCGAACGGCTCCTCGACGAGTGGCACGCCGAAGGGCGCGACACGATCGCCCTCCGTGATCGGCTCGCGGCCGCCCGGAGCGACCTGGACGAACTGGCCGCCGTGGCCACCGCGATCACCGACTCGCCGGTCCGCGCCGACTGGCCATGGGTCGAACCCGACGACCTGGCAGGGATCGAGTCCGCGAGCACAGGCGACTGGGCCGCCCGCGCCCGTCCGGTGTCCGATCCTCCCGACCGTGTGCGCACCGCGTTCCTCGCCCGCGTTGCCGGCTGCATGCTCGGCAAGCCGCTCGAACTCGGTCTCGGGCGTGCCGAACTGGAGGCCGGCCTGCGGGCGAGCGGCTCGTGGCCGCTCGCCGGCTACGTCGCCGAGGCTGCGCTCGACGCCTTCGCCGAGCGGCAGGGTCAGTGGCGCGAACTCGTTCGCGAACGCATCACCCACGTCGCCCCGGACGACGACATCAACTACACGGTGCTCGCGATGCTCGCGCTCGAGGAGCACGGGCAGGATTTCACGCATGACGACCTCGGGGCCCTGTGGCGCCTGCATCTTCCCATAGCGGCGACCTTCGGGCCTGAACGCGCCCGCCTGGCAGCGCTGTCGCTCGCCGGAACGGTCGAGCAGATCGGCCTCGACGAGGCCACCATCGCCATGCCACTGCCCGGCGGTGAGCTCTGCGGAGCGCTGATTCGTGCCGATGCGTACGGCTACGCCTGCCCTGGCGACCCGGCTGCCGCCGCACGACTCGCACACCGCGACGCGACGCTGACCCACCACCGCACTGGCGTCTACGGCGCGATGTGGGTCGCCTCAACGATCGCCGAGGTGCTGGCGGGCACCTCCCCGGTCGAGGCCGCAGCAACCGCGCTCGGGTTCGTGCCCGTCGGTAGCCGCTTCCATGCCGCCACGTCGCATGCCCTCGACGTGGTCGCGGACGCGGCGGACTGGTCGAGTGCCAATGACGCCGTCGTCGCCCGCTATCCCGAGTTCGGCCACTGCCGGATCCTGCAGGAGGTCGGAACGCTGGTGGTCACCTACCGGTTCGCGCAGAACGTCGGCGACGGCATCTGCCTGCAGGTCATGCAGGGCAACGACACGGACAGCTTCGGCGCGACGGCGGGTTCGGTGCTCGGGGCGGCGTTCGGACCGGAAGGTCTGGACGATCGCTGGCTGGCCCCGTTCCGGGACACGATCCATGTCGCGCTCGCACTGTTCGAGCCACCGGGTCTGCACGACCTCGCGGACCGCATGGCCCGACTGGCCGCGAGCGACTGACTACGGGCCGGACCTCAGCGGAAGCGGGGCCCGAGCCATTCCGGCAGCGGATCCAGCGTCGGGATCTCCACCTCGCTGTGGTACCGGAGCATCCAGTAGGTGACCAGGAAGTCGATGCTCGGACCCCGCCACGGCGTGGCGTGATCGCCGTCGATGATCGTGGGATCCTTCTGCCACAGGAAATCGGCGTAGCGCCGCACCCCGACCGGAAGCGGATCGAGAGCCCGCAACCGGCTGTCGGTACCGGGGCGGAACGGGGTCACGACCTCGTCTCCGGTGGGCAGCGGCTGGACCATGTCGACCTGGTCGCGAGGCACGCACTGAAGCGGTTGCTCCTGGATCGGAGCGTCCTCGCCGACGTCTCCCGTGATCGTGCACCTGCCCGTGTGGAGGAACGGCACGTTGCCGACCCTGGCGGCCTCCTCGTGGAAGGCGTAGTAGTCGAGCCACTGCCGATGCAGGTCGACCGCCTCGGCCAGGCGCTCCGGCTCGCCGGTCAGGCCGAGGATGATGGCCTCGTAGAAGGCGTTGCCGTCGTCGGTCAGCGACGCATCCAGCACGCCCAGCGCGCGCGTCAACTCCTCGCGGATGACCGGATCGGGCTCCAGTCTGATGACGTTGTAGAACGACACCAGGTGCAGCTGGTACTTGTAGTGGGCGTCGTGCGGGCCTGCCGCGTCGATCACCATCGAGTCGATCAGCGACCCGGTCGCGACGGTGTTCGCGATCTCCTCGAGCCACAGGACGTCGTAGCGCTGCTTGGATTCGGCGTCGCCGAGGACCTCCGCCGCGCGGCGGGCCGTCTGTACCAGGTGCAGTCGGTGCAGGGGAACCTGGATGAACAGTGGGCTGACGGGACCGTCGAGGTCGTTGTGCCCGAAGGCCGGGTTGGCGACATCACCGTGCGGTCGGGGCTGTGTCCACGCGTACTTGACCGCGTAGTCGGTCATCGCCATCAGGTCGCGGGCCAGCGAGTCCCGCAGCTCCGGGGCGTCCTCGGTGATCTGGTCGAGCGCGACCGACATGCCGAAGATCGTCCCTGCGTACGAGTCGCGGCTCGTACCACCGAGGCAGTACCACTCGCGGCCGTCCTCCCACGGCCAGGGACCCAGAAGCCGATAGTGGCCCGTGTAGTTGACCCGCACGTCGGCGAACGCCGGTGAGGGGTCACTGGGGGTGCAGGCACGCATGAGCAGGCCGGGCTCGCCGGGGATCACGCCGCCGCCGTAGTCCATCCAGCCGATCTCGTCGGGGTTCTTGCTGTCGTCGATCTGCGGATCCAGTTCGGTCTGCCACTCCTGGGCGATGTTGACCAGCAGGTGGTAGTACCGGACCATCTCGTCGACGCGCGCGAACGCCTCGTCCCGCTGGCCGATCCAGAACGCGTGGGCCTCCTCGTCCCTGCGGCTGACCTTCCCGTTCGGCCGCTCCAGCCTCGCGATCTCCTGCTTCGCCTGGGTGTAGCGCCACGACTGGGCGGCGAGGTACTCGCCCGTGTAGTTGCCCGAGTCGGCCTCGCCGTCGAACCTCGTCGGCTTCGCATCCGGGTCCAGATGCGGCCACGCATCGAAGTTCAGCGACGTGACCATGCCGTAGAAGGTGTGCTCTGGGATCAACGCTTCGAAGCGCTTCATCGCGGCCAGGTCCGCATCCGTGTCGAGCGGTCCGCTGAGATCACTGACGGGGCGCGGCGGGGGCGCTCCATTTGGTGCGGCCCCGACGGACCCGACAAGGCAGAGCGCAAGGAGCAACGTCATCGACCGCCGCATTGGACTCCCGATCCGATAGTATGTCTCACCTATGTACAAATGTACCAAGGTGACCGTCGCCCCGCGATACCGGACCCGTCACCGCGCGCGGTGCACGACAGGGCGCGCGCACGGCAGGGGTCGCTCAGACCACGCAGTCACGCAGGCTGGCCACGACGACATCGGCCCCCTCGTCGTCGGCGCCACCGACGGCCCCACTGATCAGGACGCTCCCCCAGCCGCGGCTTCGGGCCCACGCCAGATCGGTTGCGATGCCGTCCCCGATCACGATGGCTCGCTGGATGTCGCCCGCCACGAGGGACGTGGCCGCCGTCATCCAGCCCGACGGCTTGCCGCAGACCTGCGGCGGACGTCCGATCGCAGGCTCGACACGGGCGATGACGGCCCCGGTGTCGGGAACCGGTCCTGTCGGTGTCGGCACCGTGAGGTCGGTGTTCGTCACGAGCCATGGTCGGTCGCCGACGAGTTCGGCCACGGCGGTGGGCGCCACGACGTCCGGGTCGGGGACGCACCCGACGACCACCGCGTCGTAGCTCTGCGTGCCCTGCTGGACCACGGTGACACCGCTCGTCAGGAGGTGGGCCCGCAGACCGTCGGTACCGACGACGGCCACTCGCCGGCAGCCGAGCGAGTTCAGACACTCCACGATCGCGTCCGCGGCGGTCACGATCTGAACGGACATCGGCACGCCCGCACGGCTCACTCGCGCCCGTTGCGCGGCCGGTGGCCGGCGGCTGTCGTTGGTCGTGACGACGACGCTCCTCGACGCCAGCATCGCCCCGATGAGCGGGCTCGCGTCGACCAGGGGTTCGTCGCCGAGGCAGAGCACCCCGTCGACGTCCAGCAGGACGTGGCTGGCGGATGCCAGGAGTGCGGCGATGTCCGGGCGGAGCTGCAGATCACCCTTGCGACCGGTCAGCGACTCTAGGCGCGGACACGAAGGAGATGGCACCGTGACCGACATGACCGCGAACGGAACGATCCAAGGCCGTGTGACGGACGGTCAGCGCGGTATGGCCGGGGTGGCCGTCAGCGACGGTCTGCACGTCACGCTGACCGACGACGACGGGGCGTTCACACTCCCCGGGGGGGCGGGGCCGTTCGTCACGGTCACCCGCCCATCCAGCTGGACGACCGCCCGCTGGTATCTGCCGGTCCTGTCGGGGGGTGGCGACTACGAGTTCGCCCTGATCCCGCAGGAGCAGCCGCTGCCGCTCACGTTCGTGCACGTGAGCGATCTGCACGTGTCGTTGGGCGACACGGCACTCGCCCCGGACGGCAGCGACGCCACGATCTGGTTCGGATCCGACGGCTCGATGCAGGAGCGGGTCGTCACCTCCCCCCGCGTCCTGGCCGAGCTGTGGCTGGACATCGCGCAGCGGGTCCCGGATGCCGCGTTCGTCGCGGCTACGGGCGACCTGACCAACACAGGGTCCGACGACGAGTACGCGGCCTGGATCGATGCCACCCACGGGTCACCCGTCCCCATCGTGGCAATCCCGGGCAACCACGACCACCACGCGCAGGCAGACGAGCTGCCGGACGGGGCTTCGAGCGTCGACGCCCACGCCGTCCCCGACCGCTACGAGCGGCACCTCGGGCCCCGCTGGTTCTCGTTCGACCACGCGGACCTCCACGTGGTGGCGATCGACTGGTTCACGCACCTGCTCGGGATCGATGGCGACGTGCAGGAGGAGTGGCTGAGAGCAGACCTCGCCCTCGTCCCCGAGGACCGGGCGATCGTCCTGCTCAGTCACGACCAGATGCCCACCTCGTTCTTCGAGCGGCTCCCGCGGCAGCCCGTTGCCACGTTCTCCGGCCACTGGCACACGTCGCGGGTGGCGCGGGTCAACGGGACGCTGCACGTGAACACGCCGACCGCGACGTTCGGCGGACTCGACTACAGCCCCGCCGCCATCCGCGTCGTCCGCTGGGACGGCCACGACGTCCGCCTCGAGACGATCGCACGGAGCCATGAGCCGCTCGAGGCGGCGACCTACCGATCGTCGCCGACGGCACCGCCCGCCGGCAGCGAGGTCACCCGACTGCCCGGCGCCGCCCACCGAGCTGGCCCGATCGTCGTCGGCGATCTGGTCCTGGCGACCTCGCGTGACGAGGACGCCGCATGCGGTTGGCTCACGGCCATCGACCGGCGGACGGGAGAGGTCGCCTGGCAGGTCGACGCGTCGAGCCCGGTCAAGGCATCGGCGTGCCAGGTCGACGGCGGAGTCGTCATGGTGGACGTCACCGGCGAGACCACCTGTGTCGAGCTCGACGGGACCGTGCGGTGGCGGCGCCGCGTCGACGACCCGCTCCGGCTGTGGACCTACCTCACCCCGATGGCGCACGGCGGTCTCGTGTACGTCGGCGACGTCGCCCGGTTCGTCGCACTGGACCAGGCCACGGGCTCGGAGCAGTGGGCACGTACCGACCTCGGCCAACGCGAGAACCTGACGTCGTGGGCCGACCCCACGGTCGTCGACGAAACTCTGCTCGTCGCGTTCGCCGGCCAGGCCCCGGTCCTGTTCGGGCTCGATCCCGTGACCGGGGCGACGAAATGGCCGGCCGGGGAGCAGGCACGCAGCATCTACCGGGGCACCGCAGGCGAGGTCGCCACACACCTGCCCCGCACGGTCGTCGCCCCGCCACTGGCGGACCCGGAGGGCACCGACGCGTACGTGGTGCGGCTCGGCGCCATCGTCGAGCGGATCCGGGCAGCCGACGGCTCGTCGGTCTGGGCCGCCCCGCACCACGGCTGGTTCAACCCCGGAAGGCTCGCGATCCTCGGCGACCTCGTCGTCGCGATCACCGGAATGGGCCGGCTGCGCGCCTACCACCACGCCACCGGCGACCTCGCGTGGGAGGTCACGGTCGGCGACCCCGCCCCGCTCGCGGCCGGTCCCTACCGTGCGGGCGGTCCGCTGGCGCTCGGCGGCGTGACCGCCGCAGGCGACTGGCTGCTCGCCCCGCTCGGCGACGGAGCCGTCGTCGCGGTCACGAGTGACGGAGTCGCGACGCCCGTAGCGGCGCTCCGGGTGCCCTGCCTCGCCCCCCCGGCCGTCGACGGCGAGCACGCATGGATCGTGACCGTCGACGGCAGCCTGCACCGTGTTCCGTTGCCGGCCTGAACCGGCAACGGAACGAGCGCCCTTCCGCTCAGCCGAACATCGGCGTCGGCGGCGCGTCGAACGGCGTCACGGGTGGCTTCACGACCTCGCTGAAGTAGCGGATCAGCCAGTACGGCGTCAGGAAGTCCGCACCTGGCGCCGAGTAGCGCGGGCTGTTCGGGCCACCGTCGAGGATGGTCGGGTCCTTCTGCCACATGAAGTCGGCCGAACGCCGGTCCGCGACGGGCAGCGGGTACTTCGCGCGGAGCCTCGGGGCGGGTGGCTCCTCGCCCGTGACAACCGACTCGACCGTTCCCGGGACCTCGTTGTAGACGCCGTAGTCGACCGAGACCTCCTGACCGTCGACGTCGACGATCACGGGGCGTGAGTAGTCGGGCACGCAGTCGATGTCGACGCCGCAGCGGTCGCTGTTCTGCACGTGATGGTTGCTCGCCTGGTTGTTGGCGAAGTAGTCCAGCCACTGGCGGTGGTGCAGCACGGCGTCGTCCAGGCGCTGCTGCTCGCCCGTCAGCGCGAACGTGATGGCCTCGTAGAACGCATTGATGTGCAACCCGGTGACGTTGTCCATCACGCCGAACGCCCGCATGAACTCGGCCTGAAGAACCGGGTCCTGCTCGAGCCTGATCAGGTTGAAGCCGGCCATGTGGTGCAGGTGGAACTTGTAGTAGCCCCCGTGGGGTTCGCTGTCGTCGACCAGCATGGAGAACGCGAGCACCGGCAGTTGCGTCGCGACCTCCTCGGCCCAGATCGCCGCATACCTGGCCTGCTTCTCAGGCGTGCCGGCCACGGCCGCAGCCCGCTTGGCGATCTGGATCATGTTCAGCCGGTGCAGCGGCACCTGGACGAACATGTCGACCTGGTACGAGCCGTCGAGGGTGTTGCCGTCCCAGACCTCGGGGACCACGACCCGCCCGTGCGAGCGGGGCGCGGTCCAGTAATAACGCAGGGCGTAGTCGGTCATCACCATGATGTCGTGCGCGATCCCGGCCTGCAGCGCAGGGTCGCTCGGCCCGACCATGTCGAGCGCGGTGGCCAGACCGAACGTGACACCCGCGTAGGCATCGCGGGAGGTCGCGCCGATGCAGTTCTGCGCCTCCCCCTCCTCGATGACCCCGTCACCGTCGTTGTCCCAAGGCAGGTTCGCCGCCAGACGGTTGTTGCGCGGATTGCGCCCCGCGTCGTAGGCGGCTGGCGCCCCGACCGGGCTGCAGTACCGGAACAGCAGTCCCGGCTGGGGTTCGTTCACCGGGGTCGTCCCGCCAGTGACGACGCCACCGCCGTAGTCCACGTAGCCGCCCCGCTGGTACTCGCCGGACTCGGCGTCGTGCACGAGTTCCTCCGGGAGGGTCTCGTCACACTCGCTCTCGGAGGTGTCCGAGCTGCTCAGCCCTGACCACTCGGCGTCGCACTCCCCGCCGGTCACCGACTTGCCGCCAAGCCGGAGGTCGGGATTGCCGTGCCAGTTCTGGGAGATGTTCGTGAGGATGTGGAACTGCGCCACCGTCGTGTCGACGCGGGACTTGGCCTCGGCGCGCTGCGCCTCCCAGAAGGCGATCTGCTCGTCGAGGTCGGCGGGAATCGGCGGGCCGACGCCGGGCTTGCCTGCGCGCCGGTCGCGGATGTCCCGCCAGTGGAGAAGATCCTCGAGCTTGTCGGTCGCCAGTGCGAAGCGGAAGCTCTGCGCGGCGAGGTAGTTGCCGGTGTACAGGGCCGAATCGTTCTCGCCCACGATGGTCTGGATGTCGCCCGGAAGCTTCTCGGCCGTGTTGTAGTACTGCTCGTGGACCTGGCCGTAGTGGTAGTGATCCATGATGCGCTGCTCGAAGAACAACGCAGCGTTGAGGTCGGCATCCGTGTCGAGCGGACCAGCGGGCCCGGACTTGCCACCCGGGGTCGCCCCGATCAGACCGAACGCGAGGATCGCCGCGACGACAGTACGTGCCCGCATGACTGACTCCTTACGGGCCGGCGGGGCCCGCATCCCATTCGTAGTAGCAACGTACAAATTGTTCGACGGAGGTCGTGCGGATTCCTGCACGCACCTTCATCCTGCGACCAGCAGGTCGATCGCGGCCCCCGTCGGCATCGCCGGGACAGCTCCGCGGGCCGTGCAGGCCAGCCCACCGGCGGCGTTTCCCCTGGCCACCGCGTCCCTGAGGTCGGCGCCGGCCGCCATGGCGGCCACCAGCGCCCCGCAGAATGCGTCCCCCGCCCCGACCGTGTCGACGACTTCGACCCGGTGCGGTTCGACGCGCATCTGCTGCCGCGCCGTCACGGCCAGGGCCCCACGGGCCCCGAGCGTGACGACCACCGCTCCCAGGCTCCACCGGTCCCGGATCGCACGGGCAAGGTCGACAGGGTCGCCGTGGACCGAGAGAAGGGTTGTCAGTTCGGTCTCGTTGACGATAAGCACGTCGACCAGCCCGCCGAGTTCGTCCGGCATCGGCGCGGCGGGGGCCGGGTTCACCACGACCCGGGTACCGGCCGCGTGAGCAAGCCTGGCGGCCTCGATGACGCCGTCCATCGGGATCTCGAACTGCAGCGCAACCACGGCGGCCGCACGGATCGCATCCTGCGCCAGCGCCACCCGGGACGCGTCCACCAACCCGTTCGCGCCGGCGACGACGACGATCGCATTCTCGCCCGACGCCTCCTCGACGAGTGGTACCGCCACCCCCGTCGGCCCAGCCACGGTCGCGACGTGGGCGTGGTCGATCCCCTCCTGGTCAAGGCCTGCAAGCAGTTGCCGGCCGAACTCGTCGTCGCCGACACAGCCGACCATCGTGACGTCGGCGCCGCTGCGGCGGGCGGCGACGGCCTGGTTGAGACCCTTGCCGCCGAGGTGCGTCTCGAACGCACTGCCGCGGACGGTCTCGCCCGCCAGGGGCAGTCGCGCGACCCGCACGACGAGGTCGTGGTTGAGCGATCCGACGACGCACACAGAACGCGTCACGATCGCTCGTCCGAGGAGGCAGTCGGACCGATGCCGAACCAGGCAGGCAGCCGCAGAGCCATGATGGCGTCCCCGGTCGCGACGAGCCGGCCCCGGATCGCGGCTTCCCAGAGGTCGAGCTCGCCATCGGCGAGACCGACCAGCGTGGCCACGTCGGTCACGATCGTCAGGCGCTCGTGACCGCTGCGGCCGGCAGCAAGCCTGCAGCCACCGTCCACGACGAGGAGTTGGCGCTCGACCTCGTCACCCTCGATACGCACGACGAACCCGATCGTCGACCGGGCCGCCGCGACGGCATCGGCGTCGAAGGCGCCGACCCATCGGCCGAGGATCTCGTCGACGTCGGCCGGCGATCCCGATGACGCGACCGCTGTTACGTCGTCGAGCCATGTCAGAACACGGTCGACGGCCTCCCAGTCACGCGAGTGCGCGGCCTGCATGATCCGGGCCGTCGCCAGGCCCAACCGGTCGTGATCAGCGCCGGGATCGTCCTGCGCGGCGAGGTAGCGCTCGTGGACGGCGTCGGCGCGGTCGCGCCACGGTGCCGGCCACGGTGGGAGCCGGTCGGCCAGCGGTGGCAATGCCGGCAACGGCTCGCGCCGGTCCCGCTGGTACCAGTAGGCCACCGACGACCAGTCGTCGCGGCGGTCGTTGGCATGACCCTGCTCGAGGGTGACGAGGACGGATTCCTCGAACGGCACGGGATCGGCCAGGTGGAAGCGGTACACGCTGGAGAAGCCCGCCCAGTCGTCGCGATCGGCCACTGGCTGCCCGTAGTGCGGGAACCAGAACGCCTCGGCCGGGCTCCATGCCGTTCCGACGTAATCCTCGGTCCCGGTGCCGTGCAGGGTCGGCGGCCACGAACGGGAGTCGACGAAGATCATGTCGTCGCCCTCGCCGTACCAGCCCCCGTCGTCGGACCAGACGTTCAGGGCCATCCCGACGTAGTGGCCGCGCCCGCTGGCGTCGAGCACGACGTAGTTGTCGTCTGCGGACAGATTGACGCCCTCGCGGTACGTCCCGTCGGCCGGTCCGGCCAGTGCCGGCCCCCGACGCCGGTTCCACCACGCGTGGAAGCGCCCCAGTCCGTCGTCTGCCGCCGGCCAGCATTCGTAGTCGACGTGGACGAACAGTGCGGGCACGGCCAGCCCGGACTGGTTCTCCAGCGTGATACGGAAGCCGTCTGCGTACGGCATCGGGAACCAGCAGTGCATTGCGAGGCCGTCGCGTGGCGCCATCTCGAGCACGGCGCACGAGTACGTCGCGGTCAGGCAGTTGCCCACGCCGAAGAAGTCACCGAACGGGACCTCGACCGATGGCGAGGTCTCGCCGTCCCAGAACATGCGCAGCACGAGTTCGCGGCCCCAGAACAGGCTCGCGGTCCGCAGGGTGGACCACAGGTGGGTGATCTGACCGGGTCCGTCGTCCTCGGCGAGCGTCATGACCTCGCCAGGCTGCAGACGGACGAAATCGGCGTTTCCGCCGGTCCGGTCCCAGGTCGACGCCCGTCGCCGACCTACACCTGGCCGCAGGCGTGCGAGGGAGTCCGTCCGATGCATCACAGTGTTCGGGTCACCTTCGTGAGCCCTCGTGGGTGGTCTGCGTCCAGCCCCATGCCGTCCGCGAGTTCGATCGCGAGCCGTTGGCCTGCCACGACCGTCACCAGCGGCATCACCCACTCGGCGACACGTGGGACCAGCCACACGACGTCCACGTCCGGCGTGGGCTGCTCCAACGACCCGATGATGGTGACCGGCGCCCGCTGGGCAAGGATCCCTGCCACCTCGGCGAGATCGTCCGCCAGCGTCCCGTGGACGGCGAAGACCACCACGGGAACCTCGCCTGTCAAGCCGCCGACGGGTCCGTGTCTGACGTCGGCAGCAGAGTGGGGCTGGGCGATGACTGCGCCCAGCTCCTGCAGCTTCAACGCGGTCTCGTGAGCGGTGGCGAGCTCGTAGCCACGGCCGACCACGATGCCGCGGCGCGCCTGGACCCAGGGCTCGATCGCACGGTTCGGCACGGTCGCGGCGAGGACCCGTTCCATCGCGTTCGGGATCCCGTCAGGAACCTCTTCTTCGGCCAGCGCAGCCGACAGCAAGGCGATGGCCGCCAACGAGCACGTGTAGGTCTTGGTGGCCGCGACGGCGAGCTCTGGTCCTGCCGACAGCTCGAACACGTCCTCCGCCGCGCTCCCAAGCGGCGACTGCGGGTCGTTGGTGATGGCCAGGGTCGGCGCCCCCTGCCTGGCCGCAGCGGACACGACCCCCACGATGTCAGGCGACGCGCCGGACTGGGAGATCCCGATCACGAGCGTGCGACGCAGGTCCGGCGTCGTACCGAATCTGGTGACGACCGACGGCGTCGCAAGGGCCGTCCGCAGGCCATTCCGCGACCCGAGCACGTACTGCGCGTACCGTGCGGCGTTGTCCGACGAACCGCGGGCCGCGATCAGCACGTCGTCGAAGCGACCACGGAGGCGGTCCGCCAGCGCTGCGGCCTCGTCGCGGCGTCCGAGGACGGCGGCGACCCGCTCCGGCTGCTCCGCGGCCTCGCGACGGAGAAGGGACAAGGGCACTCCGATGCTGCATGTACTGTATGTACTATCCATAGACATATTACCGGTCCACGGAGCGTGTTGATGGAGCGCTTCGACGTCGACCAGGTGGTCACCCCGACGGGCGTCGTCGCCCCCGCGTCCGTGGTCATCGAGTCCGGTCGGATCGTGGCAGTCGGCGACCCGGCCGAGGTCGGGGCGGTTGGCGGGACTCCAACGCGCCTGCACGGGACCCTGGTGCCGGGCTTCGTCGACCTCCAGGTCAATGGCATCGCGGGCCGCCAGTTCGGGATGGGCTCCGATCTGCTGGCATCGACCGCAGCGGCGCTCGTGGCCACGGGGACAACCGCCTTCTGCCCGACCCTCACGACCCGGCCGCTCGACGACTACCCAGCCGTCGTGGCCGGCCTCGGGGCGGCACGGACCGCGCCCCGCAACCTGGGCCTGCATCTGGAGGGACCGTTCCTGTCATCGGAGCACGCCGGCGCCCACGACCGTGCCAGCCTGACCGCCCCGACGGCGGACGCCGTCGAGCGTCTGCTCGACCTCGGTGACATCGCCATCGTCACGCTCGCACCCGAGCTCCCCGGAGGGCGAGACGCGGTGGCCCGGTTCGTGCAGGCCGGCGTCGTCGTCAGCGCAGGTCACACGGATGCGACGTATGCACAGTTGCGCGACGCCGTGGACGCCGGTGTGACCATGGTCACGCACCTCTTCAACGCACAGCGGGGCATCCACCACCGGGACCCGGGGACGGCGGGCGGGGCGCTGCTGATCGACACGCTCCACGTGGGGATCATCCTCGACGGCGAGCACGTGCACCCTGACCTCGCGTTCCTCGCACTGCGGGCCGCAGGGGAACGGGCCTTCGCCGTCACCGATGCCGTCGCGACCGCGGGGCTGCCACCTGGGCGTCACACGTTCGATGGCATCACGGTCGACACGACCGGCGGCCCGCCCCGCCTGCTCGACGGGACGCTGGCGGGGAGCAACCTCACGATGGATGCCGCCTTCCGGTTCGTCGCCGAGGCGCTGGGTCTGCAGGCCGCCGTCACGGCGACGGCCACCGCTCCGGCTCGGGCGGTCGGCCGCCGCGACCTCGGCGTCGTCGAGCCGGGCGCCGCGGCCGACCTCGTCCTGCTCGACGACGGCCTCGAGGTCCTCGGTGTCTGGTGCGACGGGGTCCGCGTGGTCGGCTGAGGGTCAGGCCGTCAACTCATGCCGTCAGCGAGAAGCGCTGGGAGAGGACGAGCGCCGCGGCGCCGATCAGCGCGGCCCGATCGCCCAGTGTGCTGATCCGGACGTCGACGTCGTCGGCGTTGCCGGGGAAGACCCGTGCTCGCGTCCGCTCGGCGACCATCGCACGGAAGGGCTCGCCACCGGCTGCGGCGTCACCGTGGAGGATCACTGTTTCCGGGGCGAAGACCTGCTGCAGGTTGGCGATCCCGATCGCGAGGTGGTCGGCGTACTGGTCAAGCAACTCCGCTGCCCGATCGTCGGACGTGCTGGCGGCCACGAGCGTCCGTGCGTCGAGCGAGCCAGCGCGCGGAAGACCGAGTTGTCTGCCCCGGGCGCGCAGCCACCTCAGGGTCGCGATCGTCTCCCAGCAGCCGCGTAGCCCGCAGACGCACGGGTCGCCGTCGACGATCACGCACACGTGGCCGAACTCGGCCGCGTGCCCGTTCGCGCCGCTGTAGACCTGCCCGCCGATGACCATGCCGACGCCGATGCCGTGGCCGGTGTGCACGGCGGCGAAGGTGTCCAGGCCGCGCCCTTCGCCGAACCACTTCTCCCCAAGGGCCTGGACCCGCGAGTCGTTCTCGATGACGACGGGCAACCCGAGGGCCTCCTCGACGGAGGTCGGCAGCCAGCCGCCGACGAGCGCGGGCACCGGACCGGAGCCGAGGATCCGGCTGGTGGTCGGGTCGTACACGCCCGGGACGGCGATCCCGACGCCGATGACCGGGGCCGGTGCCTCGTCGAGGATCGCGCGAAGGGCATCGAGCAACTCGCGCCGCACGCGCTTCTGGGTGGCGTCGCTCGCCGCGAACCGGCGCTCGACGTCGGCGGACAGGTCGCCACGGGCGTTGACCAGGCCGGCCTGGATCCCGCCGGCGTCGATCGTGGCCACCACGGTCAGCGCCGCGGTATCGGTGAACCACAACGGCACCGCCGGCTTGCCGACCTGGCCGGTGCGAGGTTCGCCCTCCTCGAGCAGGCCGGCGTCGACGAGGGACTGGACGATGTTCCCGATGGTCCCGCGCGTGACGCCGGCCAACCTGGCGAGGTCGGCGCGCGACTGAGGTCCGTGGTCCCAGAGCGCACGGAGCACGCGCGACCGGTTGACGTCACCGACGGCAGCCGGCGACAGCAGATGCGCGCCGCTGTGCCCGTTGCCGCGTTCCATGTCCGTCCTCCGTCCTGTGGACCCTAGGCGTCGTCGTCGCAGTTGACGGTGATCCTCGATCAGGTGGCGGGCACGGCGTCGAGGAAGGCACGCAGCTGCGCCATCGCCTCGCGTCGGAAGGTGAACAGGAAGCCGTGCCCCGCGCCCGGGTAGACCGCCACCTCCGCCCCGGGGATCAGCCGCTCGTAGTCACGCGCGCACTGGATGTCGACGACCTCGTCGGCGTCACCGTGCATGATCAGTGTCGGGACCTGTGCACCGTCGGGCCACGCCAACCGCTGCCGGCCGCGTTGGTGACGCACGATGGTGCGTAGATCGTGGCGGAACGGCCGCATGTCCTCGGTCACCCGGAGGTTGTGGGTCACGAATTCGACCAGCCACTCGACGGCGACCGGGTCGTCGGCGATTCGGGCCCGTTCGACATCATTGGCCTCGGACAGCGCCCGCTGCAGGAGTGCGTCCGGGTCCTCGAGGGCCTGCAGCTTCCGCTTGCGATCCCAACGACCAAGGACGTCGGGCAGAACCGGGATGGCGTGGAGGAACCGCAGGAGCGTGGGCAAGACGCGACTGTCCAGGTTGACGGCGCAGGCGAGCACGAGGCGGTCACAGCGGTCACGCTCGTGCGCGGCGAACGCGTACGCGGATGGACCCCCACCGGATATGCCGACGACGGCTGCCCGCTCGATGTCGAGCGCGTCCAGCAGCGCGCGGTAGGCCATGGCCGTGGCCTGCGGCGTGAGCCCGACCTGAAGGGGTGTACGCCCGTACCCGGGGCGGCTGACGAGCAGGACCCGATGGTCGTCGGCGAGCTCGCGTGCGAGCGGTGCGGCCTGGCTCCAGTCTCCGGGCATACCGTGCACGAACAGCACGGCCGGCCCGGTGCCGGCGTCGGCGAGCTCGATGGGCCCGACGGCGGTGTCGACAAGGGTTGGCTGCACGTGACCTCCCCGCGAGGCTCTCCGGACGGATATGTAGGATGAGTGTACTTACGATGCCGGCGACGAGGAGATGGTCATGACGCAGCGGCCATGGGTCGCCGCGATCGAGGGCTTCTACGGGCCCCCGCTGGAGCACGGAGCCCGGCTCGACCTCATCCGGTGGCTGCCGTCTGGCGGGCTGACGGCCTACTCGTACGGCCCGAAGGACGATCCCTACCACCGGGACCGTTGGCGCGAGCCCTACCCCGCGGAGCACCTCGCCGCCTTCGAGGAGATGCTCGCGACGGCCACGGACGCGGACGTCGACCTCGCCATGACCCTGTCCCCCGGCATGGACTGGCGAGAGGGCGACGATGAAGGCGCGCTGGTCGGCAAGCTCCGGCAGTTGTACGACCTCGGCCTACGCAACCTCGGCATCCAGTGGGACGACATCCCACCTGGCGGCGGTGACCTCGGACGCGTGCACGGGCGGGCGACGGCAGCCGCCGTGCGCGGCCTGCCCGACGACGTCCGGTGGATGACCGTCGGCGTCGACTACGCGACGGCGCACGCGACGGATTACCTCCGCGGCTTCACGGCCGAACTGCCTGCCGAGGTGAGCGTGGCGTGGACCGGACCGGCGATCACCAGTCCCGAGGTCCCCGGACCGGTCGCCGAACGGCTGGCCGAGGAACTCGGCCGGCCGCTGTTCTTCGCCGACAACTTCCCGGTGAACGATCTGGGCATGTCGCCTGTGCTGCACCTCGGCCCGGCGCCGTACCGCGACGCGGCGCTCCGCGATGTGTGCGCGGGTGTCGGGTTCAATTTCATGAGCCGCCCGCTCGCCAGTCGCATCGGCCTGGAGGTGTCGGCCCGGCATTGGCGCGACCCGCACGAGGACCGCGAGGCAGCGTGGCGCGACGTCGTCGGCAGGCACCCCGGTCTGACGCCGATCGCCCGCGCGTGCCGATCGTGGTTGACCGACCCCGGACCGGACCCCGAGCTGCTGTCATGGGTCCCGTCGGCGTTCGCCGGCGACGACCGGCTGCCGTCGTTCCTGGCCGCCGGATGTCGCGACGACCTCGACCCCGCGTGGCAGGCCGAGCTCGAACCGTGGCTGACCGCGTGGGAGTGGGAGGCGCTGGTGATGAACTTCGCCATCCATCTGGTGCGCGGGGAGGGGCAGGGGGCCGCGATGGGCCTCGGGGACGTCTGGCCGGCGCTGCACCGCCAGGAGCACCAGGTCTTCGGGATCCGCTTCGCGGTCTACGGCGTCACGTGGCGATCGGGCGACGTCCAGCTGCCGCACCCCGACACGGTCCTTCGGGGCGACAACCTCACCGACGAGGTCATCATGCAGGCCCTGCACCTGTTCGGGCCGCCCGCCGCGGGCTAGCGGCACGGTCAACCGCGCGAGGTCGGTGCCTCCGCGGCCTGAAGCTCGAACGCGAGCCGCAGCCCCCAGGCGGCGGCCGACTTCACGCCGTCCTGGGCCGCGGTGGGCTCGACGACGCGGTACGGCAGGAGCGCCCCGATCCGGGCGACGATGTCCGGGAAGCGTCCTGCGAGCCCGCCGGCTACCACGACGAGACGCGGGGTCGCCACGGGTTCGCGCTGGATGGCTGTCGCCACGCCCTCGGCGATGGTGGCCCGATCCTCGGGCTGCAGCGGCGTCGGCAGGGCCCAGCCGGCGGCGACCGTCTCGAGGCATCCGGTCCGCCCACACGGACAACGTGCGTCCGAGAAGCCGGTCAGGTGTCCGAACAGGTTACCCGCCACGATGCGGCGATCCTGGACCACGGCACCGCCAACGCCGGTGCCGAGCCCGACGTAGACGGCATCGGTGACCCCACGTCGGGCGATCTCGCCGAGGGCGGCCGCCTCGGCGTCGTTCATCACCAGGTCGGCCGTGCGATCCATTCCGAGCGCCCGCAGTGGCTCGATGTCGAACCAGCCGAGGTTCGACGCCCCGAGGACACGGTTTCCGGAGACGATGCCCGGCACCGCGACCAGGGCGATGTGGTCATCCGGCACGACGGCGCCCGGCACGTGTCTCGACGTGCCGTCCTCGCTGAACAGCGTCGTCTCGACACTGCTCCCACCCACCTCGACGCAGGCCAGGCGCATGACCAGGACTCCTATTTGTATGATTACTCTACATATTCGAGTGCGGAAGGGCCAAGCCATCCGTGTGTCGAACTACTCCGTGGATGGCATGGCCGAATTTGTATATAGTAGGTGCTAATTCCGATCGGAGTACCGACCGTGTGGACATGGACCGCGCGCATCGCCGAGGACAGCCGGTGGGTGAAGGCCATCGCCATCGCCTCGGCAACCGTGCTCGTGACCTCGGTCGCCTCGGTCGGCGAACTCGAGGCCAGGCAGCGCGCCGGCACACCGGTGATCGAGACGGCCCCGTCGGAAAACACCGGCGACCGCGCGGCGCGGACCACCGGCGGCTCGGACACGGACGGTGGGACAGCGGTCGCCGTCCCCTCCGCCCCGCCCTCGTCGGGTAGCGGCACGACCGGCTCCACCGATGGTGGGACCGACACCGGCTCCGGCCCGACGAGCTCGGGATCCACGACCGGCGGCACGTCGGACGGCGCCACGACCGGCGGGACCACCGGTGGAACGAGCGGTGGGACCACGGGCGGCACCAGTGACGGCGGAGAGCAGCCGGTACCCGACCACGGCCTGAAGACCCAGGGCGTCACCGACGAATACGTCAAGTTCGGGATCACCTACAACATGGAGGGCTGCGGCGACGCCGGCATCCTCGAGGCGATGTTCGCGTCGGCGACCGGAGACATCGGCCGGGCCATCGAGGCCTACAAGCGCCACATCAACGAGGAGCAGGACGGTATCAACGGCCGCGAGTTCCAGGTCCTCGTCGCGGACAGTGGCGGTACGGACTGCCCCGAGAAGGCCATCCAGGCCGCGAAGCAGCTCGCCGACGACGAGAAGGTCTTTGCGGTCTTCCCCGGCCTGCACACCGTCGCCGACTACTTCGCCGACCGCAAGCTGCCGACTTTCGTCGGGCGTGACGATCCCGCCTCGCTCGCGCGCTACGGCGCGAACGGCATCGGGCTCACGCAGGAGATCGCCGGCGTGCTCGAGGCGTGGGCCGCGTTCGGCGAGCACTGGTTCGACAGCCCCAACCGCAAGCCATGCATCGTCCGCCCCGAAAGCGGCGTCAGCGGCGACTGGGACCTGTACTCCAAGATCTTCCAGCCGATCCTGAAGGCCCACAACATCACGATGGTGGACGAGCTCGTCTTCCAGGACGACGTCCAGACGGCCCAGCAGCAGTCGTCGGCCGCGGCTGCCCGCCTCAAGGCCGCAGGCTGCGACCAGGTCTACTTCATGGCGATCAACCCCATCGCCCCGGTGTTCTTCACCAGCGCGGCCACCCAGGCCCAGTGGTTCCCACAGTGGACCTTCACCTCGTACATGGCCCTGTCCGACACGGACCTGGGCGGCTCGCTGCAGGACCAGCGGCAGTGGGACAACGCCTTCGGCCTGTCGCCTCGCATCCTCCCAGGCAACCACGGGATGGAGGGCAACTGCAAGCGGATCTACGAGCGCTACTACCAGGACGGACAGGGCGACCTCGCCGCGGCCCAGGTGATCTGCGCCGCGATGCTTCCGGCCGCCGAGATGATGCGCCGCGGCGAACAGCTGACTGGCGAGCTGACCGCCAACTCCATGCTCGTCGGGGCGGACACGATGGGCGACTACTTCTTCGACGCACACGTCCCGCTCCTTTGGCGGTTCCCTGCAGGGGGGCCGTACACGACCAAGGCGTGGCGTTACTACACGGTCGTGGACTGGAACTCGGCGAGGAAGACCTACGAGTTCCCCGAGTTCCCCACCTACTGGGAGTACATGGGCACGAACCAGTCCAATGGGATCAACATGCTCGAGCGCATCCCGGGCCCTTAGCGCGTCAGCCGACGGACGTCAGCTCGGTGAACCAGCGGGTCACGTCGGCAGTGGCACGCTCGGCGATCTCGTCGGCGGGCTGATCGGCCAGTCGGGCGATCTGCTCGAAGCGGGCGGCCGGCATCCGTTCGGCGATCTGCCGCGCGACCGTGATGGGGTGGATGATCGGGTCCTTGTCCCAGGCAGAGACGACGACGGGCAGTGACACCCGTGCCAGCGCGTCCGGGTCGACGGCCGCCTGGTCGGGGACGTGGGTGAGGGCCTGCTTCAGCTGTCCGAAGTCGTGGGTCCTCGCCGCCGCGATGGTGACGGGGTCGGCGTCCCCCGATCCGGGCTCCATGCCGGTGATCAGCTCGATCGCCCCGTCGAGGCCCTTGCGCATCATCCACCCGTTCACGGTCCGCAGTCCCCAGTAGCGCCAGCGAGCGGGCCTGCGGATGGCGTTGGCGCCGGGCGCGATGACGGCGCCGGCGCTGGCCCGATCGGGGAAGTCGACGGCGTGGCGGAGCAGCGTGTTGGCCCCGTGGGACCCGCCGACGACGTAGGGACGGTCGAAGCCGACGACGTCGATCATGGCGTCGAGGTCCGCGGCGAAGTGGCGGTAATTCCAGCCGCCACGGTCCGTGGGAGCCGTGGACCGGCCGTGGCCCCGCGACGAGTACCACATGACGGTGAAGTGATCGGCGAGCCGCTCACAGAGGCGCCGGTCGATCTCGAGGTTGCCCGACAGCCCGTGCAGGTAGATGAGTTGCGGCCCCGCGCCGACCACCTCGAATTCGAGTCGAACACCGTTGACGTCGGCGAACTGCAGGCTCATGGGGTCGCTCCGTCCGGTCGGTCCAGCAGCAGGTCCCGAACCGGGTAGACGAACCGCCGGCCGTAGCTCATGGTCTCCTCGTACCCCTTGCGGAAAGGTGCCGGCAGGTAGCCATGCCACACGGGGGCCAGGCCTGCCAGCAGGGTCCGGTCGTCCCGGACGCGCTCGACCTCGCGGCCCAGAGCGTGGAAGGCCTCGCCAGGCAGGGAAACCAAGCGGATGCCGCCGAGCGCCCACTCCACCAGTTCGACGTCCACGCGCCGCAGCGCGACGCCCCCGATCAGCGACGCCACCGTCACGGCGGGCCGCAGTGCGACCTCGCGGCGTGCAATGACGCCGGCGCTGGCACCCACGTCGGTGGTCCGTCCGAGAAGGTCGTCGACGGCGGTGGCGACGTCGGTGCCGAGCTCGGCCGCGTACTCCCAGTTGCCCCCGACGTCAGCGTCGGTATGGGGGTCCTTGCCGGGGTTGACGTCGCCGAGCGCAGCGGGCAACAGCACGGCCGGAGCGCCCGTCGAGGCCTCGGACCGCTCTCGGAACGTCGTGACCCAGTCGCCGGACACGGCCCGACACGTCGGGGCCAGCGCGACCGGGTGGATGCCGACGTTCGCGATCGAGCCGATGCGCGAGCCATCGGGCCGCAGGACGTCGAGGACGGCGAACTCGGGCGTGTAGGGCAGCTGCCTGCGGTTGATCGACAGCCCGTCGGGCAGGGTGTCGCGCGCGTACGCGAACGTGGCCGGCTCGAGGGCGGCCCGGGCGGACGTGGCGGCGGCGACGGAACCGGCGACGAGGATCTCGAGGTAGCCCTCGGGCGGCGGCCAGCCCGCCCGACGTGCCCGGTTGGCCGCGGACGGTCCCGCGTGTGTGTGCGTGCACGACGTCAGGACCTGCGAAGCAGGGATGCCGAGTGCCCGCCCGACCGCGGCTCGCAGCGGGTCGGCGTGGTCGGGCGCCAGCATCAGCAGGTCGAGGACGAGCAGACAGAGCGTCTCGTCGCCGTCTCGGACGACCACGGCCCGGGCTTCGAGGTCGTGGCGGACCTCGTGGACAACGCCCTTCCGTTCGCCGAAACCGGCCAGCACGACGGGCAGCTCGGGGGTGATCACGCCCCTTCCGAAGCCGACCTCGACACTCATGGTCCCACCAGTTGCGAGCTGCCGGTCCGCGCCGACGTGTAGGCCGCCGTGACGAACGCGACGGCCGCGCGACCGTCCTGAGCGCTCGGTGCCGGCGAGCCGCCGTCGGTGGCCGAGCGCACGAACACGGCGCAGGGGTTGTCGACGTGGTCCGCCATGGGCAGTTGCTCCGATGACGTGCCGGGCAGATCGAGTCGTACGCCCTCGGTGAGGTCGAACCGGAGCGTCCCCGCGGTGCCGTGGACCACGATCGACTGGTCGGCCGCAGCGGGACTGCGCCAGCCGACGTGGACGGATCCGATGGCCCCCGACGCGAGCCGGAAGCCGACGACCGCGTCCTCGTCGATCGGCAGGGCGTCGACGGTCGCGGTGACCTCGGCGAACTCGTCGTCGAGGATGAACCGGACCGTGTCGGCGACGTGCACCCCGAGATCCATGAGTGCGCCCCCGCCGGCCGATTCGACACTACGGAACCAGGCTGCCTGCGGGGCCCAGTTCTGGGGGCCGGCATGGCAGAACGCGACCCGGACCGAGGTGACCTCGCCGATGCGCCCTGCGGCGAACGCGGCGCGCATGGGCTGGAACGGCGGGGCGAACCGGACGTTGTGGGCGGGCATCAGCACGACAGCGGCCGCTTCGGCTGCGGCGATCATGGCGTCGACGTCGGCGACGCTGGTTGCGAAGGGCTTCTCCACCAGGACGTGCTTGCCTGCCTCCGCGGCGGCGATGGCGATCGGGGCGTGCAGCGCGTTCGGCGTGCAGACCACAACCGCGTCGATGTCCGCGCGGACGACGGCCTCGCGCCAGTCGGTGTGCACGTCCCCTCCACCGGCCTCGTCGGCAGCGGCCTGCGCGGACGCGCGGCTACGGCTGGCGAAGACCGACACCTCGGCCCCTGCGGCGATCAGTGCCGGGACGTGGAGGCGCCGGGCGATCGTCCCGCAGCCGATGACGGCGACCCGCAGGGTCATCAGGCGGGACCGAGCAGCGCGTCAGCCACCTTGGTGACCGCCTCGGCGACGTCGTCGAGGTCGGCTGCCGTGTAGCTGGCGCCGATGCCGACGGTGCACGACCGGCCGATGAGGTCCTCGGCACGCGGGCACATACCCAGCTCGTACACCACGTCGACCGGATGGCGCGCCCACGGCGAACGCTTGGGCGTGATGGTCTGCCTGCGCAGGATCGACTCCTCGGCGTAGACGGGCAGCCCGTCGTACATCGTGACGCACGGCATGCCCTCGGCCTGCAGGGCGGCGACGAAACGGATCGCGAGGTCGGCGTCGGGCAGGTACCACGTGATGCTCGAGCCGCCGTCGCCCGCCGGGTCGGCCGCGGCCCTGCGCTGCATGCCGGGGCGCTCACCGATTACGTCGAGCACCTTGGCCTTGTTCGCGCGCAGCGCGGCGAGCACGTCGTCGAGGCGGGTCACCTGGATTCCCGCGACCGCGCCGGTGAGCTCGTTCATGCGCAGGTTGGTCCCGACGAAGGCCTCGGCCCGCTCGCCGCCGCGGCCGCCACCGTGGCTGGTGGTGAACTGACCGCCCTGGTCGGTGTAGCGGACAGCCCGCCAGTGCAGATCCTCGTCGTGGGTCACGAGCAGGCCGCCCTCGCCCGAGGTGATGTTCTTCTCGAGTTGCAGCGAGAAGGCGCCCATCGTCCCGATGGTGCCCGCCCGCCGACCGTGGTAGGTGGCTCCCATGGCCTGGCAGGCGTCCTCGAGGACGGGTATGCCGCCGGCCGCGCCCATCACGGCGTCCATGTCCGCCACGACGTTCTCGAGGTGGACCGGGACCACGGCCGCGGTCCGATCGGTGATCGCTGCGGCGAGCGCGGCGGCGTCCATATTGAGCGAGTCGTCGACGTCGCAGAAGACCGGCACGGCCCCTGCCTCGACGACGGCGTTGACCGTGGCGATGAACGTGATGGCAGGGACGACGACCTCGTCACCGGGACCGACACCGAGCGCAGCGAACCCGGCGAGCAGGGCGGCGGTGCCGCTGGAGGTCGCCGTCGCGTGCGGGACGTCGAGCAACTTCGTGGCCGCCAGCTCGAAGCCGGCGACCTTGTCCCGAAGGTCCGGGCCGTAGTAACGGAACAGGCTGCGGCTGTCGATGACCTCGATCAGGGCGTCGCGCTCGTCCGAGCCGATCCAGGTCACGCCACGGCGGTGGTCGAGTGGCGCGGTGCGCACCGGGGTGCCGCCGTCGATTGCGAGGGGGCTCACGTCGTCACCTGGCTGCGGACGCCGGCGCTCGTGCCTTCGAGGAAGACCGAGCGGAGCAGGTCGGGGCGGTCGAGCAGTTCGACGGTCGGGCCGGAGAACCTCACCTCACCCTTCTCGAGGAAGTACGCGCGGTCGGCCAGCGTGAGTGCGACGTTCACCGACTGTTCGACGATGAGCATCGTGACGCCCTCGGCGTTCATGGCCCGGACGGCCTCGAGCAGTTCCTGGACGATCGTCGGGGCCAGCCCGAGCGACAGCTCGTCGATCATCAGCAGTTTGGGGCGCAGCAGGAACGACTGCCCGAGGGTCAGCATCTGGCGCTCACCGCCGGACAGGTCGCCGGCGCGCTGGCCCATCCGTTCGGCGAGCCGCGGGAAGATCGTCGTGACCTCGTGCATGCGGCGGTCGATCGTGCGCTGGTCCTTGCCGAGCAGGAACGTGCCCATCTGCAGGTTCTCGGCGACGGTCAGGCCGGGGAATATGCCCTTGCCGCCGGGCGCCTGGACGATGCCCTTGCGCACGATCCGGTCGGGGGCCATGCCGGTGATCGGTTCGTCGGCGAACCAGACGTTGCCGCGGTCGGGCTCGACGATCCCCGAGATGCCGTTCAGGGTCGTCGACTTGCCCGACCCGTTGGTGCCGAGCAGGGCGACGATCTCGCCCTCGCGCACGTCGAGGTCAACGCCGAACAACACGCGGACGCCGCTGTAGGACACGCACAGACCGCGGACCTCGAGCAGCGCGTCGCCGGTCGCCGCCGCGATGTCCGTGCCGCGACGCTCGTTCGCGGGGCGCAGGCGGTCGACGTCGTCGTCGATGTAGGTGGCCGCCTTGTAGAAGTAGGCGACGCCGCGGAGGAAGATCGGGGCGAGCACGGCGAACGCCCAACGGACGTTGCCCGCCTCGCCCATGGCAAAGCCGAGGATCGCGAAGCCGGCCCCCGACAGCGCCACGATCCCTGACATCGCGAATGCGGTGGTGCGGATCTCGGGTGGCGCGACCGTGGCGGCCATGGCCCGCAGGCCAGGGGTCACGAACCCGAAGATGATGAGCACCGTCCAGATGCAAACCGTCGCGAGCCACAAAGACGGGGCGAACGCCATGAGGAACAACGCGGCGCCGGCGACGACGCCCGCGTGGCACAGGAACCGCAGGGCGGTGCTCGGTCGGTCGTTGAGCTTCCGCTGGACCCACGTGACGCCGAACATGACCGCGGCCGAGGCCAGCGCCGTTCCGACACCCGTCAGCACACCACGCAGCCCCGGCCCGACGCCGAACTCGTCGTCCAGGTAGAACGGAACGATGATGCCGAGGCCGAGCGTCGACCCGGTCGTGAAGGCCAGACCGATCCACTGGTAGCGCAGGGTGCGGATGGCCCACAGGCGCCGGAACGACTCCATGATGGGCGGGGCGGTCGTGGTCTCGACGATCTCGTGGTTGCCGCGGGTCGGCTCGCGCAGGCGAAACCCGAAAAGAAGAACCAGGAACGTCGGGATGGCCAGCAACAGGAATGGCCACTGGTAGCCCCACACCTCGGCCATGACGCCAGCGACGACCGCAGCGATCACCTGGCCGACCGGGTTGGCGAGCGAGTGCAGCCCGTAGGCCTTGACACGCGTGGCGGGCGAGTAGTAGTCGGCGATGAGGGAGCCGTGAACCGGGTCGTTGACCACTTTCCCGAACGCCGACCCCAGGCGGAACACGATCAACAACCCCAGCGTGGTCGCCAGGCCAGTCCCGAACGACGAGGCCCCCCACAGGACCGCCCCGGCAAGGACGATCGGGATGCGCTTGGTGCGGTCGGCCAGGATCGACACGGGCAGGGAGACAAACGGGACGAGCAGGGTCGCGACCAGCGCGATCGTCCCGAACGTGGCGAGGTCGATGCCGAAGGCGTCGGAGATCTCGGGGCCGAGCAGCGCGAACGCGGCGACGTCGAACTCGTCCACGGCGTTGAACGCGAACAACGTGAGGATCGGCCCCAGCCGCTCGCCGCCCATGTAGTTGCGCATGAACTGGACCGGCCGGACACGACGGCGGGCCGCGGGTGTCGTGGGATCGCTCACGCGGACACCTCCGCGAGCTCGCGCTCCACGGTGGCCACCAGGACGGCCTCGCGCGTGTCGTCCTGGACCCTTGGTCGCGGGTCGACCCCGGTGACGAACTGAGCGAGGTGCTCGCGCCCGCGGAACGCCAGGCGCGACAGGCCACCCGGCAGGAACATGATGAGGACGAGCAGTCCCACCCCGGTGGCCAGCAGGCCGGCGACCGGCGAGACCTCACGTAGGTACTCGGGAACCGCGTACATGTAGACGGCACCGATGAGTGCCCCGCTGAGCGTGCCGAGCCCACCGATGACAGCCGCCGCGATGATCGCGAACGACCGGATCGGCGAGAAGCCGCCGGTGTTCGCGACGCCGTTGCCCGCGGTCCACAGAAAGCCTGCCCCTGCGGCGACGACCCCCGAAACGACGAAGGCCGTGAGCTTCGCCCGCACGACGCTGACGCCGTAGGCGGCCGCCTGCCGCGGGTTGTCCCTGACCGCGACGATGTCGAGGCCGATGGTGCTCTGGCTCAGCCGTCGCAATGCGTACAGGGCCAGCGCCAGATAGGCCATGGTGATGACGTAGTAGACGTCAGAGGTCAGCCACGTCGGCGTGGACCAGACGCCGCCCGGCGGCATCATCCACGGGCGCGTGTACAGCCATGTGCTCGAGGCCACGCCGAAGCCGAGGGTGACCACGGCCAGCCCCGAACCCTCCAGCCTCAGAGCCGGCAGGCCGAGGACCAGCGCGAGGAGCCCACCGATCAGTGCCGAGGCGATCAGCGTCGGCAGGAAGGGCAGGCCGAGTTCGACGAACAGCTTGGGCCCGAGGACGCCACCGATGCCGGCGATCGCCCACTGGCCGAGCGACAGCTGCCCAGCCCAACCGGTCAGCACCGTGATCGACACGACGACCGTGGCGATGACCGTGATGGCCGCCACGAAGTACGTGGCCGAACTGGACGTCATGATGGGCACGAGGACCAGGAACAGGCCTGCGATGGCAGCGGCGCCCCAAGTCAGCATCCGCCAGCGCGGATGGGCGAGGACTTCGGGCGGCAGCGGGCGGATCGGTTCGGCCACCTGCCAGGAGGACTCCTCCGAGGCGACGGTCCGACGCGACTGCTGTCGGCGGGCGAGTAGGGCGACCAGGATGATGACGAGGATCAGCACGTCGGTCAGACCGGGGCGCGCGGTCCAGAAGAAGATCAGCTGGTCGAGCACGCCAAGGCCGAGCCCGACCCCGAACGCGACCCATACGGATTCCATCCGGGCGATCATGGCGGCGGCGAGGCCACGCATCAGGAACGGGAGCCCGACTGCTTCGGTCGCCGAGAATCCGACGATCGGCGCGAGCAGGATCCCGGCGACCGCGGACATCAGGGCGGCGAGGACCCACGCGAGGGTCGAGACCCGCTGCACGGGGATCCCGAGCAGTTGTGCGCGAGCGCTGTTCTCGGAAGCCGCGCGCAGGGCGACGCCGTACCGCGAACGCTTCATGAAGATCGCCATGGCGATGGCGATGACCGGTCCGATCACGAGCGCCATGAGGTGTTGCGGGTACAGCACCACGCGATCGAAGACCCACCCGTCGGACGCGAACGGGACGGGGAACTGCAGCCCACTGCCGATGAAGGCGGTCTCGCCGCCGATCGTCGGCTTGGGAAGCAGCAGTCGCGCGACGATGAGGACCTGGGCGATCCCGATCGTGGCGATCAGAAGCACCAGCCGCGGACTGTTGAACAGTCGCTTCAGGAACGTCCGCTCGACGACCGCGCCGAGCATGCCGGTGGCGACCAGGCTGATCAGCAGTGCGAGCCAGTAGTTGAGGTGGGCGACGCGGGTCAGCGCGAGCATCAGGGCGACGGCGAAGGCGCCGAACTCGCCGTGGGCCATGTTGATGACACGGTTGCTCATGTAGATGACGACGAGACCAGCCGCGAGCAGGGCGTTGGCCATGCCGAGTACGAGGCCGAGGAGCACGATGTCCACGTCTAGCCTCCCGCCGTGGCTACTTCGCCGGACCGGTTGATCACCGCGAGGTCGTCGCCGAGGTAGGAGCGCACGACTTCGGGATGCTCGACGATGCGTTCGGGTGTGTCCTCGGCGATGACCTGGCCGACCTCGAGGGCGTAGACGCGGTCGGCGAGGCCGAGCAGAAGGGGCATGTCGTGCTCGATGACCAGCATGGCGCAGCCCGTGACATCGCGGACCTGGCGCAGTACCGGCCCGAGCGCCTCGGTCTCGCGTTGGGCGATGCCGGAAGACGGTTCGTCGAGCAGGACCACGAGCGGGCGCTGGAGCAGGATCCCGGCGATGTCCGCCATCCGGCGCGTTCCGGTCGACAGCTCGCGGATGAACTTGTCGCGGTACGCGGTCAGTCCGACGAGTTCGATCATCTCGCCGATGCGCGCCCTGGTGGCGGTGGCGTCGCCAAGCCGGGAGCCGGCCAGCTCGAGGGTCTGCTGGACCGTCAGGGTGTCGAAGAGCTTGGCGTCCTGGAAGCTGCGGGCCAGCCCGGCACGGGCCCGCAGGTGCGGGGCCATTCCGGTGATATCGACGTCACCGAGCCAGGCCCTGCCCACGCCGGGGAGGTAGCCGCTGAGACAGTCGAGCAGGGTCGTCTTGCCCGCCCCGTTGGGACCGATGAGACCGACGATCTCGCCCGGGGCGACGCCGATCGTGACGTCGTGGAGCGCGCGCAGTCCCCCGAATGTGATCCCGACGCCGCCGGCCCAGAGGGCCCAGGGGCGCTCGTCGGTGATCGCCGCGCGTCGGCTCACATGCATCCGCCTGTGTGGGAACGTCCGAATTTGTATTAGTATGCGACTTATTTGTCAACACGAGGTGGTATTCGCCGCTGGTGTCACGGATTCCTGCCGGGAGCGCGCCTGGCGCTGCAGTAGCGTTGCGCGGGACCGGTCGTGGAGCGGTCGAGGACGGTGATGAGGACGCGCGCGCTGCTGGCGATCGCCGCGGTCGCGGTCGTGGCGGCCGCCGTGGGCGTCGTGCTGCTGCGAGGCGGGCCCGGCGGTTCCGATGTCGCGGCCTCGTCATATCGAATCATCTACACGTCCGACGAACCGGCGGTGGACCTGTCACAGCGGGTGGTCGTCGAAGTCGACCGTCCGTATCGCGCCCGGACGCTGACCTTCGACGGGGACACGCTGATCGGCGGGAACATCTGGACCGAGGTGGGCGTGTACGTCGTTGGCGAGGACGGCTCGGCGTCGATGGTGCAGCCCGTCCTGCCAGGCCGGGCCGGCCCGGACGTGCGACTGGACGTCCTCCTGCCGGCGGCGGGTGCCCATGACCTGATCGAGGACCTTGTCGAGGACCTGGGACCCGCTGCCGTGGCGGGGATCCCGTGCGCGCAGTATCGGTCCGAGAACCCGCTCGACGCGGCGCTGCCGACACCGGCGACCGAGGATGACTGGACGGTTTCGTGCGTCGACGAACGTGGGAGGATCCTGCGGGAGGAGTGGCGCGTCGACGGAGAGATCGTCCGCCGTCGTGAGGCGACGGAGGTCGTCACGGGCGTCGACCTCACCGACGACGAGCTGTTCGGCGGGTCGCCTCCGGGGGCACCGGACCTGACGCTCCTCGAGGTCCGCGCGGTGTCCCTGCCGGGCGATCCCGTGCTGGCGGTGGTGTTTCCCGACACGCTGTTCGGCATGCCGCGCGACCTGGTCGTGGAGTCACGGGACGTGCAGCCGCCGGGTCCGGCGATTCCGACACGGGTGTCCCAGCGTGCGACCTACACGGATGGTTCCCGGCTGGCCACGCTCACACAGTCCCGCGCCCTGACGGGAAGGGAACCGGCGCTGCCGGACGGCGAACCGTTCGAACTCGCGCCGTTCGACCGGGCCGTGATCGCGCCGAGCTTCGACGGGTTCACGGTGACCGGCATGGTGGGCAACGTACGCGTGGAGATCCGCGGACCATTCACGAGCGACGAGTTCGCCGCCGTCACCATCGAGCTCGCCTCGTAGGTGGCCGACAGACCGGGAAGGACGGCGGCGTCCTCACCAGCTCAGTGCGACGGACCCACCCAGGTCGGGAACGGCCGGTCGACGGGCTGCTCGACCTCGGTGAAGTACCGGATCATCCAGTAGGGAGTCAGGAAGTCGATGCCAGGCGACCGGAATCCCGGCCACAGGGCGTTGTTCGGATCCACCCAGTCGAGCAATTGCGGGCCACGCTGCCACAGGAAGTCCCACGGCGGGCGGTCGGCGACCGGCAGCGGATCGCGGGCCTTCATCCCGGGGCTCTCGCTGATCGGCGGGACGTCGGGCATCCCGGGCTGGTAGACGAAGCGCTGGTCGTCCTCGGTGTAGATCGCGTACTCGTCCTGCGGGACGCACGCGAGGTCCGTGCCACAGCGGATGCTGTTGACGACCGGCTTGCCGGAGTAGATGTTCTCGCGATACTGCAGCCACTCCCGCAGGTGTTTCACGGCCAGGTCGAGTCGCCGCTGCTCACCGGTGAGCGCGTAGGTGATGGCCTCGAAGTGGGCGTTGACCTCGTCCTTGGTGGTCTTGTCCATGACCGCGAACCCGGCAGCGAGGAACTCACGCTCCGCACCGGTCGTGGTGCGCAGGACGTCGAACCCGTTCAGGTGATTGAGGTTGAACTTGTAGTAGGGCTCGTAGTTGTCCTTGGTGTCGACCTCCATCTGCACGGCGAGGAGCGGCCCCTGCGTCGCGAGCTCCTCGGCCCAGATCGCGTTCCAGCGCTGTCGCTCTGCATCGGTCCCGATGGCGTCGACGACGTAACGGACCGAACTGGCGATGTTCAGCCGGGCGAGCGGGACGTACGTGAACAGCGGCGTGATGAACGAGTCGAACTCGTGCTTGGCGCTGACCTTGCCGTGGGGACGTGGGAAGTTCCAGCCCCAGTTGACGAGGAAGTCCCCCATCAGGACCAGGTCGTCCTTGATCTGCTGCCGGAGTTCGGGGTGGTCCGGTCCGACGAGGTCGAACGTCACCAGCATCCCGAAGACCATGCCTGCGTAGGTGTCGCGCGACGGAGCGGTCTCGCAGTTGTAGGTGACGCCGTCCTGCGACCACGTGATCGGGAACACCCGGTTGTCGTTGTTGCGGGTGGGGTTGTCCTCGTAGGTGGTCGGTTCGTTGACGCCGAGCGTGCCGAGGCCGACGGGGGTGCAGGCACGCATGAGCATGCCTTTCTCTCCCTGGAACCCGCTGGCGCCGAGGTCCGCCGCGTACCGCTGAGACGTCGGGTCACAGGCGAGCGTCGTGGGGTCGAGCGGGTCGAGGTCGCTGTTGGGGCACTCCTTGTTGACGGTCGGCGGCACGTTGCGCTCGAACGTCCAGTCCTCGGCGATGACCACCTCGCGGTGCTGCGCCTCGTAGATGATGTCGAGGCGTTCGACTGCTTCGTCGCGCTGAGCCTCCCAGAAGTCGATGAGCGCGGCGCGCTCCGCGAACGGTGGGGCCTCGTCGACCTTGCCCTTGCCCTCGGCCTTGCCGGGTGCGGCGGATCCGAGCGCCTCCAGGTGCTTCTTCGCGACCGCGTACCGCATGGCCTGCGATGCCGCGTAGACCCCGGTCCACTCGCCGCTGTCACCCCACGACCAGGTGTGGGTGACGTCGCCGGGGAGCTGCTCCGCGGTCCGGAACGACACCTCGACGACGTGCCCGCCGTGGAAGTGGTCCTCGACCTTGCGCTCGAGATCGATCATTGCGGCCGTGTCGGCGTCGGTGGTCATCGGCCCCTGGATCGGGTCGATGAACCCTGGCTGTCCCGGATCGAAGGACGGCAGCGCCGGGACCTTGCCGGTGATCGGGCTCAGCGGGTCGTCGCCGGGGTCCGCCGAGGTCGTCGAGTGTTCTGCGCGCCCGAGGGCGGCCGCCGCATTCTGCGGGGCTTCAGCCCGGGGGCTGACGAGGGACTGGCTGACCAGTGAGGTCGCGACGGCTGCGGTCGCAACGAGCGTCCAGTGCTTCTTCATGATCGGCTTCTTCATGATCGATGTACGGCGCGGTGCCCGTCCGGGTCCGTCTCCGCCCTCCCGTCAGCGTTCCGGCTAAATGTATAGAGATACTACAAATGCTGGAGCACGCGTGCGCCAGAGGCTCGCCACCGCGCGTCGGTCGCTCACTCGATCCAGCGGCCACGCCGCGGCGGCGCAGCAGTGCTACGGAGCGACGCGCCGGGACGTGGGCCCACCCCCAAGGAGGCACGATGCTCCGCAGCGATCTGCTCCACCTCCGCCCGGTACAGCAGGGCGACCTCGACGAGCTCTACCGGCAGTTCAACGACCTCGCCCACCGGGGCCCCTGGTTCCCTGCAAGGGAACGCTCCGAAACGAGAGGCGGTTCGAGTTGGATCCGAGCGCACCCGGGTACAAGGGCTTCAAGGACTACACCCGCCGCTTCCTGAAGATCTACGACCTCTGGGTGCTCGGGTTCATGGCACCGCGTGTCTGGAAGGTGGGGTCGGAGCCCGGCCTCGACCTGTACCGCAACCACATGGGGGCCCGGCACCTGGACGTTGGGCCGGGCACCGGCTACTTCCTCGCCGAGGCGCATCCTCCAGCAGACATCGAGTTGACCCTCGTCGACCCGAACCCGAACGTCCTGGATCTGTGTGCGCAGAAATTGGCCACCTGGGATCCGACGATCGTCCAGGCGAACGTGCTCGAACCCCTCCCCGTCGAGGGACCGTTCGACTCGGCGGCGCTCACGCACGTGATCCACTGCCTGCCGGGGCCGATGGCCGCAAAGGCCCGCGCGGTCGAACACGTGGCCGCCGTCCTGACCGATGACGGTGTGCTGTTCGGAGGCACGGTGCTCGGCCTGTCGGCCGAGCACAACTGGGGAGCGCGCACGTTCCTTCGCCTGGCCAACCGCCAGGGCGGTTTCGACAACCGCGACGATGACATCACGGGCCTCCGGACGATCCTCGAGGCGTCGTTCGAGGACGTGGAGATCGAGCTGCCCTCCGGATCGATCGCCTACTTCGTCGCGTCGCGACCCCGCTGACGTGAGCGGTCCCGGACTCGTGACTGCGGCTCGGGCGAGCGTGCGCTCATCCAGACGGAGACGTGCACCGGGGCGAGCGCAGCGTGGACGGTAGAGCGCAGCTGATCGGCGAGGTCGGCGGCATCGAGCTCGTCCCGCGCCTGCTCCATGAAGCGGCCCAGGTGTCGTGTGTTGTCGTGGCGCGTACGGTTGAATCGCCGGTCCACGAGTGCCTGGATGCGGGTGCGCACCGGCCGGAAGGCCGCGGCCACCATCAGCGTGGCCGCGGCGATGACGGCATCCGGCGGGTTGCTCCTCGCTGACAGGAGTGAGGTAGTGACCAGTACGATTCCGGCGTACACGACGACCAGCAGGACTGTCACGAGGGCGTAGGTGACGACCCGGCTGACAATCCGGTCGATGTCGTACAACCGGTACCGGAGGATCGCGGCGGTGACCGCCAGCGGCAGGACGATCATGCCGGCGCCGAAGACGGGGATCCTGAGGTACTCGTAGGATGACGTCTCGAGCACGCCGGCGGCCAACACCGCGACCGGGACCACCGCCGCACCCCGGACGAACCATCGGAGCTGTAGACGCTCAATGCCCGTCGCGCTCCGGAACCGCAGGATGGCGGATGCGAGCGCGGCCAGGCCGGATACCAGGAACAGCACACCACCGGCCGCCAGCACGATCGGACCCGCTGACCCGCCGACAGCGGCCGGGTTCACGGTCCCGTCGAGCAGATCGGGGCTCACGGCGTTCCCGTAGGTCAGGCCGCCGACGGCCGCCACACCGGCCGGGACGACCCAACGCCACCTCGGGCTCGGTGGGAGACCCGTCGGGAAGACAAGGGGCAGAAAGATGATCAGTGTCGGAAACGTCACGGCCCAGGAGGCTGCGGCCACCCACTCCAGCCAGAGCCGTGCGTCCTCCCCGACCCGCGGCGCCGCAACGCTGGCGACGAGGTCCAGAACCATGAACAGGATCGGCAGCGCCATCAACCAGCTGACCGAATGGTCCGGACGACGAGCAAGCAGGATGGTGGCGCAGCCCAGGAAGACCGACACCATCAGGAGCATGGCCGCGGCCTCGATCCCGTGACGCTCCGGTGCGGCGCCCGACCACTGGCCGATGAGGACGGCAGCCATGATCAGGCCGCTGAGCCCGAGACCCATCGCCGTCACGGTCCGTTCGCGACGACGATGCGGCCGGCTCGAGGTCACGAGCGCGGTCTGATTGAGGGGAACCGCGTCCTGCACCGCACCTCCACATCCGCCGAGTGTGGCCGCCTTTGCACATCACCGGCAGTTTCCCATAGTGCCCGTTCCGGGATCGTTACGGGTCCGCCGCGGTTCCTGATGCCGACGAACGCGCGAGCGCCAGCGTTCATCCAGCATGATGGCATCTCGACCTGAGGCACCGTGATGACCGACGTCCTGCCAAGCGCATCCGAGCATCCAACGACGTGGAAGTTCGGCTATCCCGTCTACCACCCCGCGACCCGCGATTCCTGGCGCGCATGGCTCGACGCGCATCAGGACGACGGACGGGGTGTCTGGGTGGTCTCGTGGCGGTCATCGACCGGACGCGACACGGTCCCCTACGACGCCATCGTCGAGGAAGCACTCTGCGTTGGCTGGGTGGACTCGACGATGAACGTCCTCGACAACGAACGCGGGCTGCAGCTCGTCACGCCCCGCAAGCCCAAGTCCACCTGGGCGCGCAGCAACAAGGAACGCGTTGCACGCCTGGAGGAAGAGGGCCGGATGAAGCCTCGCGGCCGGGAAGCGATCGAGATCGCCAAGGCGAACGGGTCGTGGAACCTCCTCGATGACGTCGAGGCGCTGCTCGAACCCGACGACCTGGCGGCCTCACTCGCCGAGGTCCCGGCCGCCAGGCGGGCCTGGGACGGCTTCCCGCCTTCGGCCCGCAAGCAGATGCTGTTCTGGGTTGTCAGCGCAGCGAAGGACACCACCAGGCAGCGCCGAATCGACGCCATCGTCGAAAAGGCAGCTCGGGGCGAACGCGCCCAGGGGTGACCACGTTGCCGGCCGGACCGGCGTTGTCGTGGCGGACGGGTGCCCGGTCCCGGCGCATCTCGGTATGCCAGGACCGGGTCCTTGCCGTACCCGTCTTCGGTGTCGCTTCTCTGTTCAGTTCTCAAGAGCACACGGCAGCACGACCGGCGACATGGTGGTCCGGGAGGCTGTCGTGAGGTCGGTGTCCGGCTGTTGGGGCACGGTCAAGCAGCGATCCGCCGGGGGTGGGTGGATCGCGTGACGGTGCCATCGGGTCTTCGCCACACCGCCTGGCCGGTCGCGGCGATCAGCTGCACCGTCCACCCGTCGTCGTGCACCAGGTGATGA
>Ga0326597_10000651_pt1 | contig 60421 bp, 50 predicted proteins | sample RVTome_12_FD_203789 | JGI IMG/M metagenome (GOLD analysis project Ga0326597, IMG submission 203789) | Soil microbial communities from uranium-contaminated site in the Upper Colorado River Basin, Wyoming, United States - RVT100D185 | ecosystem: Environmental > Terrestrial > Soil > Contaminated >...
AGTCGGCACGCGCACGACCGTCGACGTGCTGACCTCGCAGAACAATTTGCGCCAGGCCGAGACCACCTATGCCCGCAGCCGCTACGACTACATCCTCAACGTGCTGCGGCTCAAACAAGCGGCCGGCAGTCTATCGGTCGTCGATATCGAAGAGGTCAACGGCTGGCTCGAGGATTCGAGTACCTGAGACCATTTAGCGCTTGCGAATCGCCTCGATGACGGCCGACGTCGAGCGACCTTCGCGAAAGCTCAGAATCCGCACTTCCCCGCCGTTGGCGATCACGGCCTTGGCGCCTGCCACCTCGGCCGCCTGATAGTCACCGCCTTTGACTAGTACATCCGGCAACAACCGGCGGATGAAGTCGGCTGGAGTATCCTCACTGAACGGCACGACCCAATCCACGGCCGCCAGGCCCGCCAGTACGGCTGCACGGTCTGCAAGCTGATTGACAGGCCGGCTTTTACCCTTGAGCCGCGCGACGGAATCGTCGTCGTTGACCGCGACGATCAACCGGTCGCCAAGGGTTTTGGCCTCCTCGAGATAGGCGACATGGCCGGCATGGAGGATATCGAAGCAGCCGTTGGTCATGACGATGCGCTCGCCACGCGCGCGCGCTTGGGCGACGAGCAATTCGAGCTCGGCCGCGTCAACCATACCGCGCCCGCCTGCGCCGCGGCGATGGAGAGCCAGACGCAATTCGGCGGGACTGACATTGGCGACACCGATCTTGCGCACGACGAGCCCCGCGCCGAGATTCGCGAGCATTGCCGCGGACTCGAGGCCGAGTCCTGTTCCGAGACCGGCGGCCATCAGGGCGATGACGGTATCGCCGGCGCCAGTCACATCGAACACTTCGCGTGCCTCAGCCGGAAGCGTCAGGGGAGGTTCACCCGCTGCGAACAAAGTCATGCCGGCGGAACCGCGCGTGACCAAAAGCGCTTCGAGCTCGAGGTCCTCGCAAAGCGCCGTGCCGCGCGCTTCGAAGTCCGCCTCCGTGCGCCAGGCGCCTACGACGGCTTCGAACTCGCTGCGATTCGGCGTAATCACGCTCGCGCCGCGATAGCGCGCGAAGTCAGTACCTTTAGGATCGATGAGCACGCAGCGGCCGTGTTCGCGGCAGGCACCGATCAACGCTTGCACGCCATCCAATGTTCCCTTGCCGTAATCGGACAACACGACGACGTCAGCGGCAGCGGCGAGCGCGACGAATTGCGCGGCGAAGGCCTGACCGTGCCCGACGAATGGCGTTTCGAAATCTAACCGGATGAGCTGCTGATTCCGCGATAGCACGCGCAGCTTGTAGATCGTCGGTTGCTCGGCGGACTTGAGAAATCGGCAGTCAACGTCATGGCCACTCAACAAATCTGCCAGCGCCGCGCCGCGTGCATCCTTCCCGACGATCGCCGCGAGACTGACTCTGGCGCCGAGCGCGGCGAGGTTGAGCGCGACGTTAGCCGCGCCGCCAGGCCGTTGCTCCGTGCGCGAGGTCTTGACGACCGGCACTGGTGCCTCGGGCGAGATTCGTTCCGTATCGCCAAACCAATACTCATCGAGCATGGCGTCCCCCGCCACGAGAACTTTGAGCGACGCGAAATCTGGAATCGTCAGTGTCACTGGCGCGCCTGAGGCAATATCAACGAAGGCCTCATTCTAGCGTGTTTTCTAGACGCTCAAGGCAGGCAAAAAAAGGTCCGCTCCCGATCATGGCTGATCGAAGAGCGGACCAACGGCGGACTGGTGCTTGCGAACCGACCTGCCCGGACTGTCATCGCCCTTAAGTCAGCCGCATTTCGAATAGCCGCAATTCAAACAAGTCATACAGCCGTCGAGCATGACCGCCGCTGCAGTACTGCATTTACTGCATAGCTGCGCGCCCTCCGGAAAGCTCGGCTCGGCAAAAGCGTCTTGCTGCCCGTCGCGCGCCTCGAATTCTGCGCGCTTCTCGGCGAGGTAACTTTGCTGGTCCTCGCTCAATGTACTGGGCTTGAGTAGCCCGATCTGGATCAGATGTTTCTCGACGATATGCCCGAGCTCGGCAATGATCGATGCCATGAACTTTCCGCCCGGCTGCCAGTAGCCGCCGCGCGGATCGAACACGGCCTTGAGCTCGTCGACGAGAAAAGTCACGTCACCGCCTTTGCGGAATACGGCCGACATGATTCGCGTCAATGCCACGATCCATTGGTAATGATCGAGATTCTTGGAGTTGATGAATATTTCAAAAGGCCGACGCTGCTCGTGCGGCGTACCTTCGTTGAGAACGATGTCGTTGATCGTCACATACATCGCATGATCGGAGACCGGCGTCTTGACCTTGTAAGTTGAACCGATGAGCATTTCCGGGCGCTCGAGTTTCTCGTGCATCCGGATGACTTTGGTTTCCTCAGAACGCGCCGGGATCGCCGCGCGTGCCTCCTCCGCACCGTCTGCGGCAACGCTGTACTTGACGATTTTGCCTTCCATTTTTATACGTGCCATCTGTTTAGTCTCTTTACAGTCTTTGATCTTTCGGCCGGGACGCCCTTCGGGTCGACAATCGACCGTAGCGTCTCGATCCATCGCGACGAGACACCGTCTGATTGCCAGAATCCGGCCTCCTGGCGGCGTGCCGTTCGCGCCGTGTTACCTCGTCTCAACACCATTGCCTCATAGCTTCCCGTAATAGCCTTCCTTGAGTGCATCGAATAAATTCGCGGCGCTGTGGAGCTCGCCGTCATACTCGATCTCATCGTCGCCCTTGGCTTCGACCACAGTGCCATCTTCGAGCGTAAACCTATAAGTCGTATTCTTGAGGTCTTTCTCCTTCACGAGCACGCCCTGGAATGCCTCCGGATTGAACCGGAAAGTCGTGCAGCCCTTGAGGCCTTTTTGGTGAGCGTACATATAAATGTCTTTGAAATCCTCGTACGGATAATCGGTCGGAACGTTCGCTGTCTTCGAGATGGACGAGTCAATCCAAATCTGAGCTGCTGCTTGAATGTCAACGTGTTCCCGCGGCGAGATATCCTCGGAACTCACGAAAAAATCCGGTAGCGCCTCCGCCGGATTGTCGGTATCGGGCCGCGCTTTCGCATTGACGAGCTCCCGATAAGCCAACAGCTCGAATGAGAAAACGTCGACCTTCTCCTTCGTCTTCTTGCCTTCCTGAATGACGTTACGGAAATAGTGATGCGCAAACGACGGCTCGATGCCGTTGCTTGCGTTGTTCGCCAGCGATAACGCGATTGTGCCGGTCGGCGCGATCGAGCTGTGATGCGTAAAGCGTGCGCCTTCTTCGGCAAGCTGCGCGACAAGCTCAGGCGCAACTCCAGCCAAACGCATCATGTAGCGGCTGTATTTCGCGTGCAGTACGCGCCCCGGAATACTCGCGCCGACCTTCCAGCCGTCGTCGCGCATCGCCGGGCGCCTGCGCAACATCTCCGGGGTGACCGTAAAGGTTTCGCTGAGGATCGGCGCCGCTCCCTTCTCTCGAGCCAGCTCCAAGCCCATCTCCCAGCCTGCAATGGCAAGCCAGCGGGAGACGTCCTCGGTGAATCGAATCGACTCCGGCGAGCCATAGCGCATGCCGAGCAGCGTGATGGCCGACCCTAGCCCCAAGAAACCCATGCCATGGCGTCGCTTGCGTTGGATCTCCTCTCGCTGCTTGCGCAGCGGCAGACCATTGATCTCCACGACGTTATCGAGCATTCGCGTGAACACGCGCACGACTTCTTTGTACTCATCCCAATCGAATCGAGCCTGGTCCGTAAACGGATCCAATACGAACTTCGTCAAATTGATCGAACCCAGCAGACAGGCGCCGTAAGCCGGCAGCGGCTGCTCGCCGCAAGGATTCGTCGCACGGATGTTTTCGCACCACCAGTTGTTATTGAGCTCGTTGACCCGGTCGATCAAGACAAAGCCGGGCTCTGCGAAATCGTAGGTCGAAGACATGATGACGTCCCACATGCGCCGGGCCGGAATCTCCTTGTAGATTCGGCACGCCACGAGCCCGTCGTCGTTACAGACGTACGCATCACGCGTCGGCCAGTCGCGCCAAACTACCTGCGCGGGATCTTCGAGGTCGACGCCATCCTCCTCGGCTTCGCGCTGCGTTACGGGAAACGCGAGTGACCAGTTACGTTCCTCCTTCACAGCCTGCATGAACTCGTCGGTGATCAACAACGAGAGATTGAAGTTGCGCAGCCGACCGTTCTCGCGCTTGGCGCGAATGAACTCCATCGCATCCGGATGCCCAACCTCGAACGTGCCCATCTGGGCTCCGCGCCGGCCGCCTGCGGAGGACACCGTAAAACACATCTTGTCGTAGATATCCATGAAGGACAGCGGACCGGACGTGTGGGCACCGGCGCCCGAAACGTAAGCGCCGCGTGGGCGCAACGTCGAAAACTCATAACCGATACCGCAGCCAGCCTTGAGGGTCAGGCCTGCTTCATGGACTTTTTCGAGGATGTCGTGCATCGAATCATTGACAGTTCCAGAGACCGTGCAATTGATCGTGGACGTGGCTGGCTTATGCGCCTCGGCGCCCGCGTTCGACATGATGCGACCGGCGGGTATTGCACCGCGCTGCAATGCCCAGACGAAACGCTCGTACCAGTACTCGCGTCTGACCGGCTCCTCGACATTGGCAAGAGCCCGAGCGACGCGCTCGTACGTCCCTTGTATGTCCCGGTCGACCGGTTCACCGGATTTGCTTTTCAGCCGGTATTTAGTATCCCAAATGCTTAGCGACGCCGGCTGCAGCCGCAGCTCGGAAACTTTAGTCGCCTTCAGTTCAACCGCTGTTTTCATGTTCGTGTCATGCCCCCCTCAAGTCGATCTCACGACGGGACGCCCTAAGATCCGCAGCAATTATCAGCCTTATTCGCAAAATCTAGAGCGTGAATCTCCCCGTCGAGCACGCTGAAATGCTGCCCGTTATGTCACCCTTGAAGTTATCAGTCACGACACAAGATATTGTGTCGATGTCTCCGTAGACTAGGCCCGTGGGTGGTCAGTGTCAAGACCCAGGCCCAACGAAGTGTTATCTGTAAAATCATTTAATAACATGAACTTATGAAAGTATCATCCAATTGACTCGAATTATTTTTTTGCTTGCTCGGCAGCGGTCGCGATTTTCCCCGACCACTATATATGGTAGTTGCTTATCCCCACCGTATTCCCCGGTTATCCACAGCTAATTCACCGAGTCGTACCCGCAGCAAGGGCGGCTTGAAATCGGATACGCGGCCCCCATCTTGTTGGCACAGACAGTGTTTCTCAACCATCTTAGGAGGCCCGACAGCTATGAACATGATTCGTTACAACCCTTGGGGATTGATGGACCGGCTCCACCATGACGTCGACCGTCTGGTATCGGCGCGGTTATCGGCCGACAAGGATAGCGACACCAACGAGCTCGGCGACTGGATTCCGGCCGTTGATATCAAGGAAGAAGAAAATCGCTTTTTGCTTCGCGCGGATGTGCCGGGCGTCGCTGCCGAAGACCTGGAAATAACCATGGAGGACGGCACGCTAACGATCCAGGGGCGCAGGGACACCAAGTTCGAAGAGGAGCGCGAAGGGCTACGCCGCGTCGAGCGTGTCTCCGGTCGTTTCTATCGACGATTCGCGCTGCCGGACACGGCTGACGCCGAGGGCATCGCCGCGGACTGCAAGAACGGCGTGCTCGAGATCTCGATCCCCAAACAGGCGAAGACCCTGCCACGGCGGATCCAGATCAACGCCCATTAACGGGTGACGGCACTCGCCGCGAGCCGGTCGACGCCTAGCGATCGCCGGTTCGCGGCAGTCGCGATCGTAGCGACGTTCTTGGACGGTCGCGCATCTTATACTTGCGGCGCCACCCCCAATCTTTCGAGGCCGTGACCTCTCGCAACCTGAGTTCGTCAGAAGGAGCATCTCCATGAAGGACCGAGTTCGTTTATCGAAAATTCGCTTCGGTGCCGCGCGTTGGCAGGCGCTGGCGATCGTTGCCGCGATCGTCGCTGTCACGCTACCCACCGGCAGCTCACTCGGTCAGCTCGCCCGAACTCCCGAGCTGCCGACCCTGGCACCGGTTATCGATGCGGTCGGCCCCGCCGTCGTGAACATCTCGGTGCGCGGCAGCAGGCCAGTCAACAATCCGATGTCGAACGATCCGTTCTTCCGGCGCTTCTTTCCGCCCGATTCGCGTCGCGAGTTCACGAGCGCCGGCTCAGGCGTAATTGTGAATGCGGCCGACGGCTACATCCTCACGAATCACCATGTTGTTGAGAATGCGGATGAGATCACCGTAACGCTCGTCGACGACCGCAGCCTGGAGGCCCGCGTCATAGGCTCGGATGCGGGATCCGACATCGCGGTTTTGCAGGTCGAGCCCGGCAACCTCGCGGAGATGGCGCTGGGTGATTCCGACGACGTACGCGTCGGCGACTTCGTGCTCGCGATCGGCAACCCGTTCGGTCTGCAGCACACTGTGACTTCCGGCATCGTCAGCGGCTTGGGCCGCACGGGTATCAACCCGGAAGGTTACGAGGACTTCATCCAAACCGATGCGTCGATCAATCCGGGCAACTCCGGCGGCGCGCTCGTCAATCTCAACGGCGAACTGATCGGCATCAACTCGGCGATACTTTCGGGCAGCGGCGGCAACATCGGTATTGGCTTCGCCATCCCGGTCAACATGGCGCGCAGTATCATGGATCAACTCGTTGCCTATGGCGCCGTGCGCCGCGGCTTGCTCGGCGTCAGCATCGCCCAGCTAACACCCGAAATCGCCAACGACTATCAGCTCGATTCGGCAACGGGCGCCCTAGTCACTGCCGTGAGTAGTGACTCCGCTGCCGAGCGTGCCGGCTTGCAGATAGGTGATGTAATCGTCAGCGTTAACGGCCAAGCGATCGGAGACCCCGTCGCGCTGCGCAATACGATCGGCTTGCTTCGCCCTGGCGACCAGGTCGAAGTTGGCTATTTTCGCGACGGCCGCCGACGTACGGTGACTGCCGAACTCGATGAACTCGATGCGCCAGCGCTTGCGCGCGAAGAGGTGAGCGATCTCGACCCCGCTTTCGCGGGTGCGACGCTCGCAGTCAATAACGACTCGCGGCCGGATTTTAACGGTGTGGCCGGCATCCTCGTGACTAACGTTGAAGCCGGCAGTCCTGCGGGCCAACGCGGCCTTCGTGGGGGCGATGTGATCACGCACGTCAATCGGCAACGCGTCACAACCCTAACGGAGGTTCGCGAGATTCTTACGGATGCGCGCTCGGTCATTCTGCAGGTACAGCGTGGCGACCGTGGTCTGCTGCTGCTGATGCGCTAGGCTGCTTCGCTTGCACGCCCGCTAGCCCAACCGGCTCGGGTAATTCTCACCCGGGCGGGCAGTGCGTGACCCGGGCTAGGTATAATGCGCGCATCGTCAGTCGCGGGAACACCACGCCTTGGGCAAGAAATACGCAGCGGCTCGCCGGGTCTGCCTGCTCGGCGGCACGGGATTTGTCGGGCGCCGGATTGCGAGCGTCCTGATCCAAGCCGGTTACCGAGTCCGTATCCCAACACGTAATCGCGAACGCCATCGCCGCCTGCTGGTGCTTCCGGGCGTCGACCTCATCAACGCCGATGTGCACGACCCGGCGACCTTGAGCGGCCTGGTTGCCGATTGCGACGCGGTAATCAATCTAGTCGGCATCCTGCACGAACGCCCGCGCGATGGCAGCGGTTTCCACAAGGCCCATGTCGAACTCGTCGAAAAAGCAGTCGAAGCGAGCCTGGAACGCGGCGTCGGCCGGTTTTTACAGATGAGCGCGCTCAAGGCCAATGCCGAACACGGACCGAGCCATTACCTGCGGACCAAGGGCGCCGGCGAGCGGGTCCTCAAGAGCCTTGCGGGCGAAAGGCTCAAATTCACGATCTTTCAGCCGTCGGCCATCTTTGGACCCGACGACTCGTTCACGAACATGTTCGCGCAATTGATCAAGCTCTTTCCGCTCCTACCGCTCGTCAAACCCGACGCTCGGCTCGCACCCGTATTTGTGGGCGACGTCGCACGGGCATTCAGTGCCGCGCTTGCCGATGATCGGAGCGTGGGGCGTACCTATCAACTCTGCGGCCCGGACATCTTGTCGCTGCGCGAGGTCGTCAGCGAAATCGCCAAAGCGTTGGGGAGAAAACGCATCATTCTCGGGCTGCCGGACCCCGTCGGCAGGATCCAGGCCTGGTTGATGGATTACGCCGTGCCCGGCAGAATTCTCTCGGTCGACAGCTACAAATCGCTGTCGGTCGCAAGCGTGTGCACAGAGAACGGGCTTGCGGAACTTGCGATCAAGCCCGCAGCGATGCGGGCGATGCTGCCAACCTACCTCACTGACGGCAGACGGCAACTCAGTCTGTCGAACTATCGGCGCCACGCGCGCCGTTAATGCGACCGGCCATCGCTGCGGCCGCCGTCGCAACGTCGAGCCACGTCTGCAACTGCCGCTCGCGGTCGGCCGCGGACAAACCCTCGAGTCGTTCCATCTGGGCATAGAGCGCAGCCAAGCTGTGTTCGTCCAGATACCAGGTCAGTGCCGGCAGCCACCGCCAATAGGTCGCTGCGGCGGCAAGCTGCGCATTGTTGAGCGGCTGGGCGAACCAAGCATCGTACTCACCGACGCCTCCCCAATTGCGCTTGAGCACGGCATAGTCTTCGCGCAATTGCGCAAATGCCCGTACCTTGGACGCACGCATGGCTTGCGCCGCCAGCGGCGAGGCATAGATAGCGTCCAAACGGGCGCGCTGGGTCGCAATCAGAGCAGCGAAATCTCCCTGCCGACGCAAGGACGCACGGTACGCTGCGACGGCTTGGGCGGAACCGCTCGCGGCTAACCACGCCAGGGTGCCGTATTGCTGCACAGCCGACGCGAAGGCTTCGTTCAGGTCGCTGTCGCCTCTGATGTAGTACTTCTGATGCGCGAGCTCGTGAAACAAAATTCCGGCCACATAGGATTCGCCGCCGGTCAGCATCGTATTGAGTACGGGATCGGCAAAATAGCCCAACGTCGAATAAGCCGTCGCACCGGCGACGTAGGTATCCATCCCTTGCGCCTGCAAGGTGGCGGCAAACCGCCCGGCCGCCTCGCGCGCGAAATAACCTCGGTAGCTCACGCAGCCCAAGATGGCGAAACACCATTGCACCGGCGCGACGGCGAACTCCTCGGCCGCAACCACATTCCAGACGACGTACGGGCGCTGTAGATCGACATAACTGCGATAGCTGCGGTTATCGGGAAGGTCGAGCGTTGCGACGGCAAAGTGGCGCATGTCGAGTACGAGGCGCAGCGCTTGCTTGACGTCCGGCGGCTGCTGCGGGTCGGCGAGCACAGTCTCGATCGGCGTGCGCTTGCCCAACACATCGAAATGCCCGCTCGCCGCCTGCCAGTAGTACGGCAACGCGCAACTGGAAGCCGTCGCGAGCACGATGACGACCAGACTCGACCGGACCAGCGTACGCATGCGGCGAACCTTAGCACGCCGCATTGCTACGGTATGATGCCGCGATGGAGATCTTCGAGGTCGGCGGCGCCGTGCGGGACGGCCTGCTCGGGCGTGAAATCAAAGAGCGTGATTGGGTCGTGGTCGGCGGTAGCGCTGCGGCGCTGCTGGCCCTTGGCTATCGCAAGGTCGGCAAGGACTTCCCGGTATTCCTCCACCCGGACACGCACGAGGAATACGCGCTTGCGCGCACGGAAAAGAAGATCGGCCCCGGCCACCACGGTTTCGCCGTCGCTGCGACGCCGCAGGTTTCGCTCGAAGAAGATCTCGGCCGGCGTGACCTCACGATCAACGCGATGGCCCGCGATGCTTCTGGCGGAATCGTCGATCCCTACGGCGGTCAACGCGATCTCGCTGCGCGCGTGTTACGCCATGTTTCCGACGCTTTTGTCGAAGACCCGCTACGTGTCCTGCGCGTCGCGCGCTTCGCGGCCCGGTTTGCGCCGCTCGACTTTAGCGTCGCGCCCGAGACACTGGTACTCATGCGCGAAATGGCGCAGTCGGGCGAACTCGAGACCCTGCGTCCCGAACGCATCTGGCGGGAAACGCAAATCGCGCTCGGCGAGCCCGCCCCGCAGCAGTTCTTCGCGACGCTGCGCGACTGTGGCGCGCTCGAGAGAATTTTTCCCGAAGTCGACGCGCTGTTTGGCGTACCGCAGCCACCTCGCTGGCATCCAGAAATCGACACCGGAGTGCACACGCTCATGGCGCTCGAACTTGCCGCCGAGCTATCGAGCGAACCGCAAGTCCGGTTTGCCGTGTTGACGCACGATCTTGGCAAGGCGCGAACGCCAACGGAGCTACTCCCGAAGCACCACGGCCACGAGCACTGTTCCGTGGAACTCATCGCCCAGGTGTGTGCGCGCCTACCGGTACCCCGGCGCTACCGCGAGTTGGCCGAAGCCGTTGCGCGCTACCACGGTACGATCCATCGCGCCGAGGAGCTGCGGCCCGAGACTGTCTTGAAAATCATCGAGGCCACGGACGCATTGCGTCGGCCCGAACGCTTCGAGGAACTACTGCTCGCGTGCGAGGCCGATGCGCGCGGGCGTAAAGGCCTGCAAACGCAGCCCTACCCGCAGGCCGCATGCTTGCGCGCAGCGCGACAAGCCGCGGCGGGCACCGCGACCGCCGATCTCGGTACTGACTTGGACGGCGCGGCGATCGGCGCGCGTTTACGCGAGCGGCGGCTCGCTGCGATCGCCGCCGCGCTCAATACAGCACGTACACGATGACACCGGCGAGCAGCACGCGGTAGACCGCGAAAGACCACATGCCGATGCGCTCGATCAAGCGCAAGAACGCGGCAATCGCCGCGAAGGCCGTGGCGCCGGAGAGCAGCGCGGCGATTGCGAGGACTCCCCAGGCGACGGGCTCCGGGGCTGCGGCCAGCTGATAGGCTTCCCAGCTCGCTGCCATACCGATAGCGGGCACGGAGAGCAGGAACGAAAACCGCGCCGCGGCTGCACGGCTTAGACCAAGCGCGAGACCCGCCGTCATCGTGATGCCCGAGCGCGACGTGCCTGGAATCAGCGCCAGCGCTTGAGCGAATCCGATGAGCAGTGCCTGCCCTAACAGGAGCTCCTGCTCCCGGCGCTGGCCGCGCTGATAACGATCCGCCAGCCACAGCAACACGCCGAAACCGGCGGTCGCCGCGGCAATTACGATCGGAGAACGCAGCGCGCCGGCGACGAGGTCTCCCAGCAGCAAGCCGGCGAGCCCGACCGGCACGCTCGCCAGCGCGATCGCCCAGGCGAACTTGAATTCAGGATCGCGCGCATTGAATGCCGCGACGATCAGACGCGGAAGATCGCGCCGAAAGTAGACGACGACGGCCGCGAGCGTGCCGAAGTGCACGGCGATATCGAAACTTAAGCCTTGATCGGGCCAGCCGAGCAGCGCGGGGACGAGGATCAGATGACCGGAACTCGAAATCGGCAGAAACTCGACGATGCCCTGTAATAGCGCGAGCACGATTACGTGCATCAATTCCACTGGATTTCCTCGACCGCCGTAAGCTGCCGGCGATGTTAGCAGCTCCCTAGTGCAATCGATGCGAATCAGAGCCGGTCGCGAAAATCGCGCCCCGGAAGCCCGCCCGGCAGTCCGCGACTCAGCTGCATGACCTTGAAACGCTCGCCCATCTCCCCGGGCAAGGTCAGCGTTTTTAACGCTTGCGCTTGCAGAATTCGCTCGCGCCCTGCGAAGGCGCTGAGCATGTCGGCAACGCCGCTGGCAAGCAGGAATTGCGCTTGCGTCGTGAAGCCTGCCACGTCGAGGCCGGCCGCGAATCCGGCGTCGGCACACGCGCTGAAGTCGACCCACGCGCTTATGTCCTGGAGCCCCGGCCTAAGGAACGGGTCGCCGTGCGCGCGGTGCCGATAATGACACACGAGCGTGCCGCCGGCACGCGCGGCATGATAATACTCGCGCCTCACCAGGCCATAGTCGACCAACAGCACGGCCCCGCGTGCGAGTGGCGCCGCGAGACTTTGGATCCACGGGCCCAAGCGCAAACACAATTCCGAGCGAAAGCCACTCGGCAGCGCGCCCCCGAGCTTGGCTTCGAGCCCCGCCACCGCGGCCTCGAGGGGGTCATCGGCGCAGCCCGGTGCCCATGCAAACTCATCGTCTTGGCAACGCACGCCGAGCGGCCGGGCAGTCGTGCCGTCTTTGACGAACACAGTCACCGGTAGCGCATCGGCCACCTCATTGGCGAGCACGACACCCTCGAACGGCGCATCGGGCAGAGAATCGAGCCAGCGCACACACGGGGCATACGGCTCGAGCAATCGCTGCTGGCGCGACTTCAGATCGGCACTGAGCTCGAGAATCCAATAGGCGGGCGGCGGCGTGGCCGACGCGGCGAGCGTATCGAGGATCGCCTTGGCGAGCATCCCGGTGCCGGCACCGATCTCCAGAACGACGGGCGAATCGAGCGGCGCCAATAACTCGATCAACTGCGCGGCGAGGGCGCGACCGAACAGAGGTGACGTTTCGGGTGCGGTCGTAAAGTCGCCTGCCGGTCCGAGCTTGACGTTGCCGGCACTGTAGTAACCGAGCCCCGGCGCATAGAGCGCCAGTTCCATGAAACGATCGAATGCGAGCCAGCCACCCTGCGCTTGGATCTCAGCGCGGATGAGCGCGGTTAGTCGGCGGCTGTGCTCGGCCGCGATCGGGTCGGGTTGCGGGAAAGTGTCAAGCATTCGCTGTGCGCACGGGCGCTGGTTATCGGCGCAGATAGTGTACCCTTATGCCCCCCTCGACCCTCGTGGAGCGTGCGTGGCCAGCTTCGACGCCAAAGCAAATCTCAACGGCCGGTGGGCGCTAATCACCGGGGCGGCTAAACGCATCGGCGCGGCCATCGCCGTGGGCCTGCACGAGGCCGGCGCCAACGTAGTGATCCACTATTTCAAATCCGCTGCGGACGCCGACTCGCTCGGCGCCAAGCTCAATGCCGTACGGCCCCAATCCGCACTCGCGATCCAGGGCAATCTGCGCGATACGGCGACGATCAGACCGATGGTCGAGGCGATCATCGCGCAGACCGGCCGTCTCGACATTCTCATCAACAACGCTTCGAGCTTCTATCCGACGCCGCTCGCAGCGATCAGCGAAGAACAATGGGACGATCTGATCGGCTGCAACTTAAAGGCGCCTTTATTTCTGTGCCAAGCCGCATTACCGCAACTCGAATCCGCCAACGGCGTGATCATCAATATCCTCGACGTGCACGCTCAGCGCCCACTGAAGAATCATCCGCTCTACGGTGTCGCCAAAGCCGGACTCGCGATGCTCACGCGATCGCTTGCCAAGGACTTGGGACCGAAGATTCGCGTCAACGGCGTCGCGCCGGGCGCGATCCTCTGGCCCGAGGCCGGCATGCCCGAGCGGATCCAGCAGAGCATCGTGCGCGAGATTGCGCTGAAGCGCCCAGGCGCGCCGGAAGATATCGCTGCCGCGGTCGTTTTCTTAGTTCGCGATGCGCCGTACGTGACCGGGCAGATTCTCGCCGTCGATGGCGGCCGCAGCGTCGGCTGGTAGCGCCCCGCGCTAGTCTTCAGAATGCGCCGGCGTGGCGCCGTGCCGAAGTGGCCGCGGCGCCGAGCGGCACATCGACCAGCCTAAGCGTCGCGGCGCTAGGTTTGGCCGGCGCCGCCGCAACCGGGCAGCTACCGGTTTGAATGAGGTCGAGCGCAGCGGCCAGCGAAGCTTCTTGCGGATCGCCCAGATGGCGCTCGAGCTCATCTCCAGCTGAACAGTCGACCTCCAAGCCGTCGTAATACTGACCGGCGCCGAGAGCATTTACAGTCTCGAAGGTCAATGCGCGAAGTAAGAACTGATTACCGCAGTACGGCAGCCCGCTCTGCCCGACGGGCTTGCCGAAGGTCGGCGCGCCGATGAGGCCCACGACAGTATGCGGCTCGAGCGCATTGATGATGAGCTCGCTCGCCGACGCCGAGCTACCCGTCGTAATGAAAACGACTTGCTGTAACAAGTCTAGCGAGTTGGCCTGCTGCGCAAACAGTGTGACCGAATCGAGATTGCTCTTGGCGCTATTGAACCGGGTCTGCGACTGGATTTGCCCGGTCGCGATGAAGCCGCCGATGAGGTCCGCGAGCCGTTCGGCCGTGGCCACGAGGCCGCCGCCGTTGTAGCGCAGATCCACGACCAGCGCGTTGGCCGAGGCCGCCAGGAAATCGGCGAATGCCGCCTCGAGCTCGGCGTCGGCCGTTGCCACGAACGTGCGCATATCAAGATAGGCGATGACATCGGCATCCACCGTGAATGTCGTTACGAACGGGACGGGGTCGATAGTCACGAGTGCCTTCGCGATCGCCACACTGAACTCGCTGCCGTCGGGACGCCGCATGCTGAAGGTACGACTCAGACCGATGGTGTCGGGGCCGAGCGCCGCGCCGAGACCTTCGGCTTGTTGGATTTCCGCGATCGAACGGCCGTCGATCGCCAGCACGCGTTGACCGCGGGTGAGTCCAGCCGCCGCCGCGGGCGATTCGCCGAAAACTTGGGTCAATCTGAGATCGCTGTTGACCGGCGCGTCCGCGAACTTGGAACCGAAACCGAAACCGACAAACTGGCCCGCGCCAAAAAACTGCTGATCGACGGCAGGCGTCGTTAGAAAACTGAAATCGCGGTCGAAACGTTCGGGCCGGTAGCGCAGAAACGTCAATAGTGCCGCAGGGCTCGCGAACTGAGTGAGATCGAGGCCGGCATACTTTTGCTGCTGTTCGGCTTCATCGTTAAAGAAATACCACTCCCGCATTAGATCGGCGACTGCCTGCTTTTGGGCGGCGACCGTACAACCGGCCGGTTGGCTCTTCGCGCCGGAGCCACCGCCCCCGCAAGCGGCGAGCAGGCAAGTGCCCACGATCCCAAAACCCAAAGACCTCAGTTTGGTGCTCACCGGAGCGGTTCCTCGGCGCTGACCATCGGACTCGGTTGCACGATCGGCCTATCCCCAAGCGCCACCGACTGGCGCACCGCGTGACCCTCGCCGGTCCAGGGCTGGCGCGCGTCCGGATGGCCCCGCCAGGCATCCGCCAAGGTGATGCCTGACACTGGATGGACCAGCCCCGGGGCGAGTTCCGCCAGCGGCCCGAGCGCGAACGCGTAGCGGAGGATATCGCCGCGCGGCACGTGCAATAGCGGATCGACGCACGTCCCGTACAAGAGCAAGTCGATATCGAGCACTCGCGGCCCCCATTTCGGTTCGCGACGAGAACGCCCGGCGGCGCGCTCAATATCGCGCAGCGTGTGCTGAATCCGTGCGGGTGGCCAGCGCGTCGCGACGCGCGCGACGAGATTGAGGAAATCGTCGCCGGCAACTCCGACGGCCGGATTGGGATAGACGCGCGACGAATGGACGGCGCCAAAGCTCGCCTCCAATGCCGTCAGGGCAAATTCGAGCGAACGCTCGGCATCGATATTGCTGCCAAGGCCGAGATAGACCTCAACCATCGTAATCCGCAGGCGTTCGCTCGATCGCCACGCCGACCGTACGCGAACCTCGAATCGCGCCTGGCTTTGCGATCGAGACCTTGATCCAAGGTACGCGGAATTCCTCGATGACCAACCGTGCGATCGCATCGGCCAGCGACTCGACGAGCTCGAACTTGGATTCGCCAACGAAGGCGATCAGGCGCTTGGCAACATCACGATAATTGAGTGTGCCGTCGACCTTATCGACGCGCGCGGCCGCGCGCGCATCCGTGCCGATATCGAGATCGACGCTCACGACTTGCTTGATGCGCCGCTCCCACTCCCAGATTCCGATAACGGCCTCGATCTCGAGCTCGCGTAAAAAAATCGTGTCCACGTTTAGGCTCCTGTGCCGACGGGCTTGAGGTCATCGAGCGGCCAGCGCGGCCGCGCGACGATGAGTGGTACTGCGCCGTCCGCTTCACCGAGGCGGCGCCAGCCCGCATAAGCGATCATCGCACCATTATCCGTGCACAGCGCCGGACGAGGGTAATACACGGTTACGCCGTTACGCTCGCCCATCGCCTTGAGCGCGGCGCGCAGGCGCCGGTTCGCGCCGACGCCGCCGGCGACGACCAGACGCTCGAGTCCCGACGCCGTCATCGCAAGCTGGCACTTGTTGACGAGCGTATCGACGACGGCGGCTTGGAACGAAGCGGCAATATTGGCCCGGGCACGATCCGCTAGCGGCGCGGCAACGGACTGTCTTTCGATGAGGAGCCGCGCGGCAGTCTTGAGCCCACTGAAGCTCAGGTCCAGGCCTTTGTTGTGCAGTGGCCGCGGCAGACTAAACGCGCCAGGATCGCCGTCTTCCGCCACGGCCGCGAGCGCCGGTCCACCGGGATAAGGCAGCGCCAAAAGTCGTGCGACCTTGTCGAAGGCTTCGCCGGCCGCGTCATCGAGCGTGCTACCGAGCAGCGCGTAGTCGCCGTGCCCCTGGACGTTCACGAGCTGCGTATGACCGCCGGAGACGAGCAACGCGACGAACGGGAACTGCGGTGGCTCGGGCTCGAGCATCGCCGCCAGCAGATGCGCTTCCATGTGGTGCACGGGAATTGCGGGAATCCGCAATGCGAGGGCGACGCTCGCTGCCAGCGCGGCGCCGACCATCAGCGCACCGATCAGGCCGGGACCCGCGGTATAGGCGACCGCATCGATATCGCGGATGTCGAGGCCGGCGGTGTCGAGCACGCCACGAATCATCGGTGCGAGCCGCCGGGCATGGTCCCGCGAAGCGAGTTCCGGCACGACGCCGCCGAACGGCGCATGGATCGCAATCTGGCTATAGAGCGCCTCGGCGCGCAGCCCGCGTGCCGGGTCGTAGACCGCCACTCCGGTCTCGTCGCAGCTGGTTTCGATGCCGAGAACGTTCAATAGGGGCTCCGCGTGGCTTTACATCCCTCGATCCTACGGGATATTATTCCTCGGTTCAGCGCCGGCTTAAGCCGGCTTGTCTTTTTGGGTAACGAGGTTTTCGAGGATTCAATGCCAGGCGTTCGGGTTAGAGAGAGTGAGCACTTCGATGCCGCCCTGCGGCGGTTCAAGCGATCCTGCGAGAAAGCAGGCGTGTTGACGGAACTGCGCCGCCGTGAATTCTACGAGAAACCGACGCAGGAGCGAAAGCGCAAGAAGGCCGCCGCCGTCAAGCGCCATCTGAAGCGCAGTTCCAAGCTCGCCTTGCGACGCAAGCGCCTGTACTGAATCGGTCTGCGCGCATCTGAATGCCCGCCGGCAGTTCCATCAAAGAACGGCTTCAACAGGACGTCAAGTCCGCACTCAAGTCCGGTGACAAATCACGCCTCGGCGTGTTGCGCATGATCATGGCCGCAATCAAGCAGCGCGAAGTCGATTCCCGCGAGTTACTCGATGACGCCGCCGTCGCTGCGGTCCTCGAAAAAATGGTCAAACAGCGCCAGGACTCCGCGAGTCAATTCGAGCGCGGCGGGCGCGCGGACTTGGTCGCCAAGGAGACGGCCGAAATCGAGGTCATCCGCGGCTATCTGCCCGAGCCGCTCGACGCCGCGGGCGTTGCGGCGCTGATCGACGCGGCCATTGCCGCGACCGGCGCCAGCACGCAGCGCGACATGAGCCAGGTCATGGCCGAGATTAAACGCCAGGCGGCGGGCCGTGCTGACATGGCAGTCGTTGCCAAGTTAGTGCGTGCCCGGCTCACGCCGGCCTAACGGCGCGCCCCACGGACGAGATCTCTTCGCTCCCGCCGCCGCTGGTATGCTAACGGCGGTCGGCCGCTCCCGCAGCGCGAGTCTCCGGGTTATGACACCGGGCTAGAAAATAGAATGAGCCAGCGCATTCCGCAGAACTTCATCGACGATTTAATCGCGCGCGCGGATATCGTCGAGATCGTCGGTAGCCGTGTCACGCTCACGAAGGCCGGCCGCGAATACAAAGCCGTCTGTCCGTTCCACGCCGAGAAAACGCCGTCATTCACGGTCAGTCCGACCAAAGGCTTCTATCACTGCTTCGGTTGCGGCGCGCACGGCACGGCATTGGGCTTTTTGATGCAGTACGACAATCTCGAATTTCTCGACGCTGTCGAGACGCTCGCCGATATCCTCGGCGTCGAAGTTCCCAAGACCGCAGCTACTGATAATCGCGGCCCGACGGCCGAGATCTACACGCTGCTGCAACGTACCGACCAAATCTATCGGCAAGCGTTGCGCGAGAGTTCTGCTGCCGTTGACTACCTCAAACGCCGCGGGATCGACGGCCAGACGGCCGCGCGCTTCGGCATGGGCTACGCGCCGGCCGCCTGGGACACCGTGCTGACCACCCTCGGCGGCGGCGCAGCACAAGCGACCGCGCTCAGAGACGCCGGGCTCGTGATCAAGAACGAGCAAGGGCGCCACTACGATCGCTTTCGCGACCGCATCATGTTTCCGATTCGTGACCCACGCGGGCGAGTGATCGGCTTTGGCGGGCGCGTACTCGGCGACGGCGAGCCGAAATACCTAAACTCACCCGAGACCCCCGTGTTCCATAAGGGCCAGGCGCTGTATGGGCTTTATGAGGCCCGTCAGACTCAAGGCCGACCCGAGCGCATCCTGGTCGTCGAGGGCTACCTCGACGTCGCGAGCCTGGTCCAGCACGGCATCGAGCCTGTCGTTGCGACCCTCGGCACGGCGACCACGAGTGAACACATTCGCAAACTCACCCGTATTGCGGCAACGGTCGTGTTCTGCTTCGACGGTGACCGGGCCGGGCGCGCTGCCGCGTGGCGCGCACTGGAGACCGCGCTGCCGATGGCCGGCGGCCAAGTCGAGATTCGCTTTCTGCTGCTGCCACAGGACCATGACCCCGACTCGCTCGTGCGCGAGCAAGGCCGGGAGCAGTTCGAGGCCCTGATCGCAGGGGCACAGCCGCTGTCGAGCTTCCTGGTCAACGAGCTTGCCGAGCGCGTGGATCTCGGCAGCGCCGATGGCCAAGCGCGGCTCGCCGCGCTCGTCGAACCATTGCTAGCCCAGCTGCCGGCCGGGGTCTACCGCGAAAAACTCCTCGAGCAGCTCGCAGCGCGGCTCGAGATGTCGGCCGAGCGGCTCGGTGCCCTGATGCAGGTACCCGCCCCACCGCCCCCGGCCCGAGCGCCCGCCGCGGCGCCCGGCCGGCCGCTCAAATCGAGCCTCGTCCGTAAGGCGCTGACGCTGGCGGTGCATCACCCGGCCGCTGCCGCGCAAGTCGGCGCCATCGACGGCCTCGATGGCGTCGATCAGCCCGGGGTTACGTTGTTGCGCCAGGTACTTGAAGTCGCGGCCGCGCAACCCCAAATCAGTACTGCCGGGCTGTTGGAGCGATTCCGGCACGATCCCGCCGGGCGCCATCTGGGCCAGCTGGCCACGGCCGCGCCGCTCGACGACGAGGATGCCGCGACCGAAGTACTGCGCGGCTGTGCCGAGCGGATCGTCGCGGCCTATCGCCGGGAACGCCTGAGTGCTTTGCTCGAACGCGGCAGCAGCCTCAGCGACGCGGAGAAAGCCGAGGCGCGTGAGCTGCTCGAGGCGAATCGGCGGGGCCAGCCGAGCCGGCCGGAGGCGTGAGCGCGACGTTATGTTCAGTCGTCATGCGATTTGTCCGGTAGATCGCCCCCCAGATTTGGGCTACGATGCCTGGTTTATTTCGGTCCGTCAGCCGCGAGGAAGCTGCGCTTTTTATGGATACACCGACCCCCGCCCGCCCTGAAGAAGACGAACGCCAATCGCAGCTCAAGCTGCTCATTGCCAAGGGCAAGGAGCAAGGCTATCTGACCTATGGCGAGGTGAACGATCACCTGCCGAGCGAGATTGTCGATCCCGAGCAGATCGAAGACATCGTCAACATGATCAACGACATGGGCATTACGGTCTATGAAAAGGCCTCGGATGCCGAGTCGATCGTGCTCTCGGATTCCGCCGTGTCGAGCGATGACGATACTGAAGAAGCTGCCCAGGCCCTTGCAACCGTCGACAGCGAGTTCGGCCGCACGACCGACCCCGTGCGCATGTACATGCGCGAGATGGGTACTGTCGAATTGCTAACCCGTGAGGGTGAGATCCGCATCGCCAAACGTATCGAAGAAGGCCTCGATCAAGTCCGTGCCGCACTCGCCCAGTTTCCGCCCGCACTCGATCTGCTGCTGACCAGCTACGGCCAGGTGACCGCCGGCGAAACGCGCCTTCAGGATGTCGTGGTCGGCTTCATCGACCCGAATCAGGAAATCGCCGACCCGAATGCCAAGAGTGACGACGATGACGATGCGGACGAAACGCCCGACACCGGCCCGGACCCTGAAGAGGTCGCCAAGCGCCTCAACAAGGTTCGCCGCCTGAACAAACGCTATCTCGATGCACTGCAAAACAACGGCATCCGCCATAAGTCGACCCAAAAAGCGCTCAAGACCCTGGTCGCGGAATTCATGGAGATCAAGCTAGCGCCGAAGATCTTTGAGTTCATGGTCGGCGAGCTGCGCGCAACCGTGAACGGCATCCGCACGCTCGAGCGCCAGGTCATGGCGCTATGTGTCCGCGAAGCCAAGATGCCGCGCAAGGATTTCATCGCGAGCTTCCCCAAGAATGAGACCAATCTCACTTGGGTGGACAAACATATCCGCGCCAAGCGCAAGCACTCTTCGCAACTCGCGAAGCTCAAAGACGACATTCTGCGCGCGCAAAAACGTCTGCGCAAAATGGAGACCATCACCTTCCTGCACATCGGCGAGATCAAAGAGATCAATCGCGAGATCTCCATGGGCGAGGCCCAGGCGCGCCGCGCAAAGAAGGAAATGGTCGAGGCAAACCTACGGCTCGTCATCTCGATCGCGAAGAAATACACGAACCGTGGCCTGCAGTTCCTCGACCTGATCCAGGAAGGCAACATCGGATTGATGAAAGCCGTCGATAAATTCGAGTACCGCCGCGGCTACAAGTTTTCGACCTATGCAACTTGGTGGATACGCCAGGCCATCACGCGCTCGATCGCCGACCAGGCCCGCACGATTCGCATACCGGTCCATATGATCGAAACGATCAATAAGCTCAACCGCATCTCGCGGCAGATGCTGCAGGAGATGGGTCGTGAGCCAACGCCCGACGAATTGGCTGAGCGCATGGACATGCCCGAGGATAAAGTCCGCAAGGTGCTCAAGATCGCCAAGGAGCCGATCTCGATGGAAACACCGATCGGCGACGACGAGGATTCGCACTTAGGCGACTTCATCGAGGATGCGGAGATCGACTCGCCGGTCGACGCAGCGACTTCGGAAGGCCTCAAAGAGACGACGCACGCGGTACTGGCGGGACTAACCCCGCGCGAAGCGAAAGTGTTGCGAATGCGTTTCGGCATCGACATGAACACCGACCACACGCTCGAGGAAGTCGGCAAACAGTTCGACGTCACGCGCGAGCGGATTCGCCAAATCGAAGCGAAAGCCTTACGCAAGCTGCGCCACCCGTCGCGATCCGATCAGTTACGCAGCTTCCTGCTCGAAGACTAGGTCCCACTGCGCGCTCATGACCGGCGGGGTATATCCCCACCGCCGTGCGCGCCCGCCGGTTGCGGGTGGTACCATACCGGCCGGTAAGGGCCCGTAGCTCAGTTGGTTAGAGCAGGGGACTCATCACAAGGTGCCTTCGCGTCGTAAGGCGCGAAGTGGACGGGATGAATTCAGGGAAACCGTAGCAGGCACTGCCGGCAACCCTGAGCCAAGCCGGTGGTACACCGCCGGAAGGTGCAGAGACTACCTGAGAGCTCGAGTGCTCTTAATGACAGGCTAGAGCGTCCCGCACCCTAACAGCCGCAGGCTGCGGGTGAAGAGATAGTCCACTCCCGCGGGAAACGGCGGGCAAAAGTGAATCCCTTGGTCGTAGGTTCGAGTCCTACCGGGCCCACCACACCCTCGTACGGACTCAGTCGCTCGTCGCAATCTTGAACGCCGGCCGCGCGCTCAAGCGCTCGTAGTACGCGCACAGACTCTTAAGTTCTCGCGGCAACGCCCCGCAGTCATCGGCCAGGTAGAGCGCGTAGCCGATGACGATGTCGGCTGCGGAAAATTCGTCGCCGAGGAGGTAGTCCTGACCTGCCAGCGCGGAGTCAATCGAGCGCGCAAAGTAGGTGAACGCGCGCTTACCCTGCGCTGCGATGGCCGGGAGGCGCTCCGCCGCCGGTAACAAGACACTATGCTGCAACATTTGGGTCAACGGTCCCATGAGAGTCGTCTCGCCGAACTGAATCCATTCGAGAAACTTGCCGTAGTCATGTGAGTCGCGCGGCGGTTGCAAGCGGCCCTGGGAATAACGGTCCAAGACATAGTGCATGATGGCGATGGATTCGCTCATCGAGGACGCATCGTCAACGAGTATCGGTAGCGCACCGTACGTGTCCAGATCAAAGTGATCCGCGAGCGCAAACGCACGTGGATCGAACGGCAGCATCTCCGCTTCAAAATCGACACCGAGCTCGGCAAGCAGCCAGAGCACGCGCGTCGACCGGCTCTTCGCGTAGTGATACAGCTTCATCGATTGTACCGTCGCAGACATTCAACTCTTGGCTGAAGTCTGTCACATTAAAGTATCCCGGCAACAAAACGCCAGCCGCAGCAGCGCAAAGCCGTCACCAAGAGAGGTCAATACGATGCCTACCACGAGCCGAATCTTCCTGGGTGGCGGCGCACTGCTGTTGCTGCTGGCGACCGCTTTGGGCGCCTACGGCACGCACGCGCTCGCAACACAGCTACCGGCGGCGAGTTGGAACGCCTACAGCACGGCCGTCGATTATCAGTTCTATCACGGCCTGGGCCTGCTTGCGGTCGCGCTGCTCGGAACACTAAACCCGCGACTCAAAAGTCTACAGATAGCGGGCTGGTTGATACTGATCGGCACCGTGCTCTTTTGCGGCAGTATCTACGCGACGACCTTGGGCGCGCCGGCGGGCATCGGTGCACTGGCGCCGATCGGCGGCACGGCCTTCATGGCCGGTTGGCTTGCGGTCGCCTCAGGCGCGTGGGTCGCGGGTCGCGGCCCGGCAGATCCGCTCGCATAACTGCGTAAAATCGATCCCCATGACTGCCGCTGATTGCGGCAATAAACTCCGGGGCGCAAGGCCGGGCAGCGTATTGACCTCTAAACACCAGAGTCCGCCCTGGGGGTCCATGCGGAAGTCGACGCGACTATAGCTGCCGAGCTTCAGGGCGCGGTGCGCCCGCAGCCCTAATTCCTGAACCTGTGCCGTGATCGCATCGGGCACCTCGGCCGGAAAAATCTCGCGCGCGGCTTCGGCTTGGTATTTCGCCGTGTAATCGAAGATCTCACCCATGAGCGGGATGATTTCGCCAACTCCGAGCGCCCGATCCTCCAAGATACCGACGGTGAGTTCGCGACCGGGAATGTACTGCTCCAGCATAACCTCGGCGTCGAATGCCGCGGCTAGCTCGATCGCAGCGGCGAGATCGCCGGCGTCGCGGACCAGCGTCAAGCCGACCGTCGAACCTTGACCGTTCGGCTTGACGATCACGGGTAAGCCGAGGCGTTCGACGACGTGCTCGGACGCGACCGGTGCCATCAGCCACTTGGGCGTCGGCACACTCGCGGCGAGAAACAGGCGTTTGGCGACATCCTTGTCCCAGGCCAGCGCGCTGCCCAAAGTGCCGCTCCCCGTATAGCGGATGCCGGCCAATTCGAGCGCACCCTGGACCGTGCCATCCTCGCCGGTACCGCCGTGCAAGGCCAAAAAAACGAGCTCAACATCCTTGAGCCGGCCGGCTCCGACAACCGCCGGCAGACCGCTGACGGCACCCGGTAGGTCTTGCGGCGGCGTGCGATCGATGCCCCGGCTCAAGAGCGCGTGCTCCTGATCCGCTGGCAGCAGGCCCCGATTTGCCTCGACCGCGAGCACCTCGTGGCCGGCCTTGCGCAGCGCGTGCACGACCTGCGCAGCGCTTGCAATCGATACGTCGCGCTCGGCGCTGGTGCCGCCGAACAGCACGGCGATCTTCAAGATCGTCTCCAATCCAGAAAAGTCGGGGGCATTGTACGTGAAGCTGCGGGGCCACCCCACGCGTCGCAGCGAAGCGTGCTTGTCGATAGACAATCGGCGGATTACATTCGAATACGACGGAAATCCCTACGTGCCGGCACGGAGCCATAGAACTAGAATTTGATCGCTTCGGGAGTTCTCAATGATGCAGCGCGTGTTCCGGCTATTGGCCTGTGTTCTCATTCTCGCCGGCTGCGAAAGCGGCACCTCGAGCGGCCCGGCCGCGATCGACTTCACGCCACCACCCGCGCCGTCCGGGCAGGGCTTCGTCGCCGTCTACGCGCCGCCTGTCGATGTTGGCCCGTATCCGAGCGACATCTATAACCCGGTCGCTGCCGGTACCGGACCAACGCTGGCCGTCCCGGCGAAGGTCACCAGCCCGCTTGCGGCAGCGCTCAACACGCTCGACGGCTTCTCGACGACGGCCCCGATCAGTGCGCCGTTCAATGCGCCGCTCGACCCCGCGACGCTAATCCCGTTCGAAACCGCAGCACCAACGGCTACCGCGACGGTGTTTGTTCTCGATGCGACCAACGGCGTACCCCTTCGCCCCGGGGTCGACTACGAACTGCGCGTCAGTAACGCTGCCGGTGCAAACGGCGCCGTACTCGAGATCGTACCGCTGACTCCGCTCGCGGCGCAGACCGCCTATGCCTTCATCCTCACCAACGGCATCGAGAATGTCTTCGGCGCTGCCGCTGGTCCCGATCAGGTATTCGGCGCCGTACGCGACGCCCACCTGGCCGGCCTTACGAGCGTGCCCGGCGTTCCCGAGCTCGACCCGTTGTTTCCGGCAATTACGCCGCTCGTCGACGCCGGCATCGGGCTGTTCGGTCTGGCTGGAGCCGACATCATCAGCGCCTGGAGCATGACGACGCAGTCGATCGTCGATGTGCTCGAGTCCATCGAGACGTCCGCGACAGCACAAACCTCGGCTCTAAACTCCGCCGGCATCACCACAGCGCAAGTCAACCCGGCCTTACCCGGCATGGCCGATGTCTACATCGGCTATATGGAAGTGCCCTACTACGGCGATCCGCAAGACTCGCTGGGTAGCGTCTGGGTCAATTCGAGCTTCGTGCCGCCGACCGCAGCCGATCCGGTGCCTCTCGCCCGGGTGCCGGCGCTGCGCATTCCGGTGCTCGCCACGCTGCCCAATGCCGCCAGCCAGCAGATGAAGCCGCTGACCGGCTGGCCAGTCGTCATATACCAGCACGGAGTCACGACGGATCGCACGACGCTATTCGGGCTCGCAGATACGTTTGCCGCCCAGGGTTTTGCAGTGGTGGCGATCGACTTGCCACTGCACGGGATTACCGATACGGCCAACCCGTTCTATCAAGGCCCGGAGAATCAAACCAATCCCTTCGGCAACAACGAGCGCCATTTCTATCTCGACAACATCGACGCGGTCGGCCAGCCGGTGCCGGACGGCGTCATCGATGACGGCCGGCAGATCTTCAACCTAGCCAATCCGCTCAACGCACGCGATCATGTGCGTCAGGCCGTTGCCGATCTGATTCATCTCGTGCGCACGGCGCCGACGATGGACTTCGATGGCGGCGGCCCCGATCTCGACGGCGATGCGATCCATCTGGTGGCCATCTCGCTCGGCAGCGCGTTTTCGAGCGTGCTGCTCGGCCTTAATTCGGAAGTCGGCCCCGCGACCCTGTCGAGTCCGTTCGCGACGTGGTCGCGTATCTTGACGGACCCGCAAGCGGTGACTTTCGGTGCGCCGCTGCGGGCTGGGCTCGCCGGCGCCGGCCTCGACCAAGGCACGGTCGGCTTCGACAGTTTCGTGCGCGACCTGCAGACCATCTTGGATCCCGCGGATCCGGCAAACTACGCAGCCGGCGCCACAGCCCAACACCCCCTGCACATCGTCGAGATTCTTGGCGATTTGACGGTACCCAACGGCCCGACCGATTACCTGGCCAGCCTCTTAGGTGCCACGGCCGTCACCGCTGCCGATCCCGTCCTGTCCGATGGTGCAGGCGTCCGCGGCATCGTGCGCTTCACGGCCGGCAGCCACGGCTCGCTGCTCGATCCGACAGCCGATCCGGCCGTGACGGCCGAGATGCAAACCGAGATGGCTACATTCGCGGTCACGGGCGGCACGACGATTGCCATTAGCAACACGAGCGTCGTCCAATGACGCCCGCGGCAACACACCTGGAGACGCCCATGCGCACCCGTCACGCCGCTAAGCTTTGCGCCGGCCTCGGCCTCGCGCTGGCCGTGAGCACCGCCTGGCCGCAACCGGCGGCACAGGCGCCGATCATGGAAGAAATCGTCGTCACCGGCAGCTATATCCGCAGACCGACACAGGCCGACTCGCCGGCGCCCTTGAGCGTGATCACACAGGATGATCTGGGCGCGCTCGGCGTCAACGAGATTGGCGACGTCATCGAACGCCTGACAACTAACACGGGCTCGCAGAACAACCCGGATGCGTTCACGCAGAATTTCACGACCGGCACCAGCAATATTAATCTGCGCGGCCTCGGCGTGAGCTCGACGCTCGTCATGATTAATGGCCGGCGCCAGACGCAAAGCGCAGCCGCCACCGATCGCGGCGAGAATTTCGTCGATACCTCCTCGCTGCCGCCGATGATCGCGTTCGATCGCATCGAAACCCTCAAGGACGGCGCGACGGCCTTGTATGGCTCCGAAGCGGTCGCCGGTGTGGTGAATTTCATCACGCGTAGCGATTTCGAGGGCTTCGATCTGCAGCTTAATCTGCAGACGGTCGATGAACATCCACAGGACGACAGTCAGATTAGCGGCATCTACGGTGTCGGCAACGACACGACGCACTTACTCGCCGCTTTCAGCTTTTTGGACCGCAGCCCGCTGACGACGAATGACCGCCGTTTATCCGGGGCCAGGGACGATATTAGCCAAGCCGGCAACCCCGGCTCCTTCCTCGTGCCGAGCCTGCCGGGTAATCCGGCCTATGCGCCGGTCTGGACGGCAGCCTTCGACAGCAACCGCAACGGCGTCGCCGACGCGCTCGAGCCCCGACTCGGTCTGCCGCCGGTCCCGGGCGCCCAGCTACCGGTGTTCGCCGATCCCGACTGCACCGCAATCGCCGCGCAGGACCCCAAGGCCGTGCCGAATATCGCCGTCAGCGTGCCGAGCCCGATCGGCGCGATACCGATCGGCCTATGCGAATTCGACTTCGCACAATTTTTTTCACTCGTACCGGAGGAACAGCGCCGTGCCGGCTACCTCGAGCTCACCCACGATTTCAGCGACAGCGTTGCGGCGCGCGTCGAGTTTCACATCGCGAACAACGACGCCGTGCGCAACAATTCGCCGTCGTTTCCGTTCGCGGCATTTCCGGAAGTCGCGGCTACCCATCCGGACAATCCCTACGGGACCGACGTGAACTTCATCGGCCGGGTGCTCGGTGCCGGCGGGCAAGCAGCCCAAAGCCAGCATAACTCGGACACTTGGCGGCTCGCGGCGACGCTCACCGGCGATCTCAATGCGGGCTGGGGCTGGGAGCTCGGCGTGCAACAAAGCCGCAACGAATTCTTTGCGTCTGCCCTCGACGTGCTCGTCGATCGCTTCGACCTCGCCATTCGCGGCCTCGGCGGGCCGAGCTGCGATCCCGCGGCCGGCACCCCAGGCACGGGGGATTGCGTCTACTTCAATCCGTTCGGCAGCGCGCTGACGGGCACGGGCACCGCAAATTCGCCGGCGCTGCTCAACGACCTTATCGGCACCTTGAGCTTCCAGGCCGAAAGCGAGCTCCTGACCGTCAACGGGCTCGTGACCGGCGAGTTCGGCGAGCTTAACGGCACACCGATCGGCGCGGCGTTTGGCATACAGCTGCGCCAGGACGAGCTCAGCTACGACTACAACGATCAGGCGAATGCCGATAATTTTCTGTTTCTCGTCGGCAACCCGGACTTCGGCGACGATCGCGCCGTCGCGGCGCTCTTTGCCGAGCTCGCTTTACCCGTGAGCGACACGCTCGAGGTGCAGCTCGCCGCGCGCTACGAAGATTACGGCAGCGGCGTCAACTCGGCGGATCCGAAGCTTGCGTTGCTCTGGCGCCCGAGCGACACCGTTTCGCTGCGCGGATCGTACGGGACGTCGTTCCGCGCACCGTCACTCTATCAGCTTTACGGCACGCAGACCTCATTGGCGCAGCTGACGGACCCCAACGTCGGGCAGCCGCAATTCTTCCCCGTGCGCGGCCAACCGAATCCGGCCGGCTTACCGCTGCGGCCCGAACAAGCCGACGTCTTCAATCTAGGGGTAAGCTGGTTCGCGACGGATCGCCTCGAGATCGGCTTGGACTATTGGTCGTTCGACTATACCGACGTGATCATTCAGCAGAATCCGCAAGCATTATTGAATGCGGCTAATGCCGGCGATCCGCAGGCCCTGAGTCAGGTAGTCCGCGATGCAGCGAGCGGCCTGCTGCTGCGGGTCGATACGTATTACGACAATGCCTCGAGCCTCGAGACCGACGGCTTGGACATCTCATTGACCTATGAACTCGACGCCGGCACTGCCGGTGAATTCTTAATCGGGGCCGAAGCGACTTTCGTCTCAAGTTACGACGCCGTCGATCCGCAGGCAGGCCGCATCGACGGCGCCGGCCGGCGCAACTTCAGCAATTTCGCAACCTCCGTACCAGAACTACGCAGCACGACCTTCGTGAATTGGCGGCGCGGTAACCACAGTGCTAATGTCTACGTGAACCACATCGATTCCTATATGGACGATGAGGGCGGGTCGGCCGCGCTCGAGACGATCGACAGCCATGTGACCGTCGATGCGCAGTACAACTTTACGTTCCAAGGCGATCGCGGACCGACGATCTCCGTCGGTACGATCAACCTGTTCGACGAGGATCCGCCACGGGTGACCACCAACGGCGGTTACGACTCCAAAGTGCATGACCCGCGCGGACGCTTGCTCTACGCGCGGGCGGTCTTCAGCTTCTAGCCGCCCGGCGAATGGCGCCTTAACGAATCCGGCGGCTACGCACCGGCGCGTTCCGGGCCGTGCTCGTTTGAGCGTGCAGGCGCGCGTGCGCTTCGGCCCGATCCCGCTCCCCAAGGTCAACGTGCCAGCTGATCCGCCCCGCGACGATGCTCGCGACCGGGACACCGCCACGATAAAGCAGGCGATGCCCGGCAACTGCAGCGACGCGGCCTCCGGGAGTGAGAATTCCCGCGAGATTCAGCGGATCGGCCGCCGCCAGCACGATCCAGGCACCGCTGTCGGGCTCGCGCCGAATGCGCCGCAATACCGGCAGCGCTTCATCGAGTGCGAACTGCTGACCGCCGAGGCCGGCAACGAAGTGACCACCGCGGATTTCGCCGCGCGCCTCCAATGTGCGATAGCACCCGAGCAGCTCGCGCCAACTCGGCACATGCAGCTCGCGATCGAGTACGCGCCGGCAGATGACACCATAACGCCGCAGTAGGCTGCGTGCAGCGTGCTCGAGCGCGCCTTGCGGTAACTGCGCGCCGGCCTCCCGCACCGGCAACACGAGCGCCCAGCGGCCCGCGCTATCGAGATCGGGTCCCCGGCGGCGCGCGCGGCCGTGGAACCCGCGGCGGCGGCTCGACGGGGTCATTAAGGCGCGCAAGCCTCGATATGAATCCGACGTTACCAGCCCCGCCGCCGCGAGTTCGGCGAGTGCATCCTCGGTCTGGACGCGCAAGAGGCCCGTGCGCTGCACGATATCCAGGAAAAACAGCGCGCCGCCCGAGCTCAGCGCCGCGAACACGCGCTTGGCGGCCCCGGATAATCGCTCTGCGGCGTCTACCTTGGGCCCATGAATCGCAAGCCAGGCACTTTGGGCCTGGCGCGGCAGTATCGCAATTGGCGATGCGCGCACCAGCCGCCGCGATGCGCCACTCTCGGCCAAGCGCGACCGCGGATGTACCCAGAGAAATTCGCCGCTGCCGGTGAGTTGGTCGAGATACTCGGTTGTGTAATCCTCGATCCGAATAGGCAAAATCTCGGTTTCCCACGCAATCGCCGGCACCGCCATTCCCTGAAACTCACTGAGCACCGCGGCCACGGCTTCGACCCCGCAGCGCCGGTGTGCGCTCAGGCCCTGCCACTCGAATAAGAAGCGCTGATAGTCGGCCACGGTCACGGGCTCGATTTCGTTGCGCAGGCGCGTCAGCGTATAGCGATGAATACGCGCGAGCAGCCCGCGCTCGCACCACTCCGGCTCGGCGGCAGTCGACTCAGGCCGGCCGATCGCGGCAGTGAACTGACCGCGCATCGCAATACCATCGACTTCGAGTGCCACGAGCGCGGCGGTGGCCGCCGCTTCGCTGACCGCCAGCGCAGCCGCGAGCTGCGTCGCGCGCACGGGGCCGAGCGCGCCGAGACGCGCGTGCACGAGCGCCTTGAGCGCTGCCTCGGCGTCAGCGGCCGCGCATTCGAGTTCGGCCACGGGCTGCTCGCTCTGGACGTGCGGGTGCACGAGCTTGAGTTCGGCCAGCCGCTCGGCGGCTACCCAAAGCAGTAGACCGCCGGGCAGACGCACTCGCGCCGCCCGACCATCGCGCGCGAGCGCTTCGAGCCAGTTGATCCATGCTCGCGGCGATTCGTTTTCGACGTGGCCGCGCTCGGCTTCCGCGGCGCTCACGCAGCCGACGCATACGAGCGCGTCGTGCAGTTCGTGAATATCGCGCGGCGCCGGCCATGCTTCTACGCGCACGCGCTCGATCGCCGCCGCATCCAGCCGCCCGAGCTCGGCGGCCTGCTCGATACTGAGATAACGACGCGATTGCACGGCAAGGGCTCGGCGCTCCTCGGCGGGCGCATCGTCGAGAAAGGCATAGGGCTTGGCGCAAAGCACCTCTTGCGCAAGCGGCGACGGACTTGTGAGCTCACAGCAGCGAATCTCGATCTGGCCCGACTCGATACGTCGGAGCAACGCGACCAGGCCGTCGAGATCCATGATTTCGTGCAAGCAATCCTTGATCGTCTGCGTCACCAGCGGGTGGTCGGGAATCTCGCGCTCGCCGGCAAGATTCTCGGCGCAGGCGAGCTGATCCGGGAAGACCGTGGCAATCAAGTCCTCGGCATCGTTGCGCTGAAACGCCGCCGGCGCGCGCCGGCCGTTGCGAAACCGCCGCACAGCCAGCGCGATCGTCGCATTCCAGCGCCAATGCCCCGGAAAGATCGGCGCGGCCAGCACGGCCTGCGCGAGCACCTCGCGCACCGACTTGCTCGACAGATAGCCGGCAACGTCCTCGAGCGGAAAGCTGTGGACGGCACCGAGCGAAATCACGATCGCATCCTCGAGCGCTGCCGCCTGGAGTTCGAAATTGAATCGGCGGCAGAAACGTTTGCGTAACGCCAGACCCCAGGCGCGGTTTAGCCGCGAGCCGAGCGGCGAGTGGATGATCAGATGCGCATCGCCGGTCGCATCGAAGAAGCGTTCGAACACGATGGATTCAGCCGTCGGCAACTGTCCGAGCGCGGCCTTCGCGCACGCGAGATAGTTGACCAGCTGCTCGGCGGCATTCGGCAGCAGTTCGAGTTGCGTGGCGAGGTCGGCGGCAACGCGCTCGGGCGGATGCGTCGCGAGTTCGGCATCGAGGCGCGCGCGTAACCGTGACACGGCGGCGGAGAGCTCGTCGCTGCGCCCCGGCGCTTCGCCAAACCAGAACGGTATCGTCGGCGGTTGGCCGCGCGCATCTTCGACAAATATCTTGCCGGGCGTGACCTTGACGATTCGGTAAGACGTATTGCCGAGCTGAAAGATATCTCCCGGCAGGCTTTCAAACGCAAAATCCTCGTTGAGCGTTCCGACGAACAGCTCGTCCGGCACGCGCACGACGTCATAGTCGAATTGATCTGGAATCGCACCTCCGTTAGTGAGCGCGGTCAGGCGGGCGCTGCGCCGTGGCCGGAGCATCTGGTTGACACGATCGTAGTGCAGATAGGCGCTGCGGCGTCCGCGCTGCGTGCTGAAGCCGTCGGCGAGCATCGTAACGACGGCCAGAAAATCCTCACGCGGCAACTGCGCATACGGCCCAGTGCCCCGGACGCTCGCATAGAGCGCCTCGATGCTGCGCTCGCCCATGCTGACTTCGGCGACGATCTGCTGTGCGAGCACATCGAGGGGCTGCCGGCACACGGTCATGTGCTCGAGCGCACCGGCGCGAACGCTAGCGAGCAAGGCGACAGCCTCGACGAGCTCGTCGCGCGAAAGCGGCAGCAACCGCCCTTTAGGCACGCGATCGATGCCGTGGCCGGAGCGCCCGACCCGCTGCAGAAATGTGCTAATCGCGCGTGGCGATCCGAGCTGGCAGACGAGATCGACGTCGCCGATGTCGATTCCGAGTTCGAGGGACGCAGTTGCTACCAGCGCTTTGAGCTTGCCGGATTTGAGTGCCGCCTCGGCCGCGAGCCGATGCTCCTTGGCGAGGCTGCCGTGATGTGCCGTCACCAGCTCGGCACCGCAACGCTCGGCGAGATGTCGCGCCAGGCGCTCCGCCATGCGCCGAGTATTGACGAACAGGAGCGTCGTCCGGTGCGCGGCAATGAGTTCAGCGAGCCGATCGTAAATCTCGACCCAGACTTCGTTGCTTGTGACGGCTTCGAGCGGCGAAGATGGCAATTCAATCTGCAGGTCACGCGAGCGCCGATGCCCGGCGTCGATGATTCGGCATTCGTCGCAATCGGGTCCCGTCAGAAACTGCGCGATCGCGTCGAGCGGCTTGATCGTCGCCGATATCCCGATACGGATGGGCACGCTGTCACACAGATCGTCGAGCCGCGCCAGCGAGAGCGCGAGATGCGCGCCGCGCTTGTTGACGGCGACCGCGTGGATTTCGTCCACGATGACGGTGCCGACGGTGCGCAACATTTCCCGCCCGGAGAGTGAGGTCAGAAGGATATAGAGCGACTCCGGCGTCGTGACGAGAATATGCGGCGGGCGCTTACGCATCCGGGAACGCTCGCTCTGCGGCGTATCGCCCGTGCGCAGCCAAGCGCGGATCGGCGCGTCGGGCAGCCCACTGGCCAGCAGCTCATCGCGGATGCCGGCCAACGGTTGCTGCAAATTCTTCTGAATATCGTTCGACAGCGCCTTGAGCGGCGACACGTAGAGCACTCGCGTCTGATCGCTGAGCTCGCCCGCGAGCGCTTCTTTGACAAGACCGTCGATGACTGCCAGGAAAGCCGCGAGCGTCTTGCCAGAGCCTGTTGGCGCCGAGATCAACGTCGGTGTGCCCGCGCCAATCGCTCTCCAGGCCTCGAGCTGCACTTCGGTGGGCGCCGCAAACTGCTGGTCAAACCAGGCGGCGACGGCGGGATGAAAGCTAGTGCTGCTCACGGTCCCAGCATACGCAAAATTGCCGCCGCCGCCAGCGAGCAATGCCGGCGCACCGCCGTATAATGGCGGCGGTCGACTGAGGCGGACTCCGCGATGAAGATGACGCGCAAGAAATTTCTGGATATGCCCAACAAGGCGATCACATTGTTGGGGATGTCGGGCGTGGGCAAGACGACGCTGGCCAATAAGCTGCCTAAATCACGCTGGTTCCACTATTCGGGCGATTACCGTATCGGTACGAAATACCTCGACGAGCCAATCCTCGATAACATCAAACGCCAGGCCATGCGGGTCGACTTTCTACGCGATCTGCTGCGCAGCGACTCGATCTATATCTCGAGCAACATTACGGTCCACAACCTCGCGCCCATCGCAACGTTTCTCGGCAAGGTAGGCCGCGGCGAACTCGGTGGATTGAGTGTGGCTGAATTCAAGCTCCGCCAGCGGCTGCACCGCGAGGCGGAAATTGGAGCGATGAAAGACGTCGCCCAATTTATCGACAAAGCACAAGAGATCTATGGCTACGAGCATTTCGTCAATGATGCCGGTGGCAGCATCTGCGAGCTCGACGACGATGCGGCACTCGCCGTACTCGCGAGCCATACCGTCATCCTCTATCTCGAGCCCGACGCGGCGATGGAGCAGACGATGATTCAACGTGCGATCGACTTTCCAAAGCCAATGTATTATCACGAGCGTTTTCTCGACGAGCAGCTTGCTGCCTATCTGCGCGAGACGCGCCTCGAGCGCGCGGATGACATCGTCCCGGACGATTTCGTGCGCTGGATGTTTCCGCGTCTGCTCGCACATCGCCGACCACTCTACGAACAACTTGCGGCGACGCACGGTTATACGATCGATGCGCGCGCGACCGAAGGCATCTCGAGCGAAACCGATTTTCTCGACCTCATCAGCGCCGCGCTCGACTGACGCGAACGTTCAAGTCGCGGCGAATCCCCACGACCAGGCCAGCGCCAAAATTGCGACTGTGCAAACACCAGCGAGCTGCTGGGCGCGTGGCTGGCGTGGCGGTGCTAGCCTCCCCAGCAGCACGCCGATCACGATGCCGGCGACGAAACCGGTGAGGTGGGCCATGATGTCCACGTTGCCACCCTCAACACCGCCGCCCGTGCCGAGAAATGCGAGCAGTCCGAGCGCGGCGGTTAGCGGCGCCGCGCGCGCTTTCCAGCTCGTCTGCCGAAAAAACCCTCGGCGCCAAGTGTAGGCCGCAAGCAAGCCTAATGCGGCGAATACCGCCGTCGAAGCGCCGATCGCAAGATGGCCGGCAGGTTGAATCGCTGCATTGAGCGCGTTACCGAGCGCGCCACCGGTAACGATGCTGAGCCAGGCGACGCCGCTGCCGAGATAACGACCGGCGTAGAGACCGAAAAATCCACCGAAGACGAGGTTACCGGCCAGGTGGGCGGTATCGACGTGCAGGCATAAGGCAGTCACGGTTCGCCACCACTCACCTGCGAGCACACGACCCACATCGAGTCGCCCTGCCGCCAGCCAGTCGAACCCGAACAGACTTTGGTTCGCTGCGACCGCGGCGCTCAATAGGACAGCCGCGTATACGGCGACGCCCGCCCAGCCGCGGTCGATTTCCTCAAGCTCGACTGGGCCATGGAGCGGGTTGGCGCCGAGTTCGGCTCGATAGGCCGCTAGCTCTTCATTCGCCTTGGCCGCGATGGCGGCGGGGACGCTGAGTTGCCACCGGCCGTCGAGCCGCGACGCGCTATGCTCGATGCCGATTGCGCCCAGGACGAACTTGGCTTCGTCCACCTGGCGGGGATCGCCGGCATCGAGCACGACGACCCAAGGCTCGGGAGGCTGGATGTCATTCAAGGATATTTTGCTCCGCTCGGAGACCTCGACTATATTGTTTCGATTCGGAAAATCCACTCGGCAATACGGACGATCGACGTTAATGGATACTCGATTCTATGACGAAGTTGCGACCCCGATCGGTACGATCGCGATTGCGGTCGATCGCAGGGGACGCCTTCTCGAGCTGCAGTTTGCAGTATTGCCATCGGGTTGCGCCAAAAACAGGCGTGCCTGCCAGCACGTACGTCGCGAGATCGCCGAGTACTTCGCCGGCGACCGTACAGCGTTCGAGCTCACGCTCGCTCCGTCCGGTACGCATTTTCAGCAACGCGTCTGGCAGGCCTTGACTGAGATACCCTACGGACGGGCCGTCAGCTACGGCGAGCTCGCTGCACGTATCGATCGGCCGCAAGCAGCGCGGGCGGTTGGACAGGCTAACGGCGCCAATCCCATCGCGATCGTAATTCCTTGCCACCGGGTCATTGCGGCAGACGGGACGATCGGCGGTTACTCGGGTGGCTTGGACATCAAGCGTCACTTGCTGGCGATCGAACAGGTCGCGCTTGCAGCGTAAACCGTGCACGCGCTGCGCTGTTATCGCTGTGGAGCCTCGCTGGCCAAGTACTCCCTGCCGCTGAGCCGACGCGACCAGTGCCCCGATTGTCACGTCGACCTGCACGTATGTCGCATGTGCACGCATTACGACCCGCGCCTGCACCAAGCGTGTGCCGAACAGGACGCGCTCGAGGTTCGGGACAAGGCCCAAGCTAATTTTTGCGATTACTTCAGCCCGAGCGAGCAGGCTTACGTGCCCGGTCGGATGTCCGCGCATAAGCAAGCTGAGCGCAAGCTGGATGCTCTATTCGAAACCAAGCCCGGCGGACCGGGGAATGCTGAGAGCATTACGGATGCGGCCGAAGACGTTGATTCGCCATTGCGCGGCGCCGAAGCGCTATTCAAGGACTAATCCTGCACGCGAGAAACTCGGACCTAGTTGCGATAACGTTGGATTGTGAGATAGGTTCTATTATGCGCACGCTGTATTTAAGTCTCGTCGTCAGCCTAACGGTCGTTAGTCTCGGCTGCGCGAGCCGGCAACCCGCGAGCGCCCCTGGGGCTGCAGCGACGCGGCCGCAAGCCTATCAGCAAGACACTGTGCTCCAAGAAGCCGAAAGGTTCTTTGGTCGAGGTGCGCAGGGCGTGGCGGATGTGCTCAACCGCGTGTTCACCGACAACGGCCCACCTGAAGCCTATATCAAGGGTGAAGAGGGTGGCGGCGCTATCGGCGTCGGCTTGCGCTATGGTCACGGCACCGTCTACTTCAGCGACGGCACGACGCATAAGGTGTACTGGCGCGGTCCGTCGCTCGGGCTCGATTTCGGCGGCAGTGCCGCGAAGACGTTCGTGCTGATCTATAACATCACGTCGGTCGACGAGCTCTTTCAGCGTTTTGGCGGCGTTGAAGGTAGCCTGTACTACATCGGCGGCGTTGGCGTGAACTACAACCGCCAAGGTGACGTGATCCTCGCGCCCGTGCGCTTCGGCGTCGGCTGGCGCCAGGGCATCAATATCGGCTACCTGCACGTTTCGCCCGAGCGATCCTGGATTCCGTTCTGACTACACGGCGTTGGCTCGTGCCGTTTGTCTTCGGGCGGTGCGCCATAGCGACGGCCATGCTCGCATGCGCGGCCCTGAGCGCATGCCGGCCGGTACCCATCGTCCCCGCGCCGCCATCGATGCCAGCGTTGCCGGCAATCGCGGCACCCGGATCCGCGGTCTGGCGGATCGACTCGAGCGCGAGCGAACTGCATATTCTCGTATTTCGTGCCGGCGCGTTGGCCCAGCTTGGCCATAATCACGTCATCGCCGCGGGAACGATCGATGGTGCCGTGTATCGTGTGCCGGCACTCGAGGATTCGACGTTCGAGCTCGCCATCCCTGTCGCGGACCTCACCGTCGACTCGCCACAGCTGCGCAGGCGCTATGGCGAGGAGTTTGCGAGCACGCCGACCGAGAGCGACATTTCGGGAACGCGTAGCAATATGCTAGGACCCGCTTTACTCGATGCGGCCAATTATCCTCGCATCCGCCTGACTGGGCATTTGAGCGCCGCGGCTGAATCGTACAGCGTCGAGTTGGACTTGATGATCAAGGCTACGCGGGTGCAGCGCACTGTGCCGATAGCGCTGCGATTCGACGGCGACCTACTGACCGTTGCCGGCAGCCTCGAGCTGCGTCATGACGAACTCGGATTGGAGCCGTTCAGCGCTCTCTTCGGTGCCCTGCAGGTTGCGCAGGTCGTGGAGATTCATTTCGCCGTCACGGCGCGGCGCGTATGCGCCGGGCAGGCATCGCCGTCGACGTCCTAAGATCTTGGGGAACTCGATGCGGGCGCGCAGCTCGCGTCAGCTGCCGGCGATTTTTTCTCTTTTTCCCTTGTCCGCTGTCGATCGCGCTTCGCGCAAGGCGTCGCGCATATTGATCGCGATTGTCCGTTCCGCGCGGATGTCCGTGGCCACTGCGGCATCGGCATCCAAATCTTCCGTTGCAAGTATCGGCATGCGCGGACGCGTGCTAATGGAGGTATCGCCGGTTGCACCGGACATTTTGAGGGCTGCGCACTTATTTTTCCAGCGCGTCACGCTTTCTTTGAGATCCGCGATCGTCTCACCCTGACGGTCAATCGAGGCCTCGAGCTTCGCGATCGTTGCTCGTTTCTCATCCAACGTTTCTTCTAAGGCTTCGAAATGTTCCGCGTCCGTGCGTAGGCTCTTGATCAGTGAACTCTTGGCATCGAGTTCTGCGCGAATTGCGACCAGCTCGGTTGAGTCGTCGTGACTGTCTGCCGCCGAGTCTTCGGCGGCCGCCAACCGCTCCTCGACGTCGGCGATTTGTTGCTGGGCGCGCTCGTTTTCTGCACGCACGATCGCGATCTCACGGTCTTTCAGTTTGATCTGCTCTTGGAGCACATCGAGATCGTCGGCCTCTTTGCGCAACGCCATGACCAAGTCACGCTTGCTGTCCAACTCGGCGCAATACTTTTCGGCTTCCTTCTCGGTCGCGACCAAGGATTTCCTCAGTTCCGCGGCTTCCTCGGCATCGGACTTCAGCGTCTCGATCAAGCTTTGCTGCCCATCGATCCGCCGTTGCATTTCCTCGAGTTCGTCCTTGCTGCGAACGGAATTTTCCTCAAGCTCGGCCATGCGGCCGCGCGCATCCTCGAGTTCCTTGAGCACCATCGACATCTCGGCGCCCCAGTCTGCGAGCAACTGAGTCAGCCGCTCGTGCAAGGTCTCTATCGGTGTGTCCATATCGGCCATCTGACCAGCATGCTAGTGTTTGAGGACACCAAATTGCCCGACGGGCGCCAATATTACGTTGACTTAGTTCACAACTGCGGGCTCTGAGGGCGCGAAGCCGACGTGACCGGATTTCTTATTTGTTATTAAAAATCAGATAGTTATTAGGAAGCTAGGGGCGCCGAGCCAGCGGCTAGCGAAACCGCTGCTGCAGCTTGTTGAGAGCCTCCGCACCCGGGCAGAGGCGCTCGTAGGGCAGGTCGGCCAGGGGCGTGGCCGTAGTTCGATTGAGCGCGTGCATGTCGGGCTCGCTCTCGTCGATATAGAGCAACCCGGTGACAATCTCGCCCTTGCGCTGGTGGGCGCGGATGTAGTCGATTGCCGCGCCGCGATTTTGCACGTTGTACGCTTCGCTGACTTTGCGCAATAGAATCCGGCTGCCGTCGTGCAACTCGATGGGCATGACATCGCCTTCGTCATAGGCGATCTTGATCTCAGTAGCCGGTGCAACGTAATCGAGGTGTACCGCGCGGTGGAAGAACTGACGCGTGTAGGCGTAGCTCTTAGTCGAGTCCTCATGGTCGTTGAATGTCACGCAGGGTGAGAGCACATCAATGAGCGCAAAGCCCTCGTGTTTGATGGCTGCTTTGATCAGCGGCACGAGTTGCGACTTGTCGCCGGAAAAACTCCGCGCCACGAACGTGCCGCCGAGCGCCATCGCCATCTGCACCGCATCGATCGGCGGTTGCTGGTTGACCTCGCCTTTTTTGGCTTTCGAACCGATGTCGGCTGAGGCCGAAAACTGGCCTTTGGTCAAACCATAAACGCCATTGTTCTCGATGATATAGCACATATCCAAATTGCGCCGAACGGCATGGCCGAACTGGCCCAGTCCGATCGACAAGGAATCGCCGTCACCCGATACGCCCAGCAGGTATAAATCTCTGTTCGCCGCCGCGGCGCCGGTCGCGACCGAGGGCATGCGCCCGTGCACGGAGTTGAAGCCGTGCGATGCGCTCAAGAAGTAGGCCGGAGTCTTGGACGAGCAGCCGATACCGCTCATTTTCGCAACGCGATGCGGCGGAATGTCGAGCTCGAAGAAGGCTTGCACGATGGCCGAGGTCACCGAATCATGGCCGCAGCCAGCACAGAGCGTGGACATGCCGCCTTCGTAATCCCGAATCGTGAGGCCCAGAGCGTTGCGCGCCAGGCCCCCATGCACGATCTTGGGCTTCGCAATATACGTCATGCCGCAACTCCCTCAGCCTCGGCCTGCTCAATCGCTTCGATCACGCATTTGCATGTCATGGGCAGACCGCTGTAATGCAAAATGGATTCCATACGTTCCTTCGGGTAGCTCGTCTCCAGCGTCAGCAAGCTTTTGAGCTGAGCGTCCCGGTTCTGTTCCGCAACGAACACTTTTTCGTGCTCCTCGAGGAAATCGGTAACTTCCTCGCTAAATGGAAAGGCACGCACCCGCATATAGTTCAGATGAATTCCCTTGGCGCTCAATTTATCGATCGCTTCCAATACCGCATAGTCGCAGCTACCGACCGAGACGATGGCAATGCCGGTCTTCTTCTTGCTGCGCTGGATCACCGGGCTTGGTACCAGCGTGGCTGCCGTGTGCCATTTCCGGTTGAGGCGATCGACGACCTCTTGGTACTCGTCAGACTCCTCGGTATAGGCGCCATATTTGTTGTGGCCCGAACCGCGGACGAAGTACGCACCCTTTGGATGTACGCCAGGATAGGTGCGATAGGGAATTCCATCGCCGTCCGAGTCGAGATAACGGTAGAACTTCTCGATCTTCTCGACGCCTTCGGCGTCGAGAACTTTGCCTCGATCGGGCCGATAACTTTCGTCCCACTTCAGCTCGTTGCACATCCAATCGTTCATGCCGATATCCAGATCGAGCAGCACGATCACCGGTGTCTGGAGACGATCGGCGAGGTCGAAGGCGTTGACCGTCAGCTCGAAACATTCGTTAGGATTGGCCGGAAACAGCACGACGTGACGAGTGTCGCCATGCGAGGCATAAGCTGCCGCGAGCACATCCGCCTGCTGCGTCCGCGTCGGCATACCCGTCGACGGGCCGACCCGCTGCACGTCAAACAGCACGGCCGGAAGTTCGGCGAAATAGCCAAAGCCGAGAAATTCGCTCATGAGCGACAGGCCCGGCCCACTGGTCGGCGTGAACGCGCGCGCGCCATTCCACGCCGCACCGAGCACGATGCCGATGGCGGCAAGCTCGTCTTCTGCCTGGATGATGCAGTAATCGCGTTCGCCGGAGTCCTTGTTGACCCGGAATCGCTCGGAGAAACTCTTGAAGCCATCCATGATCGTCGTCGACGGCGTAATCGGATACCACGCGCCGACCGTGGCGCCTGCGTACACGCAGCCGAGCGCTGCTGCGGTATTGCCATCGACCATGATGTGACCCGCCGTTTTGTTCAGCGGTTCGACCCGCATCGCCAGCGGATGCTCGAAGTGCTCTCGGACGTAGTTGGCGCCGAGTTCGATTGCCTCCATATTCGCGGGAATGAGCTTCGTCTTCGAGGCGAACATCTCCTCGACCAGGCCCTTGATAACGTCCATATCGATCTCGAGCAAGGCCGCCAACGCGCCGACATACGCCATGTTCTTCATGAGTATGCGTGCTCTGGCATTGCTGAAGTGCTCGTTGCACATACGCGCAAGCGGAATGCCGAAGATCGTAATGTCCGACCGTGACAGCGCGCGGTCGCGAGGCCAGGTGGAGTCGTAGATCAACGCGCCGCCGGGACTGACCTCTTTGAGGTCCTTCTGATAAGTCTGCGCATTCATGGCAACCATGACATCGACGTTGCCGGAACGCGCTAGGTACATGTCCTTGCTGACCCGAACCTCATACCAGGTCGGCAACCCTTGAATGTTGCTCGGGAAGAAATTCTTACCGATGACGGGGACACCCATCCGGAAGATGGCCTTCATCAACAACGTGTTTGCGCTGGCCGATCCAGTGCCGTTGACGTTCGCCAGCCGGATGACGAAATCGTTTACCCGGCTCTTCGCTCTTGCCGACATTTTGCCTCGCCCTGCTTCATCTCATCGATGGCGTAAGGAGTTTCGACTGTTGATTTCTGCATGTCCCATGCGGCCGTCGGGCAACGCTCAGCGCACAGACCGCAATGGACGCAAATATTTTCGTCCTTGACCATGACCCGCCCGGTTTGTTTGAGTGGGTCGGACACAAAAAGTAGCTGATCTTCATTGAGAAACGGTGCCTTGAGGGCCTTCTTCAACTCGGTCTCGCCGGCATTCTCCGTAATCGTAAGGCAATCGACCGGGCAAATGTCGATACACGCATCGCACTCGATGCATAGCTTCGGGTAAAACACCGTTTGCAGATCGCAGTTAAGGCAGCGTTCGACCTCGGTCACCGCCTCTTCCGCGGAAAAGCCGAGTTCGACTTCGATGTCGAGCTTCTTGAAGCGCTCACGCAGACTCACGTTCGGCACGAGCCGGCGGCTGGCCGGATCAAAATCGTTGCTATAGCTCCATTCGTGGATGCCCATCTTGGCAGTTTGCAGATTGACACCGCGCGGCAAGCGCTCTGTCAGAGGGGTTTTTTCGCAATATTTGTGGATTGAGATCGCCGCTTGGTGGCCGTGCTCGACGGCCCAGATGATATTTTTCGGCCCAAACGCCGCATCGCCGCCGAAGAAGACTCCGGGCCGCGTCGACTCGAACGTCACCGGATCGACCACCGGCACTTCCCAGCGGTCAAACTCGATCCCGAGGTCTCTTTCGACCCAGGGAAACGCGTTGTCCTGACCGATCGCGAGCACTACGTCATCGCAGGCCAGCGTCGTCTCGCCGGTCACGCGAGTGTCGACGATCTTCCCTTTGGCATCGATGTCGTATTCGAGTTGCTCGAATGTCATCCCAACGAGCTTGCCGTTCTCGACGACGAATGCCTGCGGCGAATGATTGACAACGATATCGACGGCCTCTTCCTCGGCGTCTTCGAGCTCCCAATCCGACGCTTTGAAAAACTCACGCGGTTTGCGTGCCATCACCTTGACGCTCGTCGCGCCGAGCCGCAGCGAGGTGCGACAGCAGTCCATCGCCGTATTGCCTACGCCGATGATCAATACGTTCTTGCCGATCTTGTCGATATGCCCAAACGCGACGGACTCGAGCCACTGAATGCCGATGTGAATGTTTTTTCCGGCTCCCTCGCGACCCGGCAAATCGAGATTCTTGCCCTTCGGTGCGCCGCTGCCGACAAATATGGCGTCATAGCCTTCGGCGAACAGCTCGCGCATGCTGTTGACGGGCGTGCCCAAGCGCAGATCGACGCCCATATCGACGATGTAAGCCATCTCCTCGTCGAGCACCTTCGCCGGCAGCCTGAACGCCGGAATGTTCGAACGCATCAGACCGCCGGGCTTATTGAGAGCCTCGTAAACCACACAGTCGTAGCCCAGCGGCATGAGATCGTTGGCGACCGTCAAGGACGCACAGCCCGCGCCGACGAGTGCGACGCGCCGGCTGTTTTTCTGTTTCGGCGCGACCGGCAAACGGTCACGGATATCTTCACGGTTATCGGCCGCGACGCGCTTGAGGCGGCAAATCGCGACGGGCTTTTCTTCGACTCGACCACGGCGGCAAGCCGGCTCGCAGGGACGATCGCAGACCCGCCCTAGAATTCCCGGAAAAACGTTCGATTTCCGGTTCAGCATGTAGGCCTCGGTGAACTCGCCCTGTGCGATCAAACGAATATATTGCGGCACGTCGGTGTGCGCCGGACAGGCCCACTGGCAATCGACGACACGATGAAAATACTCAGTTCCTGAGGTAACGGTGGGGTCCATAACTACGATGCTCGGACTGGCTTCAGATTGATCGGATCGGGGCTGGCGAGATGTGTGGCAGTGAAGTTGAGCAACGAGTGGCGCAAGAATACTCTTCTGCGCAGCGCATTGAAATATTGAGGCTTCCCTGCAGCCAGCCGAACACTTTTTCGATCCCTGTCGTGTTTATGTCAAGAACACGCGTGCGTGGAGAAAGCAAAATACTCCGCGCCCTCGAGCAGTTTCTCAAATCCCTCTTCCGTGACCTGCACCAGCGAGCTGGACTCCCCGGCATCGAAAAAGATATTAGTTTGGTCACGAAGGCTCGAATCGACGACGGTTGGTATCCGGTACCACGGTCCGATCGGCGGCACCGAGCCGACTTCGCAGTCGCAGAATAGCTCATCGAGGTCGTCCTCACCCGCGGGGACGAGTTCGCGGTGCAACTCCCTGCGCAGCCGCTCAATATCGAGCACACGCGTCGCCGCGGTCACGGTCAGCAGATAACCGTAAGCGTCCTTCAGCAACAGCGCTTTGGCGCAGCCCTCGGGTTCGACACCGGCTTTGCGCAGGCCATCGACTGACGCAGCCGTAGGTGACTTGCGCAGGATGCGAAAGTCGATTCCCTCGAACGCTAGAGCATCCCCGACGGTCGTGGCGATGGTCATCTTGCTATGTAATTCCCTCTCCCCGCGCGCCATTATAGACATGCGCCCGGCCCCGACAAGGATTTTCGGACCGTCCCCGCGAGGAACTGCGGACGTTTCGGCGCGGTCTACCCCTGAGCACGGCTTTTTTAACGGCAGCGCAAATCCGCCTATTTGGATAGAATGATTTGAAATGGCTCAATTCCGGCCGAATTTGGCACTGATCGCGGTGCTGCGATTTCGCAGCGTCGCGCTGTTCACGGGGCTGGCCTGCGTCTGGGCGGGGGCCCAGGAACTCGACGAGCCTGAGAACTCTGCGGCGACCCCGGCGGCCGAGATCGCGGCCGCCCCGGCGGATCCCAGCGGCTCTGCGGCGACCGCCGAGACCGACGGCGACTTCGACGCGGACGCGGCAGCGCTGCTGGCCGAAATCCCGACCGAAGCCCACCTTTCATGGCTCGAGGCCCAGATCGAATTCCTCGATCTGGTCAAGGAGGGCCGCCTCGAGGAAGCATTGCCCATCGCGGAGGAGATGGTGCCGCTGGCGGCTGCGGACTTCGGCGATCCCAGCGCCGAGGTCGCCACGGCGCTCAGCAATCTCGCGATCATTCAGCGCAATCTAGAACTCTACGACGAATCCAAGGAAAACTATCTCGCGGCGATCGACATGTACCGGCAAGTCGAAGGCCCATTTACCGCCTCGATCATCGATCCGTTGGTGTCTTTGGGCGCGAATTACCACGCGACCGGCGATTATCTGCAGGCGCTCGGCCTATTTCAGGAAGCGCGGACCGTCAACCGGCGCGCCTATGGCCTGCTGAACGAAGACCAAGTCGAAATCGTTTATCACATCTCTGCAACGCTCGCGAGCATGCGCCGCTACGAGGAGGCACATCTACAGCAGGAGGATGCGCTGCGGCTCATGGAGCGCGTCGATGGCACCGATACGCTCGAGATTCTCCCGCATATTTATAAGTATGCCGAATGGCTCGTCAGTGCGTTTCAGTTCGAGGCCGCTCGCACCCAATACGTCCGGGCAATGGACATCATCCGGATGCGCGAGAACGAAAACAGCATCCTGCTCGTTCATCCCCTGACAGAGATCGGCAATAGTTACCGCACGCAGAAACTCGCCGAGGGACGTGGCGTTAGCGCTTTGAAACGTGCGCTCGAGATCGCGGAGTCTCAAGAAAACCGCGACTCACTAGCCGTCGCACGTGTGCTACGCGACATCGGCGACTGGTACACGGCGTTTAGTCGCGTTGGCGCGACCGGCGAAGAGTATCTGCAAGCGTGGGCGCTACTGGGTGACGTCGAAGATGGTGACGCGCTGCGCCGAGAATGGTTCGACGAGCCGGAATACGTGCTGCGTGAATACCCGAGCACGCGCGGCCTGACCGAAGCCAATGAGCGCGGTGCCGTCGAAGGGTATGTGCGCGTCGTGTTCGATGTCGACGAATCCGGCAAGCCACAAAACGCCGCCGTGCTCGAGTCCGAGCCCGCGGGATTCAAAGACAACACTATGCTCCGAGCGATTCGACGCTCGCGCTTCCGACCCCGAGTCGTCGGCGGCGAATTCGCCTACGCGCCGGGATTGATCCGAAACTTCACGTTTCATTACCAGCCCGAGGAATGAGCCACCGCCGTTGCGTTGCGCAAGCCCTCCGGGCGATACTGATCGCCCTGACGTTAATCGCGGCCCTACCGGCTCAGGAATCGATCCAGCCAGACCCGAACACTGCCACCGCTGCTGAGCAGCGCCTGGCAGGCGAAAGCTTAATCGCCCAGGCCGCGCTGCAGGCCGAACTCGACGAATTCGACGCGGCTGAATCGACTTACCTCGAAGGCATCGACCTGCTCACGAGCGCCGATGGCGAGTTTGCGCCGTCACTGATCCGCGCCTACCGAGGCTTGGCCAGAGTTTTTGCAGCGCGCGGCGACTACGCCGAAGCCGTTACCGTGCTCGAGCAAGCGCGGCACATCAGTCATCGCAATTTCGGGCTGTTTAACTTGGATCAAGCCGAGTTGCTGGAGGACCTGAGCGCGGTTTATGACGACGCCGGCGACACGCGCGAGGCCCAGGAAACGCAACGCGAGATTCTCGATGTCGCGGTCCGCCACTTCGGTAGCGAGCAGGCTGGGGTCATCCCCTATTATTATCGGCTCGCGGAATACTACGACCGCGCGAGAATGCGCGCGCGCGCGCGCGAGCAATACGTAACGGTTCTGGAAATTCTTGCCGAGGACCCCCAAGCGCAGCCCGGCGACGCGCTAAAACCGCTACGCGAGTTGCTGCGTATCGATACAATCACGGGCGAGACCAGCCCTGCGCGCGATCGCTTGATCGAGGCGCTCGCCGGGCGCACGGATGCCGCGGCAATGGAGCGCGCCGAGGCGCTCGCTGCGCTCGGTGATGCGGCGCTCGCCGACGGCGAGACTGAGATGAGCGTTCAATACTACCGGGACGCATATCGAACGCTTGCGGCTTTCGACAACGCAGCCGCGGAAAGCTATTTCGCCGCTCCACGCATGATCAATTTCGTCCCGCCACCCGGACCGGTGGACTTCGGTCGCCGTGCGCGCCGGCCGTACGCATGGGGCTCAATCACGGCGCGGTTTGCGCTGTCCGACGGCGGCCGCGCGACGCAGATCGAGATCCTCAATTCCGACCCGCCCGGCCTCATGGATGCCGGCTACGCACGCCGTTTGGCCGAGGCCGTGTTCCGGCCGCGCATGGTCGGTGGCGAGCCGGTGGCGACGCCGCGCCTGCGCTACACACACACGTTCCGCTATTTCGTCGAGGAGTAGCGTCGCCTCGGACCTGAGCGCTGCGATTCACTAACGATCCAGGCCCCGAACAGTAAGTAAGGGACTCGCAATCAGTGTCAGCGTTGGCGTGGCGGCGCGCGCCGTCATTCGTCGAGCTTGGCCACCATACGCACGAGCGCAGCAAGCGAGCGAGCCCCCATCTTTTCCATGACACGAGCCCGATGAATCTCGATAGTTCGCTGGCTCACTCCGAGATCAAGCGCGATGACCTTATTCGCTTGTCCCTTTGCGACTCGACCCATCACTTCGGTCTCGCGCGTTGTCAGCCGTCCCTTGCGCTCGCGTATCTCGGCGATCGCACGGTTGTCGGCTCGCAGTTCCTCTTCTCGCTCCAGCGCATCGTGAATCCGGTCCAGTAGCTCTTGATCCCGAAACGGCTTCTGGATGAAATCCAGCGCGCCGGCTTTCATCGCGTCAACGGCCATCGGCACATCGCCATGGCCCGTAATGAACACAACCGGAAGTGTGGATTTGCGCCGATTGAGCTCCTCCTGGAGTTCAAGGCCGCTCATGCCCAGCATGCGCACGTCCGCCACGAGGCAGCCGGCTCGCGTCGGTCTGTAACGCTCGAGAAACTCCGTCGCCGAAGCATAGGTCAGTGATTGCAACCCGACCGAGTCGAGTAGCATCTTCAAGGAATCCCGGACGGCTGCATCATCGTCCACGACGTACACGATGGCTGAATCCGTACTCATCGCTAATCCTCAATCTCGACGGCCGGAAGTTTGAATCCAAACGTCGCACCACCGGCCGGATTGGCGCGACAAAACAATTCTCCATCATGGGCGCGGACGATAGTTCGGCTAATCGCTAAGCCGACGCCGAGTCCGTCAGGCTTGGTTGTCACAAAGGGATCAAAGATCGTCGCCGCCAGATGCGCCGGCACCCCAGGGCCGCGATCGTGCACGCAGGCCTCGACCTCGCGGTCGGGCAACAGCCTGGTACAAATCAGAACTCCGGTACTCCTATCGGATCGATCCTGCATCGCATCGATCGCATTGCGCGTTAGGTTCATAACGACTTGCTGCAACTGAATTGAGTCGCCCCGAATCGGCGGCAAGCCGTCGGCGAATTCAGTCTTGATCGGGATACCCACGGCGCGTGCGTCGGCCTCGACCAATCTGAGCGTACTCGCGACGACTTCGTTGAGGCTCAGGCGTATCTTATTGACCTCATGCTTGCTCAAAAAGTCGCGCAGCCTAGCAATGATATCGCCCGCGCGCAGCGCTTGCTCGGCGATCTTGGCGTAACAGTCGGTGATCGAGTCGGCGTTGGCGACGTCGCGCTTGGCGAACCGACGTCCGGCTTGCGCGTAATTCGCAATCGCGCTTAGCGGCTGATTGAGCTCGTGCGCCAGCCCCGCAGCCATTTCGCCCATTAGATTCAGCCGCCCCACCTGCGCGAGGCGGTTTTGCAAAAGATAAGTCTCTGCCTGCGCGGCTTTCTTCGCGGTTAGATCCCGGATTAGACCGATAAATCGGCGACCGCGGCCACCTTCGATCTCACCGACGCTCAAGGCAATGGGGAAGACGGTCCCGTCGGCGCGCAGGGCTTCCACCTCCCGGCCAATACCGATGATCCGGGGCTCACCAGTCTCAAGGTAGTGCGTCAGATAGCCGTCATGCTCTGATTGATACGGCTCCGGCATCAGCAGCTTGACGGGTTGCCCCAATACCTCGTCCGCCCGATAGCCGAACAAACGCTCGGCCGATTTGTTGAACTCGGCGATGACGCCGTGCCTATCGATCACGATGATGCCGTCGACCGCCGCATCAAGCAGCGCCCGAAGCTCCGCGGCCACCTGCTGCGGCGAAGTTCCACTGGCGTCATCGGACAGCATATATCGTTCTTTGCCGGTGGCGCTCCGCAGGCGGCACTGGGTTCGACGTCGTCGCCGAACCCAGCGTCAACTCGCGCGCCTAGATGTTGTAACCCCGCTCTTCGTGCAAGACGAGATCGAGCCCAGTCGTTTCTTCCTCTGCCGATACACGCAAGGGCACAATGAGCGCGATCACTTTGAGCAATACGATACTCACCGCCGCACACCAGGCTAAGGTCACGACGATCCCCAACACTTGAATGCCGAACTGGCTGGCGATCGATACGCCCTCGTCAAGGCCCAGGCCGCCAAGCATTTCTGCCGAAAAGACCGCTGTCAGCAGCAGTCCAATCATGCCGCCGACGCCGTGAACCGGAAACACGTCGAGAGAGTCGTCGATTTTGAGAGTGCGCTTCATGAATTGCGTCGCCAAGAAGCAGCCAAGACCGCCGGCCACGCCAATGACCATCGCACCCATCGGTCCAACGAATCCGGAAGCTGGCGTAATCGTCGCCAGGCCCGCGACCATTCCGGTCACGATACCCAGCACGCTCGGCTTGCCGAACTTGACCCATTCGGCCGTCATCCACGTCAGCGAACCAATCGCCGCACTGATGTGAGTGACCAACATCGCCATCCCCGCGGTGCCGTCGGCGGCTAAGGCGCTGCCGGCATTGAAGCCGAACCAGCCAACCCACAGCATGCAAGCGCCGGTGACGGTCATCGGCAAATTGTGCGGTGGCATCGCGGTATCGGGAAAGCCGCGGCGATTACCGAGGACGAGCGCGGCGACGAGCGCAGCGACCCCCGCCGTCACGTGAACCACGGCGCCACCGGCGAAATCCCGAAAGCCCATTGCACCGAGCCAGCCGCCGCCCCAGACCCAGTGGGCCACTGGAAAGTAAACAATGATGACCCAGGCACCCGTGAACATCAGCATGGCCGAAAATCGCATGCGCTCGGCAAAGGCACCGACAATTAAAGCCGGAGTGATGATCGCGAATGTCAGCTGAAACATCACGAACACGGTCTCGGGGTAGCTGCCGGCCAGAGCGTCGATGCCGACGTCCGCAAGCCACGCTTTCGACAAATCGCCAACGAAGCCATTCAACGCGCTACCGCCAAAGGCTAGGCTGTAACCGCAAGCAACCCAGATCACCGTCACCATGCACGCGATCGCAAAACACTGCATCGCGACGGATAGAACGTTGCGGTTGCCGACGAGTCCCGCGTAAAAAAGCGCCAGCCCCGGCAGCGTCATGAAAAGTACGAGTGCCGTCGACGTTAGCATCCAGGCTGTGTCGCCCGTGTCCAAGCCTTGCGCCAAGGCCGCGGCCGGCCACACGCTAGCAACGGCGATCAATATGGCCGTTAATTTTGTTGTTTTCATTAGTGCCCCCCGTTAGATGGCTTGGTCGCCGGTTTCCCCAGTTCGAATTCGATATACCTGCGTGATCTCCGTGACAAAGATTTTGCCGTCGCCGACTTTGCCGGTCTTGGCCGACTCGATAATGGCCTCGATGGCCTGGTCGACGAGCTCATCAGTGAGCGCCAATTCGAGTTTCACTTTGGGTAGAAAATCGACGACATACTCGGCGCCCCGATAGAGCTCCGTATGCCCTCGTTGCCGACCAAAGCCCTTGACCTCGGTCACAGTCATCCCTTGGACACCGACTTCCGCCAGCGCATTGCGAACGTCGTCCAGGCGAAAGGGCTTGATGACAGCGGTAATTAGCTTCATGGATATCCCCCGAGAGCTGATGATGATGCGCCCCTGCGGGGCGATTTCTTATTAACCCGCCAATTGTATCCGACTGTAATGGCCGAGGGACCTATCGCCCCGCGGTTCGTGCTGGTAGCATCGGCCGAGCACTATTTTAGTGCGCCGACCACGGGCCGGGGCCACACTGGCAATTTTACGGTCGCGGCTGCAATATCCTAGGCCCACGCGCGGTCTACTGGACTGTCCCGGCACCACGAGCGCTACTATGCGGAATTTACGACAGCCTCCGATCAAGCCTTCCGAAATCACCTCGGAAAGCCATTTCCGGCGACGCCGCGAGATTCTCAAGGCAGCCGTCGCAGCCGGCCTGATTCCGAGTGGTCTTGCGAGCACTCCCACGACAGCCGCGCCGTTGCCCGGCGACGGCCGCTTCAGCGACTTGACGCACTGGCCAGATAGCACGACGGCGACGCCAACACCGGTCGACTTCGTGACCAGCTACAACAACTACTACGAGTTCGGCACGGACAAGAGCGATCCGTCGAAATATGCGCACACGCTGGTTACGGACCCATGGAGCGTCAGCGTCGAAGGCGAGGCGGACCATACCGGCACGTATACCTTGGAAGACATACTCGAGCCGCACACGCTCGAGGAGCGCATCTATCGATTCCGTTGTGTCGAGGCTTGGTCCATGGTCGTGCCATGGGCCGGCTTTCCGCTCGGCGATCTGCTCAAGCGCTTCGCGCCGACATCGCGCGCGAAGTACGTCGAATTCTTCACCCTTAATGACCCCGATACAATGCCGGGATTACGCTACCCCGTGTTGCGCTGGCCTTACCGCGAAGGCCTGACGATCGCCGAAGCCATGCATCCGCTGACCTTACTGACCGTCGGCCTGTACGGGCGCGTGTTGCCGAATCAAAACGGTGCGCCGCTGCGACTCATCGTGCCTTGGAAGTATGGATTTAAGAGCATCAAGTCGATCGTGCGCATCCGCTTCACAGAATCACAGCCTGCAACGAGCTGGAATATGGCCAATGCGCGCGAGTACGGGTTCTATTCAAACGTCAATCCCGACGTACCGCACCCGCGTTGGAGCCAGGCCTCCGAACGGCCACTCGGCGCCGGCCTATTCGCATCGCGTGTTCCCACGCTGCTGTTCAACGGCTACGCGGAGGACGTCGCCGGCCTCTACGCGGGACTCGATCTGGTCAGGCACTACTAGGAACCTCGCCTAGATTCCGGCGCCGTGATGACTCGCCGAAGGCTCGCATGGCTCAAGGGCGGTGTCGTGCTTGCCGGCTTGACGCCCCTGGCACTACTGGTCACGCGCGCGGCTGGCATCGGTAGCCTCGGAGCCAATCCGGTCCAGGAGGTTCAGCAGACTCTCGGAATTACGGCCCTGAATCTGTTGCTGATAACGCTGACCATTACGCCTCTACGCCGTTTGAGCGGGTTCAGCTGGCTTATCGGCCTGCGCCGCGCGCTGGGTTTGCTCGCGTTCGCGTACGCGCTACTGCACGCACTGAGCTACATCGTCTTAGACCGGCGTCTGGACTGGCCATCGCTGATCGTCGATGTCATCGAACGACCCTGGATCACCGTTGGTTTTCTCGCCCTCGTTTTACTCGTGCCGCTCGCCGTGACTTCGACGAACGCCATGCAGCGTCGGCTCGGCAAGCGCTGGCGCAGCTTACACCGCAGCATCTATTTGATCGGCGTACTCGGCGTGCTGCATTTCTTCTTGCAGGTCAAACTCGACACGTCCGAGCCGCTGCTGTACGCGCTTATTCTTGCTGCGCTGCTGGGCTTTCGGGTTGTCGATTGGCTACGCCGTCGAACCCGGCGTCGACCGCTCAATAAATCCTGAATCCGCCGTGCCGGCGCCGGCTCGTGTAGTCGACCCAGGCCAATCCGCCGGCGAATCCAGCGACGAGTGTCACGACGAGCGCGCCCAATACCCACGGCATCGGCACGCTGCCCCGGTACAGGTCCAGACGCTGCTCGTAGCTCGCATTGTGCTCCTTGAGGCGCAGCAACGTGGCCTCGACGGCATCGGAAGACGCAACGGCCGAATGAGCCTGCTGGGCGACTTGCGCAAGCTCCTGTTCCGCGACGAGTTGCGCAGCTTGCGCGAGACCGAGTTCGGCACGCAACGCCGCAAGCTCGGCTTCGGTCTCCGCCACCCGTAATTGCGCGGGTTTGTCGAGCACGAGGTAAGCCGATTTCACCCAGCCTTCCTGCCCGTCGGCCGTGCGTACGCGGGCAAAATTCGTGGTCCGGGCAAGCACCTCGAGCTCCGTACCGCTGACCATATTGCGAAACGGCTGATCGCTCGTGTCCTCGGCGCTGTGCAGGCCCAATCGCAAGATATCCGTGACGTAGGCCGTCTCTGCCAGGAGCAACGCAGGCCAGCCGAGCAGCAGCGTAGCGATAGCGATTTTCGGGTTGAGCACGTTAGCCTCCGCGAAATCTGCAAAACTTCAAGCTGGCATTATAAAAACATCTGCCCGGCGAAACTGCGAACTGGAACGCCTCTCGGCCCGACGTTCACGGCAGCGTGTAGATCCAGCGCACGAAGGCTTCTTGGAGCTCTTCTCCGGGGCCGCGATGGGCATCGGGTGAGTTCACCATGAGAACTGCGATGTAGTTCGTGCCGCGCGCGGCGTGCACGTACCCCGCCAGTGCCGCGACATCGTCGAGACGGCCGGTTTTGACGTGCATCCGTCCGGCGACCGAATGGCCGTTGAATCGGTTGCGAGTCGTGCCGTCGAGCCCGCCGAGGGACAGCGAGGCGAGAAACTCCGGCCCGTAAGGGCTCTGTGCGGCAAGCCGCAGTACTTGCGCGAGCAACTCGGCCGATATGCGGGTCGAGCGCGAGAGCCCGGCGCCGTTGTCGAGCTCGAGCCCCGTGCTATCGAGCCCCTGCTCGCCGAGATAGCTTTCGATTGCCGCGATGCCCGCCGCGGCGCTGCCGGGCTCGCCACTGAATTTTGCACCCAGGGTCAGCAGCAGTTGGCGGGTCATGACATTATTGCTGAACTTGTTGACGCTGCGAATGATTTCGGCCAGGGGCCGCGAACGCCACGTCAGCGCAGGCTCGCTATCGGCCGGCACGGTGTCGCGGCGCAAGCCGCCGCGGTGCCGGCCACCAAGGCCGGCCCACAACGTGCGATAAACGCCATAGGCGAAGCTGTCGTGCTCGAGCACGGTCCGGCTCAGTCCGTACGGCGCGCAGGCTTCGGGAAACTGGCCGGAGAAAACGGCCTTGCGACCTGCGGGAAAATCTGCGAGATCGAAGCTCACGCCGGCTTGGTAACCGCGGCAGGGCCCACGGACGCGCTGCAAGCGGTTGTCGATTTCGAGATTGCTCGGCACGGGATCGGCGCTGATGCGCACGCCGCCGTTGCGAAGATCGGGTAAAAACTGGAATCGTACGGCCTTGAAATTTATCAATAGCGCGTTGGGCGTGACATTGTAGGTCCGATACGGCTGGCCATCGAAATCGCCGGGGTTTTCGATCACGGGCGCGAAATAGCTAGCGTCGATCACCAGGTCGCCATGTACCTCTTCCAAGCCGATGCGACGCAGGGCACCGAGCAGCTTCCAGAATTCCTCGGTAACCAGGTAGGGGTCGCCGTAACCCTTCAGTGCCAGATCGCCGCGGAGTTCGGCGCCGTCGTAGTCGCCGAGAAAGTGCACTTCCGTCGGCCAGCGGTAGGTGGGACCAAGTATCGCCAGCGCGGCCCAGGTCGTGAGTAGCTTGATCGTCGAGGCCGGATTGCGCGGCGCCTCCGGATGATGACTCAGTACCGGTTCGGGGGCTCCGACGGCTTGGACGAAGACGCTAACGTCCTCGGGCGGTAACCCATGGCCGTCGAGAATCCGCTGCATCGATTCGGGTAGCTCGGCCGCCGTGACGCCAGTGGCGCTCAACGCAATGACGATGATGAGGGCATGCCGCATGGCGCCCCATTTTGCCTAAGCTTAAGCGCACTGCCTAGGAGCCTGTCGGACTCAGGATCATCTGCTGCGGCAAATGGGAATCGGTCCATATTTCCGATCGTCCTCAGCTACGATGCCCTGAATCCGACAGGCTCCTAGCGCGCTGCAGGGACTAGCGCTGCCGTCTCACGGCGCACCGTGTTGCGCCGTCGAAGACTGTCGATCGTAGTGGGGCGCCCGTGCCGTCATCGGCTCGGGGCGCGAGAAGTAGTAACCCTGGCCGTAGCGGACGTCGAGTTGCCGCAATTTGGTCGCGATCGCCTCGGTTTCGACGTGCTCGGCGATCGCTTCTATCCCGAGCATGGTCGCCGCTTGCGCGATCCCCGCGACCATCGATTCGGCAAGACGATCCGTCGCGACTCGGCGCACCAGCTCGCCGGCAATCTTGATGTAGTGCACGGGCAGCCGCCGCAGGTAGGCCAGCGAACTCAGCCCGCTCCCAAAATTATCCAGTGCGACTTTTACGCCGAGCTCGCGCAGATCGTGGATCAGAGTCTCGGCTGCGCGCATGTTGTGCGCGGCCGAAGATTCTCGAAGCTCGATGCACAGCGACTCGAGCCTGACCCCTGAGGCGACGAGCTGCTCCACCAGAAATTCCCGGAAGCTGTCGCTTTTGAATGACTGCGCCGATACGTTGAGGCTGATCCAACCGGCTTCGGTCAGTCCGTTCGCGCCGGATTGCAAGTTGCGCAGGGTCTCCACAATGACCCAACGATCCAATGCCGGCATGAGGTGATAGCGCTGCGCTGCCGCGAGAAATTTGTCCGGCCCCACCAGCCCCTCGCCCTCGCGCATCCGCATGAGCGTCTCGTGGCCTAGAATGCCGGGCTCGCCCTGGAGAGAATGGATCGATTGAACGTCCAAGCTGAATCGGTTTGCCTTCAGGGCAGCTTGCAGACTCGCAAAGGCAATCGTGTCGTTACGATGAGCGACAGAGAACGCCGAATCGGAATGTGAAATTTCGACGCGGTTGCGGCCGAGTTCTTTCGCGCGTTTGCAGGCGTACTCGGCGGCGGCGATTGCGTGGCCGATCGACTGATTCGACTCCGCGCAGCGGCCGATGCCGATGCTGACGGATACCGGCATGGCTTGTTCGCCTTGCAGATACGTCAGCTCGCTCATTTCCGCGCGCAGCGTCTCCGCCAGAGCCTCGTCCGCCGCGGCGCGGCTGGGCGGGAGCAGCACTGCAAACCGGTCACCGCCGAGGCGCCCCGCGATATCCTCCTGCGCCACAGAGTTTCTGATGATCACTGCAAGCCGCTGAATGATTTCATCGCCGGCGTGGAAGCCAAAGGCCGTATTGATGACGTTGAGCCGGTCGATATCGACGTACAGGAGCGCTGCCGTCGCGGCGGCGTCATCCGCCTGCAGGCGCGCGCGGCGGGCATCATGCTCGAAGGCATACCGGTTCAGCAGCCCCGTCAGGGCGTCGTAGCGGTTGTTTAGGAGATTGACGGCCTTACGCCCCATGAATTCGAGAATGCTGCTGTCGGCCGGTTCGAAATCGCCACCGTCCAGGTTGCGGAACAGGGCCAATAGCCCGATCACATGCCCGCTTTCATCGTGCAGCGGACAGGACAGAATCTTGTAGGGCGGCGCTTTCTTGGTAGCCGCATCCGCCGTCGAGCCATTCAGGACCATGGCGCGATCATGGAGCTGCAACCAGGCAAGTAGCCGCTTGTGCATGCTGGAGACAGCCGCCGGAGTCAGCCCAGCCGACTCCCCGCCGGCCTCGAAGGCGACCGTCAAATTGCGATCCGGAATCAGCAAAGTGCCAAGCACGCAATCGAGTTGGGTCACGCATTCGCGCACGAGATGCTCGAGGTTGCCAGCGCGCGCATCGCCGGCATTGTCGGCCTCGAGCAGCAACCGCAGCTGGGTTGCCTGCGTTTCGTCGATTGCCCGATCATCGACCGGAATACGCGTGGACTCGAGGTCCGCCTGATTTTCGAGGCAATCCAGTACCGGCCGGAGCAGGCTCGCGACCATCGAGCCGCCGACTTGGCGGCCACGTCCTTCGGCCAATTCCACGACCAGCGAGCCGAGCGCCGCGCCGGCGCGGCCTCGCAGGACGTAAACGAATGCCGCGCCGTGGCCGCTCACGCTGCGGATGGCACCACCGCCGGCGAGCTCATTGGCATCCGCAGCGGGCAGATTGGCGAGCAAGGCCCTCAGATCGGGACGCTCATACCCGTCAGAGCACCACAGGAGATCCTCGTTCGCGGCGTAAAAAGCGATCCCCCCACAGCGTGGCAGCAGCATCTTGATGAGCTGTCCATAGGGGGCATAAGTGCTCGGCTGGTCTTGCGTGTCCGCAGCCTCGCCCGCCGCCAGAGTTGAGGGATCCGTCATGGCTGTGGCTAGCGCTCTGATATCGCAGCGACTATGCCTGAGGAGTGGACATAAAACCTTGACGGGCGTCGCAATCGCCCGTCCCGACAGCGCCGGAGCGCGCCGGCTCAGCTACTTTCGGAGAGGTATTTCGGCGCCTGGCCCGAGCCGACCGGGACAACCCGCAGCGGTTCAGCGCGCTGGCCGTGGCGAACGAGCTCCGAGTAGAGCACGACGATGGCGCCCGCGTGCGCCCGGGCCTCGGTCGTCGAGAGCTTGCGCACGGTGGCGCGCACGCACGGCTCCCGGCCGACCGGGCGCTCGGTGTGCAGCGCACTCTGCAAATCCGCGAAAGCCTGCCTCAGATTGGCAGGAAATTCAGTGTCTTCGAGGTCGTCGAGGTTCTCGACATAGGCAGCCGCAAGGCGCTCTTTGATAGGACCGTCACTGACCAGCGCCGTGACGGCGGCGTGAAATCGCTCCGCGAGATAGGACATGGACACGTAAAGCCTTTCTTCTTGGTCTTATGGCAAATGAAAATTCCGCGCTCGGCGTGTTTCTCGGCATTCTGTCGTCGCAACACGTCTCGCGGCTTTACATATACCAAATTATCGGAAGGCGCCGCAAGTCTTTATAATTTTGCACAATTACCGGGGTTCACGGTCTCGGTCGGCTAAGACGCTTGGCGCGCGCTCGGACGGGCCTTCGCCAGGCCGAACTTCTTCATGCGATCGTTGAACGTCGTCGATTTCAAGCCAATGAGCTTGGCCGCGCCGTTCGGCCCGGACACGCGCCAATCGCACAGCCGCAGCGCGGCCAGCATGTTCTGCTCCTGCAACTCGAGGAGTTCTGATTCCGTCATGATCGTAGCCTCAGCCGTTGCCGCCGCGCGCGCGGTCGAAGTTTCGGGCCGAAGAATGTCGATCATTGCGAGATCCAGCCGCAGCACTTGGCCACTGGACAAGATGACGGCGCGCTCGATGACATTCTTCAATTCGCGCACGTTGCCGGGCCAGGCGTACTGTTTGAGAATCTCTGCTTGTTGCTTCGATAGCGCCAGCGGCGCATGGCCGAAATCCAGGCACACCTTCTCGAGAAAATGGCTTGCGAGCTGCACGATATCGTCGCCACGTTCCCGCAGCGGCGGCACGTCGATAGGAAATACGCTGAGGCGATAGTAAAGATCCTCGCGAAAGCCAGCGTCTTTGACGAGTTTCTCGAGATCGCGATTCGTCGCCGCAATAACGCGCACATCGACCGTGTGCGTGCGATCGCCACCAACGCGCTCGAACTCGCCTTCCTGCAAGACGCGCAGGAGCTTACCTTGCAACTCCAACGGAATCTCGCCGATCTCGTCGAGAAAAAGCGTTCCGCCGGTGGCAAGCTCGAACCGCCCGATGCGATCGCGATGCGCGCCCGTGAACGCACCTTTGACATGGCCGAAGAACTCGCTCTCGAATAATTCACGTGGAATCGACGCGCAGTTCACTTTGACGAGAGCCCCGTTGGCGCGATCGCTACGACTGTGGAGGGCATGCGCCACGAGTTCCTTACCCACGCCCGACTCGCCTTGTATGAGTACGCTGGCCGAGGTCTGAGCAACAGCTTCGAGCCGCACGAGCATTTTTTTCAATGGCGGACTCTCACCGATGATGCGTCCGAAATTCATCGACACGTGAACCTCCTCACGGAGGTAGTCGCGCTCACGCTCGAGCTCGCCGCGCAAGCGCGCATTCTCCTCGGATGCGGCACGCAACTGGCGCTCGACCTGATTGCGCTCGGTCACGTCCTTGATCGCGACATACATGAACGTGACGTTATTCAGTTCGTCACGATCGACGCGCGAGGACACTAATGCCTCGAGGATCGCGCCGCTCTTGGTGATATAGCGTCGTGGCGCATTGTCGATCTCACCCTGTGCAATCACGTCAGCGAGTGAATCCGGGTCCGCGCCCGGACCATCCCCGCTCAGAAAATCCGTGACGAAGCGGCCGACAACTTCCTCGCGGCGATAACCCATTTTTTTGAGCCAGCGCTCGTTGACGTGAACGATCCGCCCATCGCGATCGACCGTGTGCAACATTGCCGGGGTATCACGGTACAAGCCCGTAAAGTACTTCTCGATCTCGGCCTCGGCGCCGAGTTCGGTATAGGCGACAACCGTACCCAGAAACTCGCCGTCGGCATCGCGATCGACCACGGCGTTCGCTAGGCAGGCGAGCATTTCGCCCCCCGCCGTGCGCATCTCGACCGGCACGTGACTGAGGTGACCGGCGCGGCGCAGCAGCGGCAGGTAGTCCTCGATGATGCGCTTGACCGAAGCCTCGCTCGCAAGCTCCTGGGGCCGTAAGCCGCGAATCTCCGCGCGACTGTAACCGAAGCGCGCAAGCCAAGCGTCGCTGGCATCGGCGAAGTAACCATCCCGATCGAGCGCAACCAGCAGGGCCGGGCTGCGCCGGAAGATCCATTGATAGCGATTGCGTGCGGACATTCGGCGATTTTACGGATAACCGTAACTCAGCACAACGGGATTCCGTTATTTTTACGGATATCCGTGATAGATGGTACGCCTAAGTGATTGAATTACCTATTAGCCATGGCTGGCACGGTTCCTGCATTATCCCAACACAGGAAGTATTTAGAAGGTGACAGGGACGTCACCGAACCACGACTGAGTTCAAAGGATTGGACCGATGAAGACACTACGACGGCACGGGTGCCAACGCACGCTAGTACTCGGGATTGCGCTGGGCTTGGGTTGCGCCGCGCTGGCGCCGACGAGCTTCGCGATGGAAGAAGTCATTGCCCACGGGGCGATCGCGGATCGCGCCGTGGACACGCAGAGGCTCGAAGCGGAGATTGCCGCGTACATCAAGACGGTCGAGTTGGAATCGAAGGACTCCGTCAAAGCGAGCCTGGAGTCGGCCACAGCGCCGAAACTCTATATCGCTCTGGCAAGCGAGTCGCATCGAGGTTAGCGGTTTCGTGAAGCGGCGACTGTCGAGCACCCCCCCTTTCGACTGTCGCTCAACTGGCCGTAAGGCCACTGGGGCCGGACTCAATTCCGGCCCCATTTTTTTGCTTCAGTTCTTCAACGCCCTATCGAACAGCGCCAGCGTTCGCATCCACGAGTCATCCGCTGGAATCGGGCTATGCCCCGGGTTGTCCGGGAAAAAGAATCCGTGATCAGCGCCGGAGTAGATACGTACTTCCGCCGGCTTAGCGAGTCGTCCGAGCACGATGCGAAATTCTTGGGCCTGGCGCACGGGAATCGACCGGTCCTGCTCTCCAAAAAAAGCCAGTAACGGCATATTCAGCGCGCTGAGCGCGGTCTCATCGGTCTCGATGCTCGCATAGAACATGACCACGGCATCGAGCTGATCGGGCAGCATCAACGCCGTCTGCAACGACCAGCGTCCACCCATGTCCCAACCGATACTGCCGATCCGCGGCGCGAGCGCGTATCGCTCCAGATAGTCGTAGGCTTGGCGGATATTACTGCGAACCTGATCTGGAGCGGCAACGATCTCGCCCATTAGTACCTGGGCCTCGGGCACGGACGTCGCGATCCGCCCGCCGTAAAAATCGGTTGCGAGCACGACATAGCCTTCGCGCGCGAGACGGCGGCTCACATTGCGGATCGCGTCGTTGAGGCCCCACCATTCATGCAATACGAGTATGCCGGGCAAGGGTTCCGCCGCCGCCTCGGGCAATGCGAGAAAGCCGACGAGA
>Ga0326597_10000652_pt1 | contig 60388 bp, 52 predicted proteins | sample RVTome_12_FD_203789 | JGI IMG/M metagenome (GOLD analysis project Ga0326597, IMG submission 203789) | Soil microbial communities from uranium-contaminated site in the Upper Colorado River Basin, Wyoming, United States - RVT100D185 | ecosystem: Environmental > Terrestrial > Soil > Contaminated >...
CGGTCCACATCGGCACCTCTCCCCTCGATTCGGTGCCAGACAAGGAATCACAGCCGATTCCACCCGCGCAAGCCAAAATGCGATAACCGACTCTGCCGATTCACAAACTCCCCGGACGGACACTAAGGGATTTGCCTGGGCGGAAAGATCGCGAATAGGCATCACGATCAAATTAGGACACTACCGCCCTTTCTGTTCGTTTGTCGCTCGCCTGTGGTTATGATACACAGCCCGGGGCCGTCGCACGGGAGGGCGGCGTGAAGACCGGAAATGCAATCCTATCGTCGTACGGCACCACCGTGTTCGAGGTGATGTCGGGTCTTGCCCGCGAGCATGGGGCTATCAACCTCGGCCAGGGCTTTCCCGACGGAAACGGCCCTGCCGACGTCGTGGCTGCGGCGTGCGACTACCTGCAAAACGGGGGCAACCAGTACCCGCCCATGATGGGCATGCCGGATTTGCGTCAGGCGGTGGCCGAAAGCAACCGTCGATTCTACGGCCTCGACGTGGATTGGCAGACCGAGGTGATGGTCACATCCGGCGGCACCGAAGCGCTCGCCTCCAGCCTGTTCGGACTGATCGAGCCAGGGGACGAAGTGGTCCTGATCGAGCCGCTTTACGACTCCTACCTGCCCATCGTGCGCCGCGCTGGCGGTGTAGCGAAGCTGGTTCGCCTGGAGCCGCCCGACTGGCGCCTGCCGCAACAGGCGCTGGCCGAAGCGTTTTCCGACCGTACCAAGCTGATCCTGCTCAACTCTCCGATGAATCCCTGCTCGAAGGTCTTTTCCGTGGACGAACTGGCGCTGGTCGCCGGGCTGCTCCGCAAACACGACGCCCTGGCGGTGTGCGACGAGGTCTATGAGCACCTGCTGTTCGACGGTCGCCGACACGTGCCGCTGATGACCTTGCCGGATATGCGCAACCGCTGCGTCCGCATCGGTTCGGCGGGAAAGACCTTTTCGCTCACTGGCTGGAAGGTGGGCTATGTCACGGCAGCGGCGCACCTGCTCACTCCCATTGCCAAGGCGCATCAGTTCTTCACCTTCACCACGCCGCCCAACCTGCAGGCGGCGGTGGCATACGGCCTGCGCAAGGACGACGGCTATTTCCATGGCCTTGCAACGGAGCTTGAGGCGAAACGGGATTACCTCGGCACGGGGCTGGCGGCGATCGGTTTCGAAGTCCTGCCTTGCGAAGGAACCTATTTCATCACGACCGATTTCCGCCCCCTCGGCTTCAACGGTGCCGATGTGGATTTCTGCCGCCACATTACCACCGAGGCTCGAGTGGCTGCAGTGCCGGTCAGTGCGTTCTACCAGGGCGGCGGGGTGGAGCATTTCGCCCGCTTCTGCTTCTGCAAGGCCGACGAGTCGCTGGAGACCGCGCTTGGCTGTCTGCGGGCACATTTCGGCCATGGCTGAGGCTATCCGTCCGACCCCGTAGAGCGGCCTTGACGGCTGGCGGGGGCGCGTCTAAAGAGAGCGCCTTCCATGGCGGGTGTAGCTCAGCTGGTTAGAGCACTAGATTGTGGATCTAGGGGTCGTGGGTTCAAGTCCCATCACTCGCCCCATTCCTCAAGAAAAATCAGGCGGCACGGTTGCGTGCCTCGAACGCTACTTGCCTGCACCGTCAAGGTCGCGTGCCAACGCGGCGAAGGCCCGTGACCAGTTGCCATCTGGCTCCTGGCGATAGACGGGGGATCCCGGAAACCAGGGAGATCGGTCGCCGGCATCCATCCAGCGGTAATCCGCGGGCCACGGAACCAGCACCCGGCTCGGTCGGCCGAGGGCTTCGCGCAGGTGCACGTTGGTGTTGCTGACGCAAACGTAGTCGTCGAACAGGTCGAGCAGTGCCAGCATGTCCTCGAGATCGTTGTTGATCGCGGTAAAATCGGCTGCCGGCCGACCGGCGGCGGCGGAAAACCTCTCGATTTCTCCCTCGCACGGGAGGCGCTGAAGAACGACCAGCGTTCCGCCAGAGCTACCGAGGACACGTCCCATGTCCTCTTCCGGCGCGCGCTTGGACAGCTTCCGGCTCTGCCGGAGTCCGGCTTGCCATGTCACGCCGATCCATGGGCGCGGCCCGGCCGCCCCAAGGCGACAGCGGATCGCTGCAATCCGCTCGGGTTCCGCCGACAGTGCAATGGTCGCCGGCAAATCATCGGGACCCTTCACGCCGAGCAGATAGGGAAGATCGCCGGCAAACACCGCCATGCTGGCGTCTCTGACGTCCGGGTCCCGTCCTTCCTCGACGACCCTGTCTATAAAGTCGAGCCGGCGGACGATCGAGGCGATCTGCGGCTGAGTGCGGTAGCCGAGCCACGCGTTCCGGTCCTTGAGTTCGCGCATGAAGCGAAGGAAGAAAATCTCGTCACCCAGCCCCTGGTCGCGCATTACATAGATGCGCCGCCCCGTGAGGTCGGTGGCGAACGGCCTCTGCAGCAACCGCTGCGGCGACGGATCAACGGAATCACGCCGGCGATAATCGTTCCAGCCCTCCGCGAAGCGACCCTGGGCAAGCAGGGCCAGCCCCCGGTTCATCGCCGCCTGGCCGTGACGGGGGTCCAGTTCCAGCGCGCGGCCCCAGCTCTCCAGTGCCTCCTCCTGGCGGTTCAGGTCCCGCAGCACCTGGCCGCGGTTGTTCAGCGCCGGAACATGCGCCGGGACGATCGCAAGAGCCCGGTCATAGGATTCCAGGGCCTCGACGAAGCGCCCCAGTTCGCGCAGGGCGATGCCACGGTTGTTCAGCACGTCCGCGTCGTTGGGTGCCGTGGCGAGCGCCTTGTCGTACCAGCCGAGCGCCTCGTCGAAACGATCCATTTCACGACTGATGTTGCCGAGGTTATTGCAAGCGCCCGGATGGCCGGGACGCATGACCAGTATCCGCTCGATGAAGCACGCTGCTGCCTCGTCGTACCGCTTGAGAAGGAACAGCGTAAGTCCCTTGTTGAACATCCCTTCGAATGAATCGGCCTTAAGCGTCAGCACGCGGTTGTAGGACTCAAGCGCTTCGTCGAGCCGGCGCAGCTTGCGCAGCGCATTGCCGTAATTGAACCACCCGTCGAGATGGTCCTTGTTCAGATCGATCACGCGTCGAAATGCGGTGGTCGCGTCCTCCAGCCGATTGAGCTGGAGCAGAGCTAAACCGCGCGCGAATACGGTTTCCACATGGTTGGGGCGGGCGACAAGCAACTCGTCGTAACTGGCGACCGCCTCGGCAAAACGTCCCAGCTTTCGCAGCGCCATTGCCCGGTGGAACACGGTGGCCGGGTCCTTCGGGACGAGATCCAGAACCTGGTCGAACAGCGCCAGCGCTTCGTTGTCGCGATTGAGGGCCATGAGAAGCACGCCCAGGTCCCCCATCGCGTCCGCCGACCTGGGATTGGCGGCGACGGCGCGGTCAAGCAGTTCTACCGCTTCCGCCGGGTTACCCTGTTGCGCCCGGACGACACCCAGCATGTAGAGCGCCGAATGGTTTTCAGGATCGTGCGCGAGCACATCCCTGCAGCACACCGCAGCAGCGTCCCACCGCTGCGATTCCAGGTGCTCGGCCGCCTTCTCCAATTGTTCGCTAATGACTCACCCGCCGCGGGCCCGGCTCGCCCGCCCATCTATTCGCCCAAAATCGATTGCAGCGGATGGTATCTTCCGCTGCGGGTGTCGGCAAGCCGGGGATGCGACATCCGGCAGGCCTTGTTCGGCAGCCTCGCCACGATTAGTCTTTTTGCCAGCCGGAGCGCAAATGTTCACCTGTCCAGGCCGGTCAAGATGCCCGGTGGCGCGAACCATCGCGGGCAAGGAGGCAGCAATGATTCCTAACAGGCTAGACTACCGCTTTCTTTCCCTGGCGACCGCAGGCTCAGTCGTGCTTGCCGCCGGCAGCGGGGTCGCTCCCGCCAGCGCGGCCAACTATTACGACGGCAAGACCATCACCGTCATGGTCGGTTTGGCGCCGGGCGGGACGGTCGACACCTTTGCGCGCCAGTTCAGTGCCGTATGGGAGAAGTACATCCCCGGAAAGCCGAACATGATCGTCAAGAACATGACGGGCGGTGGAGGACTGAAGGCCACCAACTTCGTCTACGAAGCGGCCAAGGCGGACGGGCTGACCCTGTACTGGGGGCCGTGGATTCCCATTGCCCAGGCGCTGGGTACCAAGGGGTTCCGTGCGCGCTACGAAAAGTTCGCCTTTCTTGGTGGCACGCCGGATATCCGGGTCAGCTATGCACGCACCGACTCGGTGCCGGATGGGCTGAAGAAGCCGGCCGACATCATGAAGGCCAAGAACATGTGGGTCGGCGGCAACGCCGCCACTGGTATGGCGCACCTTTCCGCGCGCATCCCGCTCGACGTGCTGGGGGTCAGCTACAAGCAGATCGTCGGCTATCGAGGCGGATCTGACGTGTTCCTGGCGCTGCAGCGCAATGAGGTGCAGTACACGGGCACCAGTATCGGCACGTTTCGCCGCCGCTCGGGCAACTACGTCAAGGCCGGCCACGCAATGGGCTTGTTCTACCTCGTGCCGGTGGAGGCTAACGGCAGTTACGAGCGCAACAAGTACATCACCGAAATGCCGACGTTCCCCGATCTCTACAAGGAGATCCATGGCAGGATGCCATCCGGCCCGAAGTGGGACGCGCTGAACTGGTTTACCCACCTGATCGGACGCATGAACTACGTGGGGCTGGCTCCGCCCGGCACGCCGGCCGATGCGGTCGCTGCACTGCGCAATGGATACAAGTCCGCATCCGCCGACGCCGGATTTATCGAGGCCTGGGTCAAGCGCAACGGCATCCCGCCCGAATTCGTCGACACGAAGTCGGGCGAGAAAGTTATCCGCACCCTCGCCGAAACCGATCCCAAGGTGCTGGCCACATTCAAGGAACTCCTTGCCGCCGGCAGCCGAGCCGACAAGGTCGTCAAGCCCCAGCCACGCAAAAAGAAGAAATCATCCAACTGACCGCATGATGGAGGGGGAGGCGGACCACACCTCCCTTTCCGTTTTCATCGCCGCCGTTGACTTGGACCGGGGCCGGTTCTTAATTCCAGCGCTACCAGGCGTACGAACCGGAAATCGGAGAGGACTCCAGCACAGATGCCGACCCTGTTCGACAAGATATGGGATGCCCACGTGGTGGGCCAGCGCAGTGACGGGCGCACGCTGGTCTATATGGATCGTCACGTGCTGCACGAGCTGCACGCGCCGCACGCCTTCCAGCGCCTGCGCGAAGCCGGGCGCAAGGTGTCCCGTTCCGACCTTACCTTCGCCTGTCAAGACCACACGGTGTCGACCCGGCCCGGACGCGATACCGGTGGCGCCGCCAACGCAACCGTCTTCACCGACGCCATGCGCAAGGGCTGCGAGGAGTTCCGAGTCCGCCTGTTCGACGTGAACGATCCTGAGCAGGGTATTTCGCATGTGGTGGCGCCGGAACTCGGCATCGTACTGCCGGGTGGCACCTACGCCTGCCCGGACAGCCACGCCTGTACGGTGGGCGGGCTCGGGGTGCTTGCCTTCGGTTGCGGCACCTCGGAACTGGAGCACGTGCTGGCGACCCAGGTGCTGGCGCTGAAGAAGCCAAAGTCCCTGCGCATCCGCCTCGACGGCCGGCTGATGCCGGACGTCGCCGCCAAGGACGTGATCCTTCGCATTATCGCCACGTGCGGCCTCGACGGCGGGCGCGGTTTTGCCGTGGAATACGCTGGCGAGGTCATCCGCGCCATGTCGGTCGAGGCACGGTTGACACTCTGCAACATGGCCATCGAGATGGGAGCGCGCACCGGCTTTATCGCGCCGGACGACACCACGTTTCAGTGGCTCGCCGGGCGACCGTGGGCGCCCTATGGGATGCGCTGGGTCCAGGCGATTGCCTGGTGGCGCATGCTGCGCAGCGACGACGACGCGGCGTTTGACCGCGAAGTGGTCATCGACTGTAACGGACTCGAGCCGCAGATTACCTGGGGTACCGACCCCAGCCAGGTGATCGGCATTTCGGACCGCGTGCCTGATCCCGATACGGCCGATGGCGGCCGTCGCGACGCCATGCGCCGGGCCATCGACTATATGGACCTTGCTCCGGGCATGCCCATCGACGGGCTGCCGATCAACCGGGTGTTCATCGGCTCCTGCACCAACAGCCGGTTGTCCGACCTGGAGGCAGCGGCTGCGGTAGTGCGCGGGCGTCGCGTCGCCGACGGCGTGATGGGGCTGGTGGTTCCCGGCTCCTCCACCGTCAAGCGCCAGGCGGAAGCGAAGGGACTGCACACGGCGTTCATTGAAGCCGGCTTCGCCTGGGGCGAATCCGGTTGCTCGATGTGCGCGGGCGGCAACGGCGACGTGGGGCAGGCTGGGGACCGCTGCGTCTCGACCACCAATCGCAATTTCGAGGGCCGGCAGGGCAAGGGCGTGCGCACGCATCTGGCAAGCCCGGCTATGGCCGCGGCAGCGGCGGTTACCGGCCGTATCACCGACGTGCGACGCCTCGTCGCGGGAGGCGCATGATGCCCGAGCCTTTTACGACCCTGACCGGCGTTGCCGCGCCGCTGCTGGTGGACGATATCAATACTGACCAGATCACGCCGGTGCAGCGCTCGCGCAACCTGCACCCGGATTATGCAAGGGTACTGTTCAGCGGTCTGCGCTATCGCGAGGACGGCAGCGACAGTCCCGATTTCATTCTCAACCAACCCGGGTTCCGTAATACCCGCATTCTTGTGACCGGTAGCAACTTCGGCTGCGGCAGCTCACGCGAGGGCGCGGTGTGGGCGATGGCGGCCTTCGGCATCCGTTGTATCGTCGCGCGCAGCTTCGCCGATATCTATCGCGAGAACTGCCTGAAGAACGGTGTACTGCCGGTCGTGCTGCCGCCTGCGGATAGCCAGGTATTCGAGGCAAAGGTGATCGAAACCGCGGGCGCTGCGCCTTTTACCGCCGATCTGGAGAACCAGCGCATCCGCTGCCCCGACGGTACCGGGTTTGTCTTCGACATCGCGCCGGCGGAGCGCACTGCGCTGCTTGAGGGGCTGGACGATATCGGCCTCACCCTCAAGCACGCCGACGAGATTGCCGCCTGGGAAAACCGGACCAGCGGCGAACGACCGTGGCTGCAGGCGCCGGTAGAGCGGCGCTGAACCGCGCCGCGTTTCATCGGCCTATTGACGAATCGCAACAGAACAGAAAGGTGCCCCATGAACGTTCGCAAGAGATGGCGGGAACTCATTGCCCAGCCGGGGCTGACGCTGGTGCCGGGCGCCTATGACGGGCTGTCGGCACGCATCATCGAGGCCACGGGCTTCGATGCCGTTGTCGCCGGCGGCTATGCCGCCATTGGCAGCATGATGGGCGAACCCGACGGTGGCCAGAGCAACGTGCGCGACTACACCGACCATTATGCCCGTATCTGCAATGCGGTGGAGATTCCAGTCTATGTGGACGGAGACACCGGCTTCGGCGGCGTGCACAACGTACGCAAGATGATTCGCGCCTTCGAGCGGGCGGGCGTCGCCGCGCTGTTCTTCAGCGACCAGGTGTTCCCCAACCGCTGTGGCTACATGCCGGGCAAGGATGTGGTGCCGGTTGAGCAGATGCTGGCGAAGCTCAAGGCCGCCGTGGATGCGCGCACGGATCCCGACCTGTTCATCGCCGCGCGCACCGATGTGTTCCAGTTGCAGGGACTGGACGCCGCCATCGAGCGCTGTCAGCTCTTCATGGAAACGGGCGTCGACATGGCGAAACCGCAGGGCGCCGATACCGTCGAAGACATCCAGCGCTGCATCCGCGAGATTTCGGGTCCGCACATGGCCAACCTGTCCCATGCCGCCGGCCGGTGGAAGGTAGGGCTGGACGACCTGGAGAAAGCGGGTGTCACGGCCGTCAGCTTTCCCTCTGCCGCCCTGTTCGCCGCCGTTGGCGGGGTGACCCGCGCCATGGAGGCGCTCAGGCACGACCGCAATTTCGATGCGGTGGCCGATGAGATCGTGCCTCTCGACAGCTATTACGCCCTTGTCGGCATGGATGCCCGCAACGCGCTGGAGGAAAGCTACGACAAGGTGGCCGCAGAGATCGTCGCCCGACGCCGGAAATCCGCTGCCGCCGAATGAGGGGTTGCCACAACGCATCCATGTAAGAAGGGCGGACCCTGAGGCCCGCCCTTCTTCATTGTTCTTTTAATTGCGGCGAATGCCGACTTGTTCAGTCGTGCCGGCCGCCGCGTCCGCGTCCCCGGTTGCCGCTCCGGCCGGATCCGGATCGGCTGGCGGCGGAGACGACACCGCTCTGCGTCCTTCCGGCGTTCGCCGTGTAGCTGTAGCGGCCGCCGTGCCCGTGTCCGGAGCGGCTATAGCTCCGCGCCTGCGTGGCGTAGCCGCTGCTGCTGCCGGCGCTGTCCGTCGCATCATAACGCCGGCCGTGGCGACGATGGTGGCGGGTGCCGTGATCGGCGTAGCGTCGGCCGCCATGATGCTCGCCAACACTCTCGTAGCGACCGCCGTGTTTGAGATGGCGGCGATGTTCGCCACCATAGCGGCGGACATGACGCCCTCCTTGGCCACGGCCCTCGCGATCATAGCGACGGTCGGTGGTGGTGGCGACCGCGGTGGTCGCTGTGCCTGTCCCTGCCTGTGTCGCGCTGGTCGTCGGGTCGGCCGGGCGATAGCGGCCGCTGACAACCTGACCCAGGTTCTTTGCGTCGGTCAGCCCGTCGGCCTTCATCTGCCTGAATACCTGCCCCCAGCCCTGGCCGTCCTGTTTCGCCGCCGCGATCTGGTCAACGCTCCAGGCGGCGCTGCCGTCACTGCTGACCTTCTGGGTATTGAACAGGGCATCGGCGATCTTGCGGTTGCCCTGCGACAGCTTGTCGTAGGAACCGGCTACGGATGTCGCGCCCGTGGTCCCGGTCGTTCCGTCCGTGGTGGTCCCGGCAGTTGTAAGTCCGCTCGTCGTGGTGTCACCCGTGACGGTGGTAGCAGTCGTGGTCCCGCTGTCGGTTCCGGTGGTGCTTCCGGTAGCCGTCGTCGTGGTGGTGTCGGTGACGCCCATCGTATCGACCACAGTCGTACCGTCCCCCGTCGTGACGGACGTAGACTGGGCAATCGCCGGACCGGCGAGCAGGGTACCTGCTACAGCCCCTGCGATAAGCAGATATCGCTGACGATCCATGTTCTTCCCCTCCGTTGCACGCTAGAATCTATCGCGCCTGTACCTGCTGCTCATGGCGCGCGATCTGCTCATCGACGTTGTGCGCCGTCTGCATGATAATTTCGCTCGCCGTAGAGGCATCCTTGAAGAAGATATGTCCCTTGTTCGCCACCACGCGCATGCGGGCGGTGCGGTTGGTGATCGCCTCGATCTCGACCTCGATGGTGCGGTCGTTGGCGCGGGCGACGATCTCGTGAATCCGCTGCTCCTCCTTGCTCGGCTGGTCCTTTTCCACCTTCATGTCCATGCGGTGAAGCGCCTTGAGCGTGGCGAATCGGAGTTCGTTCTGGGAAACGGCGAAGGTCTTGTAGGCGATGCCGTTCATGGTGTGCTCAACCCCTGTACCGGCTGCGATCCCGGTGCCAGTTGCGAACAGGGTCATACCCGCTGCAGCGCAGCCCTGAAGGGCGAGCGAAACAAGGATTACGATTGCTGTCCGGTACATAAGCTTCCCCTCCGGTAATTCCGGGAGGAAGATATAGTATAATTGTTTAACAGACGTTAACGAATAAAACAAAAGCTACGGTATTACTTATGATTATTACAAACAAATGCCTATTTTTTTCCGTTCAATTTGTCTCGAAAATCAATACCTGACCCGTGCCGGTGCGGCGTACCGCCGCAATACCAATCCACCAGTGCCGCAGGACCCGGCGCAGCCGCTACTATCCGGACAAAGACCGGATGCAGAAAAAGCGGACACGGAGAGCCATGGCGACAGCGTCACGGGAATTCCAGGTAATGGCAAAGCCGGTGGGCGCGCTGTGCAATCTTGATTGCACCTACTGCTACTACCTGCGCAAAAAGGATCTCTATCCGTCGGCGACGTCGTTCCGCATGTCCGAAGCGCTGCTGGAGAGCTATATCGTCCAGCATATCGAGGCATGCCCCAAAGAAACCATTTTCTTCGCCTGGCACGGAGGCGAGCCGACCCTGCTCGGGATCGATTATTTCCGGCGTATCCTTGATCTGCAACGCAGGCATCGTCCGCCGGGGCGCGAAATACTCAACGGGATTCAGACGAACGGAACGCTGATCGACGAAGAGTGGTGCCGGTTTTTCGCCGCCGAACGTTTCTACGTTGGTGTGAGCATCGACGGCCCCAGGGAATTGCATGACGGCCAGCGGGTGTCCAAGAACGGCGAATACACCCACAAGCAGGCGGTGCGGGCCTTCAAGCTCCTGAAAAAGTACGGAGTAGGCTGCGACGTCCTTTGCGTCGTCCATAGCCGGAACGTGCGCCAGCCCGTCGCAGTCTACCGCTTCTTCAAGGAAATGGGAGTGCGCTTCCTGCAGTTTCTACCCCTGGTGAGGCGCGACGCGGAGTCGGGCGTCAGTACCGAAACGGTACCGGCCGACGATTATGGCAAATTTCTGTGCGCCATTTTTCAGGAGTGGATCAGGAACGACGTCGGCCGTGTCGTCATCCAGAATTTCGAGGAGGCGATGCGGCCATATCTCGGCAAGGAGCACGCGCTGTGCGTGTTCCGCCGGACCTGTGGCGACGTGGTCGTCGTCGAACACAACGGCGATTTCTACACCTGCGACCATTTCGTCGATCCCGCTCACCGGATCGGCAACATCCGGCAGACGTCACTGGTGGAGTTGCTCGAAAGCCCCGCCCTTCGCGACTTCGGTCGGCAGAAGCGCGACGGGCTGCCTCGCTATTGCCGCGCGTGCGAGTTCCTCAAGCTGTGCAATGGCGGCTGCCAGAAGGATCGCTTCATCACCACGCCGGACGGGGAGGCAGGTCTTAACTACCTGTGCCCCGCCTTCAAGCGCATTTTCGCCGAAACCGGTCCCGGGCTGAAACAGATCGCGGCGCTTAAGCGGGCAGGTCAGCCGCTCGAGCAGGTAATGGCCCAGGTGCGCGCAAGCGACGATGCCGTCCCCCGCCAGATCGGCCGCAACGACCCGTGTCCGTGCGGCAGCGGGGTCAAATACAAGAAATGCTGCCTGCGCAAATCGCTGATTTAGTATATCACCGGCGCAGGTCGTCTGGAGGCGGTGATCCGCCGCGGCCCCTCCGATATCTCGCGCACCATCTTGCGCAGGATCGCCTCGGCAAACGCAGCCCGATTCTCCGCCTTCATGACGAACGATCCCGGCCCGCCGGTAACGGCGACGCGGAAATAGTCGGGCAGATCGGGCATCGACGGTCGGTGAATGGCGAGGGCGTTGATCACGATGCGTGCCTTCACCGCCGCATCCCGCGCCTCCCCCACCTCGGTACCAACCGTATTCGGCCCGTCGCCGGAAACATCGATGACGCGCCGGGTGCCCTCGAATCCGTTTTCGAGGATTCCCCTGGTAGCGACGGCGATGGCTTCGCCGATGGCATTCCCGCCCGGACAGAACATGCGCGGCTGGGCATATATGCGCGCCCCGAACGCCCTCGCGTCGTCTGTATCGGCGACCCTGGCCCAGTCCACGCTGACGCGGGTACATCCGTCGGCGGCAAATTCGATATAGCTGACGGCGATGGCGCCGATCATGCCGCCACGGATGGCGCGCTGCACCTGCGGGCTAGCCAGCGCATCGGCATAGCCCTGGCGCTGCAACCTTGTTTCCCCCTCGTCGATACTGCCCGACGCGTCGACAACAAAGGCCAGTTCCAGGTCCACCGGCGTGGCAAGCCCCGTTTGCGCCCGGCCTTCCGGCGAGGGCAGGGCGAGAGTCAGCAGCGCCAGCAGCGCTGGCAACGAGCGCGCGCAAATCACGCTGTCCCCCCGGCGGCGCAGATGGCGCGCCACAGCTTTTCCGGCGTCAGCGGCATGTCGATGTGACGGATGCCGAGCGGGGACAACGCATCGATTACCGCGTTTGTCACGGCGGGAAGCGCACCCACCGTCCCGGCCTCGCCGGCTCCCTTGACGCCAAGCGGATTGGATTTCGTCGGCACGGGGTTCGACTTCACCTCGATGAAGCAGATGTCGTCGGCGCGCGGCATGGCGTAATCCATGAAGGAGCCAGTCACGAGTTGACCGTCGGAGTCATAGGCGATGTCTTCCATCAGCACCTGACCGAGACCCTGTGCGATCCCGCCGTGTATCTGTCCCTTGAGCAGCATCGGATTCATCACCGTGCCCACGTCGTCCACCACGTTGTAGCCCACCACTTCAACGGCACCGGTTTCGGGATCGATCTCCAGCTCGCAGATATGACAGCCGTTGGGAAAGTTGGCCGCCTTGCTGGCGAATACGGCCGTCGCGAGCAGTCCGGGTTCTGTGTCGGGCGGCAGCCTGGTTGGATCGACTGCGGCGCGGGCTACCTGAGCCATGGTGATGGAGCGATCGGTGCCGGCGACGCGGAACGTTCCATCGGCGAATTCCACATCTTCCACCGCCGCCTCCAGCACATGCGCGGCAATACGCTTTGCCTTGTCCAGGATCTTCTGCGCGGCGAGGTGCACTGCCGATCCGCCGAGCGCCGAAGACCGCGATCCACCGGTGCCCTGACCGAACGCCAGCTTGTCCGTGTCGCCCCAGATGTAATGCACCTGTTCCGGTCTCAGTCCCAGTGCGTCGCACACGATCTGCTTGAAGACCGTTTCGTGCCCCTGGCCCGACGTCACCGAGCCGACGATGAGCTGCGCCGTGCCGCTGCGGTCGAAGCGCACCTCGGCGCCCTCCAACCCTGGCGAGGCCGCGCGCTCCACCGTGTTGGAAATGCCGATCCCGCGCAGCCGGCCGCGCTTCCTGGCCGCGGCGCGACGGCGCTCGAATCCTGCGTAGTCGGCCATCTCCAGCGCCAGGTCGAGGTTCCTGGCGAACTCACCCGAATCGAGCGTAAAGGTGAGCGCCGTCTTGTAGGGCAGGGCTTCCGGCGGGATTGCGTTGCGGCGGCGCAGATCGGCCGGATCGATCCCGAGCGTATCGGCGGCGAGATCGATGATCCGCTCGATGACATAGGAAGATTCCGGGCGTCCGGCACCGCGATAGGGACAGGTGGGATGCACGTTGGTCATCACGCCGGTGACGTCCACATGGATCGCGGGGATGACATAGACGCCGGCAAGCCCGCCGATGTTCATCACCAGCGGGTTCGACGTGGTGGCGGTGATGTAGCATCCCAGATTGCCGATGGTACGTACGCGCAGAGCGAGAAATTTCCCGTCGTTATCCAGCGCCAGCTCCGCCTCGGTGACGTTGTCCCGGCCCATGTTGTCGGCGAGAAACGCCTCACTGCGTTCGCAGGTCCAGCGGACCGGATAGCCACCGATCACGCGTGATGCCCAGAGTGTCAGCGGCACCTCGTTGTAGAGATTCGCCTTCATGCCGAAGCTGCCGCCGATATCGCCGGATACGACGCGCAGCTTCGTCTCCGGCACCTTGAGTACGCGGTTGGCGACGCTCGACCGGTAGGGATGAACATTCTGGCCGGTCGTGTAGATCGTGTAGCGGTCCTCTCTGGGATCGTAATGACCAACACAGCCGCGCGGCTCCATGGTCGCCGCCGTGACACGGTTGATGACTAGGCGCCGGCGCACGACGTGGGATGCGGCCGCGAACGCGGCATCCGTCGCCGCCCTGTCGCCGGCCTCGTGGACAAAGCAGACGTTATCGGGACAGTCGTCCCACACGGCCGGGGCGCCGGGTTTCATCGCTTCTTCGGCGGACACGACCGCCGGCAGCGGTTCATAATCCACCTCGATGGCTTCGCTCGCATCCCTGGCAGCGGCGGCGGTCTCGGCGACGACGAAGGCTACATAATCTCCGACGCGACGCACCCGATCCCTGACCAGTGCGGGAAAGGGGTGGGTGAACATGGGCGAACCGTCGCGCCGCTTGCGGCCGCTGCCAAGCGGCATGTCGCCGAGCCCCGAGGCCGCCCAGTCGGCGCCGGTCAGTACGGCGAGCACGCCGGGCATCTGCGCTGCGGCGCGCGTCTCGATGTGGTTGATTTTCGCATGCGCGTAGGGCGAGCGCAGAACGCAACCATGGGCCATGTGCGGCAGCCTGAGATCGTCCACATACCATCCGCCGCCGGTCAGCAGTCGCGGATCTTCCGATCGCGGCACAGACTGGCCCAGTGCGTATTCGCCCATCGTGTCTCCTCCCTGTGTGACTTCCGCGACAAAGTGTAATACAAAATTGAAAAAAGGAAGGAGGACCCGCCATGAACGTGATCCGAAATCCGCTGCTGGTCGTTGCGACCTGTGCGCTTCTCGTCATCGCCGGTGTCGCCTCGGCGGCCACTCTTGAAACCATGAAGGCTCGCGGTTACCTGTCGTGCGGCGTCAACCAGGGCCTGCCGGGCTTCGCCAGCCCCGACGACAAGGGTAAATGGTCAGGCATCGACGTGGACTACTGCCGTGCGCTGGCCGTCGCTGTATTCGGCGACGCGAACAAGGTGCGCTTTACGCCCCTGTCGGCAAAGGAGCGGTTCACCGCCCTGCAGTCGGGCGAAATCGACGTGCTGTCGCGCAACACCACCTGGACAGAAACGCGCGATACCGCACTTGGCCTCAATTTCGTCGGCGTCATCTATTATGACGGTCAGGGTTTCATGGTACGCAGGAAGATCGGCGTAAAGAGCGCGAAGGAACTCAACGGCGCCACGGTGTGCATCAACGCCGGCACCACGACCGAGCTTAACCTCGCCGATTATTTCCGTACCAACAACATGAAATACACCCCGGTGACGTTCGAGAAGTCGGACGAGGTGGTGGCAGCCTATGACGCGGGGCGCTGCGACGTCTACACCACCGATGCCTCGGGCCTCTATGCACAGCGGCTCAAGCTCAGGAATACCGCCGACCACTTGATCCTGCCCGAGATCATTTCGAAGGAACCGCTGGGTCCGGTGGTGCGCCAGGGCGACGACCACTGGTTCAACATTGCGAAGTGGACCCTGTTCGCGATGGTCGGTGCCGAGGAACTTGGCGTAACGTCGAAAAATGTCGCGGCAATGAAAGGATCGAGGAATCCGGAGATCAAGCGTCTGCTCGGCGTCGAAGGCAAGATGGGCGCCAATCTCGGGCTCGACCAGGAATGGGCCGCCCGCATCGTGGCCCAGGTCGGCAATTACGGCGAAATCTTCGAAAAGCATCTCGGGACCGGCAGCCGGTTGAAGATTGATCGCGGGCTCAACCGTCTGTGGAACAATGGCGGGCTGCTCTACGCCCCGCCCATGCGCTGAGCGCGTGATCCGCCGGATCTGGAGCGATCCGCGCTTCCGCGCCGTACTCTGGCAGGTTCTGGCGCTGGCCGCAGTGCTGTGGATTGCAGCCGCAATCCTGGCCAACCTGTTCGAGAATCTGGAAGGCCGGGGAATCGCCTCCGGCTTTTCCTTTCTCGGCACCACTGCCGGGTTCGGTGTCACCATGAGCCTGATCCCGTTCAGCGAGGCCTCGAGCTTCGGCCGCGCCTTTCTCGTCGGGCTGCTCAACACCCTGCTGGTTTCCGCTATTGGCATCGTGCTGGCGACGATCCTCGGCTTCGTCACCGGCATCGCACGATTGTCGCATAACTGGCTGGTGGCCCGACTAGCCGAGGCATACGTAGAAACGCTGCGCAACATTCCGCTGCTGCTGCAGCTCTTCTTCTGGTACTTCGCGGTGCTGAGGGCGTTGCCCGCGCCGCGCCAGAGCCTGAACCTTGTCGGGCTGGGTTTCCTCAACAATCGCGGGCTCTATTTCCCGGCTCCGATCGCCTCGGCAGGCACGGTCGAGGCGTTGATCGCCTTGGCCTTGGCCGTCCTGGCGCTTATCGCGGCAATGGCTTACCGGCGGGACAAGCGCGCCGTAGCCCGCCTTACGATACCCTGGTGCGGGCTGCTGGTGCTGGCGGCGCTGGGCTGGCTGCTCGCCACCGTCACGTGGGACCGGCCGCGGCTAGGGGGCTTCAACTTCAGCGGAGGGGTGGCGCTGATCCCCGAGTTCGTTGCGCTGGTAGTGGCTCTCAGCTCCTACACCGCTGCCTTCATCGCCGAGATCGTGCGCGCGGGGATCCAGTCGGTGCCGCGCGGTCAGATCGAGGCCGCCTCGGCGCTCGGGCTCTCGCGCGGTCATACGCTGCGGCTGGTGATCGTGCCGCAGGCGCTGCGGGTCATCGTGCCCCCCCTCACCAACCAGTATCTCAACCTAACAAAGAATTCGTCCCTCGCCACGGCAATCGCCTTTCCCGACCTGGTGTCGGTGTTCGGCGGTACGGTGCTTAATATTACCGGCCAGGCGGTGGAGGTGATCGCTATCACCATGGGAGTGTACCTGACCATCAGCCTTACAATCGCGGGCGCCATGAACTTCTATAATCGCACCATCGCGCTGCGCGGGAGTTGAGATGGCCACGCCCGCCGCCAGCCCAGCCCTGTTACCACCGGACCGCCGGTTGACACCGCTTGCCTGGCTGCGGCGCAACCTGTTCGGATCGCCGGCGGACGCTGTCCTGACCTTGCTGATTCTCTACGGGCTAACCCAGGCGCTGGTGCCGCTGATGGGCTGGGCGCTCGTGAACGCCGACTGGACAGGCTCCAGGCGCGAGGACTGCGCCGGGGGCGGGGCCTGCTGGGTATTCATCAACGCGCGGATGGGCCAGTTCCTCTACGGGTTCTATCCCGAGGCGCAGCGTTGGCGGGTCGACCTGGCGGTGGCTCTGGTGGCGGTCGGCGGTGCGCCTCTGTTCTTTGCCCGTCTTGCCCACCGCGGTCGCATCGCCACCGGCTCCCTGCTGGTATCATTCACCGCCGCTTACGTGCTTTTCGTCGGTGGCTTCTTCGGTCTGCCCTTCGTCGAAACGACGAAGTGGGGCGGGTTGATGCTTACGCTCGTGGTAGCCATTACGGGTATTGCCGCGTCGTTCCCGCTTGGCATCCTGCTTGCCCTCGGACGGCGCTCGGAGATGCCGGTAATCCGGGTCTTGTGCGTCTGCTTCATCGAGTTCTGGCGTGGCGTGCCGCTGGTGACAGTGCTGTTCATGTCGTCGGTGATGCTGCCGCTGTTCCTGCCGGAGGGGGTGAACTTCGACAAGCTGCTGCGGGCGCTGATCGGCATTGCGCTGTTCGCCGCCGCCTACATGGCCGAGGTTGTGCGCGGCGGGCTGCAGGCCATTCCGCGCGGCCAGTACGAGGCCGCGGCCGCCCTCGGCCTCGGCTACTGGCGCACCATGGGGCTGGTGGTGCTGCCCCAGGCGTTGCGTCACGTGATCCCCGGTATCGTCAACAGCTTCATCGCGCTGTTCAAGGATACCACGCTGGTCCTGATTATCGGACTGTTCGACTTCCTCGGCGTGGTGCAGGCCGGACTTACCGATCCGGAGTGGCTCGGTTTTGCGGTCGAGGGTTATGTCTTTGCGGCCATGGTCTACTGGGTATTCTGCTTCGGCATGTCGCGCATGAGCGCGCGCATCGAGCGGCGCAGTGACGGGGCGACGGGAGGACGGGCGTGGTGAACGGTGCGGACGGCGGCCGGCCCGCCATCGTAATCGAGGGGCTGCACAAGTGGTTCGGCAGTTACCACGCCCTGCGCGGGGTTGACCTGAGGGTGGCGATGGGTGAGCGCATCGTGATATGCGGTCCGTCCGGATCGGGTAAGTCGACGCTGGTACGCTGCATCAATGGGCTGGAACCGCACGACCAGGGCGCCATCACCGTCAATGGAACGGTGATGGAATGCGACCGTCGCGCGCTGCAAGCGGTACGCCGCGAGGTCGGCATGGTATTCCAGCAATTCAACCTGTTTCCCCATCTGAGCGTGCTTGACAATCTGTGCCTGGCGCCGGTGTGGGCGGCGGGGGCATCCCGCGCCGAAGCCGAGGGGAGGGCGCGGCGCTACCTGGAACGGGTCCATATCGCCGAGCAGGCGGAGAAATTCCCTGGCCAGCTTTCCGGCGGGCAGCAGCAGCGGGTCGCCATCGCCCGCGCGCTGTGCATGGAACCGAAGATCATGCTGTTCGACGAGCCTACCTCGGCACTCGATCCGGAGATGATCCAGGAAGTGCTCGACGCCATCCAGGAGTTGGCGGCCGACGGCATGACCATGGTGGTAGTGACCCACGAGATGGGCTTCGCCCGCGCGCTGGCGGATCGCATCGTGTTCATGGACGAAGGCGGCATCGTCGAGCAGGCAGTGCCCGAGACTTTTTTCACAAAGCCGGAATCTGACCGCACCCGCCAGTTCCTCGACCGCATCCTGCGGCACTGATTCAGACCCGATTCGTCTTTTCCAAGGAACTGATCGGGAACGGCCGGTAGGGAATCCGGCCGTGTCTGCATCCATTAACCCCCGAAACACATCGATTATCCATCGGTGGCCCGGGTTACAACGATTATGTTTTAAGTAGGTCTTCTGTTTGTATTTGCCATTGAAATGCCAATTTTCGTTAATCTCGTATTAACATTTTCCGGTCATTTTAATTAATGTTAACCGGAAAATCCCGGTTGGAGCGGAAAGAGATGGTCGCACACGACCAGTACAAAACGAAGGCTGCCCTGGTCGCCGAACTGGAGACGCTGCGGCGCTATGTGGCGTCCCTGGACGCCGGTGATGGCGCGCGCGAAAGCGACGAACGCTTTCGCCGTCTGGTGCAGTTCCTGCCGGAATCCGTGCGCATCGTTTGCGACGGGGCGATCGTCTATGCCAACGAGGAAGCGGCCCGTCTCTATGGCGCCGCCAGCGCCGACGCTCTGATCGGCCGCAACGCCGACGACCTCATCCCTCAGGATGACACCGCGCGGATCGCCGAATGGCGCCGCTCCGTCCTTTCGCTCGGAACCGTCCCGATGAGCGAGCAGCGCCGCCGGAGGATCGACGGCGAGATCGTCTACGTAGACGCCACGGCTATGCGCATTGACTGGCAGGGACGCCCGGCGACACTGGTTATTTCGCGCGATGTCACCAGCCGTGTCCTCGGCCGGCGCGCGCGCGAGCAGAGCGAGCGGCGCCTTGCCGCCATTGCCGAAAATATGCCGGGTGCGGCCTACGAGTGCGTGGTCCGGCCGGGGGGACGCATTCGTTTCACCTATATCAGCGCTGGCGTACGCGAACTCTTCGGCCTCGATCCCGAGGCCGTGATCGCCCGCGGCACGGCGCTGCTGGGCCGCATTCATCGGGATGATCGCCGTGCGGTGGCCCAGGCCATGCGCAAGCCTGGGCGCTCGCCGGCGCCGGTGGAATTCGAATTCCGCGTGCAGGGTGCCGGCGGCCATACCGCTTGGGTGCGCAGCATCGCACGGCCGCGCGGGCGCCAGTCCGGCGCCATCGTCTGGGACGGCGTCCTGATTGACGTCACCGAGCGCAGCGAGGCCCTGGAGGCGCTGCGCGAGGCCAAGGAAACGGCCGAGTTCGCCAATCGCAGCAAGAGCGTCTTTCTCGCCAACATGAGCCACGAGTTGCGTACCCCGCTGAACGCAATCATGGGGTTTGCCGAGGTGATCGAGCGAGAGATGTTCGGGGCCGTCGGTACGCCGCGCTACACCGAATATGCCGGTGATATCCGCCTCAGCGGCGAGCACCTGCTGGATCTGATCAATGATATCCTCGACCTTGCCAAGGTCGAGGCGGGCAAGCTGGACCTCCGCGAGGAGGCAGTCGACGTTGCTGATGTGATCGAGAGCAGCGTGGCCCTGCTCAAGCGGCGCGCCGAAGTAGGCCAGATCCGCCTGGCGGTACGCATCGCGAACAAGCTGCCCAGGCTGTGCGCCGACGAAACCAAAATCCGCCAGGTCCTGCTCAACCTGTTGAGCAACGCTCTCAAGTACACCCCTGCCGGAGGCCGGGTTTCGGTCACGGCGAGCGTCGGGCGCAAGGGCGATCTGAACATCAGCGTCGTTGATACCGGTATCGGCATCGACCCCGAGGACGTACCCACCGTCCTGACCCCGTTCGGACAGGTGGAGAACGCGGAGAACCGGGATACCCGCGGCACCGGGCTGGGCCTGCCCCTCGCCAAGTCTCTGGTGGAGCGTCATGGCGGGGCTCTCAGCCTGCACAGCCAGCCCGGCAAGGGAACGACCATCACCGTCCGCTTCCCACCCGTACGCCTCGTCGCCTGAGCGTCGCCCCGCGCTCTTGCAACGTTTCCCCGATTGACCGACACTGACTGTAGCGTTGCGGCCAGCGACGACATCCATCGCCATCAACAGGGAGGAGAGCCATGGCCGGCCCGGAGCAGTTCGAGGACCATTGCTGGAAGGACGTGATTCCGCCTGAGGATCTGGTCACCTACGCGCCCTATGCGCGGGAGACCTACATCGGCAAGAACCCGGCCCTCCTCGCCATCGACCTCTACAATCTGGTCTACAAGGGCGGGCCTAAAATGCCCCACGAGCTCGACCGCGACTATCCCAACTCGTGCGGCATCTATGCCCATAACGCCATCGAACCGACCAAGAAGCTGTTCGCGGCGGCGCGCGCCGCCGGGCTGCCCGTCTTCTACATCACCGCCCAGTACTCGCCCCATCGTGTCCAGTCGACGCGTCGGCGGAAGATCATCCAGACCACGGCGCACGATTGTGAGATCCACGACGCGTTCAAGCCGCATCCAGAAGACACGGTTTTCCGCAAGGAACGGCCGAGCGCCTTTTTCGGCACGCCGCTGGTTGCCCACCTGGTCCAGCGCGGCATCGACAGCCTGATTATTTGTGGCGAGAGCACCTCGGGTTGCGTGCGCTCCAGCGTGATCGAGGGGCACATGTACGGATTCCACAACACCATCGTCGAGGAATGCGTGTTCGACCGCAGCGAGATCGTGCACAAGGTGAACCTGTTCGACATGCATCATAAATATGCCGACGTGATGAAGCTTGATGAGGCGCTGGCGCACCTGAAGGGGGTTGCCGGCAGGACGGCCAGGGTCGCCTGACCGTACATCCTTATCAACTGGACTTTGACCAGGAACGCCGGCCGGGGCTTTCCCGGCCGGCGTTTTTTATGGGGTGCGACCGGCGTGCACCTTGAAAAATGCCGGCATCGGCGCGAACTTCGATTATCCCTCACTCTTTTCATGGAGTCTCAAAGATGTCGATCAAGCGGTGCTGGCCCCTGGCTGCCGGACTTGCGATGGTTGCGCTCGGCGCGTCCCTTCCGGCCCGGGCGGATACTGTGGCCGATTTTTACAAGGGCAAACGCGTTACCATCGTCGTCGGTTTCGGCGCCGGCGGCGGTTACGGGCTTTATGTCCAGGCCATCGGCCCGTTCCTGACGAAATACGTTCCCGGCAATCCGGATATCGTGCCGCAATTCATGCCCGGCGCCGGCAGCCTCAAGGCCGCCAACTATGTCTACAATTCAGCGCCCAAGGACGGCACCTACCTCGCCGTGACGGCACCCACCCTCGTGGTGCAGCAAGTCACCGCACCCCGCGGAATGAAGCTTGATCATCGCAAGGTCCAGTATATCGGCCGTATGAACCAGATGAACACCGTGTTCATGGTCAACGCCGGCCACGGGATCGAAAAGATGGCAGATGCCAGAATGAAGCAGGTGATCTTCGCCAGCACGGGCAAGGGCGATCAGTCCTATATGTATCCCATGATGGCCAACCGGCTGGTCGGCACGAAGTTCAAGATCGTCCTCGGCTACCAAGGCTCGAAGGACATGCAGATGGCCATGGAGCGCAACGAGGTGCAGGGGCGCGGTGGAGCATGGGCAAGCTGGAAATCGTCTTTCGCCCAGCAACTTGAGTCGAAAAGTCTGATTCCGCTGTTCCAGGTCGGGCTGGCGAAGGCGGAGGACCTTCCGTCCATTCCGTTGCTGCGGGACCTGGTAGAGAACACCGAAGATCGTGCCGCAGTGGAGTTCCTGTCCGCCGGCGCCGAAATCGGACGCACCATCTGGGCAGGTCCCGCTGTTCCCCGGGACAGGGTGGCGGCACTGCGTGCAGCCTTCGACCGGGCGATGAAGGACCCGGGCATGATCGCATCAGCCAAGAAGCGGAAGATGGACCTGGAATACCTGTCGGGCGAAAAGGTGGAGGTTGTGGTGGGCCGCACGCTTGCCGTAACGCCGAAGCAGGTGACACGCGCCAATGAACTGATCAAGTAAGGTCTGCCCATCGCAATCGGAACGAACGCGCCCCCAGAAGGGCGCGTTCTTTTTCGGCGATCGGTTAATAATGGGACCGGCTATTGCCGGTCAGAACATGGCGACGACGATGAAGCCGGTGAACATGGCGGCCATCAGCGAACTGCCGATATTCACTTTGCGCCGAATGGCACGCGCCCTGATTCGGCGCGATTCCAGCACGCGCTGGGCGATCATCGCTTCCTCGATGGCGGTGCGCCGGGCCTCGCGCTCGCGCAGTTCGGTCTCGAGCAGGCGCACGCGATCGGCAATTACTGCACGCAATTCAGCATGCGACATGCGACTCAGACGCGCGACGCCCATCCGAGCCTCGTCGAGCAGCGCTCCGGCGCTCTCGGTAGCCCCGGATACCTGCGCCCGCCGGGCGAGGGCGGCCAGATCGCCGGCAACGGCAGCCGCCGTGGCGGGGCCGATAGAATTCTTTGCTACGGCAGCAGCGGTCATGTTTTCCTCCGTCGCTCGCATGATGCGGCAGCCTTCTCCATGCATGATCCATGCCAACAAAAAAATGCGTAAAAATAATTAGTTATGGAAAAACGCATAGACCGGACCGGCAGGAAGCGCCGGCCGGCGGACAGTCTTGCCGGGCGAATTCTGCCGGGCCGGCGGGGGCTAGCAAGTACCGGGCAGGCAATTGCGCCGCACCCCGCGCACGCTATGCTGCCACTCCATGAACGACCATGAGGCAAGCGCGGCGGCAGGGGCGGAACTGCTGACCGTTGAGGAGATGTACCGGGCGGATGCCGCGGCTTTAGCGGGCGGTATCGCGGGCGAAACGCTGATGGAGAATGCCGGGCGTGCGGTCGCCGGCGAGATTCGCAACCGCTGGGCGCGGCGTCACGTCGTCGTTCTGTGCGGGCCAGGAAACAACGGCGGCGACGGCTTCGTGATCGCCCGTATTCTGGCGGCGGAGGGGTGGCCGGTGACGGTGGCCCTGCTGGGGAAGCGCGAACGGTTGAAGGGGGCCGCGGCCCTCAACGCAACACGCTGGGAGGGATCCCTGCGGCCGCTGGAGGTAGCAGTCCTGGATGACGCTGCCCTCGTCGTCGATGCCCTTTTCGGGGCCGGGCTGGCGAGAGAAGTGGACGGACCCGCTCGCGCGGTGATCGAAGCGCTGAATGCGCGCCAACTGCCCTGTGTCGCCGTAGATATCCCGAGCGGCGTGCATGGCGATACGGGCGCCGTGCTGGGTACCGCGCCCCATTGCCGGCTGACGGTTACCTTTTGCCGCCGCAAGCCGGGACATCTGCTGCTGCCAGGCCGGGTTTACGCCGGCGAGGTCGTGGTCTCCGACATCGGTATCCCGGAATCCGTGCTACCCGGAATTGGATCACGCACAGCCGCCAACGCCCCCGCGCTGTGGATCGACCGATATCCCTGGCCCCGCCCCATGGACCACAAGTACAACAGGGGCCACGTACTGATCGCCGGGGGCGAGGCCATGACCGGCGCGGCGCGGCTGGCCGCGCGGGCTGCCTATCGCGTCGGCGCGGGCATGGTGACCATCGCCTCTCCGCCAGCCGTCCTGCCCATTTACGCGGCCGAGATGGCCGGGCTTCTGGTGTCGCCGGTGGCCAATGCGGAGGAATTCGCCCGGTTGCTGGACGACCAACGCAAGAATGCGGTGCTGGTTGGGCCCGGCTGTGGGATCGGGCGGACGACCCGCCAGATGGCGCGCGCCGCGCTGGAGACCGGTCGGGCCACCATCCTCGACGCCGACGCGCTCACGGTGTTTCAGGACGACCGGGCCGGGCTGTGCGCCCTGCTGAAGGGGAAACCCGCAGTCATTACCCCGCACGAGGGAGAATTCGCCCGCGTCTTCTCTCACGCTGGCCCGCGGCTCGACCGGGCGCGGGCAGCGGCGGCGGAATGTGGCGCCGTGGTCCTGCTCAAGGGCGCGGACACGGTGATCGCCGCCCCGGACGGACACGCGGCCATCAACCATAATGCCCCGCCCACGCTCGCCACGGCAGGGGCGGGGGATGTGCTTTCCGGGCTGATCGTCGGGCTGCTGGCCCAGGGCATGGCGGCGTTTCAGGCCGCTTGCGCCGGCGCATGGCTGCATGGCGAGGCGGCGACGATCTTCGGCGCCGGGCTGATCGCCAGCGACCTGCCGGAGGTGCTGCCCCAGGTCCTCAAGCGGTTGATTTCGCTCCACCGGCCCCGTTACGGTGGCTGAATCCGTTGTGAAAAACTTTAGGGAGAATTTAAAAAAATGTTTTCATAACAATGACTTGAAAGCCTTTTGTTAACTTTTCTTTAAGAAATACCCGGTAGTTTGTCCACGCTGTAATACTCGCGTCGGACAGCGGTCGGGGTAGGTTTCAATGAGCAGCTTTGCCCAAGAAACGGCACAAGTGCTGAAGAGCATGTTCTTCAAGCGGGTGGACGTGCTTGGGGCAGTGCGTCCCGGGTGCACGTTCCGGCGTGTTCATCCAGACAACATGGTGGAAACCGCCAAGGTGGTCTCCGTTGCCGAAGATGCGCACGGCATCCCCCATGTAAAATTCCAGGTCAGCTTCGCGCGTCCGAACCGCGGTGCCCTGTCGGAAGAGACCAGCCGCATGCTGGCGCTCAGGACATTCGCCGACCGTTACAAGGAACAGGTTCCGGCCTGATTCACGGTGCGTGCTCCAACATCCAGCGGCGGCCGGTGGCCGCCTTTTTTGTTGCGGGCGGGCGGCCGCCAGAGATAATGCCTTGTGCCGCTTGTGGGCCGGTGTTGCGGCCTGTTTGCGTTTCCGCCAACTATGCTATAAGGCTCGCCTCGACGTCGCAGCCGGCGCCGGAGGGAGTTTTGCGGGTCCGGCCCAGGCGGGCGTGGTGGAACTGGTAGACACGCCAGATTTAGGTTCTGGTGGCGCAAGCCATGGGGGTTCAAGTCCCTCCGCCCGCACCAGTCATCAACGCTGCGGTCAGGCTGACCGGGCCATAGGCCCGGCAACGACGCACAAGAGGAAGCGACAGGATACCAGGATTCAGGAACGTCGATGCAGGTAACCGAAACCAGTGCCGAAGGGCTGAAACGCGAATACACCGTGGTGGTGCCCGCCACGGACATCGAGTCGAAGCTCGTCACTCGGCTGAACCAGATCGGAAGCTCGGTAAAGATCCCCGGGTTCCGTCCGGGCAAGGCACCTATGGCCCTGCTCAAGAAGCGCTATGGCAATGCGGTCAAGGGCGAGGTTCTCGAACAGACCCTCCAGGATAGCTGGCAAAAGACGATCGAGGACAAAGGGCTGCGTCCGGCGGGCCAACCACGGATCGAGATCGTCAAGTTCGAGGACGGCGCCGATCTGGAATACAAGCTCGCGGTGGAACTGCTGCCCGAGATCAAGGCGGTTGAATTCTCGAAGATCGAGGTCGAGCGGCGTGTCTCCAAGGCCAGCGACGAACAGGTGAACGAAGCGCTGCAGCGCATGGCCGAGCAGCGGCGGACCTTCGCGACCGAAGAGGGACGCGAGGCCTCGACCGGCGATGTGGTGGTCATCGACTTCAACGGTACGGTGGACGGCGAGCCTTTCAGCGGCGGGCAGGTCAACGACTTCCAGCTCGAACTGGGCGCCGGAATGTTCCTGCCCGGATTCGACGAGCAGATCGTCGGCGCAAGGGCCAGTGAATCGCGTGCCGTTACGGTCAAGATGGGCGACGACCATCCAAACGACGCCCTGCGCGGCAAGGAGGTCGCCTTCGACGTTTCCGTCAAGGAGGTCAAAGCGCCCAAGGCCGTCGCCGTCGACGACGCCATGGCCCAGGCCGCCGGGGTGGAGAATCTGGAAGCGCTGAAAAAGCTGGTTCGCGAACAGATCGACCGCGAGCACAGCCAGGTGTCACGCGCCTTTCTCAAGCGCGCCCTACTCGACAGGCTGGCCGACCTGGCCGACTTCGCCCTGCCCGGGGGTATCGTTGACCAGGAATTCGAAACCATCTGGAACCAGGTGACGGAAGCCAGGGAAAAGGGCCAGCTCGACGAAGACGACAAGGACAAGAGCGAGGACGAACTCAAGGCGCGCTACCGCGAGATTGCCGAGCGGCGGGTGCGGCTTGGCCTGCTGCTGTCGGAGATAGGCCGCGTCAACAACATCCGGGTCAGCCAGGACGATGTGAACCGTGCGATGAGTCAGGAAGCAGCGCGCTTTCCCGGCCAGGAAGCCAAGATCTACGAGTATTTCCAGAAGAACCCGCAGGCCGCACAGGAGTTGCAGGCACCGATTTTCGAGGAGAAGGTGGTCGACTTCATTATCGAGATGGTCAAGGTCACCGAACGCGAGGTGTCTGTGGAGGAGCTCTACCGGGATCCCGACGAGGAAAAGCCCGCGGCCGAGGAAAAGCCCGTCACCAAGGGTAGGTCGCACGCAAAGACATCGGCAAAGAAGTGAGTGCCAATATGATCGAGCCGCAGATGAACGCGCTCATTCCCATGGTCGTCGAGTCGACTAACCGGGGCGAACGCGCCTATGACATCTATTCCCGACTGCTGAAGGAACGGATCATATTCCTGACCGGGCCGGTCAACGACGCGGTGTCCAGCGTGATCTGCGCCCAGCTCCTGTTTCTGGAGTCGGAAAACCCGAACAAGGATATCGCTTTCTACATTAACTCGCCGGGCGGAGTGGTGAGCTCCGGCCTCGCCATTTACGACACCATGCAGTACATCCGGCCCGATGTGTCCACCGTATGCTTTGGCCAGGCCGCATCCATGGGCTCGTTGCTGCTGGCGGCCGGCGCCGCCGGCAAGCGTCACGCCTTGCCGCACGCCCGAATCATGTTGCACCAGCCCTCGGGTGGATTCCAGGGACAGGCAACCGACATCGAGATCCACGCCCGGGAGATTCTCACCCTCAAGGGCAAGCTCAACGAAATCTACGTTAAGCATACGGGACAGGCTCTGGACACACTTGAGAAGAGTATGGAGCGTGACTACTTCCTGTCCGCCGAAGAAGCCGCATCATACGGAATCATTGACGAAGTGGTTTCGTCGCGGCCCCGGCCTGCCTCGGAAGAGAAAGCGTAAGGGACCGTTAACCGAATCTTGAATTCTCTCTGCCACGAAGGTATCTGGACGGGAAGAATCCGCAGGAATCACGGCAATTCCGACACGCGAAAAGGACGAAAAGGCGAGTGATTTCTGACGACTTTGTCAATGGACGGTAGCGGATGGCTCCGCTAACATGATGCCGAAGGGCCCGAGTTCAGTGGGGTTTCCATGAATAAGTCCGGCGGCGACGCCAAGAATGTCCTTTATTGCTCGTTCTGCGGCAAAAGCCAGCACGAGGTCCGCAAGCTCATCGCAGGTCCGACGGTCTTTATCTGCGACGAGTGCGTCGAGCTGTGCATGGACATCATCCGCGAAGAGCACAAGACGACTCTCGTCAAGTCGCGCGACGGCGTGCCCACGCCGTCGGAGATCTGCGGCGTGCTCGACGATTACGTGATCGGCCAGAACTACGCCAAGAAGGTTCTCTCCGTCGCGGTCCACAACCACTACAAGCGGCTCGCCCATGGGGGCAAGTCGTCCGAGGTGGAGCTCGCCAAGTCGAACATCCTGCTGGTTGGCCCGACCGGTTGCGGCAAGACGCTGCTGGCCCAGACGCTGGCGCGTATTCTTGACGTGCCTTTCACCATGGCCGACGCGACGACGCTGACCGAGGCCGGCTACGTGGGCGAGGACGTCGAGAACATCATCCTCAAGCTGTTGCAGTCTGCAGATTACAATGTCGAGCGCGCGCAACGTGGCATCGTCTATATCGACGAGGTGGACAAGATCTCGCGCAAGTCCGAGAATCCGTCCATCACGCGTGACGTGTCGGGCGAGGGCGTTCAGCAGGCCCTGCTCAAGATCATGGAAGGGACCGTCGCCAGTGTGCCCCCTCAGGGCGGGCGCAAGCACCCGCAGCAGGAATTCCTGCAGGTGGATACCACCAACATCCTGTTCATATGCGGCGGTGCCTTCTCCGGATTGGAAAAGATCATCTCGCAGCGTACCCGTGGCCGTTCTATCGGCATCGGCGCCGAGGTGTCCGGGCCCGACGAACGGCGCACAGGGGAGATTCTGCGCGAGGTGGAGCCGGAGGATCTGCTCAAGTTCGGCCTGATCCCAGAGTTTGTCGGCCGGTTGCCGGTTCTGGCGACCCTTGAGGACTTGGATGAGCAGACCTTGGTCGATATCCTGGTCAAGCCAAAGAATGCTCTTATCAAGCAGTACAACACGCTGTTTGAGATGGAGGATGTCAAGCTGACCTTCAGCGACGACGCGCTGCGCGCCGTCGCCCACAGGGCGATCCTGCGGAAGACCGGCGCGCGCGGCCTGCGGTCCATCCTCGAAGGTATTCTGCTCGACACCATGTTCGACCTGCCGGGACTGCAGGGCGTCGAGGAGGTGGCCATCAACGGGGAGGTGGTGGAGGGGCGTGCAAAGCCTCTCTACATCTATGCCGACCGCCGAGAGGACGTGGGATCCAGCGCATGAGGCAGTGCCTTGAACAAAGGCATCCCGGGCGCCATTTATAGGACGTGTTTCTGGAATGTTCGCCGTGCCCGCGCCGGGTCCGGCGTTAGCGTAAAAGAGGTCCCATGTCCGATCAGGTACCTGGCGTAGTTTTTCCGGTCCTTCCCCTGCGGGATATCGTCGTCTTCCCGCACATGATCGTTCCGCTGTTCGTCGGCCGCGAGAAGTCGGTGAAGGCGCTTGAAGACGTGATGAAGGACGACAAGCAAATCCTGCTTATCGCCCAGAAAAACGCCAGCGTCGATGACCCCACTCCCGAGGATATCCATCGGGTCGGCACCGTCGGGACGGTGCTGCAACTACTCAAACTGCCCGACGGCACCGTCAAGGTGCTGGTTGAAGGGGCCAAGCGTGCCCGCATTACCGGATTTGCCGACAATCCCAACTTCTTCCAAGCCTATGCCGAGGTCATGGAGGATACGCCCGATACCTCCAAGGAATGGGAGGCGCTTGGTCGATCGGTGATCGCCCAGTTCGAGCAGTATATAAAGTTAAACAAGAAAATTCCACCGGAAGTTCTTGTTTCACTTAACCAAATAGACGATCCGAGCAAGCTGGCCGACACCGTCGCATCGCATCTTGCGCTGAAGATTTCCGAGAAGCAGGAACTTCTGGAACTGCCCACCGTTACCGAACGGCTGGAGCGCGCCTTCGCGCTGATGGAGGCCGAGATCGGCGTACTCCAAGTGGAGAAGCGGATCCGCAATCGGGTCAAGCGCCAGATGGAGAAGACCCAACGGGAATATTACCTCAACGAACAGCTCAAGGCGATCCAGAAGGAACTCGGCGAGACCGAAGACGGCCGCGACGAGGCCAGCGAGATCGAAGAGCGCATCAAGAAGACACGCCTCAGCAAGGAAGCGCGCGAAAAAACATTCGCCGAATTGAAGAAGTTGCGCACCATGAGCCCCATGTCGGCGGAAGCCACGGTGGTGCGTAACTATCTCGACTGGATTCTAAGCATTCCGTGGAAAAAGCGCAGCAAGGTGAAGCGCGACATTTCCTTCGCCGAAAAGGTGCTGAACGAGGACCATTACGGCCTCGATAAGGTGAAGGAACGCATCCTCGAATACCTCGCCGTGCAGCAGAGGGTGGGCAAGGTGAAGGGACCGATCCTGTGCCTGGTCGGCCCGCCCGGCGTAGGCAAGACTTCGCTCGGCAAGTCGATCGCGCGGGCGACTGGACGCAATTTTGTGCGTATGTCCCTTGGTGGCGTGCGCGACGAGGCCGAAGTGCGCGGCCACCGCCGTACCTACATCGGCTCCATGCCGGGTAAGATTGTCCAGGGCATGCGCAAGGCGAAGACGTCGAACCCGCTGTTCCTGCTCGACGAGATCGACAAGCTCGGTCAGGACTGGCGTGGTGACCCGTCGTCGGCCCTGCTCGAAGTGCTCGATCCGGAACAGAACAATACCTTCAATGACCACTATCTGGAGATCGATTACGATCTGTCAGACGTGCTCTTCGTGACCACCTCGAATACGCTGCGCATTCCGTCGCCTCTGCTCGACCGTATGGAACTCCTGCGCATCTCTGGCTACACAGAGGACGAGAAGGTGGAGATCGCCCAGCGCCACCTGATCCCGAAGCAATTCAAGGCGCACGGCATCAAGACAAGCGAGTGGAGCATTTCCGAGGATGCGCTGCGCGACCTGGTGCGCTACTACACGCGAGAGGCCGGTGTTCGTAATCTCGAGCGCGAACTGGCCAACCTCGTACGCAAGGCGGTGCGCCAGCTTGAGTCCAAGAAATTGGATTCGGTACGGGTCACGCGTCGTACGCTGGAGAAATTCGCCGGTATCCGCCGGTTCCGTTTTGGCATGGTGGAGGAGTCGGACCTGGTCGGTGTCACCACCGGCTTGGCGTGGACCGAAGTGGGGGGCGAACTTCTGTCGGTGGAAGCTGTGGTCATGCCCGGCAAGGGTAACGTGGCGCACACCGGTACGCTTGGCGACGTTATGAAGGAGTCGGTTCAGGCGGCGCGCTCGTATGTGCGCTCTCGGTCGGTTGAATTCGGCATCCCGCCGACGGTGTTCGAAAAGAAGGACATCCACGTCCATGTGCCCGAAGGCGCGACGCCCAAGGACGGGCCGTCTGCCGGCGTGGCAATGTGCACATCCATCGTCTCGGCCCTTACCGGCATCCCGGTGCGCAAGGACTTGGCGATGACCGGAGAGATCACGCTGCGCGGACGCGTGCTGGCCATTGGCGGCCTGAAGGAGAAGCTGTTGGCCGCATTGCGCGGTGGTATCAAGACAGTGCTGATTCCTCTGGACAACGAAAAGGACCTCGCCGAGATTCCCGACAACGTGAAGCGCGGCATGCGCATCGTCCCGGTCTCGAACGTTGATGACGTTCTTGCCGAGGCCCTGACCACAAAGCCGGTACCCATCGAGTGGACGGAAGAGGGAACAGAGCCGCCATCGACGAAAAAGCCCGATGAGGGCGTTTCCGGCGTCGTCACTCACTAGCGGGGCTTCAATTGCCATTGAGTCGGCCCGCTCTCCATCCGGAGAGCGGGCCGATGGCACTCCGAACCCAGCCCCCCCGAATCGTATGTGCGGGAAGGTCAACCGGGATTGCGCATCCGATTCGTAAAAACCCTGCGAAACCCGCAGAAATCCGCAAAATTTTCGGTATCTGCGATTGACGCCGCAGAATTGAGCGATCTAGACTGCGCCGTTGCTTGGACATCGGCGACGCGGTTGCAGGCCGCACATGTCGACACGGCATGTGCCGTACAGAGTGCATTCCGGAGCAGGCAAACAGGTTTCTTTCATTGATGAGAGGGGGCGGACGGTGAACAAGAATGATCTCGTTGCGGAAGTCGCGGCGGACGCCGGGCTTTCGAAAGCGGATGCGACGAAGGCCGTGGATGCGGTTTTCGACGCCATCACGGCATCCCTCAAGAATGGAGCGGAAGTCCGTCTCGTTGGCTTCGGCACTTTCAGCGTGACCAACCGGCGCGCTTCCGAGGGTCGCAATCCGCGTACCGGCGAGAAGATCATGATTCCTGCGTCCAAGCTGCCCAAGTTCCGTGCGGGCAAGGGCCTCAAGGACGCGGTGAACTGAACGACCGCCGAACGCTGGAACCGGGGACTGGCCGCCTCAGGGCGGCCAGTCTTATTTTGGGCTTTACTTTTCCTTTATTCCTCGTCTGTATCCCGATCTTGGGCGGTTAGCTCAGCTGGGAGAGCGCCACGTTTACACCGTGGAAGTCGGCGGTTCGATCCCGTCACCGCCCACCAATCGGTTCTGCGCCGATGCGCGCCCTGAACCCACCGGCCGACCAGCCAAGGGCATTAAGGTGACCGTGAAACGGACTCCTCGGGGCTTGACCGCGCCGGGCTTGAACGACACTCTCGCGGCCTTGGGCTAAGCAGCCCCGGGGAAAGAACGATGGGGTCAGTAGATATCCGTCGCGCGGAACGTCCGGTGCGTGTGCGCGTCGGCGGCGTCGACGCGAAACGCATGGCCGAATTCCGCCGTCGCTTTCCCCCCGCCGCCAAGCGGCACCTCTATATTCGTGACCACATCCTGTTTCCGGGCCGGAATCCTGCGCCCAACCCGGTGAAGGCGGAGATCAAGAACGTCGCCGCCACAACGAAACTGATTGTGACCCTGGCACGCGAAATGGGAGTCGAAGCCATCGGCGTTGCCGGATTTGATCCGCGTTTTACCTTCGCCCAGGTGGAGGATGTCCCCGACCACAAGTTCGTCATCGTTTTCGGCATCGCGATGAAATACGACTACATGGCCGACATCGGACCGCGCTCGCAGGACGAGGTGCACCGGGTTTACTACCAACTCGACGATATCGGCGTGCGCATAGCCCAGCATATTGCCGCGTTCGGCTACTCGGCGCGCATGCACCCGAACGGTGGCGATTTCCCGCTGCCGGCCTATGGTTGGCTCGCCGGGTTGGGCGAACTCGGCAAACACGGCTCGCTGATCTCGCCCGTCCTTGGTTCGTCGTTCCGTCTGTGCGCGGTATCCACCGACATGCCCATGATCGCCGACGGACCCAGGGACTACGGCATCGACGAAGTGTGCGCGACGTGCGGAATGTGCGAGCGGTTCTGTCCCGGCGGCGCCATCAAGCCGGAAAAGAAGACGGTTAACGGAATCGTGCGCTGGATCGTCGAACGGGAGGAATGCGAGCCCCATTTCCATCGGCTGTACGGGTGCAAGATCTGCCTCATGGTCTGCCCACTGAACGCTCGTGGCTTATTCCGCGCCCAGTACAAGGAACTGTCCAGGGACCTGGTCAAGGCGAAGAACGCCGAGGGAATGCTGGCACTGATCGAGCAGCGTACGGACCTTCATTACGGTGAGTTCAACGCGGCCGTATCGAGCGTGGACGATGGGCGGGACGGGAAACCCTGATCTGCGATTTGTTGATTCATCAATAGTTGCAGGGCCACTTGTTTCCCCCTGGCCCATCCGATAGGCTGCCCGCCGCTTTTCACAGGACTTTCGAGCGATCCACGATGGCACAGGACCTCCCCTCATTTCTCGATCAGATAAAGGCGAAGCGGCCCGACGAATTCGTTACCGTTACCAGGGAGGTGGACCCCGCCTACGAGATCACGGCGATCGTTGCCAAGCTGGAGAAGGAAACCGGCAAACGGCCGGTGCTGCTATTCGAGAAGGTCAAGGGCAGCGACTATCCGGTCATGACCAACCTGCATGCCAGCCGCAACCGGCTGGCTCTCGCGCTCGGCTGTTCGCCGCGCGAGATGCAGCGTCGGGTGCTGGAGGCGATGGAGAAGCCCATCCCGCCGCGCGAGGTCAACACCGGGCCGTGCAAGGACGTGATCCTCAAGGGCGACGACGTGGACATGGGCGCGCTGCCACAGATTATTCACCATGGCGGCGACGGCGGGCCCTACATCACTGCGGCCATCTCGTTCGCCAAGGATCCGGATACCGGGACCTACAACTGCGCCTATAACCGGCTGCAGATCACCGGCAAGGACTCCACGTCCATTCACCTGACCCTCGGCAAGCATCTGTGGGAATTCCACAAAATGGCCGAGGAGCGGGGCGAGCCCATGCAGGTTGCCTTCGCCATTGGCGTTCATCCGGCGATCGCGCTGGGTGCGCTGACCATCGGCTCGGTGGACGAGGACGAAACGCACATCATGGGCGGACTGTTCCGCGAGCCGCTGGAGATGGTGCGTTGCGAGACCAGTGACGTGCTGGTTCCGGCCCAGGCCGAACTGATCATCGAGGCCGAGATCCAGCCGTCAAGCATGGTGCGTGAAGGACCATTCGGCGAGTTTACCGGCTATTCTCTGGGGGCGCGTGAGCGCGAGGTGCTCAAGATCAAGGCCATCACCCATCGCCGGGGGGCCATGTTCCAGGACATCACCGTCGGGCATTTCGACCACATGCTGCTTTCGACCATTCCGATGGAGGCCAACCTGTACCGCGCCGTGCGCTCCATGGTGCCGTCGGTCAAGGCGGTGCGCGTACCGAGCCCGTTTACATGCTACGTGTCCATCGAGCAGAGGCTGAAAGGGCAGGCGAAGAACGCGATTATGTCCGTCCTCGGCGCCGATCTTTACATGAAGCGTGTGGTGGTGGTGGACCACGACGTGGACGTCTACAGCGACCGCGAAATCAACTGGGCCATCGCGACGCGCTGCCAGCCGAACCGCGATGTGATCATTATTCCGGGTGCCCGCGGCTCCGACCTCGATCCTTCCACCGCGGGAGACGACGGGTACACGGCCAAGTGGGGCGTCGACGCCACCGCCAAGCCTCTGCTCAAGGATTTCACCCCGCGTCATCACTTTCCCAAGGATGTCTGGGACGGGATCGACGTGAAGGCATTCCTTTCCTGAGCCGCCTGCCCATGTCGGGAAACGTCGCCCTGCGCCTGGAAACGTCCGCCCGGCGGTATTCGGACAAACGGGTCGTTTTTCGTGGCGATGAGGCGCTCGACTGGCGCACCTTGGACGGGCGGAGCGGTGCCGTTGCCGCCGTTTTGCGCGATCGCGGCGTCGGCTCGGGCCATCGTCTCGCCCTGGCGCTGGATGATCCGCTCCACATGGTGATCGCCGTTATTGCCGGGCTGAAGGCCGGCGCCGCGGTTGCTCCGCTCAATTCCCGGCTCTCCGACGATGAGCGTGCCCGCATCATCACCGATCTGAGGCCGGCGCTGGTGTTCGATGCCCTGCCGGAGGGAACAGCGGACGTTACCGCCACGACCGTCGACGACTCGGACGGTGCCATCATCCTATACACCTCCGGCAGCACGGGACGGCCCAAGGGCGTACTCCTGTCGCACGGCGCCGTCGCCGCCGGGCTGGATATCTGGATCGACGACGTGATGGCACTGACGCCTGATGACGTGATGCTGTCGGCATTGCCGCTGGCCCATTCCTTCGGGTTGTTCGGCACGGTGCTGTCGCCGCTGCAGGTGGGCGCGTCCACCGTGCTGGTACCGCGTTTCACGCCTGAAGACACGCTCGCGGCAATCGGGCGCTGGCGGCCGACAGTGTTCCCCGGGGTCTCCACCATGTTCCGCCGCGTGCTCGACTGTCCGCAGCGCTCCGAGACCGATTTTTCATCGCTGCGCATCGCGATTTCGGGCGCTGCCCCGTGCCCGTGGGCGCTTGCGGAGGAATGGCGGCACAAGACGGGGTTACGCATCGTGCGCGGCTACGGCATGAGTGAACTGTTTCGGCCGATCTCGTTTTCCGCCAGAGATGCCGAGGAAGAACCCGATTCCATCGGTCATGCGCTGGGTGGCGTGAAACTGCGGATCGTCGACGACGACGGAAATGCACTCGGCGACGATGAGGTGGGGGAACTGTGGATTCGCTCGCCGGCCTGCCTGACCGAATATCTCGGCCAGCCGGAGGAAACTCGCGCGGTTCTGCAGGATGGCTGGTTCAAGACAGGGGATCTGGCGACACTCTCCGGCAACGGACTTGTCCGCATCGTCGGTCGCAAGAAGGAGATTATTCTGCGCGGCGGTTATACGGTGGCGGCGGGCGAGGTCGAATCCGTCCTGATGACCCATCCCGAGGTACTGGAGGTGGCCGTCATCGGCGTTCCCCATACCGACCTCGGAGAGGAGATTCGGGCCTACATCGCGCTGAAGCCGGGGGTGCAGATGGTGCCGGAGGACATCGTAGCGTGGGCGCGCCAGCACCTGGCCAACTACAAATATCCGCGCGAGGTGAGGCTGTGCGCCGATCTGCCGCATACCGCGACGGGCAAGGTCGACAAGGCACGACTTCCCGCCTGACGGCAGGTCAGCGGCGCGCCCGGTTTTTTGCCGTTGCGTGCTTGTTGACTTATCCGGGGGCCGGCATTACATGAGGCGCCTCTCTAACGGGCTCGCGGGGGCGTAGCTCAGCTGGTTAGAGCGCCGGCCTGTCACGCCGGAGGCCGCGGGTTCAAGTCCCGTCGCTCCCGCCATTTCATCGCCCGATCCGTTCGGAGGAACCTTGCCTAACGGCACCTGATTCGCCTTTGCGACGCGATGTCGCGGCGCGCAGCGGGAAACTGGCCGCATCTCTCACGGTTTCCGCTTGGCAAGCCGCCCCCGGTCTGGTGTAAAGGCTTTGAATTCGGCCCGTAATAACCGTATAAAGCGGGCGACCCGCCGGCCGGCGGCTGTTTTTTCGGATCGCCTTCGCGCCGACCCGCCTGATGGCCCCGGATCCCGGCTCGCGTATTTTGATCGGGCAGTTCTTTGGAAACCTTGCTGCGCGAATATCTGCCGATCCTGATTTTCCTGGCCATTGCCATCGGCATTGCCGTGGCCGCCATCGGTGCTTCGCTGATCGTCACCCGCCAGCGTCCCGACCCCGAGAAGGTATCCCCCTACGAGTGCGGCTTTGCCCCATTCGACGACGCCCGGCGTCAGTTCGACGTCCGCTTCTATCTGGTGGCGATCCTGTTCATCATCTTCGATCTTGAGGTCGCCTTCCTCTTCCCGTGGGCGGTCTCGCTCGGTGCCGTCGGCATGCTGGGCTTCTGGTCCATGATGGTGTTTCTCGGAATTCTCACGGTCGGCTTCGTCTACGAATGGAAGAAAGGAGCGCTGGAATGGGAATGAGTCCCACGGCAACTGGCGCGATAGCACATGGCGCCGACCAGGATGCGGCACTGCGCCGCGTCACCGACGAAATCGCCGATAAGGGCTTCGTCATCGCCCAAATGGACAAGCTTGTGAGCTGGGCGCAGACGGGCTCGCTCTGGCCCATGACCTTCGGCCTGGCCTGCTGCGCGGTGGAGATGATGCATTCCGCCGCCAGCCGCTACGACATGGACCGCTTCGGCATCGTCTTCCGTCCCAGCCCGCGTCAGTCCGACGTGATGATCGTTGCCGGCACTCTGACCAACAAGATGGCGCCGGCGCTGCGCAAGGTATACGACCAGATGGCCGAGCCGCGTTGGGTGATCTCCATGGGAAGCTGCGCCAACGGCGGCGGCTATTACCATTACTCCTACTCCGTGGTGCGCGGCTGCGACCGCATCGTACCTGTCGACATCTACGTGCCCGGCTGTCCGCCTACCGCTGAAGCGTTGCTCTACGGCGTCCTTCAGCTCCAGAAGAAGATCCGTCGCACCAGCACCATCGCCCGCTGACCGCTCAAGCCCAAGATCGACGCTTTCCGCATGAATCAGGCCCTTCAGGATCTCGGCGAGTACATCCAGAGTGCAGTTCCGGACGGCGTACTGGAGGTAAGCCAGGCGCATGACGAGTTGATGTTGGTGTGCCGGCCCGACCGTCTGCCGGCGTTACTGCGTCTGCTGCGCGACGACACCAACTGTCTGTTCAAGATGCTGGTCGACATCTGCGGTGCAGATTATCCCGAGCGCGAGAAGCGTTTCGAGGTTGTCTACAATCTGCTCAGCCTTCGCCACAACCAGCGTATCCGTGTCAAGGTGCCGTGTGGGGAGAATGACATTGTGCCTTCGGTCGTAGGCATCTACAGCGCCGCTGGCTGGTACGAGCGCGAGACTTGGGATCTCTACGGGGTTCTGTTTTCCGACAACCCGGACCTGCGCCGCATCCTCACCGATTACGGTTTCGAAGGGCATCCTCTGCGCAAGGATTTCCCGCTCACCGGCTTCGTCGAGGTACGCTACGACGAGGAGCAGAAGCGGGTGATCTACGAGCCGGTCAAGCTGACCCAGGCATTCCGCAGCTTCGATTTCATGAGCCCGTGGGAAGGTGCACGCTACATACTGCCGGGCGACGAAAAGGCGGAAGGCGGGAAGGAAAAAGGCTGATGGCCGCCACCGAGATCAAGAACCTCACCTTCAACTTCGGGCCACAGCACCCCGCCGCGCATGGTGTGATGCGCATGGTGCTGGAGATGGACGGTGAGGTGGTGGAGCGTGCCGACCCTCATATCGGGCTGCTGCACCGCGGCACCGAGAAGCTGATCGAGCACAAAACTTACCTGCAGGCGGTGCCGTATTTCGACCGCCTCGACTACGTCTCGCCCATGTGCCTGGAGCACGCCTTCGCGCTGGCGACGGAAAAGCTGCTCGGCGCCGAGGTGCCGCCGCGCGGTCAGTACATCCGGGTACTTTTCAGCGAGATCACCCGCATCCTCAATCATATGCTCAACATCTCCGCCTTCGCTCTCGACGTCGGCGCCATGACGCCGTTCCTCTGGTTCTTCGAGGAACGCGAGGTGCTGATGGAATTCTACGAGCGGGTATGTGGCGCCCGCCTGCACGCGGCGTATTTCCGCCCCGGCGGAGTGCACCGCGATATGCCTGCCGGGCTGGCAGAAGACATCATGGTTTTCGTCGAGCACTTCCCCAAGGTGATCGACGATGTCGAGGGACTTATTACCGAAAACCGCATCTTCAAGCAGCGAACCGTGGACATCGGCATTGCAACAGCCGAACAGGCCCTGGACTGGGGCCTCTCCGGCCCGGTGCTTCGCGCTTCGGGCGTGCCGTGGGACCTGCGCAAGGCGCAGCCTTATGACGTCTACGGCCGAATGAAGTTCGACGTGCCCGTGGGTAAGAATGGCGACTGCTATGACCGCTACCTGGTGCGGGTGGAAGAGATGCGCCAGTCACTTCGCATCATGAAGCAGTGCCTGGAGGAGATGCCATCGGGTCCTGTGCGAGCCACTGACCCCAAAATCTCCCCGCCACGCCGCGGCGAGATGAAGCGCTCCATGGAAGCGCTGATCAATCACTTCAAACTCTATACCGAGGGCTACCACGTGCCTGCGGGCGAGACCTACACGGCGGTCGAGGCGCCCAAGGGCGAGTTCGGCGTCTACCTGGTCTCCGACGGGACCAACAAGCCGTACCGCTGCAAGATCCGGGCGCCGGGATTCGCTTTCCTGCAGGCCACCGAGTTCCTGTGCAAGGGCCACATGCTGGCCGATCTGGTGGCAGTGATTGGCTCCCTCGACGTGGTGTTCGGCGAGATCGACCGGTGAACGCAATGGATGAGCGGAAAAACCAGACTTTCGCCTTCACTGCGGAGAATGTCGAACAGGCGCGCGCCATCATGGCAAGGTACCCGGCCGGCCGCCAGGCGAGCGCAGTAATGCCCGTGCTCGACCTCGCGCAGCGCCAGAACGGCGGCTGGCTCAGTCGAGCCGCAATGGACCATGTGGCCGGGCTTCTGGATATGGCGCCGATCCGCGTCTATGAGGTCGCGACCTTTTACTCGATGTACCACCTGAAGCCGGTGGGCGAGCACGTGGTTCAAGTCTGCACCACGACGCCGTGCCTGCTTTGCGGCGCCGCAGACGTGGTGAACGCGTGCCGCGACGAACTCGGCATCGACCTTGGTGAGACCACGGACGACGGCAAGTTCACGCTGCTTGAGGTGGAGTGCCTCGGTGCTTGCGTCAACGCGCCCATGATCCAGATCGGCGACGACTATTACGAGGATCTCGACGCGAACAGTACCCGCAAGGTGCTGCAGGCGTTCAGGCGTGGCGAGACACCGACTCCCGGCTCGCAGAAGGGCCGTCGCTCGTCGGAGCCAGCCGGCGGGCCGACCACGCTAAAGGCCTCGGTCGGGACCAAGGGGTAAGGGAACCATGCTGGACGACAAGGACCGCATCTTCACCAACCTCTACGGTTTCGACGACTGGCGTCTGGCCGGTGCGCGCCGGCGCGGCGATTGGGACGGCACCGGAGACATCATCGCCAAGGGTCGCGACTGGATCGTCGAGCAGGTCAAGCAGTCCGGTATGCGTGGGCGCGGCGGGGCCGGGTTCCCCACAGGGCTCAAATGGTCGTTCATGCCCAAGGAAGTGACCCGGCCACATTACCTGGTGGTAAACGCCGACGAAGGCGAGCCGGGCACGTGCAAGGATCGCGACATTCTGCGTCATGACCCGCACAAGCTGGTCGAAGGTTGCCTGCTGGCCGGTTTCGCCATGGGAGCTAACACCGCCTACATTTACATTCGTGGCGAATTCTTCCGCGAGGCCGAGAACCTGCAGGCGGCCATCGATGAGGCGCGCGAAGCGGGGCTGATCGGCCCCAACGCCTGCGGATCGGGCTGGGCCTTCGAGGTTTACGTTCACCGCGGCGCCGGCGCCTATATCTGCGGCGAGGAGATGGCCCTCATCGAAAGCCTGGAAGGAAAAAAGGGCATGCCGCGGCTGAAGCCGCCTTTTCCGGCCGGCATGGGGCTCTACGGCTGTCCGACCACGGTCAACAACGTGGAGACCATCGCGGCGGCGCCCACCATCCTGCGACGGGGCGCGGCGTGGTTCGCCGCGCTCGGGCGCGAGAACAATTCGGGCACCAAAATCTTCTGCATCTCTGGCCACGTGAACAAGCCGTGCAACGTGGAAGAGGAGATGGGCATCTCCCTCAAGGAACTGATCGAAAGGCATGCCGGCGGCGTGCGCGGCGGCTGGGAGAACCTGAAGGCCGTCATCCCCGGCGGCTCGTCGGTGCCCATACTGCCCAAGTCCATCTGCGACACCGTGCTGATGGATTTCGACTCCCTGAAGGCGCAGAAATCCGGCCTCGGCACGGCAGCGGTAATCGTCATGGACAAGTCCACCGACGTGATTGCCGCCATCGCGCGCCTGTCCAAATTCTACATGCACGAAAGCTGCGGCCAGTGTACCCCATGCCGCGAGGGAACAGGCTGGATGTGGCGGGTCATGGAACGGCTGGTCAGGGGCGACGCCGAGGTGGAGGAAATCGATCAGCTCCTCGAAGTGACGACCCAGGTCGAGGGCCACACCATCTGCGCGCTGGGTGACGCGGCGGCATGGCCGATCCAGGGCCTGGTGCGCCATTTCCGCGACGAGATCGAGCACCGCATCGTCGCGCGCAAGACGCATGACGCCAGCGCGGCGGCATAAGGCAGGGCGAAGAACATGCCGAAGCTCACTATCGACGGCGTCGAGATCGAGGTTCCCGCAGGAATCACTGTTCTGCAGGCATGCGAGATGGCCGGCGTGGAGGTACCCCGCTTCTGCTACCACGAGCGGCTGTCGGTTGCCGGAAACTGCCGCATGTGCCTCGTGGAGATGGAGAAGTCGCCCAAGCCTGTCGCCTCGTGCGCCATGCCGGCGAGCGACGGAATGGTGATCAAGACCAACACCCCCATGGTCAAGAAGGCGCGTGAAGGGGTGATGGAGTTCCTGCTTATCAATCATCCGCTCGACTGCCCCATATGCGACCAGGGCGGCGAATGCGACCTGCAGGACCAGGCCATGGCCTACGGCGCCGGACTGTCGCGCTTCCACGAGAACAAGCGCGCGGTTAAGGACAAGTATATGGGTCCGCTGGTCGAGACCCACATGACCCGTTGCATTCACTGCACCCGCTGCATCCGCTTCATCACCGAGGTGGCCGGGGTAGAAGAGCTGGGTGCGACCGGACGCGGCGAGCACATGGAGGTGGGCACCTACGTTGAGAAGGCGCTCAGTTCGGAACTTTCCGCCAACATCATCGATCTGTGCCCGGTGGGCGCGCTGACCGGCAAGCCCTACGCCTTTAATGCGCGACCGTGGGAACTTACCCGCACGGAGTCGGTCGACGTCATGGACGCGGTGGGCAGCAATATCCGCATTGACGCTCGCGGGAACGAGGTGCTGCGCATCCTGCCGCTACTAAACGAGGACGTGAACGAGGAATGGATCTCCGACAAGACCCGCTACGCCTGTGACGGGCTGTCGCGCCAGCGTCTCGATACCCCCTATGTGCGCAAGAACGGAACGCTGCAGCCGGTAGGCTGGCAGGAAGCGTTGGCCGCGGTCGCCGACCGGCTTTCCGGCATCGCAGGGCCCCGCATCGCGGCCATCGCCGGCGACCAGGCGGATGCCGAAGCGATGTGCGCATTGAAGGACTTGATGACGGCGCTGGGCTCACCCAACATCGACTGCCGGCAGGACGGGGCCCGGCTTCCCGCCGGGGTACGTGCCGGCTACGTCATGAACACGTCCATCGCCGGCATCGACGCTGCCGACGCGATCCTGCTGGTCGGCACCAATCCGCGGCGGGAGGCGCCCATCATCAATGCGCGGATCCGCAAGCGGTATCTGCTGGGTGGGCTATCCGTCGGCGTGGTCGGTCCCGCCGACGATCTAACCTACAGCTACCGGCATCTCGGCGCCGGACCGCAGACCCTGAAGGAGATCGCCGACGGAACCCATCCGTTCTGCGAGGTACTGAAGAAGGCACAAAAGCCCGTGCTGATCGTCGGCCAGGGGGCGCTCACGCGTCCCGACGGGGCACGGGTACTGGGTGCTGCGAGGCGCATCGCGGACGCCTGCGGCCTGATCAAGGATGGCTGGAACGGTTTCAACGTGCTGCACAGCGCCGCCGCGCGCGTCGGCGGCATGGACCTGGGTCTGGTGCCGGGGCAGGGCGGGCGCGACGTGGCCGACATCATTGATGGCGCATCGAAGGGCGAGATCGCGGCGATCTATCTGCTGGGCGCCGATGAGATTGACATGAGGCGGCTCGGCACCGCTTTCGTCATCTACCAGGGCCATCACGGCGACGCCGGCGCGCACCGCGCCGACGTGGTCCTGCCCGGGGCGGCCTATACGGAAAAGGCCGCTACCTACGTCAATACCGAGGGCCGGGTACAGCGTACCCGCCGCGCCGTGTTTCCGCCCGGTGAGGCACGCGAGGACTGGACCATCCTGCGTGCCCTGTCCGATGCGCTGGGCAAGAGGCTCCCTTACGACGACATCGGCGCGCTGCGCCGCCGCATGATCGACGTCAACGCCGTATTCGCCAAACAGGATTCGGTTTCCCGCGCGGCGTGGGAGCCGTTCGGCGAGCAGGGCGAGATGGACGCCGCCCCGTTCGTCTCGTCGATCGGTAATTTCTACATGACGGATCCGATCTGTCGCGCCTCGAAGACCATGGCCGATTGCGTGCGCGAGTTGCTCGGTGGCGCAAGGGGAATGACGGGTACAGATGGCTGAGTTCTGGTCGGGATACGCCTGGCCGACGATCATCATCGTCGCCCAGATCATCGCCATCGTCATTCCGGTGATGGTGGGTGTCGCCTACCTCACCTATGCCGAGCGCAAGGTGATCGGCGCCATGCAGCTGCGCAAGGGGCCCAACGTCGTGGGGCCGTTCGGCCTGATGCAACCCATGGCGGATGGGCTCAAGCTGCTGTTCAAGGAGACGATCATCCCGTCCGGCGCCAACCGCGTCGTGTTCATCGCGGCGCCAATGCTGACCTTCGTCCTCAGCATGGTGGCATGGGCGGTGATCCCCTTCGACAAGGGGATGGTGCTGGCCGACATAAACGTCGGCGTGCTGTACCTGTTCGCAATTTCCTCGCTCGGCGTCTACGGCATCATCATGGCTGGCTGGGCATCCAACTCCGTCTACCCCTTCCTCGGCGCGCTGCGTTCGGCGGCGCAGATGGTGTCCTACGAGGTCTCCATCGGTTTCGTCATGATCTCGGTGCTGATGTGCGTTGGATCGCTTAACCTGTCGGCCATCGTCGAGGCACAGCGTACCGTCTGGTTCGCCATTCCGCTGTTGCCCATGTTCGTGGTTTTCTTCATCTCCGGGCTGGCCGAAACCAACCGTTCCCCGTTCGATCTGCCCGAGGCCGAGTCCGAGCTGGTGGCGGGCTACAACGTGGAATATTCGTCCATGCCCTTTGCCCTTTTCATGCTGGGCGAATACGCCAACATCATTCTGATGAGCAGCATGACGGCGGTGCTGTTCCTTGGCGGCTGGCTTCCACCCATGGACATCGCGCCGCTCAACTGGATTCCCGGTCCTATCTGGTTTGCCGTCAAAATCGCCTTCGTCGCCTTCTGCTTCCTGTGGGTACGGGCGACCTTCCCGCGCTATCGCTACGACCAGCTCATGCGGCTGGGCTGGAAGGTTTTTCTGCCGTTCTCGCTGATCTGGCTGGTGCTGACGGCATCGGTGCTGGTCGCCACCGGTTGGGTGCCGAAGTGAGAACGGGGCAGGGGTAAGGAGCAAGGGATATGTCGTTCATCGACCGATCCGCACGGACGTTGCTGCTGGCCGAGCTGGCTTCCGGCATGTGGCTGACGCTGCGCTACCTGTTCAAGCCCAAGGTAACGCTGAACTACCCCTTCGAGAAGGGACCGCTCAGCCCGCGATTCCGCGGCGAGCATGCGCTGCGCCGCTATCCCAACGGCGAAGAGCGCTGCATTGCCTGCAAGCTGTGCGAGGCCGTCTGCCCGGCGCAGGCCATCACCATCGAGGCGGAGCCGCGGCCCGACGGCAGCCGGCGTACCACGCGCTATGACATCGACATGACCAAGTGCATCTATTGCGGATTCTGCGAGGAGGCATGCCCCGTGGACGCCATCGTCGAGGGGCCGAATTTCGAGTTCGCGACGGAGACCCGCGAAGAACTCATGTACAACAAGGAAAAGCTGCTGAGTAACGGCGACCGCTGGGAAACGGAGCTTGCCGAACGGCTGGTATCGGACGCGCCGTACCGCTGAGCGGCCGGCGCGCGAAAAGGGGCGGGAAGAGAATGGACAAGCTGAATAGCGGGCTGGAGCCCGTACGCGCGCGGCGGGGTGCGTCATGATCATCCAGGCGCTTGCCTTCTACCTGTTTGCCGCCGTGGCCGTGGCCGCCGCCGTGATGGTGATCTCGGCGCGCAACCCCGTGCACTCGGTTCTGTTCCTGATCCTCACTTTCTTCAACGCCGCGGCGCTGTTCGTTCTCATGGGAGCCGAGTTCCTCGCCATGATCCTCGTGGTGGTCTATGTGGGCGCGGTAGCCGTGCTGTTCCTCTTCGTCGTGATGATGCTCGACATCGGCTTCGCCGAGTTGCGCCAGGGATTCCTGCAGTACCTGCCCATCGGCGGACTGGTCGGCCTGGTGCTGCTGGCTGAACTGCTGATGGTGCTGGGCGGCTGGCTGGTGTCGCCCGACGTGGCCCAGACCCGCGCCTATCCCGCCCCGGAACTGGCCCAACTCAGCAACACCGAGGCGCTGGGGCGCATCCTCTACACCGACTATATCTTCGTCTTCGAGGGGGCCGGCATGGTGCTACTGGTCGCCATGATCGGCGCCATCGTTCTGACCCTGCGCTCGCGCGAGGGAGTGCGCCGCCAGCGCATCAGCCGCCAGCTTGCCCGCCATCCCGCCGACACCATCGAGGTGCGTGAAGTCCAGCCGGGCAGCGGGGTGTGACCATGCTGCAAATCGGACTGTCCCATTACCTGGCGGTCGCCGCCATCCTGTTCACGCTCGGGGTGTTCGGCATCTTCCTCAACCGTAAGAACGTCATCATCATCCTGATGTCGGTGGAGCTGATTTTGCTCGCCGTGAACATCAATCTGGTGGCCTTCTCGGTGCACCTGCACGACCTTGCCGGCCAGGTGTTCGCCATGCTGGTGCTTACTGTGGCTGCGGCAGAAGCCGCCATTGGCCTCGCCATCATCGTCGTCTACTTCCGCAATCGCGGTTCCATCGCGGTTGAGGACATAAATCTGATGAAGGGCTGAGGCGCATGGTCTATGTACTGACCGTTTTTCTGCCGCTGTTCGGCGCCATCGTCGCCGGCCTGCTCGGGCCGTGGGTCAAGGACCGCGGCGCGCAGATCATCACCTGCGGCGCCATGCTGCTCGCTGCCGTCTTCTCCATCGTCATAATGAACGAGGTTGCGCTGCACGGCCAGACGCGCAGCATCGAGTTGCTGACCTGGATATCCGCCGGCAAGTTCGAGGCAAGCTGGGCGCTGAAGTTCGACACCCTGACCGCAGTGATGGTGTTCGTCGTCACGGTCGTGTCGTGTGCGGTGCATTTCTACTCCATCGGCTACATGCACGGCGATCCGTCGATCCCGCGCTTCTTCAGCTATCTCAGCCTGTTCACCTTCTTCATGCTGATGCTGGTGACGGCGGACAACTTCCTGCAGCTTTTCCTCGGTTGGGAAGGGGTGGGACTGTGCTCCTACCTGCTGATCGGCTTCTGGTACGACCGTCCGGCAGCCAACGCGGCGGCCATCAAGGCGTTCATCGTCAACCGGGTCGGCGATTTCGGCTTCGCCCTCGGCATCATGGGCGTGTTTTTCCTCTATGGTTCCATCGGGTTCGACGCCGTCTTCGCCGCAACGCCGGAAAAAGCCAAGGCGACGCTGCACTTCCTGAACTGGGATTTCCATGCGCTGACGGTGCTGTGCCTGCTGCTGTTCGTCGGCGCCATGGGCAAGTCGGCGCAGCTCGGGCTGCACACCTGGCTGCCCGATGCCATGGAGGGTCCGACTCCCGTATCGGCGCTGATCCACGCCGCCACCATGGTAACCGCCGGTGTGTTCATGGTGGCGCGGCTGTCGCCCCTGTTCGAGTACGCGCCCGTTGCGCTGGCGGTGGTCGCTGTGGTGGGCGCTTCCACCTGCCTCTTCGCCGCCACCATCGGTATCTGCCAGAACGACATCAAGCGGGTGATCGCCTATTCAACCTGCTCGCAGCTCGGCTACATGTTTTTCGCCTGCGGGGTCTCGGCCTATGCAGCGGGCATTTTCCACCTGACGACACACGCCTTCTTCAAGGCGCTGCTGTTCCTCGGCTCAGGTTCGGTGATCCACGCCATGTCGGGCGAACAGGACATGCGCAAGATGGGCGGCATCTGGAAGATGATACCGCTCACCTACGCCATGATGTGGGTCGGCAGCCTGGCGCTGGCGGGCGTGCCCTTCTTCGCCGGATTCTATTCCAAGGATTCAATCCTCGAATCCGCCTTCGCCGCCAACAGCGGCGTGGGCCAGTACGCCTTCTGGCTCGGTATCGCCGCCGCGGTGCTGACCGCCTTCTACAGCTGGCGCCTGATCATCATGACCTTCCACGGCAAGCCCCGTGCCGACGAGCGAACCATGGGCCATGTGCATGAATCGCCAAAGTCCATGACCGTGCCCCTGCTGGTGCTGGCGGTGGGCGCCGTATTCGCCGGCTACGTCGGGTTCGAATCCTTTGTCGGCGAACACAGCGCCTCTTTCTGGGGCAAGGCGATCCTGGTGCTGCCCGGCCACAATGCGCTTGCCGATGCCCACCACGTGCCGCTTTGGGTCAAGAGCCTGCCCATCATCGTCGGCGTGGTCGGCATAGCACTCGCCTATTACCTCTACATGACGCGGCCCGACCTGCCGGCGCGCATCGCCGGAAGGTTCAAGCATATCTATCTGTTCCTCTACAACAAATGGTACTTCGACGAGTTGTACGACCGGGCTTTCGTCAGGCCGGCTCGGTACCTGGGACGTGAGTTCTGGCAGCAGGGCGACGGTGCGCTAATCGACGGGTTGGGCCCCGACGGCGTGGCCGCGGTGGCGCGCAACCTTGCGGCGCGTGCCAGCCGGCTGCAGACCGGCTTCGTCTATCACTACGCTTTCGCCATGCTGATCGGCGTGGCCGGGCTGGTGAGCCTGTACCTCTTCCTGCAGTCGCGGTGAGGGAGGGCACGCCATGCTTCGCTGGTCACTGAGCCTCATTACCTTTCTGCCGCTGGTGGGCGCGGCGTTCATCATGATCGTGCGCGGGGACGAGAACGTGGTTGCGCGCAACGCGCGCGCCACGGCGCTGTGGACCTCGCTCGTGACGTTCGCCCTTTCGATTATGCTGTGGACGAACTTCGACCGCACCAATCCGGGTTTCCAGTTCGTCGAGAAGGCGGACTGGATTCCCGGCTTTGGCATTACCTACCACATGGGAGTCGACGGCATATCGGTGTTCTTCGTCCTGCTCTCAACCCTGCTGACGCCCATCTGCGTACTGGCGAGCTGGCAGGCGATCCGGACCCGGGTGAAGGAATACATGATTGCCTTCCTCGTTCTGGAAACGCTCATGGTGGGCATGTTCTGTGCCCTCGACCTGGTGCTGTTTTACGTCTTCTTCGAGGGTGTACTGATCCCCATGTTCCTCATCATCGGGGTATGGGGTGGGCCGCGGCGGGTCTACGCCTCGTTCAAATTCTTTCTCTACACGCTCGCCGGCTCGGTGCTGATGCTGATCGCCATTCTGACGATCTATCTCACCGCCGGCACCACCGACATTCCGACGCTTCTGAAGTACGCCTTCCCGCAGAGCCTTCAGCTCTGGCTCTGGCTCGCCTTCTTCGCGAGCTTTGCGGTCAAGGTGCCCATGTGGCCGGTGCACACCTGGCTGCCTGACGCCCATGTGGAAGCGCCAACCGCGGGCTCGGTGATCCTCGCCGGGGTTCTGCTGAAAATGGGCGGATACGGGTTCCTGCGTTTTTCGCTGCCCATGCTGCCGTTCGCCAGCGACTACTTCACCCCGCTTGTCTATACGCTCAGCATCTTCGCCATCATCTACACTTCGCTGGTGGCGCTGGCGCAGGAGGACATGAAGAAGCTCATCGCCTATTCGTCGGTGGCGCATATGGGCTTCGTCACCATCGGCATCTTCAGTGCCACGGTGCAGGGCATCCACGGCGCCCTGATCCAGATGCTGAGCCACGGGGTGATTTCCGCGGCGCTGTTCCTCGTGGTCGGCGTCGTCTACGATCGCATTCATTCGCGCGAGATTGCGCGCTATGGCGGGCTGGTTCACCGCATGCCCGTCTATTCGCTCGTATTCATGCTGTTCATGCTGGGCAGCGTCGGCATGCCGGGAACCAGCGGTTTTGTCGGTGAGTTTCTGGTGCTGGTCGGTGTCTTCCAGGTCAACACGTGGGTAGCTCTGCTCGCCACCACCGGGATTATCCTCGGCGCTGCCTACATGCTGTGGCTCTACCGCCGGGTGATATTCGGCAAGCTGACCCGCGACGACCTCAAGGATATTCTCGACCTCAGCCCGCGCGAGATCGCGGTCTTCGTGCCGCTGATCGTCGTCATGCTGTGGATGGGCATCTATCCCACCTCGTTCATCGAGGTCATGGACGCCTCGGTGGTCAGTCTGGTGGACCAGCACAAAGGCGCCATGGCCGCCCTCAAGGGCCTGTCGGTGGCCGGACAATAGGGAAGGAAAAAGACGGTGAGCGCACTGCCCAACCTGATGCCCGTGCTGCCGGAGCTGGTGCTGGCCTGCTCGGCCATGGCGTTGCTCCTGGCCGGTGCGTTCCGGGGCGATGGCGCGAGCCGGTCGCTGTCGTGGGTGGCGGTACTCGCCCTGCTGGTAACCGGACTGGTACTCAACGCCCTCGACGACGGGCGCACTGTAATATTTTCGGGCCAGTTCGTGATGGACGGCTTCGCCCGGTTCATGAAATGGCTGGTCGTGATCGGCTCTGCGCTCGCTGTCGTCATGTCCCTGTCCTATAACGAGCGCGAAGGCATTGCGCGCGTCGAATACCCGGTGCTGATCCTGCTCGCCACCCTTGGCATGTTCGTCATGATCTCGGCGAACGACCTTATCTCGCTCTACATCGGGCTCGAGCTGCAAAGCCTGTCGCTCTACGTGATCGCCGCCTTCCGCCGCGATTCCGCCCGATCGGCCGAGGCCGGGCTAAAGTACTTCGTCCTCGGCGCTCTCTCGTCGGGCATGCTGCTCTACGGCGCCTCGCTGGTCTACGGGTTTGCCGGCACCACCGGGTTCGATGCGCTTACCGCACTGTTCAAGCGCACGGCCGAAGGCGGCCCGGCGGTCGGCGTGGTCATCGGCATGGTGTTCATCATCTCCGGCCTCGCCTTCAAGATCTCGGCAGTGCCGTTCCACATGTGGACCCCCGACGTCTACGAGGGGGCGCCGACTCCGGTTACAGCCTTCTTCGCCATCGCCCCCAAGGTGGCTGCAATTGCACTCATCATCCGTGTCCTGGTCGGTGCCTTCGGGCCCTTCACCGGCGAGTGGCAACAGGTAATCGTGCTGATTTCCATCGCCTCCATGGTGCTGGGTGCCTTCGCCGCTATCTGGCAGAGCAACATCAAGCGGCTGCTGGCCTACAGTTCCATCGGTCATGTGGGTTATGCCCTGGTCGGGCTTGCGGCGGGCAGCGAGACGGGGGTGCGCGGTGTGCTGATCTATATGGCTATCTATCTCGCCATGTCGGTGGGCGCGTTCTGCGTCGTGCTCGCCATGCGTCGTACCGGCCGTATGGTCGAAGATATCGACGATCTGGCGGGACTGGCCCGCAACCAGCCAATGCTTGCCTTCGCCATGGCCCTTATCATGTTCTCCATGGCCGGCATCCCGCCGCTGGCGGGCTTTTTCGGCAAGCTGTACGTTTTTCTCGCCGCGGTGGACGCCGGGCTCTACGCCCTTGCCATTATCGGCGTACTGTCCAGCGTGGTGGGGGCCTACTACTACCTGCGCGTCATCAAGGTCATGTATTTCGATCCGCCGCGGGAAACCTTCGACCGTCCGCTGGGACGCGAGGTGAGTACCATCCTGGCTGCGGCCACCCTGTTCGTGGCGTTGTTCTTCATCTATCCCGGCATGGTGGTGGACGGCGCGGAAGCCGCGGCGCGCGTGCTGTTCGCCGGCTGATCGGCGCCGGTCGTGGCCGCGACGCCCTCCCTGCCGGCAAAGTACCGGCTTTTCCGTTTCCAGCGTCTCGACAGTACAAACGACGAGGCTCTGCGTCGCATCGAGGCGGGCAGCGCCGCCCATGGCGACGTCATCGTTGCGGACAGCCAGACCGCCGGACGCGGACGGCGGGGGAGGACGTGGCAGTCTCCGGCCGGCAACCTGCATCTCTCTCTGGTGGTAGAGCCGCCGTCGGGCAGTGCGGTCGGTCAGCTTGCCTTCGTCGCTGCGCTGGCGATGGGCGAGGCAGTAGCGAGTGTCATCCCGGAGGGAGTGGAATTGCGCTATAAATGGCCCAACGATCTCCTGCTCGGCGGTCGCAAGGCGGCGGGTGTGCTGATCGAAAGCAATGGAAACGTGGAGAATCCCGCCCTGGCCATCGGGATCGGAATCAATGTCTGTGCAGCCCCCGAGGGGACGCCCTATCCCGCGACGGCGTTGCGCGCCGAAGGAGGGGAGGTGGCCGCTGTCGAACTGGTGGCGCCGCTCTGCGCTGCCTTCGACTGCTGGTACCGGCGCTGGTCGGAACAGGGGTTCGCCCCTGTCCGTGCCATCTGGCTTTCCTGCGCCCATGGAATCGGCACAGCGATCGAGGCACGGCTGCCGGACGGCTCGGTGCAGCGCGGCGTCTTCCGCGATCTGGACTCCGACGGTGCGCTGGTGATGGAGGCAGGCGGCCGTCGCCAGACCGTCGCCACCGGCGACATCTTCTTCACCGCCGCGTAACGGGACGCCCATGCTGCTCGCTATCGATTCCGGCAACACCAACATCGTCTTCGCGGTCTATGACGGCGAGGAGCGGCGCGGCGAATGGCGCTCGTCTAGCGACGCCAAGCGTACGGCGGACGAATACGGTGTCTGGCTGACCCAGCTCATGGCGCTGGACAACCTCGGTCGTCCGGACATAGATGCTGCCATCATTGCGACGGTGGTGCCCGAGACCCTGTTCAGCCTGAAGACCCTGTGCCGGCGCTACTTCCACTGCGAACCGCTGATCGTCGGCGAGCCGGGGGTGGACGTGGGCATCCGTGTGCTGGTCGACTACCCGGAGGACGTGGGTGCCGACCGTTTGGTCAACGCCGCCGCCGCCCATGCGCGCTATGGCGGCCCGCTAGTGGTCATCGACTTCGGCACCGCCACCACCTTTGATATCATCGACCGCGACGGCAGCTATTTCGGCGGCATCATCGCGCCCGGCATCAACCTGTCGCTGGACGCGCTGCATCGCGCCGCGGCCAAGCTACCGCGCATCGCCGTTCAGCGTCCGCCCAGCGTCATCGGCAAACGCACGACGCCGGCCATGATGTCCGGCATCTATTGGGGCTATGTAGGTCTGATCGAGGGTCTGATATCGCGTATCGAGGCCGAGTTCGGGGCCAGGATGACTGTCGTTGCCACCGGCGGGCTGGCGCCGCTGTTCGCCGACGCCACGACGGTGATCCAGCACCTGGATCCCGACCTGACGCTCCGCGGCCTCGCCGAGATTTACCGCCGCAACACCGCCCGATGAAGAAACCATCGGTGAAGTCTTCCGCGGCGGGTGAACTGCTGATGCTGCCGCTCGGTGGTGCCGGTGAGATCGGCATGAACCTGACCCTATACGGCTGGGCGGGCAAGTGGATCGCGGTGGATTGCGGCATCTGTTTCGGCGACGATCGCACCCCCGGCGTCGAGGTGATGGTGCCGGATATCTCTTTCATCGCCGAGCGCAGGAAGGACCTGCTCGGCATCGTGCTGACCCATGCCCACGAGGACCATCTGGGCGCGGTGCAGTATCTCTGGCGCAAGCTCGGCTGTCCGGTTTACGGCACGCCGTTCGCCCTTGGGCTGTTGCGCCGCAAGCTTGTCGAAACCGAGCTGGATCGCGTCGTTCCCCTCACCACCGTGCCGTGCGGCGGCGGGATCAGGCTCGGCCCATTCGCCATCGATTTCATCCCCGTCGCCCACTCCCTTCCTGAATGCCACGCGCTCGCCATCCGCACCCCGGCCGGCACACTGCTGCATGCCAGCGACTGGAAGCTGGATCCGAAGCCTGTGGTCGGACCGCGCACCGACGAAGCGGCCTTCCGCCGGCTGGGCAAGGAGGGACTGCTCGCGCTCGTCTGCGATTCCACCAATGCGCTCACGCCGGGCAGCGCCGGGTCGGAAGGGGCGCTGCGCAAGAGCATGATCGAAATCATCCGCGGCTGCCGCGGCCGGGTGCTGATTACATCGTTCGCGTCCAACGTGGCGCGGATCGAAACCATCGCCAGGGCTGCAGAAGCGGCGGGCCGTCATTTCGCCCTGGTCGGCCGCTCGATGGACCGCATCGTCGAGGTGGCGCGCGAGTGCGGCTACCTGAAGACGATGGTGGAACCGCTCCATGTACGCGAGGCGGGGTATCTGCCACGCGAGCGCGTCGTACTGGCGGTGACCGGCAGCCAGGGGGAGCCACGCGCCGCTCTCGCCCGCATCGCCGCCAACGACCATCCCGAGATCGTGGTGGAGGAGGGCGACACGGTCATCTTTTCGGCGCGTGAGATTCCCGGCAACGAGCGTGCCATTGGCCGTGTGCAGAACCACCTCGCCCGGCTCGGGGTGGAAATCGTCACCGACCGCGACGCTTTCGTTCACGTCTCCGGCCATCCCGCGCGCGACGAGCTGGCTACTATGTACGAGTGGGTGCGTCCGCCCCTGCTGATTCCCATCCATGGCGAGATGCGGCACCTGACCGGTCACGCCCGCTTCGCCCGCGAAAACGGCATTGCCGAAACCCTGGTGGGCGAGAACGGAGCGCTGATGCGGATTCATCCCGGGCCCGCAGAAATCATCGACCACGTCACCGTCGGCCGCTTCGCCGTCGAGGGCCGGCGGCTGCTGCCCATCGAGGGAGCGGTCATGCACACCAGACGCCGCATCGGCTTCGCCGGGTTCGCCGTCGCCACGGTGGTGATTGACGGGAAGGGCCGGCTGCATGGCCCGCCGCAGCTTGCCGTCCCGGGCCTGCTCGATGGCGAGGACGGCGACTTCGACCTGCAGGAAGATGCCATTGCCGCCATCGAGGACGCGGTGGCCGGGCTGAGCGCCGCAGCGCGACGCAGCGACGACGATGTCTCCGAGGCAGCACGCCGCGCCGTGCGGCGCGCTCTCCGCGATGCGCTCGGCCGCCGGCCGGTTACGAAAGTGCATGTGGTGCGCGTGTAATCTGCCGTGCTAGCTTTCCCGCGCACGGCCGAGAGGACTCGATGAACGTATTTTCGGGCGCCGTCGTCTACATCATCCTGTGGTGGATCGTGTTCTTCATGGCTCTGCCCATCGGTGTGCGGCCGCCGCACGAGTTGGGCGAGGCGAAGGGCGAAGGACACGAAGCCGGCGCGCCGGTACGCCATTACCTGTGGTGGAAGCTGCTCGGCACCTCGGCGGTCGCCGGACTTTTGTGGGGTATCGCCTACTGGCTGATCACCTCGGACATGCTGTCGTTCCGCGGCTGAGATGTCGGGCTATTGCCAGTCGGCGCCGGGGCATCCCGTCCACGCGCCCTACCACGACCGCGAATACGGCTTTCCCGTCAGCGACGATTGCGTTCTGTTCGAGCGGCTGGTGCTGGAAATCAACCAGGCGGGCCTTTCCTGGCTTACGATCCTGAAGAAGCGCGCTGCATTCCGCACTGCCTTCGAGGGATTCGACCCCGCCGTCGTCGCCGCTTACGGGGAACGCGAGCGCCGGCGCCTGCTCGCCGATGCCGGGATCATCCGCAACCGCCTCAAGGTGAACTCCGCCATCGAAAACGCGAGACGCATCTGTGTCCTGCAGGACTCGCATGGCTCATTCGCCGCCTGGCTGGAGGGATGCCACCCGCGCGAAAAACCCGACTGGGTGAGGCTGTTCAAGCGTACCTTCGTCTTCACGGGTGGCGAGATCACCGGCGAGTTCCTGATGAGCACCGGGTTCCTGCCGGGCGCGCACGCGCCCGACTGCCCTGTGTTCGCAAGGATCGCGCGACTTGGTCCGCCATGGATGGTGCGGTCCTGAGATCCGGGCCGCTGCCCCCAATTCTATACGGTCACGAAATAGGCCAGGAAGATCACGGCCACCAGCCACATGGCTGCGCTGACCTCGAGCGCCCGCCCGCACACCAGCTTGATCGCTACATAGGCGATGAAGCCGAGGCCGATCCCTGTCGCAATGGAAAACGTCAGGGGCATGCCGATGGCGGTTATGACCGCAGGCACCGACTCGCTGATGTCGTCCCATTCCACTTCGGCGATACTGCGCGCCATGACACAGGCCACGAACAGGATGGCGGGGGCGGTGGCGTAGGCGGGGATCGAGGTGGCCAGCGGCGCGAACAGCAGGGCCAGCAGAAAGAACATGGCGGCGAACACGGCAGTCAGGCCGGTACGGCCGCCGGCGCGAATGCCGGCCGCGCTCTCGATATAGCTGGTGGTCGTCGAGGTACCGAGCAGGGCACCGGCCACCGTCGCCGTGCTGTCGGCCACCAGCGCCGGTCCGATCCGCGGCAGATTTCCTTTCTCATCGAGCAGCTTGGCCTGATGGGCGAGTCCGATTAGCGTGCCGGCGGTATCAAACAGGTCCACCAGAAGAAAGCTGAACACCAGGATCAGCATGGTCGCGAACGAGAGCTTGAACAGCCCCGTCAGGTCGAGGGCCAGGAAGGTCGGAGCCAGGCTGGGCGGCACGTCGATCACGGCCGATGGCCGGTGCGATACGCCGAGGTAGATACCGGCCGCCGTGACCAGAATGATGCTGATGATGATGGCGCCGGGAATCCTGCGGTAGTCCAGCGCCACCATGGCGGCAAAGCCGCACGCCGCGAGAATTACCGGCCATGACGTCAGCTTGCCGACGGTAACGAACGTGGCCGGATTCGCTATGACGATGCCGGCGCTCTTGAGCCCGATAAAGCCGAGGAAGAGCCCTATGCCGGCGGCGACGGCGAGCTTCTGCGAGCGCGGGATGGAATTGATGATCCAGGCGCGGACGGGCAGCACGCTGAGCAGCACGAACAGTACGCCCGACACGAACACGGCGGCCAGCGCCACCGGCCAGGTCACCCCCATGCCCTTGACCACCACGAAGGCGAAGAAGGCGTTGAGGCCCATGCCCGGCGCCAGCGCCACCGGATAGTTGGCATAAAGGCCCATGACCAGCGAACCGAACGCAGCCGCCAGGCACGTGGCGACAAACACCGCCCCTTTGTCCATTCCGGCTGCGGCGAGGATGTCCGGATTGACGAAAATGATGTAGGCCATGGTCAGGAAAGTGGTGAGTCCGGCAAACAGCTCATTGCGGACCGAGGTGCCGTGCTGGTCCAGCCCGAAAAATGCATTCAGCATCTCTGCCCCCTGTTCCAATTCGCCCCCGTGCCGGCTTATGGTCCGGCCGATCGCGAAGTGTGGCACAGCCCGCCGAATCGCTGAATTCCTGCCGGTTACGGAAGGTTAAAGCCTTCGTTAACCATTTCCTGACACGCTCAATACATGCGCACGGCGATCACGACGGTAGCTTTTCTACTGGCGATATCCATCATCTATGCCGCTGCCGCCGCCAAGGGGCAGACGGTGCGGATGAGCGCCGCCGACTGCACAAGCCTAACCACCCATGTCCCGGATTCCGACGTGGCCTACAAGCCGGGCGTCGACGTCAATGGAAACAGCGTCGCGCCGGCCGATGTCGGCGGCGGACTGCGCATCGAAACGCCGACCGAATTCGAGATCCCCATTACCCTGGACCTGCAGAAGAAACTCAATATCCCCGCCGACGAGAATCTTTTTCAGACCGATCACTTCAGGGCGGGAACGGTCACGGTGAAAGGCGGTCGCGCCTATTTCAACGGCCAGCCCCTCCAGGACGAGGAAGCGGCGCGTCTTTCCGAACTCTGTCAGAAGCGGCTTCGCGCCGGCCGCTGACGTCCCTCGATCTTCTCCGGTTTTTCTTCCCGCAGGCCCCTTGCCTCGGCGGCCGGCTGCCCGCATCATTAATGCAATCGCCGGCCGCTCGAACGGTCAGGCAGCGGAAACCGCACAGGGAGGATATCTGCAATGAACGGGGACAGCATTCTTGTGCTCGCCGGGGCGCTTGCGCTCGGCTTTGCGGCCGCACCGGCCAGTGCCGGCGAGGTTGCCGATTTCTATGCCGGCAAGACAATCACGGTGGTCAGCGCCGGCAGCGCGGGCGGTGCCCACGGGGTCTATGCCCAAATCATTTCGGCCCATATCAAGAAGCACATTCCCGGCACGCCGACGATCATCATCCAGTTCATGCCGGGCGCGGGCGGGAACAAGGCAATGAACTACCTGTTCAATGCCACGCGCGATGACGGTTCCTTCCTCGGTGTGCCGCTGCAGGACCTGATCTTCGGTGCCCGCATCGGAGTGAAGGCGGTCAAGTATAATCCGGCCAGTGCCCATTACCTCGGCGGCGCGGACTCCACGCGCACCACCGTAACCGTCATGAAGGCGAGCGGGATAAAGACCATCGATGACGCCAAGCGCAAGGAAGTGCTGATGGCGGCAAGCGGCAAGTCGGCCCAGCCCTATATGATCCCCGTCGTGCTCAACGAAGTGCTCGGCACGAAATTCCGCGTCATTACGGGATACAATGGACTCAACGGAATGCACCTCGCCATGGACCGGGGTGAGGTGCATGGTCGTGCCTCGTCATGGCAGTCCATCACCAGCACCCGCAAAGCCTGGGTCCGGAAGGGACAGATCGACAACCTGCTGACGATTGCGCTGGAACGTGAGCCGCAGCTGCCCAACGTGCCGGCGCTGGCGGAGATGGTGAAAGACGATGACGACAAGGCCTTGATCCGGCTTCTGGCGGGCACTGCGGCGCACGGGCGCGCGTGGATTGCCTACGGCGGTATTCCCGTCGACCGGCTGGCAGCGTTGCGCAGGGCCTACGCCGACACCATGAGCGATCCCGCCTTCATGGAGGAGATGAAGAAGCGGGACCTGGAACTGCGCCCGGTAAGCTGGCAGGAGCAGGAAAAGCTCAAACAGGCCATGCTCGCCACGCCCGAGAAGACGGTGGCGCGGCTGAAGGGGATACTGGGCCTGAAGTAAACCGGACCATCTCGCTCGTGGCCGGGCGTCGGTCGCCGGCGCCCGGCCTCCTTCGCAATACCTGAGCGTCCATCGCGCGAGACACTCCGGAGACCCGATGACTGCGCTCCCGCAACAGGTTCCCGTCCTCATCATTGGTGGCGGCCCCATCGGGCTTGGCCTCGCCGCCGAGCTTGGCTGGCGCGGAATCCGCTGCCTGCTGGTGGAGCAGGGGGACGGGACCGTGTTTCATCCCCGGGCCAACGCGGTCAACTCACGCACCATGGAGTTCTGCCGCCGCTGGGGCATCGCCGATGCGGTGCGCGACGCCGGGGCTCCGCCCGACTTTCCCGCCACCATCCTCTACGTCACCGGGCTGCAGGGCTACGAGCTTGCCCGTATCGAGCGGCCAACCCATGGCGGGCGCGAACCGCTTCCCATCACGCCGGAACGGCCGCAGCGCTGCAACCAGATCTGGTTCGACCCTATCCTGCGCGACCTGGCGTCCGGATTCGACACGGTAACGCTGCGCTACCAGTGCCGGTTCGAGCGCTTCGAGCGCACCGGAGACGGCGTGATCGCTACCCTGCACGATACAGCCACTGGCCGAACGGAACAGGTTGCGGCGCGCTATCTCGTCTCCTGCTGCGGCGGGTGCAGCACGGTTCCCGATACCCTGGGAGTCAAATGGGAAGGAACCATGGTCCTTTCCTACAACCTCAACATCTTCATCCGCGCGCCCGAGCTGTGGAACTATTCGAACAAGGGCAAGGCCGCGTTCCATATCATCGTGCGGGCCGATGGCAGCCAGGGAACGCTGATCGAGCTGGACGGCCGCGATCTGTGGCGGTTGGGAGTGCGTAATGTCAGCACGCCCATCGACATCAATAACGTGGACTTGGACGCCGAGGTGCGCCGTGTGCTCGGTCCCGGCGTCCCCTACGAGGTAATCTCGGCACTGCCCTGGACCTGCCGCAGCATCGTCGCCGACCGATTTCAGGACGGTCCCGTCTTTCTCGCCGGCGACGCCGTGCATCAGAACGCGCCGAGCGGCGGGTTCGGCATGAACACGGGCATGGGCGATGCGGTGGACCTGGGCTGGAAGCTGGCTGCCACCCTCGACGGATGGGCCGGGTCCGGACTGCTGGACTCGTACCAGACGGAGCGGCGGGCGGTGGCCTTGCGCAACGTGGGCGAGGCCACCGACAACAACCTGCAGGGTTTCGACCGGTCCCTGGTGCCGCTGATCGAGGACGCCACGCCGGCGGGCGAGGCCGCGCGCCGGCGGCTGGGCGAGCAGATCGTCCGCGCCAAGACCAAGCAATATGTCTCGGACGGGGTAGCGCTCGGCTATTGCTACGACCCGTCGCCGGTCATCTGCCCGGACGGCACGCCGCCGCCGTCGGCCGACCCCATGAAATACATTCCCACCAGCCGGCCGGGCTCGCGCGCGCCCCATGGCTGGGTGTCCGGGGGCACATCCACCCTCGATCTCTTCGGACGCGGGTTCGTTTTGCTGCGCTTTGGCGATTCGGTCGGATCGCGGAGCCTCGAAGACGCCGCCGCCCGGCGCGGCGTACCCCTCACATGCGTCGATGTTGCCGATCCGGCGCTCGCCAGGCTGTACGAGCGCCCGCTGGTGCTGGTGCGCCCCGACGGCCACGTAGCCTGGCGGGGCGATGTCGCGCCCGCCGACCCGGTTGAGGTCATCGACACGGTCCGCGGCGCCGGGGGTTAGGGCATTATCCGGCACGTCCGGCCAGATGGTGCGGCGCCCCGCCATTTACTTGCGCAAGGGCATTGCCTAAAGTCCCTGCCGGTTACGACCGGCGGGCCTGACACCCGCACCGCGCTGCGTTTTGCGAGGCTGTTCATGCGTCTTTCCACCTTTTTCATGCCGACCCTGCGGGAAGATCCCGCCGAGGCGCAGATCGTGTCGCACCGCCTGATGCTGCGCGCGGGCATGGTCCGCCAGGCCTCCGCCGGTATCTATTCCTGGCTGCCGCTGGGCTTCCGCGTGCTCAGGAACGTGGAGCGCATCGTGCGCGAGGAGCAGGATGCCGCCGGCTGCCAGGAACTCCTGATGCCCACCATCCAGTCGGCCGACATATGGCGCGAAAGCGGCCGCTATGACGATTACGGCAAGGAGATGCTGCGTATCAAGGACCGGCACGAGCGCGACATGCTCTTCGGTCCCACCAACGAAGAGCTGATCGTCGACATCTTTCGTCAATCGGTTAAGAGTTACCGCGATGTTCCCAAGCTGCTGTACCACATCCAGTGGAAATTCCGGGATGAGGTGCGGCCGCGCTTCGGCGTCATGCGCGGGCGCGAATTCCTGATGAAGGACAGCTACTCGTTCGACATCGACTATGCCGGTGCGCGGCGGTCCTACAACCGCATGTTCGTGTCCTATCTGCGCACCTTCGCGCGTATGGGGCTCAAGGCAATTCCCATGCAGGCTGACACCGGTCCCATCGGCGGCGACCTCAGCCACGAGTTCATCATCCTCGCCGAGACCGGGGAAAGCGAGGTGTTCTGTCACCGCGACTTCCTCGATTTCGACGCGCTGGCAAACCCGGTGGACTACGATGCGGACCTTGAGCCGCTGGTGGCCCAATGGACCGGACTCTACGCCGCGACCGACGAGAAGCACGATGCCGTCAAGGCCGGGGCGCTCGGCGACGCGCTGGTCAAT
>Ga0326597_10000653_pt1 | contig 60302 bp, 46 predicted proteins | sample RVTome_12_FD_203789 | JGI IMG/M metagenome (GOLD analysis project Ga0326597, IMG submission 203789) | Soil microbial communities from uranium-contaminated site in the Upper Colorado River Basin, Wyoming, United States - RVT100D185 | ecosystem: Environmental > Terrestrial > Soil > Contaminated >...
GGCAACTACCGCACCAGAATGCTCCTGAAGACCGCCGTGGTCTGGAACACTCCCGTCACCCCAAGACTCCGAGGCCGCACCGCCGCAATGACACCGACCGCCCCCTCACTCATCGCGTAGGGCCCGAAATCGACCCGCAATCCCCCGCGCCACGTCGCCCCTCAGTGTGGGTCGAATCCGCTCCACACGGTCGGAGCGAAATCGACCCGCATTGCGGCGTATCTGGACCGATCAATCGGCGAGGGAGCCCCGTCGACTCAGGCCGCCGCGAGCGACGCCAACGCCGCGCCGACGCGCGCCGCGAATGCCGCGGGGTTGCGCAGGACCGTGCCCGCGCCGAACCGCAGGACCGTCCAGCCGGCCAGCACGAGTTCGTTCTGGCGTGCCTCGTCGGCGGCCTTGCGCAGAGGTGTCGAGTGCCACCAGTAGCCGTCGATCTCGATTGCCAACCCAAGCGTCGGGTACGCGAGATCCAGCCGAAACTGGCGACCGGCCAGTCTGACCGGATGTTGACGAACCGGCCGAGGCAGGCCGGCAGCGATCAGGGCCTCGAACGCCGCCTGCTCCGCAGCCGATTCTGCCGCGGCGACGTCGGGATCCAGATCGAGCAGTGCCGTGGCCATGCGACGGGCGCCATGGATCCGACCAGCCCGCTCGAGCTGCTCGGACATCGACACCAGGGTGACCAGCCCTGCACGCAGCCCCGCGGCCACCAACTCGCGCAACCGCGCAACCGACCGGGTGATCGCCAGGTCGACGATGGCGCGCTCGACCGTCGTGACCGGCACTCCCTCGACGACAACCAGTTGGTCCGGCGTCAGTGTTCGGGATCGGCGCACGCGAACGCCGGGCAGCGATGGCTTGGGCTTGTTGCCGTGGGGCACGACGACCTCGATGGTCGACGGAACACGGTCCACCAGGCCGTGGATAGCGACGGCCGTCCCGCGAGCAGCGGCTGCCAGGCATCCACAGGCCAATACCGTCGCCATCACCTGCGCATCGAACGTCATCGGCGCCCCCGACGTCCGCCACAGGCCAACGGCCTCGTGCTGCAGGATCCCGGTTGCAGTCAAGGTCTGGACATCACGCGGATGCAGACCCACTTCGCGCAGTTGTCGGGACGTGACGCGACCTCGTTGAGCATCGAGGAAGCGCGTCAGGACGGCAGCCTGGGCAGGGTCGGTGAGCATGCGCGAAGGCTGTCAGGTCTGAGGCCGGCCTGATCGACCGCCCCCCAATCTGTGGACAGCCCCACTCCGACGCCCCTCGACCGCGCCCCCCAAGACGTGCTACCCCCGCATTGCGGGTCGATTCCGCTCCACACGGTCGGAGTGAAATCGACCCGCAACAGCGCGCCGCCCACTGCGGGTCGATTCCGCTCCACACGGTCGGAGTGAAATCGACCCGCAATGGGCGGGGACGGGGGGCGTAGCGTTGGGGTGGCTGACCTCAGCGAGGGAGCAGCGATGACGTCGTCACACCTGGGGCCGCCGCAGGCGCTGGACACGGACCTGGAGCTCGATCCACAGGACTGGGAGCGGCGCCAGCTCTACTTCCTGATGACCGGGTTGGTGGTGCCGCGGCCGATCGCGTGGGTGTCGACGTTGGGACCGGACGGGGTGCGCAACGTGGCACCGCACAGCTACTTCAACATGGTCAGTGCCAACCCGCCACATCTGGTGTTCAGCACGACCGGCGTGAAGGACACCGTCCGCAACATCCGGGCAACCGGCGAGTTCGTCGTCAACCTCGTCACCTCGCACGTCGTCGAGGAGATGAACTTCACCGCCACCAACTTCCCGCCCGACGAGGACGAGTTCACGTGGGCGGGACTGGAATCCGCGCCCAGCGTCCGCGTTGGAGCCCCGCGTGTCGCGGCTGCCAAGGGCCACCTCGAATGCGGACTGGTCGACATCGTCGAGGTCGGCGACGGCAACGTCGTCATCGGCGAGGTGGTCCACATCCACGTCGCGTCCGACGTCTGGCGCGACGGCCGCGTCGACCCGAAGCTGCTGTCACCGGTCCTGCGATTGGCGGGCACGGCCTACGGCGAGCTGGGCGAGGTCTACAAGCTGGCGCGACCGGTGTGGGACGACGTCCGGCACACCAGGCCCGGCGAAGCCATCCCGCGGCGCTGACGAGGCTGAGGCGACCCAGGATCGACGCGTGCAGGCGTCACGCGTCGCCGTCGCCAGTCTCCCACTCGGTCCAGGTGGCGCCTTCGTCGAGCTGTGCCTCTGGCGTGGCAGCCTGGACCCGGTCAAGCAGGTCCGGGGCATCGTCGAACAGGACCTCGTCCGCCTCGCCGTTGCTGTCAATGCCCAAGCGCAGCACCGCTTGGCGCCACCAGCCGGCGTTGTCGCCGACCTCCCAGAGGATCGCGGCGTCCTGGTCGTCCAATCGGCCGCGTGTCAGCTGACAGGTCGGCCGCCGCACCCAGAGGTCGCCGATCGCTTCGGCAGGTTCGGCCTCGGCGTGAGCGAGGCCGGGCATCTCGCACACCTCGGACAGGAGTTCGAGGCAGCCATCGAGGTCGCGAGCGTTGAAAGCCTCGATGAACTCGTCCAACAGGCCGTCCGTGTCGACGTGGGGGATGTCGCTGTCGTCCACGTCAGGGTCATCGCCAACCTGGACGTGCATCCACGGAGTGTCGGAAAGGTCATGGTCGGCGGTCGGGATGCCGCCAGACTGGTTGTGGCCATTGCGCTCGGCAACGAAGTTGTCGAACTTGTGCTCAGCCAGGTCGAGGTCGTAGTCCTCGACGTCGTGGTCGGGCGCGCGAGCCATGCCCTGTCCCTTTCGCTGCCCTCTATCGTGGCACACGCTCGTGCGCGGTGCACGGAGAACGACCACCAATCCGGTTGAGGATGCGATGCGACCCGATCAGGCCAACGCTTCCAGGCGGGCGCACGACGACCACGTCCTGCGCGATGGCACCACCGTGCACATCCGACCGGTCCGCACCGACGATGCTGACCGCCTGCTGGCAATGTGGGACCGCACGTCCTCACGCTCACGTCGCGCGAGGTTCCTGGATGGCTTCGAGGTGACCGCGGACAACATCAAGCGATTCACCGACTTCGACCCTGCCCGTGAATTCGCCCTGGTTGCCACCTTCGGTCGGGGCGATGACGAGCGCATCGTCGGCGCGTGCCGCTACGTGCGGGAGGCAGACGACCCGTCGACGGCCGAGTTCGGCGCGCTGGTCGAGGACGGCCACCAGGGCCACGGGATCGGGACTGCCCTGATGCGCGAGGTCTTCCGCGCAGCCCACGACCACGGCATCCAGCACCTGGTCGGCGACATCCTGGCCGAGAACCAGCGCATGATCACCTCGCTGCGGGAGTACGGCATCGATGGCCGGACAACCCGCGATGCCGAGATCCTGTCGGCCGACTTCGACGTTCAGCTGTCCGAGTCGTTCCTGCGCGTCACCGACGGTGCCGAGCGTGACGCGGCGCGCGCCGCCCTCACCCGGTTCTTCGCGCCCGAGCGTGTTGCCGTGGTCGGTGCCAGCCGCGACCCCAAGGCCATCGGGGGCCTGATGTTGCGCAACCTCCTCGACGGTCATTTCCGCGGCGTGATCTACCCGGTGAACCCCAACACGCCCCACGTCCAGGGCGTGGCGGCCTACGACTCCCTCGCCGATTGTCCGGAGGTACCCGACCTGGTGTTCGTGGCCGTGCCCGCGGCGCTGGTCAACGGGGTGGTCGAGCAGGCGGGCAACCTCGGCATCAAGGCGGTCTGCGTCATCTCCGCCGGATTCGGCGAAGCAGGTACCGAGGGGGAAGCGCGCCAGGAGGAGTTGGAGGCGATCGTTCGGGGGCACGGCCTGCGGCTGGTCGGACCCAACTGCATGGGCCTCATGAACGCCGCCGGGCACGTCCGGATGAATGGCACGTTCAGCGACACCTTCCCGCTGCCCGGCCGGCTGGCCTTCTCGTCACAGTCAGGCGGCCTGGGCATGGCTGTCCTGGACCATGCGCACGCGCTCGGCCTGGGGATCTCGACGTTCATCTCCGTCGGGAACAAGGCCGACATCTCCGGCAACGACCTGTTGATGTACTGGGAGCAGGACCCCGACACGGACGTGATCCTGCTGTACCTGGAGTCGTTCGGCAACCCGCGCAAGTTCAGTCGCATCGCCCGCCGCATCAGCCGACACAAGCCGATTGTCGCGGTGAAGTCCGGGCGCACGAGCGCCGGTGTCCGGGCCGCGTCAAGCCACACCGCGGCCATCTCCGCCGGAGACGTCGCCGTGTCCGCCCTGTTCAGCCAGACCGGGGTGATACGCACCACGACTTTGGAGGAACTGTTCGACGTGGCGAGGCTGCTGTCGCACCAACCCCTGCCGGGCGGGATCAACGTCGCCATCCTGACCAACGCCGGCGGACCGGGAATCCTGGCCGCCGACGCCTGCGAGTCGAGCGGCCTGCAGGTGCCGTCGTTGTCGGACGACACGCGCGCCAGGCTGCTGGAGTTCCTTCCGCCAGAGGCCGGGATCAGCAACCCGGTGGACATGATCGCCAGCGCGAACCCGGCCAACTATCGCCGGGCGGCGCGGGTGTTGGGTGCGGCGCCGGAGGTGGACGCCCTTTTCGTGGTCTACGTCGAAGCAGGGGTCGCCACCAACGACGACGTGGGCCATGCGATCGTCGCTGCCATGCACGACCTTGCCGAAGACGAAACGATTGCGCCCGTCCCGATCGTCACGGTGCTCCTTGGAACCCGCGAGGAGGTCGCTTCCCTCACCGATGCCGACATACCGACGTTCGCGTTCCCCGAGGATGCGGCCCGCGCCCTGGGGCGAGTGGCGGAGTACGCGCAATGGCGACGCCGGCCGCTGGGCACCGTCGTGATCCCCGACCGGATGGATCCGGCTGCGGCGCGGCGCGTCGTGGAGGCTGCACTTGCCACCACCACCGGGACAGGCGAACGCGCCATCGGAACGCCGCACACCCGCCACGCGACGGGCACGCACGCCGTCGAGGCGGCACGATCGGTCTGGCTGCGCTCAGCGGAGGCAGAGGCCGTCCTGCGCGCCTACGGCGTAACGCTGGCGCGATCCCGCGTGGTGCGCACACCCGACGAGGCTGCTGCCGCCCAGGCGGAGTTTGGCGGGCCGGTGGCGGTCAAGTTGGCCAGTCCCGTGCACAAGACCGACGTCGGCGGGATCAGGCTGGACCTGCGATCTCCGGCGGGGGCCGCCAAGGCGGTCGAGGAGATGCGCGCCAGCCTCATCGCCGCCGACCTGCAGGACCTGGCCCGTTCGTTCATGGTCCAGGAGATGGTCAACGAGGGCGTGGAGATGGTCGTGGGCGTCACGCACGACCCCAGCTTCGGCCCCCTGGTCATGACGGGCATGGGCGGCACCCTCGTGGAACTGCTGCGCGACGTCAGCGTGCGGGTCACGCCACTGACCGACACCGACGTGGATGACATGATCGACGGCCTGCGGATGAAGCCGCTGCTTACCGGATATCGCGGTGGTCCCGCGGCCGATGTGCCCGCGCTGCGCGACCTCCTGCACCGGATCAATGCGATGGTCGACGACCTGCCGGAGATCCTCGAGCTTGACCTGAACCCGGTGTTCGTACGCCCCCAGGGCAAGGGCGTCGTCGCGGTCGACGTCAGGATGAAGGTCGCCGAGTTGTGACCGCTTGGTCCCTTGGACACTGCGCTGGTTAGCCTCGTGGGCCGACCAGTCGGAGTTGCGCGTGCCACGGATCCATGACCTGCTCGCTGCCGGGACGACGTACTCGTTCGAGTTCTTCCCGCCCCGCACGGACGAGGGCGATCGCCAACTTCGCCAGACACTGAACGAGTTGGAGCCCCTGCAGCCGTCGTTCGTGTCGGTCACCTACGGCGCTGGCGGATCAACCCGCGATCGCACCCACGCCATCGTCACCGACCTGCTTCGGCAAACGTCAATGACGCCGATGGCACACCTCACGTCGGTCGCCCACACACGCGTTGAACTCGCCGCCATCCTGACGCGCTACCGCAACGCTGGGGTGAAGAACATCCTCGCCCTGCGTGGCGACCTGCCACGGGACGGCGACGACGACGCCGCCTCGCCCGGCGAATTCACCCACGCCAGCGAGCTCGCGGCGCTGGCGCGGGAGATCGGCGGGTCGGCGTTCTCCGTCGGCGTCGCCGCGCATACCGAGGGACACCCCTTGTCGGCGTCCCTGGTCGATGATCGCCGCCACCTCGCCGCCAAGCTGGACGCCGCCGACTTCGCCATCACCCAGTTCTTCTTCGAGGCGCAACGTTGGGTCGCCATGGTCAACGACCTGGCCGATCTGGGCTGCGACAAGCCCGTCATCCCGGGCATCATGCCCGTCACGAACCTGGCCCAGATCACTCGGTTCGCCGAGCTGTCCGGCGCGGCCTTCCCGGCCGCCATCGCCGACCGCCTCACCGCCGTCGCGGACGACCCCGCCGAGGTGCGACGCATCGGCGTCGAGTTGGCCACCCAGCTGTGCGCCGACCTGCTGGACGCCGGCGCACCCGGCCTGCACTTCTACACCCTCAACCGTTCACCGGCGACCCGCGAGATCTACACCAACCTCGGCCTGACCACGGCCGACACCTGACGCGCCGACGCGCCGTTGCTCAGGCTGCGCCCGTGACGACCAGGGCCGTGGTGATCACGACCAGGTTGAGCGGCAGGCCAAGTCGCCAGTAGTCGCCATAGCGGTAGCCACCCAACCCGTAGACGAGGGTGTTGGTCGGATAGCCCAGTGGGGTGAGGAACGAGGCCGACGCCACGACGGCAACGGCGACCGCGTAGGCCCGCGGATCGGCACCGTTGGCCACAGCGAGCGTGATCGCCACCGGCGCCAGGATCGCCGCCGTCGCCTGATTGCTCAGGATCTCGGTCAGCAGCGCGGTCGCCACGAGCAGCACCGCCAAGGACCCGAGGGCCCCCAGGACTCCGCCAACCGACTCCAGCGCCAGCGACAGTTGGCCGGCCAACCCCGTCTGCTCCACCGCGGCACCCAGTCCCAGCGACGCCCCGATCAGCAACAGGACCTCGAGGTCCAACGCATCGAGGGCATCGTTGGCCGTCATGGCGCCGGATACCGCCACGATGACCACGCCGATCAGCGCGGAGTTCACGACCGGCGCGATCCCGGTTGCGGCCAGCAGGACCGTCACCACCATCGCAACGCTGGACCCGACCACCGCGCGCCTGGAGACGTCACGATGATCCCCCGCGGCGGACACCAGGACGAAGTCGTGCGAGGTCGCGGCCCGGGCGCCGAAGCCACGATCGGACAGGAGGAGCAGGACGTCGCCGGAACGCAACCGGACGGTCCCGAGCTTGGCTTCGACGCGCCCGCCCGAACGCCGGATGGCCAGGACTACCGCGCCGTAGTCGGAACGGAATCCGACGTCCTTCAGGGTGTGGCCGACCAAACGAGACGACGGCCCGACGACCGCTTCGTAGTAGCGCTCGGTCGACAGGGTTTCGGTGTGCTCATGCTCGGTGCTGACCAGCCCCGGAATGGCCGTCACGTCGCGCACCTGGTCCACCCGGCCGACAAACGTCAGCACGTCTCCCTCGCGGAGCACTTCGTCCGGTGACACGGGGGCGATGGCCGTGTGGGATCGCTCGAGGCGGGCGAGATAGACCCCCGAGAGATTGCGCAGCCCGGCGTCACTGACGCTGCTGCCGGCAACCCGACCGCCAGGCTCGACCCTCGCGTGGAACTCGTAGGGGACGGAGATCCCCTCGTCCTCGACCGTGCGCTCGGGCAGCAGTCGAGGTGCCAGCACCACCAGGACGATCCCACCGATGATCGCCGCCGGGAGCCCGACGCGTGTCACCTCGAAGAACCCAAAGGGACCGCCTTCGGGGAGTTGACGGGCGACCATGCCGGACACGACGAGGTTGGTGCTGGTCCCAATCGTCGTGACGGCGCCCCCGAGGATTGCCGCGAACGAGACGGGGATCAGGAACCGCGAAGGGCTGAGCTTGTGGTCCAACGCCCACTGGCGCACCGTGGGTGCAAGCGTCGCCACGATCGGCGTGTTGTTGATCAGGGCGCTGAGGAACGTGACCGGCACGACCAGTCGGCCGAGCACGTGCCGCTCGGACGCGCCCGGGCCGAGCAGCCGACTGAGCAGCACGTTCACACCGCCGGCCAACTGCAGGGACCGCGCCAGGATCAGCAGGGCACCGATGGTGATGACTGCGTCGTCCGCGATGCCGGCAAATGCCTGGCCGGGCTCGAGCACGCCCGTCAGCACCAGGCCCATGAGCGCGGCCGTGACGGCGACCCATGGCGCCCTGATGAAGCCCGTGGCCAGGCCGGCCATCATCATCGCGAGGACGGCGACCGTCACCCAGGCATCGTTGTTCATGGCGGTAGGTGACCATGTTCTGCAGCGGTGCGCGGCCGCGTAGCGTTGCGAACGTGACGAACCTGCCTGAGCCCGCGACCGCCGACCAGTCCGACGCCGACCCATCCGACGCGATCCCACTCGACGTCGCCGGTCAGGCTGCCGGTCCGGGCGCTGTCCGGAGTGCCGCTGACGACGGTGGCAGGCCGCCCCCAACGACCCGGTGGCCTGCCACGGTCCTCGTCGTCGGTGGCGACGTCATCGCGGTTGCGGTGCTGCTGACGCTGCTGTGGTGGCTTCAGGACCGCGATGGCGGGCTGCCCTTGCCCGTGTTGCGGCAGCTGGTCCTGTTGCTGCCACTGACGCTGCCGATCATCTGGGCCGAGTTGCGGCGTCTGCCTGGCACCGCGTCGCTGATCGTCGGCGCGTCGAGCCTGGGCTGGCTGCTGGCCTTCGCGTTCGCCGCCGAACGCAGCTTGTGGGTCGGTGACGGGGCGCTGGTGGCCATGGCGCCTGCCCTGTTCGCCGCTGCTCGGCGCGTGTGGCGACGACCTTGGGGGCCGATCGCGCTCACGGTCCTGCTGGTGGGATCGTTTGCCCAGTACGCGTGGGACGGACTGCTGAAGTGGTGGGGCTGGGTCCAGTTGGGGCTGCAGCCCCGCTGGGACCTGTTGTCGTGGCGCAACCAGAGCGGGGCGTTGTCGGGCACGTTCGGCCTGCTGTTCCTCGGCATCGGCCTGCGCGGGCGACGGACGGTGCCGTTGGTCGCAATCAACCTCGCTGGTCTGGCATTCGCGGGTGCCTGGCTGTCCTCCAGTCGCGCGGCAGCGATCATCTTCCCGCTGGCGGCCCTGGTCGTGACGGCCGTCGCATGGCGCTGGTCGTCGTCGACGGGCCAGGGCGGCCTGACGGGCGGGAGTCGCCTCCAGGCCCTTGGCGGCGCGGCCGCCGCTGCCGCAACGGCCGTCGCGATCGTCGGGATACTGCAGAGCACCCTGCCCATCGGCACCACCGGACCTCTGGAAAGCCGCGACCAGGACGCCGTCGGCAACCTGTCGGCCCGCACCGAACACTGGGAAGCCGCCTTCGGCATGTTCGCCAACCGTCCGTTGGTAGGCCAGGGACCCGGCTCGTACACCACGATGGCGCGCCAGTTCAACGACCCCGACGGCGTCCTCACGTCGGCCGCCCACAACGAGTGGCTGGAACCATTCGGTGAGTCCGGCCTCGTCCACGGACTCGGCGTGACGGGAGCCGGCGTCGCCGGCCTGCTGCTGGCCCTGCGCACGCTCCGTCGTGGCAAGCCGGACGACCTGGCCGAGGCAACACCCGATCCCGACGTGCTCGGTCTGCGCGAGGGCCTGCGCCTTGGTGGAGCCGCCGCCGTGCTGGGACTTGGGGCCCATGCGGGCATCGACTTCGACTTCCACTACCCCGTGCTGCTTGGGCTGTTCCTGCTGGTCGTGGCCCTGCAGTTGCCGACTGCGGCGAGAGACGACGCGACCACGCCGCCCCGGTTCGCAACGTGGCTGTCAGCCCCACACGCACTGTGGGCCGCCATCGCCGCCGTGAGCCTCCTGTTCGGCGTGGTCGTCTTTGGCGCCGTCAGCGAGCGAGCGGCCACCGCCGCCGCACGTGTCGACACCATGGCCGCAGCCGCCGACGAGGTCGCGCCCTGGCAAACCGCACGCGTGCTGTTCATCGCCAACGGGCTGGCGCAGGAGGGCGACATGGATCGCGCCCGGGCGCTGATCACCGACGGCCGGCGATGGAACCCAGGCGACCCGCGCCTGGTCATGCTCGACGCCCGACTCGACTACCGGAGTGGAGCGATCTCCGCCTCGCAGTTGGCCGCCGCACTGCCCCCGCCGCCGACGCACCTGAACCTGTACGCCGACATCGCCGAGGAGTTGCTGATCGGCGGCAACGCCGACCTGGCGGACACGCTCGCCGCCACGACCATCGCGTTCTGGCCCGAGTACCGCGCATGGGGCCTGGGGGAAACGGTGGCGCGGGGCTGGGCCGTCCGGATCCAGGTCGCCGCAGACCGGTCGGACTGCGATCTGGCGAACGACCACCTCGAACAGGCAATCGCATCCGGGTTCGACGCCGACGGCAGCCGCTTGGCGGCCCTCACCACCCTCCTGCAGCAGGTGTGTCCTGCCTCAGGCGCCTGACGGCGACGCTGGGGACGAGGCGGCGACGTCACGAAACCATGCCACCGTGCGCGCCAAGCCGTCCTGCAGCGACACCCGCGGTTCCCAACCCAACACGTCACGCGCCACGTCGATGAGTGGTTGGCGGACTTCGGGGTCGTCGACGGGCCGCTCGATGTAGGTGATGCCGGGCGCGTTGCCGACCGCCGTCTGGATCGCCTCCGCCAACTCCGTCATGGTGACCTCGTGCGGGTTGCCGAGGTTCACCGGGTCCGTGTAGCCAGAGGCGAGCAGGCGCAGGAACCCGTCGATCAGGTCATCGACGTACTGCAGCGATCGTGTCTGCGTGCCGTCCCCGTGGACGGTCAGCGGCTCACCCCGCAGCGCCTGCCCGATGAACGTGGGCACCGCTCGGCCGTCGTCGGGCCGCATGCGCGGTCCGAAGCAGTTGAAGATGCGCGGGACCCGGACGTCGAGCCCGTGGGCGCGGTGGTAGGCGTAGGTCAGCGCCTCGGCGAAGCGCTTGGCCTCGTCGTAGACACCGCGCGGTCCGATCGGGTTGACGTGGCCCCAGTAGGTCTCCGGCTGCGGATGCACCTGCGGATCCCCGTACACCTCCGAGGTCGATGCCAGCATGAACGTCGCATCCTTGGCCAGCGCCAAGCCCAGCGCCTTGTGCGTGCCCAACGACCCGACCTTCAACGTCTGGATCGGCAGCCGCAGGTAGTCAATCGGCGACGCCGGCGACGCAAAGTGGAGGACCCAGTCGACGTCCCCCGGCACATGCAGGAAGTCCGTGACGTCGTACTCGATGAACCGGAACCCCGACCGCCCGACGAGGTGGTCCAGGTTCGCCAACCGCCCCGTGATCAAACTGTCAATCCCGACAACCTCGACCCCATGCTCGATCAATGCTGTCGCCAAGTGCGAGCCCAGGAACCCGGCCACGCCCGTCACCACCGCCCGGGTGCCGGCCAGTCGGTCCAGGTCGATGGTCGCCATGCTGTTCCCTGCGTCCCCGGGTGGATGTGGACGTGAACGTGGACGGTAGCCCCGGAGCATCCACGATCAGTACGCCCCCGAGCGCCCCAGGACCGCGATCACCGTCTTGGCAAGCAAGAAGAGGTCATATCCCAGCGACCAGTTCTCGATATAGAAGAGATCCAGTCGGACGGCCTCGTCGAACGGCACCTCAGATCGACCCGACACCTGCCAGACTCCCGTGATGCCCGGCTTGATCCGCAGCCTGCGACGGTGCCAGGGCTCGTAACGCGCCACTTCGTTGGGCATCGGCGGTCGGGGGCCGACCATGGACATGTCGCCGCGGATCACGTTCCAGAACTGCGGTATTTCGTCGATCGACCACTTCCGCAAGAACCGGCCGACCGACGTGACGCGTGGGTCGTGGCGGATCTTGAAGAAGTGCTGGCCAGCCTCGTTGAGGTGGTCGAGGTCAGATCGGCGCTCCTCGGCATCGGGCACCATCGTGCGGAACTTGTACAGCCGAAAGACCCGCCCATCCTTGCCAACGCGACGGTGGGCGAACAACACCGGGCCCCCGTCCGACAGCTTGATCGCCAGCGCCGCCACCACGATGACGGGCAGGGACAGCAGGCTGAGGGCGACGGCGAACGTCAGGTCGAAGGCACGTTTGGCCACCGCCTTCCACCCCACCAGTCGGATCTGGTCGATGTGCAGGATCGGCACGTTTGCGACCGACTCGACGGTGACGCGCCGGGTGACGACCTCGAAGAGGCTGGGCGCAACCGCGAGGTCCACGTCGTGATCCTCCAGACGGATCGCCAGATCCTGCAGCGTCCCGGCGGCAACGGCCGTCGGGGAGATCACCGCCAGACTCACATCGTGGTCGGCCGCCACCTGGACAATCTGGTCGGTGGTGCCGAGGACATGCAGGCCGTCCGTGACCTCGGACCCGGCCGGCTGGTCGTCCGCGACGAAGCCCACGACGCGATAGCCCGCCACGTCGTAGCCCTGCATTGCCTTGGCCACCGCCTTTGCCTCGTCGTCGGCGCCGACCAGCAACACGTTGCGTTGCAGGCGGCCGGCCGAGCGTTGCCTGCGGAGCCAGACCCGGATCGCTCCCCGTACGCCAGACCCGAACGCCAGCACAGACAGGAACATGACGCCGACGTACACCCGCGACAGATCGAGACGGAACAGGAAGCTGGCGAACCCAAGGACCAGCACGCCGACAGTCGTCGCTGCGAGGAATCGGCGGAAGGCCTCGCTGGACTGGTTCTGGAACTGGGGGCGATAGCAGCCGAACCCATACAGGATGACCAGCCAAAGGGGGAGAACGGCCAGTGCGGTCGGGAGCTCGTTCTGGAATGGCCCAAGCTGGCCGCTCTCCCCCAAGGTCTCCCGCAGGGCGTACGCCAATGTGCTCCCCGCTCCGATGACTGCCAGATCGGCGATCACGAGAGCACGGACAAACGCAGCCGTCGACCGGCGACTGCGGGCAGGCGACGCCGTCGAACGGGCGATCGCGTCGTCGTTTCGCTCCAACAGCCGACCTGTCCGCTGCGCCGCCAGGAGGTATCGGCCATTGCCGACGAGGTAGCGCTTCCACAGCCGACCGGGTTCGTCGAACAGACGATGCAGCCACTCCAGGCCGACGCGTTGCATCCACTCCGGAGCTCGCTGCTTCTGGCCGCCAAGGAAGTCGAAGGCCGCACCCACCGCAACCGTGACCACGGGGAGTCGGTCGCGCAGGCGCTGCATCAGCAGGTCCTGTCTCGGGGTCCCCAAGCCGACCCAGACAACCTGCGCTCCCGACTGCACGATCCGATCACACAACTGGTCGAACTCCGCGTCGGTCAAGTCCCGAAACGGGGGCGACTCCATGCCGACGATGCGGACCTCGGGGGCACTGGCACGCAGCCCCTCCACGAGCTGGGCCACGACCGTCGTCGTCGAGCCGTAGAGGTAGTGACGCAGCTCCTGTTTGACGCCGAGCCGCACCGTCGTGCTGAACAGCTCGGTCCCAGGGACGCGCAACGCCTCGGACAACCCCAGGCGATGGGCCGTCCAGACAACGGGCGTCCCGTCAGGGAGGTTGACATCACCTGCTGCCAGCAGACGTGCGTAGTCCCTGTCCTCGTCCGCCAGCGAGAGCACGTGCGCGTTGCAGAGGTGGAAGCGAGAGCCCTTGCCACTCGAGGCAGCATGGACCAACGCCTGCGCGGCGCTCTCGACCGTGTGTGCGTCGATGGGAACACCGCACACCTCGAAGCGGCCCATGGGCTCAGGCGGCATCGATGTCTCGACGGTCACAGTCGGTGGCCTCGGTGCGCGCCTTGCGTGGCAAGGCCAGGTTTCCGCCGGGCGCGGTGCCCAGATTGCGGCCCACGGCCACCTGATGCACCTCGTCCGCAAAGCCGCTGACAGAGCCTCATCGCCAACGAACTTCGATGGCGCGACGGTAGATGTCCATCAGCTGGCGGTGGTTTGCGTCCGAGCCATAGCGCTGCTCGAACGTTCTGCGAGCCGCACCTCTCATCGTCACGAGCGCTGCCGGGTCATCGAGCAGGCGGCCGATCTGACGTGCGAGGTCAGTGGGGTCCCCCGGCGTGAACGCCAAGCCGTCGACTCCGTCGGTGACCGCCTCCGCAGCCGTCCCCAAGCGTGATGCGACCACGGGGGTGCCGCGAGCAAAGGATTCCACAATCGCCCGCGGAAAAGCCTCGTAGACCTCTGAGACGAACAGCACCATGCCCGCCCCGTCCACCGCCTCGCCCACGGCATCAACCGACACGTGGCCGCCGTACTTGATCCGGGAATCCCTGGCCGCTGCGCTCTCCACCATGGGACGCAGTGGTCCATCGCCGAACACGCGCAGATCGAAGCGGTGGGGCAGCTGTGCCCACGCGTCCAGGAGCGTCCCAATCCCCTTCTCCGGCGAGAGCCGGCCGGCATAGAGGGCGTACCCGCCAAGCCCCGCACCGACTCCCGGATCGGGATGGACGGCATTTGCCTTCACTGTCAGCCGATCCGCGGGCACGACCGACGTGAGCAGGCGGGCAGCGAAGTCGCTGAGGGCGATGTACTGGTCCACGACGCGCCGCCAGGTCCCCGCCAGGCGGTGTCCGGTCAGCATTCCCGCGGCCACGGCGCTCGCCGCATGGCTGTCGCGATAACAGGCGTGACGGACACCCTGCCAGGCCAGCCCCTTGCCCAGGCAGAGCTGACAGACCTCGCCGTCGCGGAAGAGGAGGCCGTTCACGCACGTCAGGCGATAGTTGCGGAGCGACTGGACCACGGCCGCTCCACCACGTCTGGCGGCGTAGTAGGCGGAGGGTGACAGCAACGGGAACGTGTTGTTGAAGTGCGCGACTGCCGGTTGCTCACGCTTGACGAGCTCCAGGATCTCCGCGTGGACCTGTCGGTTCCAGAGCGTGCGACCAGCCGTTTCGAGGGCGCCCATGTCATGGAGTGCATCATTGTGGACCGTGTAGGTGAGGACTTCGTGACCGTGATCACGCAGGAGCGCCACCTCCGTCTCGAAGCTGCGGTCCTCCCCTCCAGGCAGCTGGTAATAATCGTGGGCGATGAGGACCTTCACGCGGACAACCACTGGTTCAGCATGAGCGCGCCCCAGAGCTGCGGGGTCCGGTCGCGCCGGCCGGCCAGGTGGTCCAACCAGAGCGTGCGAATCGCCTGCGCGTCCAAGATGCCGTCATCCCGGAGACGGCGATCCGACAGCAACTCCTCGGCCCACGGCCGCATTGGTCCCCGGATCCACGCACCGACTGGTACGCCGAAGCCCATCTTGGGGCGATCGACCATCTCGGGTGGCAGATACCGGTACAGGATCTGGCGCAGTACCCATTTGCTGGGTCCGGCACGCAGGCGTGTCCTTCGAGGGATTCGCCAGGCGAGCTCAACCACCTCGTGGTCGAGCAGCGGCATCCGGCTCTCGAGACTCACTGCCATCGCCGCGCGATCTACCTTGACCAGGATGTCGTCCGGAAGGTAGTTGGTCGCGTCGAGGTACATCGCTCGTTCCGTGGGATCGGCCAGATCGGCCCAATGCTGGGGGTCGGTGAGCCCGATGAGGGGCTCATGACCACCCAGGACGTAGCCGGTGGCATCCCTCCTCGCAGACACGAAGTACCGGTAGAGCTCCTCAGGTCGTCGAAGCCCGAGCGCCTGGACGCCGTGCCCGATGAGGTCACCCGGTCGGATCGAGCGCAGCCGAGCGGGCCCGTGCCGCAGCAACGGACCGAAGACGATGTCCCACCACGCAGGAGGGACGACCCGGAGCATCCGCGCCGCGAGCACACGAACCGGGTGAGGGCACCACGCGATGCTGTTCCACAGGCGTCGGTGCTCGACGTAGCGGGGGTATCCCCCGAAGAGCTCGTCCCCGCCATCACCGGACAGGCTGACCGTCACGGCTCGCCGCGCAAGCTCCGAGACGAGGAACGTCGGCACCTGCGATGAATCGGCGAACGGTTCGTCGTAGACCGTCGCCAAACGCGGGATGACCTCCTGCGCTGTCTGCGCCGTGACGTAGAGCTCCGTGTGGTCGGTGCCGAGATGACGCGCGACCGCAGCTGCGTGATGGGCCTCGTTGAAGGCCTCGTCGTGGAAGCCGATGGAGAAGGTCCTCACCCGACCGCTCGCCAGTGACTGCATCAGGGCGGTCACCGTCGAACTGTCCATGCCCCCCGACAGAAACGCCCCGACGGGCACATCCGCAACCATCTGCAACGCAACTGCCTCCCTGAGCTTGTCGTCGACCTGGTCGACGATCTCAGGATCGCTGCACGTCAGCGGATCACGCACCGAACGTTCGGCGACTTCCCGGAGGCTCCAGTAGGGCTGTGGGCGACCTGGTTGGCCGGGGCGCGTTGGGTCGATCCGGAGGATCGTGCCGGGCGGCAGCTTGCCGATCCCCTCATAGACCGAATAGGGCGCCGGTACGTGGTTGTAGCGGGTGAACAGGTCGAGGGCGCCGCGGTTGAGCGTCGGCACGAAGTCTGGATGAGCTCGCAGTGCTCGCAATTCCGAGCCGAAGAGGAACACGGGCCCATTCCACCCATGGAACATTGGCTTCTCGCCCAAGCGGTCGCGCGCAAGGCTGAGCACGCCAGCGTCACGATCCCAGACGGCGAGCGCGAACATGCCCCGGCTGGCGCGGAGTGCCCGCTCGAGCCCCCAGGCGGCAATGGCCTCGACCAGGACCTCTGTGTCCGAGTGCCCTCGGTACTTGCCCTGGGTGTCACCCAGCCGCCGACGAAGCTCCGCGTGGTTGTAGATCTCGCCGTTGAACGTGACCACGTACCGGCCGTCAGCGGAGGCCATCGGCTGGGCGCCGGCCGGCGAGAGGTCGACGATGGCCAGCCGTCGATGCGCCAGCACGACGCCGCGCTCGGCGTCGCTCCACGTCCCGCTCCCGTCGGGACCCCGGTGGGCGATCGCCGTGGCCATGCGCGTCGCAACGGCACACAGTTCCAGGTCGTCCCGCCGATGGCGGGTGTCGATGAAGCCGGCCACGCCGCACATCGTCTGCAGCCCCTTGCGTGCGGGACGTCGTCCATCGTGAGCTCCGCACCCGCCACGCTAGTCACGGCGCTTGCCCACCCCGTCCGTGCCACGCGTCAGCGCTGCCGTCGCGCTTCTCGGAGGATGTCGAGCCACTGGTCCGCAACGGCCTCGACCTCGAAGCGGCCAACGGACGACCGCGCCTTCGCGCCCAGTCTGCTGCGGAGGTGCTCGTCGGTCAGCAGCCGATCCAGCGCCGTCGCAAGCCTGTCGGGGTCATCCTGTGGTACGAGCAGGCCGTCAACTCCGTCCGTTACGATCTCCGCTGGCCCGCTACGGCAGTCCACGGCGACGACGCCCATGCCACAGGCCATCGCCTCCAACAGGGCGTTGGGGAAGCCCTCGTACCGGGACGTGAGTGCGAACACCTTGCCGGCGCTGAGCGTGGCCTCCGGATCGGCGACCACGCCCGGCATGGCAAGGCGCTCCTCGACACCGAGCGTGCGGGCCTGCTCGAGCAGGTCGGCACGGAGCGGGCCCTCGCCCAACAGGCAGAGCCGCCAGGTGGGATGGTCAGGCGCGACCCGCGCGAAGGCGTTCAGCAGCCGGTCAAACCCCTTCTCCGGGGAGAGCCGCCCCATGCCCACCACCAGGTCCCGGCGTGTGGACGGTGCGGCCGGGCATGCATGGACGGGGTTTGGGACGACGCGGACTCGCGACACGGGCAGCCACGGAAGGCCTCCCTGCGCCGCCGATTGCGTCTGGAAAACCACGGCATCGGCCCACGGGTACGTCAGACGACGTAGGACCCGGTCATAGCCGCTCAGCTGAGAGGCATGCTCGCGGGGGTCAGTCCGCTCCGAAACGACCACCGGGACACCGAGCCCACGTGATGCCGTCAACGTCATGATGTTGGTGCGGTCGATGAACGCCACGACCGCGTCCGGACGCGTCCGAACCAGGTGTCGTCGCAGCTTCCACGCCAGCAGCAGGTGGTGCACGATGTCGCCGACCCGGTCTCGCAGTCGGCGGGAGAACGACCGCTGCGCCGGCAACCCGGGTGCCGCCGTCACGACGTCGTCGCGCGAAGCACGTCGCGTGGCCTGTCGCCGAGGACGTGACAAGTCCACTCTTCGCACTGCTGGCGCCAACGGGTAGTGATCCGTGTGGTCGCGGCCGAGCACGACGATCTCGACGTCGTGCGTCGACGCCCAGTGGTTCGCCAATGTCGTCAGGACACGCTCGGCCCCACCGGGTCCGAGTGACCAGATGACCAGGACAAGGCGCGGCCGACATGTCAACGTCCTCCTCGCACGGATGTGATCACCTGTTGCAGGTCCGACAGCCGAGGTCGAAGCTCGCGTGCTGCCACTTCGCCGCTTCGAACGAACCACGTCGCGGTCCATGCAGCGATGCAGACGTAGACAAGCATCGACGCGACTGCGGCGCCGAGGATCCCCCAGACCGGAATGAGCACGAGGTTCAGGAGCACGTTGGCCGCCAGTGCGGCGACCATGCCGATCGTGACCGGCCAAGGGCGGTTGAGACGCGTGACGTAGATCCCCAGTGGCCGCTGCAATGCCAGCGCAGCCATGCCGGGGGACAACATAGCGATCACGGATGTGGCGCCTCGGAAGGACTGCCCGAAGACCCGGACCACGAGGAACGGCCCCGTCGCCCAGATGACGCCAAGCATGACCACCGCGAGCACGAGGCTGGTCCTCGCGACGTGCGCGGTGAAGCCCGACGTCGCCCGCGGTTCTCCCCGGATCTGCACCTGGACGGCCACTTGTGCGTAGGAGTTCGTGGCCATGAGCACGAGCTCGACGATGGTGACGCCCAGCGAGTAGACGCCGACCTGGTCCACCGACACCCTCGACGCCAGAAGCAGCACGTCCACGCGGAGGACCAACGACAATGCAGTCATGCCGAGGTGGTAGCGCAGCCCCAGCCCCACGAGTTTCCGCATGACCGCCAGGCGAGGCCGACCGATTCCAGGGTGGCGCATCACCGCCGGGAGCTGGACCAGTAGCGGAAGCGCCGTGGCCGCCGCCCAGACGAGCACCACCGCACCGACGGTCAGGTCACCCGTTGCTGCGAGTCCCAACAGCACGACAACCTGCAGTACGGCCGTCATGAGGGTCACCGCATTGATCACGCCGAACCGCCCGTCGTTTGTCAGGACGGCGTTGACGTACAGCGACGCCAACCACAGTGGCAGCACGGAGCCACCCGCGACGACCATCCACAGCCCGACGCCGGCGGGCAACGACGCCATCCCCGTCACGACGAGGGCAACCAGGACGACGCACCCCACGACACCGGAGACCAGGGCCACGACGAGGCCACTGCCGACCAGCGATGTCTGGCCTGCCTCGTCGTCCCACAGCGCGACGAGGGCCTGCTCGACCGAGAGGTGGGCCACGGAGTACACCGTTGTCACCGCAGCAACCACGAACGCGTAACCGCCGCGACCCGATGCGCCGAGTGCACGCGCAATGACAACTGAGCCCAGGACCGCGATGAGCAGACCGGCATACCTGGTCACGATCGTGGCCGCGGCCTGCCGGTAGAACGCGGCATCCGTCTGGTGGCGGTCGGCGTCACTCATCCGAGCTTGCGGTACGAGGCCAGGATCGTGTGTCCATGCACACCGGCCCGCGCGAACACGCGCGTCCGCGTCAGCAGTCCATGCGTTGGTTGCCGGGAGGCCACGCGCCCCGCTGCACGGACCAGGAATCGACGCGCCGGCATCGGCCACGACTTCGCCATCGAATCCACGACCAGACGGGCACCGATGCGTGCCCCCGACGGGTCTGGCCCCTCGAAGAGGACCTCCTGCAGGGTCAGGTCATGTCGTGCCGCCAGGATGGCCAGCGCATCGGCCGACCACCGGGTGAGGTGATGGGGCGGGTGGTCCAGCGGCTCGAACGCAGCCCGGCCCACCCGTTCCCGGTTCGGCACCGAGATGTTCAGGGAGCCACCCGGAGCGACGAGTTCAACGGTCTCCTGCAGGAAGGCCGTCACGTCCTCGACATGCTCCACCACCTGGAACGCCGTGACGACGTCGACCTGCCCCACGGCCTCGAGCACATCCCGTGCCGTGGCATGGACGGCAAGCCCCTTGCGTCGAAGCTCAGCCGTGGCGCTCGGGTTCGTCTCGACCGCCACGGCTCGACAGCCCCGTTGTCTGGCCATGGCCAGGAAGACGCCTGGTCCCGATCCGACGTCCACGACCACACCGCCTGGGCTGAGCCGGCCAGCCACGATCCCGAACTCCCACCGGCGCTGCTCGTAGTAGGCGGGGGATCTGCTCAGCCGCTCGTAGAAGTCGACCCCACCAGCCACCGCCGGGTGGAAGGACTGGACGTCGCACGTCCGACAGGTGTACACGACCATGCTTGATGCCGGCGTGTGCCGCGATCGCACGTCGTCACCAAACGAGGCCGAGAAGTCCTGCTCGAGACGCTCCCAAACCAGCCCATACGCGACCTGCTCGCCAGTCACCAAGTCGACGCCACCGCAGCCTCGGCACCATGGCTGGCCATGCGCGCCCCCCGTCATGAGGTGACTCCTGACCCGCACTCGCAGCCGAGGACCTCGAGGTACCGGGCCAGCACGCGGTCCGTCGACCAGGTTTCCACATGGGCCGTGAGACCGTCCCATGTCAGGTCACCCGCCAGCGTCATCGTCAGCGCATCGGCCAGCGCCTGGACGTCGCCAACCGGCACGAGCGATCCACGGCTTCCGCCATCGAGGATCTCGCGCGGACCGCTCGGGCAGTCGGTGGCAACCACCGGACAGCCGACCGCCATGGCCTCAACGAGCACGTTCGGCCAGCCCTCGTACCGCGAGGAGAGCACGAGCAACGACGCGCGGGCCATGTAGGCGTAGGGGTTCTGCACAAAGCCGGGCGCATCGACGAATGCACGCAGGTCGAGGGAGTCCGTCAGCCGCTGCAGTTCGTGTCGCTCCGGTCCCTCGCCCAGCAGGAGCAGTCGGGCTGGGATGCGACGCCGTACCACCGAGAAGGCGTGCAGCAATGTTGCCAGATCCTTCTCCGGGGACAGACGGCCAACGTACAGAACCAGCGGTGGACCGCCGCCAGCGAGCCAAGGGTGGTCGCACGGCTGCGAGGCCTGCGATCTGAGCGCCTCCAGGTCAACGGGGTTCGGGATGACGGTCACTGATTGCGGGGGCAGACCAAGCCGCCGGACGAGGTCATCCGCCACCCCCAGGGACACGGCGACGATCGCGTCAGCCCGTCCATACCAGCGGCGTGCCAGACCCGGTGCCACCCTCTGCCAGGCCGCGACAGGATCCGTCTCCGCCGCTGACAACGTCGAACGCTCGTTCACGACCAACCGTCCGGGGTAACGCGACAGAAGACTCGCCACCAGGGTCAGGAGGTTGGCCTGCGTGAGCATTGCCATGGTGACGCGCGGCGACTGGCGCCGGAGGTACCGCACCAAGGGCAACAGTGCCCATCGGAACCGCCGGACACCGAGGTCGACGACCGTGACCGACGCCAACACCTGGTCCAGATACGGACCCTCTGCCCGGCCACACACCAAGTGCACGTCGCAGCCCCTGAGCGCGGCCGCGTTGGCGATGGTGACCGCGACTCGCTCCGTTCCTCCCATGCCGAGAGACGGGATCACGACAGCGAGGTCGGGACCGGGCACGCGCCCATCGTGGACAGGTTCGTCAGCCGCAGCCACCCGGGGGCGCCGAGCGGTGCCGATCCGCCTGCGCCTACGCATTCCCGGTGCCCGTGAACCAGTCGATCGTGGCACGCAGTCCGGTCTCGAAGTCAACCGGCTCCACGTCCGGGAAGAGCTGGTGCAGGCGCATGCCGTCTGCCTGGCTGTGACGGACATCGCCCGGGCGCGGGTCACGGTGATCGATGGTCACCGGCGTCCCGAGCACCTCCTGGAGGAGCGCGATCAAGTCGAGGAGCGTCCTTCGCGACCCGAAGGCCAGATTGACCGGGTCAGGCGACTCGACGCCACGCTGAACGGCATCCGCCAGCACTCGGCACACGGTGCCAACATAGGTGAAGTCACGGCTCTGCAATCCGTCGCCGTACACGGGCAGGGGACGACCAGCCAAGGCCGCATCGACAAACGCGGGCACGACGGCCGCATAATCATGACCTGCGGGCTGCTTCGGCCCGAAGACATTGAAGAACCGGAACGCCAGCGCGCGGATCCCGTAGCAGTGTGCATGAGCCAACGCATACGACTCGGCGGCCAACTTCGAAACGGCATAGGGCGACAGCGGCTGTGGCCGCATGTCCTCCGACTTCGGCAGCCGCGGGTTCGCTCCATACACCGACGACGATGACGCGACGACGACGTGGCCAGCGCCGTGGCGCCGCACGGCCTCGAGCACCTTCAGCGTGCCCGTCGCGTTGGCCTCGTGCGATGCGATCGGATCAGCGATTGACCGAGGCACGCTGGGCAGCGCCGCCAGATGCACGACGCCATCGACCCTGCTCCCACCCAGCGCCGCGTCGAGGGCGTCGTCGTCCAGGATCGAGCCTTCGATGAACTGGTGACCCTCGATCCCCTCCAGGTTGGCCAGCGAACCACTGGACAGGTCGTCCAGGACAGTGACCCGTGGCGGCTCCGGTCGAGAGGCGAGGTGAGCAACCAGGTTCGCACCGATGAACCCGGCTCCACCCGTGACAACAATGTGCATCTCAGGGCTCCATCTCTGGTGTGCGCCGGTGGTCCATCCCAGAGAGCCAGTGGGGTCTGACTCCCGTCTGGCTCCGCACGCCACGACGCAGCGCGCCCGACCCGTGGCGTCGGGCGACGGACAATCATCGACCATACGCGCTCGTCAGAGCCGCTCGACGTTGCCGGGAAGGGGATCCTTCAAGCGATTGCGGGTGTCGAGGACACGCGCCGACTCGCGCATCACCAGGTCGTAGTCGAAGACGTCGTGATCGGTGACGATGACGACCAGATCGGACTGCCGCAGGAGACCAGCATCGAGGACGGTTCGCAGGTCGACGTCGTCCTCGACCTCGATCTGGCGGACGTACGGGTCGACGGCCACGACGACCGCCCCCAGCTCCCGAAGGAGGCGGATGATCGGCCACGCCGGAGCCTCGCGCGCGTCACCGACGTTCGGCTTGTAGGAAGCCCCCAGGATCGTCACCCTCGCCCCGTTGACCGCCTTGCGGTCGAGGTTCAACAGCGAGGTGGTGCGCCGTACGACGTAGTTCGGCATGTGTTCGTTGATCTCGTTGGCGAGTTCGATGAACCGGAAGCTCTCTCCCAGGTGCTGCTTGACGCGCCACGACAGGTACGTCGGATCGATGGGTAGGCAGTGACCTCCGACGCCGGGTCCGGGCATGAACTTGAGGTAGCCGAAGGGCTTGGTCGCTGCTGCCTCGATCGCCGCCGAGGCGTCGATCCCCAAGTCATGGGCGAACATGGCGATCTCGTTCACCAGGGCGATGTTGACGTGACGAAACGTGTTCTCGATGATCTTGGTGAGCTCCGCCTCGCCACAGCCGGGCACCGGCACGGTTCGTTCGACGAAGGATCCGTAGAACGCCGATACAGCCTGCAGCGACGCGGCGTCGATGCCGGCGACGACCTTCGGCGTGTTGTGCAGTCCGTACTGGGCGTTGCCCGGGTCGATGCGCTCGGGCGAGTAGCCGAGCAGGAAGTCCCGCCCCGCCTCAAGGCCGCTCCCCTGGGCGAGTCTGGGGCCAACGAGTTCCTCCGTCGTCCCTGGGTAGGTCGTCGACTCCAGCACGACAAGACACCCCGGCCGCAGCCGCTTGGCCAGGAGATCCGCCGCGGATTCGATGTAGGACAGATCGGGCAACCTTTCCCGAAGGGGCGTCGGCACGCTGATGATGGCCACGTCGAAGTCGGCAAGGTCGTCTGGGTCCGAGGTGGCCCTGTACCCGCGTGCCAAGGCGGCCTGCAGTACGTCATTCGGCACGTCCTCGACGAACGAGTCGCCAGCCGCCAGCCGCTCCGCCCGATGGCGATCGATCTCAAAGCCGGTGACGTCGAACCCCGCCTCGCTGGCGCGCATGGCCACGACCAACCCCACATAGCCCTGGCCGAGCACGGCGACTCGCGCGCTGCGCTGGTCGATCCGCTGCAGGAGATCCGTCACGAAGGGTTCCTTCCTGGCCATGCCGCCGTCGAGTACGCAGGTCCGATGCGGACGCGGGCACGCCGCTGTGGCGTGTCCGCTCCTGGCTCGTCACCCGAGCGTGAGGTGGGTCCAGCAGGTCGATGCACGGTACTGATCGTCACCGCCCCGAGCGTTCCCGGCGATTCGCCCCTTCGTCGATGATCCGTCGCAAGCCGTCGCGAAGGCCGATCACGGGAAACCAGCCGAGCGCGTCAAGCCGAGAGACATCCAGCCACTTGCGTGGGGTGCCATCGGGGCGGGTTGGGTTGAACACGAACTTGCCTTGCCAGCCGACGATGTCGGCGATCAACTCGGCGAGTTCGCGGATCGAGATGTCCTTGCCCGTGCCGACGTTGAGGTGGAGTTCGTCGCTGTAGTACTTCGTGGCGTGGATCACCGCGTCGGCGAGGTCGTCAGCGTGGAGGAACTCGCGGCGCGGGGTGCCGGTGCCCCAGACCTCCACGGTCGGCAGGCCATCTCGTTTGGCCTCCAGGATCTTGCGCAGCAGAGCCGGCAGAACGTGGGCGGTTTCCAGGTCGTAGTTGTCACCGGGACCGTAGAGGTTGGTCGGCATCAGCGAGATGACGTCCATGCCGTACTGGCGCCGGTACATCTTGCCCAGTTCCAGCGCGGCGATCTTGGCGATCGCGTAACCCTCGTTGGTCTCCTCGAGCTGGCCCGTCAGCATTGCGGACTCCGGGATGGGCTGGGGTGCGTTCCGGGGATAGATGCACGACGACCCCAGAACGACGACCTTCGCCACGCCGGCGTGCCGGCACGCCTCGATCACGTTCGCGGCGATCATCAGGTTGTCGTACAGGAACTGGCCCTGGGCGGCCGCGTTGGCGGCGATCCCACCGACCCGGGCGGCAGCGAGGAAGCACACGTCCGGCATGGCCCGCGACACGAACTGCTCCGTCTCCTGCTGCCGGGTCAGGTCTACCTCGGAGGACCGGGCGGTGACCAGGTGTCCGATCGGCTCGGACGCCAGCCGCCGGACGATGGCCGAGCCCACCATGCCCGTGTGACCGGCGACCCACACTCTCCGACCCCTCAGGTCGAAAACCTGGGCCGGCAAGGCGACTCCCTCGGCCGAAGTCACGATGCCGCCTCGGACCCCAGCACGGCGTCAGTCCAACGTGCCCGCGCGCGCGACCTTGCCTCGCCGATCCCGCCGCCAAGCTCGGCCAGGTCTGACTCGACCATGGACGTGACAAGCTCGTCGAACCCGACCTCCGGCTCCCAGCCAAGGGCAGCCTTCGCGCGCGACGGGTCGGCGCGCAGGGCCTCCACCTCGGTCGGCCGGTAGTAGCGCGGGTCGATCTCGACGAACGGCTGGTAGTCGAGGCCAACGTGGGCGAATGCACCGGCGCAGAACTCGCGCACGGTGTGGGACTCGCCCGTGCCCACGACCAGGTCCGCCGGCGCCTCCTGCTGCAACATCAGCCACATGGCGCGGACGTAGTCGCGCGCGTGCCCCCAGTCGCGCTGCGCATCCAAGTTGCCGAGGTAGAGCTTGCTCTGCTGTCCCGCCACGATGCGCGCCACGGCGCGCGTGATCTTGCGCGTCACGAACGTCTCACCGCGACGCTCACTTTCGTGGTTGAAGAGGATCCCGGTGCAGGCGTAGAGGCCATACGCCTCGCGGTAGTTGCGCACCATGTGGAACGCGTAGAGCTTCGCAGCCGCGTACGGCGACTGCGGGGAGAACAGCGAGGTCTCGCTCTGCGGGGGCGGCGTGTCGCCGAACATCTCCGACGTGCCGGCCTGGTAGAGCCGCGTGTCGATCCCCGTCTCGCGGATGGCTTCCAGCAGGCGGACAACGCCAAGGCCATCGACGTCGCCGGTGTACTCGGGCTGCTGAAACGACACGGCCACGTGCGACTGGGCGGCGAGGTTGTAGATCTCGTCGGGCTGGACGGTCCGGATCAGCCGCGCGATCTGGGAGCCGTCGGTCAGGTCGCCGTAGTGCAGGTGCAGCCGCACCCGGTCCTCGTGCGGGTCCTGGTAGAGATGGTCGATGCGGTCGGTGTTGAACGTCGACGCACGCCGGATGATGCCGTGGACCTCGTAGCCCTTGGCCAGCAGGAGTTCGGCCAGATATGAGCCGTCCTGCCCGGTGATGCCGGTGATCAACGCCTTGCGGTCCGCCACGCATCCGTCTCCCAGTCGTGGCGGGCAGCTTAGTTGTCGCCCCGGGGTCCTTGGCCTGCCCCAGGCGACGTTCAGCACGACGCGTATCAGTGGCTGCAGCGCCGGCAGGTCCATCAACAGCCCGCCAGGTCCTCCGCGCTCCAGACACGGATACCGCCCGCGCCACGACGAATTCCGTCGGTCGAGAACGCAGGCACACCTGCCTCGCCGGGCTGTGCGGGATCATGCCCGTTCGCACGGCGTCCTCAAGCGCATGCTGCAGGACGAGCAACCCGTGCCCGACGGTCGCAGCAGACAACGGCCGTCCGCCACGGCCCCGAGCGGCCAACAGTTCGGAACACACTCGCTCCACGTCCACACGTGCCAGGGCCTCGAGCGGCTGGTCCCCGAGCCCCGGGATCAAGTACGTCTCAATCGCCACCCGGTACGACTCCCGCGTCGACGGGCGGATGATGGAACGCCGTCGCTCCACCCAGTCGATCAGGTACGAACCGAGCTGCACGCAACCACCATCCAGAGACGGGCCGGTCAGGGTCGCGCGCCCGCCCGATCCTCGCCGACGGTTGTCCCAACCTGGCCAGCACCCGCCGATCAGCGCTTGCGTCGTCCACAGCTCTGGGATCGACCCTGATCTTCGGGCGACGGGCTCGTAGCGTGGGTTGCCTCCCGGCTCGGAGCACCCCACAATGGCTGACAGAAGATGAGCGTCGACGACCGCGCACGGCTGCAACTGCACACCCGGCTGGGCCAGGTCCTTGGCGACGAGACTGCGGACACGCTGATGGAAGAGCTCGGGTCGCTCGGACGCGAACAACTCGCGACCCGTTCCGACGTTCACAAGCTCGGATCCGAACTGCGCGTCGAGATGGCCGAGCTTCGCAGCGACCTCACCACCGACATGGCCCAGCTTCGCACCGACCTCACCACCGACATGGCCCAGCTTCGCACCGACCTCACCACCGACATGGCCCAGCTTCGCACCGACCTCACCACCGACATGGCCCGGCTGCGCGGCGAGTTCGGCGGCCTTCGGGGCGAGTTCAGCGGCCTTCGGGCGGAGGTGGCCGAACGTCTCGAAGCACAGACGCGCACTCTCCTGCTCGCCTTCGTCGGGATGATGGCCAGCATCGGCGGCCTGGCCTTCGGAGCCGCACGCCTGTTGTGACCGGGTCCGCGGCAGTGCAGCCGCGTCCGACCAGCGTGCTGAAACCTCAGGCCCCACCGCCTCCCGTGAGGTGGCACCCGTCTTGCGCCCACCACCACGCGAATAGCCCATCCGCGCTCCAGGAGCCCACGGTCACCGTCGCGCGCCTGCACCGTGTACGAGCCCCGTCCACAGGGTGGCCGATCCACCGATCTCGTTGCCCGCGGCCCGCCTACCGTCTACGCCGGTTGCCACCGGACCGACAGGAGCCCACAATGGCCGTGGACGAGAAGGCTCGACGCCAGCTGCGCACACGCCTGCTGGACACGATCGGGCCCGAGGCGACGGACACTCTGATGGAAGAGCTCGGCGCGCTGGGGCGGGACCAGCTCGCCACGCGCCACGACGTCCAGCTCGGCTTCGCCAAGGTCGAGCGGGACATGACCGAGCTGCGCAGCGACCTCAAGACCGACATGGCCGAGCTGCGCACCGACATGGCCGAGCTGCGCACCGAGCTCAAGACCGACATGGCCGAACTGCGGACCGAGTTCAAGACCGACATGGCCGAGCTGCGCACCGACATGGCCGAGCTGCGCACCGACGTCGGCGAGATCCGGACCACCGTGGCCGAGCGGCTCGAGCAGCAGACCCGTCAGATGCTGTTCGGCCTCATCGGCTCGATGGCAACGATCTCCGGGATCGCCTTCGGGGCTGCCCGGCTGAGCTGACGGGCTCCAGATCGCAATTGGGGGTCAGGGGCGGCGGCGCAGGCGTGAGGCCATGGCCAGCGTTGCCAGGCCCGCCAGGGCAAGACCGCCGCCTGTGGCGGGGAGTTGTGCTCCAGCGGGAGCGGTGTCGGGGGCGGACGGGGCGGTGTCGTCGGTGGGCGCGGGGGCATTGGCGTCGGCCGGGGCGACCAGCGGCGCGGGGCCGGTGAGCTGGTGGGCGCACTCGATGGCGCGGCGGGTGTTGACCATGCCGTATCCGGACGTGACGTCCCAGCCCGCGACGAGGAGGTCATCGTCCTCGACGACCATGTCATCGGCGGTCGACGTCAAGCACTGCTCGACCTGGGCCGGCAGGATGGCCGGGCTGGCCTCGTACATCAGCGCGGCAACGCCGGCGACATGGGGGGACGCCATCGAGGTGCCGCTGATGCAGAAGTAGCCCGGGTTGGCGGCCGTCGCCTCAGGGCACTCGGTCAGGGGCGCCAGGATCGACGGCGACAGGGCCGCCATGATCTGGTCGCCGGGGGCGGAGACGTCGACCTGCGGACCGCTGCCGTCCTCCGCACCTCGGCTGGAGAAGCCGGTGATGCCGCCGGCCGCGCAGCCACCGTCGACGGCCTTGCACGCCGCGGCCACGGTGATGACCTCGGGGATGCCGTTGGGCGAGGGTCGGATCGAGTCAAACCCTGGCCCGTCGTTGCCGGCCGAGAAGACCATGGTCACACCCTCGGCAACCACGGCACGCGCCACCTCGGCGGCGGCGTCGTAGTCCGTCTCCTCGCCGACCGGCAACGGCACCAGGCCGCCCGGCTCGACCGGGAGCAGACCCCATGAGTTGTTCACGACCTTGATGCCGAGCTCGGCGTGATGGCGGACGATGTAGTCCAGGGCGGCGACGGCCGCCTCCTCGAAGTCGATGTCGACGACGACACCAGAGGCGGGCGAGCCGATCCGCATGGCGACGAAGTCGACCCCCGGGGCCACGCCACGCAGGTCGAGCGACGAACCCGCCATGACGGCTGCCGCCCCGTCACCTCCCACGGTGCCGGCGACGTGGGTGCCGTGGCCGACCTCGTCGATCATGGCACTCGGGCCGGTCCCCTCGGCGTAGGCGTCCCACTGGTCCGCGGGGATCCCGCCCTCGTCCTGGATCTCCGAGAGTTCAAAGTTGAAGGCTGCCTTGATCCGCGAGCCGACGTCGGGGTGCAACGCCGCGATGCCCGTGTCCACGATGGCCACGGTGACCCCGGCGCCGGTGACACCCGGCCGTTCGTAGCGCTCGGTCATCGGCCCGACGTCATCGGTCGTCGTCCATTCGTACTCCTCGGCCACCTCCACGCCGCGACCGTTGATCTGCTCCACGGAGGCATAGAGGTCGAACACGATCCGACGCTGCAGCGCGACGGCTCGAACGCGCGAGTCCTGCAGGGCGGCGGCGATGACGGGCCCTGGCGCGGTCAGTGCGACGGCACCGATGGACGGCAACTCGATCGCCCGCACGATTCCCAGGGTCGTGTCGGCCAGCAGCGGATCCAGCAACAGGGTCGCCTCGCTGGGCACGACCTCGATGGCTTCGAGGGAGTCGAGGATCCCAGCAGGCAACGCGCCGTCGTAGGCGATGAACACGCGCTGCACGGTCGGGTCATCCAGGCTGAAGCGGCCACCGAGCAGGCCATCGACGATGCCGGTGACCGCGTCGAGCGCGTCGCCAGCAGCCCCAACCACATCCTCGACTGCGCCGCCAACGTCATCGGCGCCGACGACGACGTCCTCCACGACGTCGACCGGGTCTGGGACTTCCTGGGCGATGGCCCCGCCGGCCGTGGCAACAGCCAACAGCAGCATCGCGGCCGCGGCAGCGGGAAGGGCAGCGGACAACGACGACGTGCGGCAGCGGACCATCACAGCTCCTGGTGCTCGGGTGCGACGGGATGTCGCCCCTGTCGGCCGATCGGCCGATCAGCCAAGGAGCACGGCGCGACAACGGCCGCCGAAACAACCGGGGGCCGTCCAGCAGGACGGCCCCCAGTCGAGCATCTGCGACGTCCGTCAGGCCTCGCCACCCTTGACGACGCGCGGGTCGAGGCCCTCGAACTTGGCGAGGTACTCGGCGCGCTCGAGCTTCAGCCTCTCGACGATCTGGGCGTACTCGTCGGCACGGCCCTGTGCCTCGTACAGGCGGCGCGGCTGGAGCAGCTCCGGGTCGTCGAAGCCCGGGATCTCCTCCGCCACGAGGTAGCCGAAGTCGGGGTCCTCGACCCACGTGATCGACCCGTCGACGATGCCCTCCTGCACGGCGGCGGAGTGGCGGATCTTGACCTTCTTCGAACGCTCGTCGGCGTCAGGCCCACCAACGCGACCGGTGTTGAGCAGGTAGACCTCGAGCTCGTTGGTCTCCAGCAGCTCCAGCAGCCGGTTGGCCTGCGAGGCATCGTTCTCGAACCAGAACGGGTTGGTGCCGGGCACCCGCAACTTCTTGCCCATCTCGGCAGCGCCACCCGCCGAGGTGCCCTTGGTCTCACCCAGCATGAAGTAGTACGCGGCCTGCGCGGGCTTCATCTTGGCGACCGCCGGGATGATGTCCTCGTTGCGGTTCAGGATGAACAAGTAGCGCGCCGGCGGCAGGTCGCGCGGATCGCGGTGGCGGATCATGTCCAGGCCGAACGTGCACCGGCCGTTGGCGGTGTACGAGTCGTTGAAGAAGTCCACGGTGCCGTCGTCGTTGACGTGGGTCGACTCCAGCCACGCCTGCGACGAGGTCGCCCCGCCGTAGATGGTCGGCTCGTCGTCGGGATCCAGGCCAAAGGTCTTGGCGAAGCAGCCGTCCTCGGTCGTGTACACCTTGCCACCGGGCAGCAGCGCAATGAAGTCGTCCTGGACGGGCAGGGAGCCCTTCACGTTGCGGAACGTGGTCGTGGTCTTGCCGGTCCCGGACAGCCCGATGATCAGGGCCAGCTTCTCCTCACCGTCGGGCGTGGCATCGGCCGGGAATGTCTTGGCGCCGGAGTGCATCGCCAGCCCACCGCGGTCGTAGACCAGCTTGTTCCACATCCGCAGTCCGCCCATCTTGGACTCACCGAAGTAGTCCGAGCCGAACACGCGTGTCACATAGTTGTCCAGGTCCACCAGGATCAGGCAGTCATTGATGAACCCCTCAGCCTTCAGCGAGGGCGTGAAGATCACCGTGAACTCGGGCGTCCAGTCGTCCTCGCGGGGGAAGAACAACTGCTGCTGCATTGCGGGGATGTTCGCCTGCGCCTTCTCCATGTACAGGCGCGCGCCGGTACGGAATCCGGGCTCGGGGCCGATGAAACCCTCGATCAGGATCATGTCGTGGTCGGCGATGAAGGCGTCCTGCTTGGCCGCCCACTCGTCGTGCACCGCACGCGTGACGGTGGGCTTGCCCACGGCGGTGTCGGAGACGAAGAACGTCGACGGCCCTTGGCGAGCCAGCACCCGTGCCTTGTAGTTGATGTTCCCGTGGTCCGTTACGGTCAGGTTGTCCATCAGTTCGAGGACCCAGGCACGCATTTCGGCCTGCGTCGGGTTCACGGCAACGGACGAGGCCTGCGGCAGCTCGAAGGTCAAGAGCATCTCCTCGACGGCGCGCACGACGTTGGACGCGCTGGGGGAATCAGATGACGTGGCGCGGTACGCGCAACACGCGGCAGAAGGTAGCCGCGGGGTGAACACGGGCCGCCATCGCCCGCGCGAGGATCGACCGCCACAGCACGCACCACACCGGGGGCCGCGCACCGACGGCAACGCCTCCGACCCAATAGGATCCTGCCGAAACGCGACAATGGTGTCCCCGCCGGTCGCCAGGACAACCCTTCAATCGTTGACGAGAGGTGACAGGGCCATGGCAAAGAAGCCGATGTCCGATGACCACAAGGCGGCCCTGGCAAAGGGACGTGCCCAGGGCCGTGCCGTACGCGACTACCTCGCCATCCTGGACATGGACCGTCGGCGCGGACCTCGCCTGACGCCAGAAAGGATCGAGGAACGACTGGTCGATGTCCGTCGTGCGATCGACGCCGAGACGGACCCGGTGCATCGCCTCGAACTGGTCCAGAAGCGCCTCGACCTCGAGGAGGCCCTCGCCAACCTCGGCGAGGAGCACGACGTCGACGCGTTGGAGGCAGCCTTTGTCGGGTCAGCCCGCGAGTACGGCGAACGCAAGGGGATCAGCTACCACGCCTGGCGGGAGATTGGCGTCCCGGCGGACGTGCTCAAGCGCGCCGGCGTCGCCCGGACCCGGCGCGCCACCGGCGCCTGACCGATCGCCTGACCCATCGGTTCACAGCGTGCCGGTCACCACGGTCCGGGCTCGCTGGGCGGCCGAGTCGAACGCGTCGACGAACCCGGCAACCTCGCGCCGGTAGGTGTCGACCGACGCAGGATCGTTGGCCAACTTCTCGACCAGGTCGAACTGCGCATACAGGTCAGCAGCGAACGCCTTGCGGCGACGACCCACGGCCTGTGCGAGCGTTTCGATCCCCTGGGCGGCCTGCTTGTCGAAGTCAGCGAGCAGTTCCGTGGAGATCTCCTCGAGACGCTCAAGCAAGGTCTCCTTGCCCTTTCTGATGCTGCCCGACTTCCCCATTTGGCCCGTCAGTTTCCACCCGACCAACGCACCGCCGAGCAGTCCAATGGGCCCCAGGATGGCGCCGGCTGCAAGGAAGGCGGCGCCACCGCCAGCCAACCCGCCGGCCACACCACCCATGGCGCTGATCTTCTGGCCGCCCCCGCCGCCCTCGAACATCGCCATGGCCTCGGGTGCGCTGACCAGTGACGCGGTGGACAGCTTCAGCTTGGGCACGTTGGGGCTGACATCGCTCATGACGGCGTGGAAGCGGTCTTCGAGGTACTGGCGAACCCGGACCAGGACGCCCTCGAATCCCTCGGCAAACTGGCGCGAGGCCTTCTCGCCAGCGACCTCCACCTCGCGCCGGAAACGCTTCGTGAACGCCTCCAGCGCTTCCAGCGAGTCAGCCGACTCAACGGTCGACTTGGCGGTCGTGAACGGCCGCAACACCACGCCGCGGATGCGCAGCTTGAGCTGTTCCACTTCGCGCTCAGCGGCGACGACGGCGGCGCTGAATGCAGCCTCGAGCGCCTTGATGTTCTGGTCCAGCGTCTGGCGTTGGTCGGCGAGCTTGCTGGGGTCCTCCAGCAGCTGCAGGCGGACCGTGACCTCACCGGAGGCCATCTCGGCCACCTTGGCCACGCGCTCGGCTGCCTCGCTCAGGACCTGCATCCCGGCCACGTCCGACAGGTGGTTCTCCAGGTCGCGCAGCACACGATCGGCGCCGGACTTCTTCCACTTGTCGATGTCCTGTTCCTGGCGAGCGTTCCAGGCCTCCAGGGCGCACACCGGGTACAGCCGGATCGTGCCGCGCATCCCGCCGCGCTTGGCGGCCTCGACGATCCGCTTGCCGACGTAGTCCAGGACGGCCTTGCGGGTTGGCGGGTCGTGGAAGTGCTGGGGATACATGTTGCAGATCAGGAACGCCTTGCCAAGATCGCGGTTGACCACGTCCTCGAGGAACCGAATCTCGGTCGCGCCGACGGTGGGCGGGGACAGGAAGACGACGATGCCGGCATCGACGGCGTCGAGTTCCTGCATGGTGCGTTGGGTGTAGACCTCGTCGGCCTCGGCGTCGTCCAGCCCGGGCGTGTCAATCAGGCGTGTGCCGTTGCGCAGGAAACCGACCGGCACCCACTGCTCGACGTGGGTGACGCCCAGGGCGTTGTGCTCGTTGTGCTTCTGGCTGGTGTAACGGGACACCTCGTCGACGGCGACGTTCTCCGTGCGACCGTCGGCGAAGTGGACGACCGCCTGGGGGTGCTCCGCAAAGCCGACGTAGACAGGGACCGCCGTCTCCGGCGTCACGTGCATCGTGGACACCTCGCGCCCGATGAGCGCGTTCATCAGGGTGGACTTGCCACGCTTGATGAGCCCGAACACACCGACCGTGAACTGGGCGTGGTCCAGGTCCTGGACGGCCAGTGCCAGCTCCGAGGAGATCAGGCTCTCGCGGCTGGCCCCGACCTCCAATGTCGTGCGCTCCTGGAAACGGGCCCAGACACCCTCGAGGTGGGCGAGGACGTCACGCACGCGCCCACGCTCGACATCGAAGCTGTCGAGGAACTCGACCACAGAACGTCCTCTTCGACGGCATGACGCGGAGGGACCGGGTGGTACTGCCGGGCACGGCGACCCGGGTCCAAGCCGCAGGATGTGCGCTGAACCTACCGCCCGGAGGTGTCGCTCTGCACCAGATCGGCCGCCGCCGACCGCGCGCCGGAGCCGGCGCCACCAGGGGCTACGACGGCTGCGACGCCAGTTCAGGGTCGTGACGCCATGCACCGTCGGTCCACGAGTACCCGTCGGTGCTCCACGCGGCGACCGGCACGGGTGAGTCGTCGCAGGTCGCGTAGATCTCGTCGCGCCCATCGCGGTCACGATCCTCGATCGTCGCCCCGATGACGCCGTAGGTCGCGGAGCCGTCGTGACAACCACCGCGGGCCGTCAAGGGCACGAGCCGTTCACCGGCGACGGCCCACAGGGTGACGCTCGCGCCTGAACTGCCACGGGCCACGAACAACGCGATCTCCGTGCGGCCGTCCGCGTTTAGGTCGGCGACCCGTACCCGTTGGACCCGGTCGGCCACCCCACCGTCGGCGCCAGCCACGACCTCGTAGTCGGTCCCGCTCCAGAAGGCGAGGTCCACGTGGCCGACTCCCTCGGACGGCCTGACGTAGAAGACGACGACCTCCTCGACGCCGTCGGCATCGAGGTCCACCTGGACGTGGTCGATGTCGGTGGCGCCGTCGGGGCGGTACTCAGCGACGAACCTGGCGCGGTCGGTGTCGGTTGCGTCATGCTCGCTCTCGACGTCCGTCGGATCCGTCGTGGCAGCGTCCGTGAGCGTTTCTGTCGGGCTGGTCGTGGACGACGCGGTCGCCGACGGGAGGGCCGAGGCAACGGCCTCCGTGGGGGAGGGTGTGGGGACCGGGCCGGGGTCCGCGGTGCCACACGACGACGCCGTCAGCCCGGCGGCAGCCAACACGGCGAGCCTGCGTCCAGCGCGAAACGCCCGAATCGTCATGTCTTGTCCTGGGGATCGCCGATCAAGTGGACAACGTCCCCGTCGAAGCGCACGGTTCCGCTGGTCACCAATCGGTCAAGGCACGCTCGAGTGGATGCCTCGGCCGCCGGCCACAGCCGGTGGTCGACATCGGCATAGACGTGCTCGACGATCGTGGCGACCGACGCCGGAACGGTCCGCACTACGGCCAGGACCTGCGCCTCGCGAAACGCGCGATGTTCGAGGTAGTAGCGCACGACGCCACCGGGGTCCTCGAGCAGTTCGGGCCCGTGGCCCGGGTGGAGGGCATCGGGGCCCAGATCGAGCACGCGCCGCAGGGATGCGAGGTAGGCGGTCAGGTCCCCGTCCGGGTAGGCAACCACCGACGTACCACGACCAAGGATGTGATCGCCCGCCAGCAGTGCGCCGGTCGGCGTGCGAAATGCCACGTGGTCCGCGCAATGCCCGGGCGTGGCGACGACCTCCAACGCGATCGCCCCAACGTCAATCGTGTCGTCCGGGGCGATCAGTCGTGCAGAGTCCTGCGCGATCGTCGGCGTTGTCGCCCACGCCGTCGCGCCGAATCGAGCGGCCCACGGCAACAACGCCTGGGCGTGGTCGATGTGGTGATGGGTCGTCAGGACCGCGACGACTGCGACGTCGAGTTCTTCGACCAGGGCCACAACTCGATCCAGGTGACCGGCATCATCGGGCCCCGGGTCGATGATGGCCGCCTGCCCGTCGCCGCCGTCCAGCAGGTAGGTGTTCGTACCGTCAAGCGTCATCGGCGATGGATTGGGGGCGATGACGCGCCAGGTGATCTCGTCCAACCGAGCCACGACGGGAAGCGCTCCGAACGCCGGCAACGCCGTCCGCGGATCACGTGGCGGCATCATCTGCGCCAGCGCAGCGGCGATCGGGGAGCTCATGGCGCGACCGTAGCGAGACCGGCCACAGGACCAGCGGACCGTCCGTGCTACTCCACCGGCTCGGGGTCACCGAGTCCGGGGGCTGTCACCATGACCGTGCCATCGGCCGCCAGGCTGGCGACGGGCAGGATCGGCTGCAACGGCTCGGTCCCGCCCGCCGCCCCGGTGAGCACGCCACCGACGGATCCCTTGGCCTGCAGCGCAAGCAGGTTGCGTCGCGTCGGGAAGATCACCTGGTATTCGCCGCGCTCGCGGGCTGCCAAGGCCGCTGCAGGGGTGGCCCAGACCGACGCGGTCGCCTCGACATCGTCATGCGCGGCCACGTCGCGCTGGGCCTCGGGCAGCGCCGCGACGAAGAACCTGGTGTCGAAGCGCCGATGCTGACCTTCGGGCGTGATCCACCAGGACCACGGGTGCAGGGCACCCAGGTCCAGCACGATCCCCTCGTCCGCCAGCCACGGCCGCCAGTCCCAGTGCTCACCGCGGGCAGCCAACCGTCGGCGCGCGTCGACAAAGCTCCCCGAGTCCAGGTCCGCGGTCGTCACGGGCCGCAACGCCCCGCCCGACCGCACCGAGGCAAGCAGGACACCGGCTTCCTCGAACGTCTCCCTCACGGCGGCAACCAGCAGCCCCAGGGCCAGCGAGGGATCGGCCCCGATGCGTCGACCGACCACGGCCGGGTCGACGCCGTCCCAGCATCCCCGATCGACCTGGGCATCCGGCTCGTCGACCTTGCCACCGGGAAAGACGTAGGCGCCGCCGAAGAAGTCGGAGCGCAGGTGGCGTTCCAGCAGAAACACCTCGAGGCCGTCGGGGCCGTCCCGGACCAGCAGCACGGTGGCGGCATCGACGGGGGTCGTGGTTGCAGTCACTGGGGCACATCCGTGGTCGGGGCGGGCGCTGATGGCGGCGGTCGACGACGTCCACCAACAACGGCCAGTCTGCCGGTCACGACACCTCGCCGCGCGCGGCGTTGGACTCCGGTGCCGCCGCCGGTGCGCCGGGCCTGGCCAGAAGCGCGGCAGACTGTGCCCGCTGCGACAAGGAGCCGCCGTTGCCGACGACCGTGCCACCCGCGCTGGTCAATGCGACCGGGCGCATCCTGGATCCCAACCTTGGGGGCACTCCGTGGTCGGCGGCGGCCCGGGCCGCGGCGACGGCCGCGGCCGGCTACGCCGACCTGGGACGCGATCCGCTGGGGACCACTGGCGCGCAGGCCGCCGCGTTGTTGGGCGCCGGCGACGCCATGGTGGCCTCGTCGCTGCCTGGGGCAATCGCGCTGGTCCTGGCCGCGCTGCCGTGGCAGCCGGTGATTGCCCGGCCGGACATGATCTCAGTTCGAGGGGCCCGATTGGGCGATCTCGCGACCGCCGTTGGGCGGCCACTGGTCGAGGTTGGCGCTGCAGACGTGGTCGAACCCGACGACTACCGACGAGTCCTCACGCCCTCGACGGCGGTCATTGTCGTCCACCCTGTCGCAGGCGCAGCGCGGCCCACCTGGTCTGAGGTCGTCGCCATTGCAGACGCTTCGGAGTCAGCCCACGTCCACCTGGTGTTGTCCGGTGCGCTGCACGAGTCCGCCCTGGGCGCGCGCACGATGGCAGCCTCGACCGCAGCCGTGGCAGAGCGTGAAGATGCCGACGACTTGCGTTCTGAGCCGAGTGCAGCTGAGGTCCTCGATGCCGGGGCGAACCTGGTCGTCGTGGCGACGGACGGATTGGCTGGCGGGCCGGCCCTCGCGCTCCTGGCCGGGTCGCCGAGCGTGCTCGACGTGCTGCGAGCCCACCCGCTCGCTGCCGCCCTACGCGCCGATCGCACGCTGGTCGCTGCGCTGGCGGCGACCTTGGACGCCCACGATGCCGCCAGCCCGCCGACGTCCCTGCCAGTCCACGCCATGCTGACCACCAGCACGGCGTCGCTGGAGGCGCGCGCTCGGTCGCTGGCAGCCGCGGTGGGCCATGGCGCCGAGGCGATCGCCTGTCGGTCTGCGACCGCGTTGGCGCCACGCGATGTCATCCACCTCGACTCATGGGGACTGCTGGTCCCCAGCGGGGACCCCGACGCACTGGCCGACCGACTGGCCGGCGGCGTGCCGCCCATCGTTGGCGTGCTGGACGAAGCGGGGGTGGTGTTGGACCTGCGCACCGTCGCACCGTCACACGACCCACTCGTTGCTCGGGCAGTCCAGAGCTCGCTGACCGTGCCGACGCTGGGTGCGACCGGCTCGGCCTTCCAGCCACCGCTGGGCTGACCGCGCCGGCGCTGGCGTCAGCGGACCTCGAAGATCGTTTCGACCTCGACCGGACTGTCCAGTGGCAGGACCGCCACGCCCACTGCAGAGCGCGCGTGGACACCATCGTCGCCGAGCACCTCGCCGAGCAGGACGCTGGCGCCGTTGGCAACCAGATGCTGCTCGATGAACTCCGGAACCGATGCCACGAACACGGTCAACTTGACCACCCGCAGCTTTCCAAGCTCCCCGACCGCTGCCTTGCCTTGGGCCAGCACGTTGATCGCGGCCAGGCGCGCAAGATCGGCTCCCTCGGCTGTGGTCACGTGGCCGCCCAGCTTGCCCGTCATGGGCAGCTTGCCGTCAACGACCGGGAGTTGGCCGGCGGTGAAGACCAGGTTGCCCGCAGCCCGCCATGGCTGATATGCGGCAGCCGGTGGCGGGGCGGTTGGCAGCGTGATGCCGAGTTCGACGAGGCGTTGCTCGGGAGTCACGGTCAGCCTTCCTTGGGTCGCTTGAAATACGCGACGTTGTCGACGACACAGACCAGTTCCCAGCCGTCTTCGCCCCACTGGTTGAGGATCTGCTGCAGCGCGTGGCTGATGAGCGGGGCGGTGGCGTACTGCCAGACGGTCATGGGCAACTCCAAAGGCCGTGAATCGTCGAGAGAAAAAGTTCGCGAGCGCGGTGGGGCGCAAGGGCTGGCGCGATCTCGCCTTGCGACGTCACGCAGGTGCGCCCGGCAGTCGCCCACCGCGCGGCCACGTGCCGACTCGCGCCGTGCAGGATGGTCAGGCGGCGCCGGCGCCCAGTTCGAGCTCGCGACGCTCGGGCTCGCTCAAGCCGCCCCACACCCCGAACGGTTCATCGGCCCACTGGGCGTAGTCGAGGCATTGGGAACGCACATTGCAGCCGGAACAGACTTCCTTGGCCGCGGCTTCGCGGGCCATCCGTTCACGCTTCGGTTCGAAGCGGTTCGGTCCGAAGAAGAGCGTTGGGTCCTGGTCGCGACAGGCGGCGAGATGCTCCCACAGGTCAGGTCCTGGAGGCGCCGTGATGGGGAAGGACAAGGGTTCGGCTCCCTCGTGTGGCATCGAGCAGGGGAATGCCGGGACCATAAGACTCGCTCGACGCGCCGTCTAGTGGCCAACCGCTTGCTGTGTGGTGCCAGACGCTCACGACGGCAAGCACTTGCGCGGCGACGCGGCAACAGGGCCGATCGGGCCATGCGCTGTGATCAGGCGTCCGCGACGACCTCATCCGGCGAGGTGGCACCACGCGGCCGATCGGCCGACTCGGCCGACTCGCTCTGCTCGGTCACGCCCACTGCCTCGTCGCCCGCCATGGCATCGGGATCAAACGGCTCCACGAGGACGACGACGCCGTCGATGCCGTGGACCCGGACGGCCGTCCCGACCCGCGCGCGACGGGCATCACCCGTCCAACGCGCACGCCACAGGGCGCCGTCGACGTAGACGTGGCCCTCGGGGTTCAACACCGAGCGCACGATCCCCGGCCGACCGACCAGATCGCCCGCAGCCACGTCATCGGGACCGGCCTGGGCGCGCAGGATGATCGTCATGACCACGACGAAGAACACCAGGACGAGCAGGGTGGCGAAGGCGACCAGCCACCCGGAAATGCCCAGGCGGGTGCTGTCGTAGAGGTTGAGCGAACCGAACACGAACGTGCCCGTGGCGGCAATCGTCACGGGACCAAACCCGGCGATGGCGGTGTCCAGGGCGAACAGGCCAAGGCCAGCCACGACCAGGAGCAGGCCCCACCACGCCACGGGCAGCACGAGCACGCCGATCCCGCCAAGCGCGACCATGATGGCGCCGGCGAACCCGGCCACTCCGAACCCGGGCTGAAAAACCTCGAACAGCAGCATCGACAGGCCGAAGACCAACAGCAGGTAGATCAGCGTGGGCGTCGTGGCCGCGTGCTGGATTCGACGCAGCAGGCCAAGGGAGTGGAAGCGGACGCCGATCTCGTCGTTGCGAATCCGCAGCGTCACGTCCCCGGTGGCCGTGGCGACCACACGCCCGTCGAGCTCGACGAGCAGCGGCTCCAATCCGGCCACCACGAGGTCCACGGCACCGGTCTGCTGGAGCGTTCGCGCCAGGACGGTGTCCGTCAGCAGGACGTTCCCGGTCGCGGCGCGCAGGACGGGGTTGCCGTCGGCGTCCACGCCTTCGAGCACGTCAACGTCCTGACGGTCGAAGTCCGGCCCGAGCAGGCGATCGAACAGGGCCTGCTCACCGGCCACCATCGGCGCGTCGCCGAGGTCGATCGGTGCGAGTGGGCCGACCGTGGCCAGATCGTCGGCGACCGCAGCGACGTGGGCCCCGAACAGCAGCGCAGCCGCGCCCCCACCGGCGCGAGCGTCCGTTCCGCGGGGTCCGACGAACACCACCACCGGAACGCTGGACTGATCGAACGCCGTCAGCAGCTCGTCGAGGTCGGCGGTGACGAAACCCTCGCTGTCGAGCTGGATGACCACCAGGGCGGACCCGCGGTCGTTTGCGTCGGCGATCAGATCGAGCATCGCCCGGGCGACGGGCGGGTCGATCAGCCCCTCCACCGGCAGGATGTCCACAATCTGGGCCGGCGACAGCTCGTCCCGGGGCTCCTGGGCCAAGGCCTGGCGATCGACGGCGCCGCCGCCCGTGTCGCGGGCGGCTGCTCCGAACGCCAGGACGCCGAGCAGCGTGCTGATCGCGAGCAGGACAAGGAGGGCGCGACTCAGCGTCGCCAGGGCAGTGGACATGCGCGGGAGAGTACGGCGGGCCCTCTGGCGCCCGGCAACTCGACGCGCGACCCTCGCTTACGCTGCCCCCAGACCAACTCCGCGACCTCGTGCCGGAGTCTGACCCGACCATGGCAACAGGACCACCGTGACGGAGCAGCCACGCATGCAGGGATTCGACGACCTGTTCTCGTCGTCGATCGTGCTGGTGACTGGCAAGGGTGGCGTCGGCAAGACCACGACAGCCGCGACCCTGGGGCTGGCCGGCGTCGCGTCTGGGCGTCGCACGCTCCTGGTCGAGGTGGAGGGCCGCCAGTCGTTCCCGCGACTGTTCGACACCAGCCCGTGGGACTACCAGGAACGCGAGTTCCGACCGGGGTTGTGGGGCACCGCGATCGACGCAGCCGACGCCGTCTACGAGTACCTCGAGATGTACTACGGGATCCGCCGCGTGCAATGGCTCATGGAGAAGTCCAACGCGATCGACTTCGTGACCGCCTCGGCCCCGGGCCTGCGCGACCTGCTGTACGTCGGCAAGATCTACGAGATCGAGAAGCGCCGGCGCAGCGACGGCCGAAGGCTCTACGACCTGATCGTCGTCGACGCTCCGCCGACCGGTCGGATCGTGCCGTTTCTTGGTGCGCCGGAGGCAGTGACGGAGATCGTGCGCATCGGGCCCATCAAACGCCAGGCGGCGCAGATCGGCGAGATGCTCACCAACCCCCGTCGCACCACGGCCGTGCTGGTGTCCCTGCTCGAGGAGATGCCGGTCCAGGAAGCAATCGACGGCGTCGGCAAGCTGGAAGCAGCTGGGCTGACTTGCGGCCCAATCATCGTGAACCAGGCGATCAGTCCGCGCGTAGACCGTGGCGACCACGAGCAACTCCAGCGCGACGGTGTGACCGGCCTGCGCTCCCGCGCGAAGGAAGCGGGGGCGCCACTGAGTGCTGAGCTGGCCGAGTTGGTGCTGCGCCTGTCCGACGTGCACCGCAACCGCCTCGAACTGCAGGCGGACATGCGGGCACGTCTTTCGGTCCAGACGAGCCTGCCCATGCTGGAGCTGCCGCGACTGCCCGTGGCCACGTTCGACGATGATGCCCTGAAGGTCCTGGCCGACGTGCTCGCGGTCCAGATCGGCGAGCGTGGGCCACGCGCGGGCGACGCTCCCGGATGGTCGCCCCAGGGACGGATCTCCATCCACGCGGGTCAGCCGTGAGGGCCGATGCGCCGGCAACGTCGCTGCGCGCCGCGATCGAGGACGCGGCGATCCTGGTGACCACAGGCGCCGGCGGGGTCGGCAAGACCACGACCGCGGCCGCCATCGGCCTGGCCGCCGCGGCGGCCGGACGCCGCACCCTGGTGCTGACCATCGACCCGGCCCGCCGGCTGGCCCAGGCCATGGGGTTGGACACCCTCGACCACGAGCTCCGCAGGATCCCCGTGGAGGGACCAGGCGAGTTGTGGGCGTCGATGCTGGACATGCAGTCGACGTTCGACACGCTCATCGACACGCACGCCCGGTCCGCCGAACAGGCCACGGCGATCAAGACCAACCGCATCTATCGAACGCTCTCGTCGACGCTGTCTGGCACGCAGGAGTACATGGCCATGGAGCGCCTGTATGCCCTGCACCTCGAAGGCGACTACGACCTGCTTGTCATCGACACGCCGCCCACACGCTCCGCGCTGGACTTCCTCGATGCCCCGCAACGCATGAGTTCGTTCCTGGAGGGCAAGCTCCTGCGGGCGCTGCTCAAGCCCGTGATGGCAACGGGGCGCGGGTACCTGAAGGTGGTCGGCGTCGGTGCGACGGCCTTCATGAAGATCGCCGGGCGCGTGACGGGGATGGAGCTGCTGGTCGACCTCGCCGACTTCTTCCGCAACTTCGAGGGGATGTACGAAGGCTTCAAGCAGCGAGCGGACGCCACCCTCGACCTGTTGACGCAGCCGTCCAGCCGTTTTGTCATCGTGACTGCGCCTGAGCCGCCGCCGCTGCGTGAAGCGCATTTCTTCCTCGAACGCCTGGAGCAGCAGGGCCTGCACGCCGCCGGGGTCGTGGTCAACCGCATGCAGCCGGAGGTGGTGGGTGCTCCCTCGGACGCGGTGCTGCGTGCCGCCGCCCAACGCCTCGAGGGAGTCGACGAGGGCAACCGCGCAGCCGCGGGAGGCCTGCGACTGCTGGCCGACGTCCGCGCCCTGGCAGATCGGGAACGGCAGGCGGTGGACGCCGCCCTCTACGGTCTGCACCTGCGGGCCCTGGTCGAGGTCCCACTGCTCCGCACCGATGTGCACGACCTGCCCACCCTGGCCACGATCGCCGACCGGCTGGTCGGCCGGGACCGCTGAAACCCAACAGGACCGACAGATGAGCGAGCCTGAGGACGCGACGAGCGAGTCCGACGCGACGAGCGAGTCCGACACGACGAGCGAGTCCGACACGACGAGCGAGTCCGACGCGACGAGCGAGTCCGACACACCGTTTGCGAACAGCCACGGGGCCGCTGGCCCCATACCGCCAGGAGAGGCCAAGGAGGCGCCGATGTCCGCGTCGCAGGAGCTCGCCCGGGTCGAGGTGCCCATCCCCGTGCCGCCGCCACCGCGGCGCACCGGCGTCCTTCTCGACCAGGAGGACCTGCGCCGGTTCGTCGGCGAACACCTCCGCGCCATGCTCGGGGGCTACCAGGTCGATGCCGTCGGCAACTTCACCTTCGCGCATGACGGGGCCAGGATCTTCGTCACGACCGGGACGTCGCCGATCGGACCGACCGTTGGCGTCTTCTCCATCACCAATGTCGACGTCGACCTGACTCCCGAACTGGCCAGCTTCCTGTTGACGACCAACCACCGCCTGGGGTTCGGCGCGTTCTCCTACGACCAGGACAACCGTGCGGTGTGGCTGGCCCACACCCTGCTCGGGACGATGTTGGACGGGCCTGAGCTGCAGGCGACGGTGATGACCATCGCGAACACCGCGGCCCAGGTCGACGATCCCATCCGCGATCGTTTCGGCGGCCGCGCCTTCCACGACGTCCCGGCGGACGTTCAGGACCGCACCCGGCCGCCGGAGTCGGACCCCGAGGCCACCACCCCGGACGCCACCGGCTACCTCTGACCCTCGGCCGCTACCTGTTGGCCAGCCGACGGGCATGGGCTCGACGCTGGCGTTCCGTCAGGCCGCCCCACACCCCGATCTCCATGTTGTTGTCGATGGCGTAGGTGAGGCAGTCCTCGCGGACCTGACAGCGTTGGCACACCTTCAGCGCCGGGCGAGCCTGCTGGATCGCGCGCTCGAAGAACGCGTCAGCGTCCAGACCGCGGCAGCGTGCCCGTCGCGTCCACTCTGGGTTCACGCCCTGCTGCATGTGGCCGCCCTTGGTCAGTCGCCCTTGGTCGGTCGCGCGTCCCGCGCTCGTCTCGAACGCCGTCGGCCGGTGATGCGTTGCCTCAAGCGGTCGTGACCCCCTCACGACGAGAGGCGACCCGATCGACCCGCCTCGGCCCGAGGTGCCTGACCCCCGGTCCGCCCCCGGGGCCGGCGGTACCCTCCGCGCCTCGCTGCGGCGGCGCCTGTCACGGTTCCCAGCTCCCTGTCAGCCTCGTGTTCGGTGTTCCGGAGTCCATCTTGAGTCTCAGCAAGCGCGTCTCGTCGCTGCTGTTCCGCCTGGTCCTGCTGGTCGCCGTTGCCGCCGGCACGGGCGTCCTCGTCGGCTTCCAGATCCTGCCGGCCGCCGTGGGCCTGACCGAGGCCGTGTCGGCGTTCGAACAGCAGGTCCTGGACGTCCCGCCGCTGCCCAGCCAGGAGTTCCAGCCCGAGAACTCGTTCATCTACGCCTCAGACGGCGCGGAGATCGCCGAGATCGCCTTCGAGCAGCGGCGCATCCCGGTGACGCTCGACCAGATCCCCACCGTCGTCGAGAACGCGGTCATCGCGACCGAGGACGCCGACTTCTGGGAGCACAACGGCATCAACTACAAGGCGATCGTCCGGGCCGCACTGGCCAACGCCCAGGCCGGTGAGACCGAGCAGGGCGGGTCGACCATCACCCAGCAGTACGTCGAGAACGCCTACCTCCCCGTTGGTGAGCGGTTCGACACGGTCGGCGGCAAGGTCACCGAGGCCATCTGGTCCATTGAGCTCGAACGGCGGGTGTCGAAGTCGGAGATCCTCGAGGGCTACCTCAACCGCGTCTACCTCGGCAATGGTGTCTACGGGTTCGGCACGGCGGCTGAGTACTACTTCAACAAGGACATCGAGGACCTCGACCTCGGTGAGGCGGCGGTGCTGGCCGGGATGATCCGATCGCCCGAGGGCAACGAACCAATCGACAACCCGGCCAACGCCCGCGGCCGTCGCGACATCGTCCTGGACCAGATGGTCCTGCACGGCTACGCCACCCAGGAGCAGGCTGACGCGGCCAAGGCGCGGTCGATCGACTCGATGCTGGACATCACCGAGGCCACCGCCTTCGACTACCCGTTCTGGGTGGACTGGGTCACACGACTGCTGGTGAGTGAGCCGGCTGCCGAGGGCCTGGGCACCCAACTGCGCGCGCTGGAGGCCATGGGCGCAACCGACGAGGAACGGGTCCAGACGGTCTTCCAGTCGGGCTTGCGGATCCACACGACGCTGAACCCCCGCTGGCAGGCACTGGCCGAGCAGGCCGTCGGCGAGTTCCTGACCGAGCCGGGGACCGACCCCATGGGCGGGATCATCAGCGTGGAACCCGGCACCGGAGCCATCCGCACGATGGCCGTGGGACCGAAGCCCTACGGCGAGTGTGACCCCGGCGAGGCCGGCATCGATGACCGCGGCCGACTGCTCTGCACCCACACCAAGTTCAATCCGCTGATCCCGGCCGACGCGGGCTCCACGCGTTCGGGTCGCCAGCCGGGATCGGCCTTCAAGCCGTTCGTCATCTCGGCCGCCCTGGAGCAGGGAATCCCGCCGGGGTGGCAGATCGAGGCAACCGGCCCGCAGACGATCCCCGGGTGCGACAACGGCGGCGACTGGACCGTCAACAACTCCGGCGGCAATGGCTTCCGCGACATGTACAGCGGCGTGGCAGGGTCCTCCAACGTGTTCCACGCGCGCCTGATCAAGGAAGTCGGTCCGGCCAACGTGGTCACCATGGCACAGCGCCTTGGCATTCGACGCTCCGACCTGCCCGCCGTGTGCGCGCTCGCCCTGGGCGCCGTCGAGGTGTTCCCGCTGGAGATGGCCACCGCGTACGCCACCCTGGCCAACCGTGGCGAGTACTGCGCGCCCTACGCGATCGAACGGATCGAGGACAGCGCCGGCAACGTCATCTTCCAGCAGGCACCGGACTGCCAGCAGGTCGTCGACTCCGCCATCGCGGATCGAGTCGTCGACATCATGCAGGGCCCGGTCAACGCGGGCGGGACGGCCCCGATCGCCAACCTCGCCCCCTACCCGACCCGAGGCAAGACCGGCACCACCAACGACTACATCGACGCGTGGTTCGTGGGGTACGTCGCCCAGCTCGCGACCGCCTCGTGGATCGGCTATGAGAACGGACTGACCGAGTTCGAGACGGCCGAGCAGGCGCGCGCCGCGTGCCGGCTGCCCGCCTCCACGGAGTTCAGTGGCCGCATCCGCTGCGCCGAGCGTCGCCTGATGCGCAACGTGTCCGTCGGGGGCCAGAGCTACAGCCGCGTCTTCGGTGGGACCATCCCGGCGCCGATGTGGAAGGCCTACATGGTCGAGGTCGTGTCAGACTTCGAACCGCGAGCCTTCCCGTTGCCGGGCCCCCAACCGGGCACGATCGTCCCCGACATCACCGTGTTCGAAACGGTCACCGAGGTCGAGCAAGCACTGGCCGCCGCGCGCCTCAACCTGATCCTCACCGAGGTCGACGACTTCCGCCCAGCCGGCACGTTCGTCGGGCAGGCACCCGCCGCTGGGGAGTCCGTGATCGCCGGGCGGTCGGTCCAACTGCTGATCAGCAACGGGCAGGGTGTGACACCGGTCGTGCCGGACGTGGTGGGGCTGCCACAGGCCGAGGCGATCGCGACGATCCACGCCGCCGGCTACGACGTCGGCCGCGTGACCAAGGTCGTGGAGGACCCGGAAAGGATCGGGATCGTCCTCGCCCAGAGCCCACGCGGTGGCGAGGAACTGGCGCCGGAGGAAGGGACGTTGGTCGTCATCCAGGTTGGCGTCGCGGAGGGCAGCGGCGACGGCGACGTGGAGGCCGTGCCCAAGCCCGACTCGACACCCAGCCCAACGCCCTCGCCGACCACCAGCGACCAGCCTCCCACCGACGAGGAAACCCCAGCAGGCGGCGGCAACAGTGGCAACGGCAACGGTGGTGGCCGTCCGAGTGATGGTGGTGGTGGCGAGCGCCACCTGGCCGCAGTGTCGCTGTTCGCTGTGGTGCCCGAGTTCCTCCGCCGCCGCCGGCGGTGAACAGGCTGGCGGCCGGCCTGTCCTGGATCGCCGGTACCGGTGCCGCCTGCGTCGCCTACGGGACGTTCATCGAACGACGGTGGTACCGACTGCGTCGGGTTGACGTGCCTGGCGTCCTGACCTCCTCGACCGGCATGCCGCTGCGCATCCTGCACCTGAGCGACCTGCACTTCGACCCGCCGGAACCGCGTCTGACCGCGTTCCTCGAGGCTGTCGCCCGAGAGCCGTTCGACCTGTTGGCGATCACCGGAGACCTGCTGGGTTGGACGGGAGCGGAGGATGCCTGCGTCGCGCTGATCGCAAGCGTCGCGCGGGGTCGCCCTGGTGTGGCCGTGCTGGGGTCCAACGACGTCTACGGACCCAAGCCCAAGAGCCCCACCCTCTACTTCACCGACCCGGAGGCACGCCGCCACGGCGCCAGGTTGGACACACCCCGGCTGATCGCCGGCCTGCAGGATGGGGGCATCACGGTGCTGCGCGGCGCCACGACCGTGTTGGACACGCCAGCGGGACTGGTCGAGGTGGGTGGGCTCGACGACCCGCATCTGGCGGACACGGCCCTGCCCGATCCCGCCGCGGTCACGCCTGACCCTGACGTGGACGCTGTCCTGCGCCTGGGGCTGAGCCACGCGCCCTACCGCGCCGCGCTGGACCTGTTGTCGACGGTGGACTACCACGTCCTGCTGGCCGGCCACACCCACGGCGGACAGGTGCGCCTGCCCGGCATCGGCGCACTGGTCACCAACAGCGACCTGCCGCGGTCGCAGGCCCGCGGGCTGTCCGGCTGGGCGACGGCGGTCCTGCACGTGTCACCCGGGCTCGGCACCAGTCGCTACGCGCCGTTCCGATTCGCCTGTCGGCCTGAAGCGACCCTGCTGACGCTGACCTGAACACCGCAGCCCCAGCCGCCACCACCACGTCGCGCGGTCACCGGTCGGGAGTGACCCGCGGCGTCGGGGCCCAAGGCACGTCGGTACAGTTCGCGACCGTCCGATGGACGATCACGGGATGTAGCGCAGCTTGGCAGCGCGCTCCGTTCGGGACGGAGAGGTCGGCGGTTCAAATCCGCCCATCCCGACCACACGCAGACAGCGCGGCAACCGCCGCGCTGTCTGCGTTTCTGGGGCGATCTGGCAGGCTTGGCCCCTTGAGCCACGGAACGGAGCACAACGTGGAACTGGCCGCCTTCCAGCGCCTGATCCGTGACACCTACGGCGAACGCGACCGCGCTCGCGGCGTGGAGGGAACCTGGATGTGGTTCACCGAGGAGGTCGGCGAGCTCTCGCGGGCCATCCGCCGCGGCGACCGCGACAATCAGGTCGAGGAGTTCAGCGACGTCCTGGCATGGCTGGTCAGCGTCGCCGACCAGCTGGGCATCGACATGGTCGACGCCGCCAACCGGTATGCCGACGGCTGCCCCAAGTGCCACACCCGCCCCTGCAGCTGCTGACATCCGCCCGTGGAGCCTGCTGACGCCCGGCCCACGTTGCTCAGCCTCGGCCGGAAGAATGCGCAGGCTCAGGCTTCTGCGGCCACGAGCTCTGCCAGTTGGACCGTGTTGAGTGCGGCACCCTTGAGCAGGTTGTCCCCCGACACGAACAGGTTGAGGCTGTTGGGGTCGCCCAGGTCCTCGCGGACGCGGCCCACCAGTACCTCGTCCACGCCGGCCGACTGCAGCGGGGTCGGGTAGTCCAACTCCTCGCCGTCCATCCCAGTCCCGTCACGAACCACCAGGCCCGGTGCGCCGCCAAGCACGGCCATCGCCGCCGAGCGTTCCACCGGACCCGCGAACGTCAGGCGCGCCTGCAACGAATGCCCCACCAGCACCGGGACGCGCACGCAGGTAGGCGAGACACGCAGGTCAGGCAGGTGCAGGATCTTGCGCGACTCATGGACCAGCTTCCACTCCTCGTCGGTGTAGCGCTGGTCGGTGAAGTTGCCGCAGTGGGCCAGCACGTTGAACGCGATGGCGCGGCTGAACGCCTCCGGCGTCACGGACTGCTCCGCCTTGGCGCCCGCGGTGCGGAGCAGATCAGGATCGCCGACCAGCCGGCGCACCTGCTCGACCAGTTCCGTCATGCCGGACTGTCCCGCACCTCCGGCGGCCTGGAACGACGTTGCCACCATCTCCGTGAGACCAAACGCGTCGTGCAGCGGCTTGGCCGCGACCATCAACACCATCGTGGTGCAGTTGGGGTTGGCAATGATCCCCTTGGGTCGCGTGGCCACGTCACCGGGATTGACCTCGGCGACGACCAGCGGGACGTCAGGGTCCATACGCCACGCTGACGAGTTGTCCACGACAACCGCGCCGGCCGCGACCGCCGCTGGCGCGAACTCCAGGGATCGGCCACCACCCGCCGAGAAGAGTGCGATGTCGATGCCGTCGAAGGCTTCGGCGGTCAGTTCGGCCACCGTGACCTCTGCGCCATGCCAAGGCAGGCGCTTGCCGGCCGACCGCGCGCTTGCCAGGAAGACCGGGTCTCCCTCGATGGGGAAGTCGCGCACGGCCAGGAGGCGACGCAGTTCGTGGCCAACGGCGCCCGTGGCGCCCACGACGGCAACGCGGAACCGGTTCATCAGGGACTCACGTGACGGGTCGTCCAAGGATGCCTGACCAAGGCGCCAAGGTGGTAGTCCCTTGCGCGCCCGCCACCTGGCTGCGCTGCTGACTGGTCGTCAGGCCGTCACCCGGTCTGCCAGTGCTTCGCGCAGCATCCGCCGCGCAGCGCCGAACACCGACACGGCCGCGCCGCCTCCCAACCCGCCCGTCCAGTGGCTGGGGCTGTCCCAGGACGGGGTCCAGTCGAACATGCTGTGGCCGGCGACGATCGTCGTCGGTACGCCGTCGTTGTTCACATCGAACCGGTCAGCGCGACCAAGGACCGCAAGTTCTTCATCGACCAGGCGCTGGGCGAGGTCCGCCAGTTCCTGCGTGCTGGTCGGCATGGGGACCGCTGCCAGGGTCGGTGCCGCGACGAGGCGGATCGGATCCACGGCCGCCAGTGCTGCCCTGCGAGCTGCCCACTGCGGGTCACGCTCGACGCGCATCCGGTGAGGCTGGCCCGGCCTGTCGGCGTCGATCAGCAGCACGCCCGGCCGGGGCGACGTGGGCACCGTTGCACGACGAACGAGCGGCGACGTCAGACGGGTCGCCGCCAGCGCGGAGGTCTTGGCGGCATGGCGCTTGGCGCGTGGGCGACGGCGGCGTGACATCACGGCTCCTGAGGGCGATGGCGTCCCGTTCAACGATCGAAGGCCTTGGAGGGAACGGTCGCCAGCCGACTGGCGGGCTTGACACTGGTCATCGTCGCCCATCCAGCGGCGATTTCCAACCCCTGGACAGAAGTCGGGACAGAAGTCCTCGCGACCGTCGGGACGCCCGCCGCGGTGTCAGCTCTCGCCGAGCTCGAACGCGTCGTGGATGGCCAGCACCGCCGCTTCGGCGTCGGACCTGGCCACGACCACGGAGATCCGGATGGTGGACGTGGAGATCATCTCGATGTTGATCCCGGCATCGGACAGCGCCGCAAACATCCTGGCAGCCACTCCCGGGTGGGTCCTCATCCCGGCGCCGACGAGCGACACCTTGGCCACGTCGACATCCAGCGTCACCGACCGCGCGCCGATCTCGCTTGCAAGGGACTCCAGGGTGGACTGTGCCAGCGCCGCCTCACCGCGCGGGACCGTGAAGGAGATGTCGGTCACGTCGCCTTCGGCCGGCGTGTTCTGGACGATCATGTCAATGTTGACGTTGGCGTCGGCCAGGTCGGTGAAGACCCGTGCCGCCATGCCCGGCTTGTCCGGCACGCCCAGGATCGTGAGCTTCGCCTCCGACGTGTCATGCGCCACACCGGAGATGATCGCGGCCTCCATGTCAGGCTCCTGGGGTATGACGCGCGTGCCCGGCGCGTGGCTGAACGAGGAACGGACGTGGATCTCCACGCCGAAGTTGCGGCCGAACTCCACGGCCCTGACCTGCAGGACGCCGGCGCCCTGGGCGGCCAGTTCCAACATCTCCTCGGTGGAGACGACATCGAGCTTGCGTGCGTGCGGGACGATCCGCGGGTCGGCCGTGAACACGCCGTCGACGTCGGTGTAGATCTCACAGACCTCGGCGTGCAGTGCTGCCGCCAGCGCCACGGCCGTCGTGTCCGAACCCCCTCGACCAAGGGTCGTGACGTCCTTGGTGTCGGGTGACACGCCCTGGAACCCTGCGACGATCACGACCGCTCCTGCAGCGAGGGAGTCGATGATGCGGCCGGGGGTGATGTCGAGGATCCGTGCCTTGCCGTGCACGGAATCGGTGAGGATCCCGGCCTGAGAGCCCGTGAAGGACTTGGCGTCCACGCCGAGCTGTTGCAGAGCCATGGCGACCAACGCCATGGAAATCCGCTCGCCCGCGGTGAGCAGCATGTCGAACTCGCGACCAGACGGCTGCGGGTCGATCTGTTCGGCCATGTGCACCAGGTCGTCGGTGGTGTCCCCCATGGCGGAGACCACGACGACGACGTCGTTGCCGGCCTGCCTGGTCCGGGCGATGCGGTCAGCGACCCGCTTGATGCGTCCGACGTCCCCGACGGAGGTGCCGCCGTACTTCTGGACGACGATCGGCATCGAGCCTCCCTTGTGTGGCGCGCGCAGCGTAGAGGCGATCCGACCTTGCCACGAACCGTGACAGGAGACTGGGGCCCGACCCTTTGGTCGAGCCCCAGTGTGTCCTTCGGGCGGTCAGGAGGTGATCACGTCACCTGCCATCACCATCCCCGTCACCGTCCTTGTTCAGGCGCGGTCCCTCCACGGGGGCGAGTCGACGGTCCAGCCAGAGGACCGCGAGCCCGAGGGTCATGGTGAGCATCGCGAGCAGCAGGGCCGCGTCGCTGTCGATACCGGTTGCCGGCAGGACCTCCGGCTCCGGCGCCGGCTCGGGTGCATCGATCACGTCGGGCAGGACCTCGGGTGCCGGTGCTGGGTCCGGCCGTTCGATGATCTCCGGCAGGACCTCGGTCACTACGACCGTCTCCGTGTCCGTGGCATCGACCACGGCCCCGGTTGGGTCCTGACCGGTCACGACGGCCACGTTGACGATCTCGCCGGCGTCCGCATCTTCGCGGCTCACCACGTGGATCGCGGTCCCGGTCGTCGACGCGCCAGGAGCCAACGTCGTCGTCGCCAGGGTGATGGCACCCAGGATGTCGTCGTCCAGCTCGATGTTGGTCAGCGTGACGTCACCGGTGTTGGTGACCACGTAGGTGTAGATCACCTGGCTGAACCCGTCCTCGGAGAAGCTGATGAACTCCGTGTCGGCGATCTTGTCGAGCGTGATGGCCGGGTTGGTGTCGATGGAGACCGTCCAGTCGTCACTCACCGGACCCGTCTGGTCGGAGTCTGCCGTGGCGACGTTGTCGATCGGTCCGGGCAGGTCAGCGCCGGCCACCAGGTGCGTCGACGTGAAGACCTGCGACTGACCCACACCGAGGGTGAACCCGTTGGACAGGGTGATCGTGTCGACATCGCCGTTGATGTCCACCACGTCCACCAGCGTCACATTGGTCAGTGTCACGTTGCCGGTGTTCGTCACCGTGTACTGGTAGGTGACCAGGTCACCGATGTCGGCCGTGGTCGTCGAACCGAGCTTGGTCAGGGTCAACGACGGAGAGTCCGACGGGGGCGGGGGCGGTGGGGGCGGCGGGAACGAACCGGTGTAGTGCGCCGGGTCGGTCGCGGAGACCTCGTCCTCACGCTCGGTGAACGCGGTCACGGTCGCGTCGTCGCGGTTGAGGCCGGCGCCCGCCGTCACGTTCTCCAGGTAGCAGGTGAACGTCTCGTCCGGCGACAGGATCCCGTCGTCGAGCACCTCCTCGGACTGATCGCCGACGAGTGCGCAGCTGAAGCGAGCCGTGGTCGGGGAGACCGGCGCACCGCTGACGATCGAGTCGAAGTCCTCCAGGAAGACGCCCGACAGGTCCACGTTGCCGGTGTTGGTGACGACGAACTTGAAGTCCACCGTCGCCGGCAGCTGGTAGTTGGGCGCGTCGGCCGCTTCGTTGGCGTCGTTCCACGTGTTCGTGGTCACGTCGCCCACGTACTTCACGAGGCTGATCCCCGGCTCGGCACCGAAGTAGTTGCCCGGGTCCGTGTCGGACACGTCATCGCCCACCGGCGGAGTGCCGGTCGCGGTGGCAGTGTTCGTGTGCTGGCCCGTGACCGCCGTCATCGACGCGGTGCAGGTCATCGACTCGTCGACGTCCAACGTGTCCTGGGGGCAGCTGATGTCGTCCAGCGTGTCGTCGGTCACCGTCACATCCGTCAGGTCGACGTTGCCGGTGTTGGTCACCTCGAAGCTGAAGTTCACTGTCGAACCGGGGTCGACATACGGGCCCGGAGCCGCGTCGGCGTCGTCACCGTTGACGGACTTCTCGATCTCGATCGACGCGTCGATGCCGAAGTAGTGGCCGGGGTCGGTGTCGGACACGTCATCGCCCACCGGCGGAGTGCCGGTCGCCGTGGCCATGTTCGTGTGCTGGCCCGTGACCGCCGTCATCGACGCGGTGCAGGTCATCGACTCGTCCACGTCCAACGTGTCCTGGGGGCAGGTGATGTCGTCCAGCGTGTTGTCGGTCACCGTCACATCCGTCAGGTCGACGTTGCCGGTGTTGGTGACCACGAAGCTGAAGTTCACCGTCGAGCCAGGGTCGACGATCGGGCCCGGAGCCGCGTCGGCGTCGTCACCGTTGACGGACTTCTCGATCTCGATCGAAGCGTCGATGCCGTAGTAGTTGCCCGGGTCCGTGTCGGACACGTCATCGCCCACCGGCGGAGTGCCGGTCGCCGTGGCCGTGTTCGTGTGCTGGCCCGTCACCGCCGTCATCGACGCAGTGCACGTCATGTCCGCACCCGGTGCCAGCTCCGTGGCCGGGCAGGAGATCCCGGTCAGCTGGTCGTCGGTCACGGTGACATCGGTCAGGGTGACGTTGCCCTCGTTGGTGACGACGAAGGTGAAGTCCACCGTGCTGCCGGGCTCGACGTACGGGCCAGGCGCGCTGTCGGCGTCGTCGTCGTTGACGTACTTCTGGACGTCGATGGCGGGCGTCCCACCGAAGTAGTTGCCCGGGTCGGTGTCGGACACGTCATCACCCACCGGCGGAGTGCCGGTCGCGGTGGCCGTGTTCGTGTGCTGGCCCGTCACCGCCGTCATCGACGCGGTGCAGGTCATGTCCGCGCCCGGTGCCAGCTCCGTGGCCGGGCACGAGATGTCGGTCAGCTGGTCGTCGGACACCGTGACGTCGGTCAGGGTGACGTTGCCGGTGTTGGTCACGACGAAGGTGAAGTCCACCGTCGAACCCGGCACCACGACCGGGCCCGGTGCGCTGTCGGCGTCCTCACCGTTGACCGACTTCTCGATCTCGATCGAGGGATCCACACCGAAGTAGTGCGACGGGTCAGAGTCGGTGACGGTGTCACCGAGCGGGCCGTCACCGCTGGCCGTACCCAGGTTGGCGTACTGGCCCGCGGCCGCCGTCCCGCTGGCAGTGCAGGTCATCGAGTCACCCACGGCCAGCGTGCTCTCCGGGCAGGTCACCGTGACACCCTGGTCGTCGATCACGCCGACATCGGTCAGCGCAGTCTCGCCATCGTTGCTGACCACGTACTCCCAGGAGACGGGATCACCGACCGCGAGGAGCGGACCAGTGGGGTCATCGGCGTCCTCACCGTTGGTCGACTTCTCGATCGTGATCGACGGGACGAGGCGTCGGTTGGTGAACTCCACGGTCACCGTCGTGCTCTGGCCGAGCGTTCCGGTCCAGCTGTTGCTCGTCGTGGCATCGGTGGCACTTGACGGGCTGGCCGTGATCGTCGCGTTGGCGTCATACCCAACCGGAACGCCGCTCTCCGTCACGGTGTACGCGACGTCAGGCTCGAGGTCCTCCCACTCACAGGTCTGGTAGACGCCCTCGCCTGCGTCGGTCGAACACGTCGCCAACTGTGGTGCGAGAGGCGCGGGTGACAGGGTGAAGGTGACGCCCGGCAGCGGCGTTCCGTTGTCGTCCACCTTGTCGACCTTCAGGTTCGAGCAGGTGTCCAGCGCGAACGGCTCCGGGCCAATGACGTCCTTCAACTCCGAGGTCGCGGCGTTCAGGAAGCCGTCGGGCGAGCTGCCGTTGGACGAGGTGCGCGTACGCCCGTGCATCGCGGCGAAGCTTCGGCAGGCAGGGCCGTCAGGGTCGGCGCCGAACAGGAAGCCCAGGCCCACGGAGGCCTCACCGAAGTCACGGTCGTCGTTGAACGTCGCCGCCGAATCGATCCCCGCGTTCATCTCCCACGCCCAGGTCGTCTCACCGTCGGTGTAGGAGACGTCGCCACAGTCGCTTCCGACGGGGCAGACGGACCAGTCATAGACCTCGACGTTGGCCACGCTGCCGTCGTAGTTGTAGACGAGCAGCACGTCGCCAACGCTCGGCACGGCCGGGACGCCCAGCGCGTTGCCACAGTCGTGGACCGCGCCTTCGTCGGTGCACTGGTTCAACTCGACGAACAGGTACGCGGAACCGTTGCCGCTCTTGCGCGTGAAGCCGAAACGCAGGTAGTCGCTTGCGCTGGCGCCAGTCAGCCCCCACTCGAAGCCCGTGATGTCGTTCTTGGGTGGCGTGGCAGCCTTGGTCTGCGTGGTCCAACCGAGTGCGCCACCGATCAGGCGGTCGCCCTCCTTGGTGGATGCGGCGCCGCCCGTGTTGCCGTCGAAGGTGGTGTCGAGGTCTCCCTCGAGCTCGGTGAAGTAGCCGTCGGCGGTGTCCGTCCACCAGTCGTCGACCGCTCCTGGGGTTCCGTCGAGGCACTCGTCGCCGTCGATCTCGAAGCCACCGTGGACTACGCCGGTCGAACCTTCGACCGCGCAATCGTCAGGCTCCGGCAGCAACTGAGCGAGCGCCACGCCGTTCATGCCCGAGAACACCATGGCCATCGTCGACAGCAGGATGATGAGGCGGCGCAGGCTGGCTGGTACGCCGATGCGGTGGTCTTCGATCCTCACGACCGTTCCTTCTCGTCTGGCTTGCGGTGGTGGCACCCACATTCAGTGGGAACTCCGCGTGGCTGCCGCGGCCGACCATCGGGGGGAGACGGCCGGCACACAGCGGATGCACCCACAAATGTCCGTCAGCGCATCGAGTCGCGCGAACGCCCCGTGAGGGAGGAGTGGCCGGAATCACCACGCTGCGTGACGGGTCAATCTGGGACTAGTGCGTCGGTCAACGTCAACGGCCACCCAGCGCGCCAGAATCTGGCCCTCCGGCCTCGGATGGATTCGCACACAGAGTCTCGCTTGCCGCACGAAATCCAACGTTGCGTGACCGTCAGACCGTCAGAATGGGCTAGTCCACCACGCAGGGTCGCCAAATCGGGCGCGGACGGTGCCCGGGCGACCGCGGACCGAGCGCGTCACCACGCGTGAGCATGGCGTCCCCTGCCGACGTCGTTCGGTGTTCCATGGGCCCGGACCGGCCCGGGCCCGGCGCGCTGGGCCGCGACCCGACGCGGCCATGCCTAACGTTGCGACCATGCCGACCTCAGAGCCTGCGATGCCGCCTTCGGTGCCGCCACCTGTGCCGCCTTCGGTGCCGCCCCCGTTCCCGCCCCCGCACGCCAGTCGCGGCGGGCAGGCCATCACGTTGGCATCGAGCGCCGGGCTGCTGGTCTCCGTCTTCCTGCCCTGGGCTGACCCCGTGCTTCGTGGCCTGCACACCCCGTGGACCGGGCAGGACGGATCGCCGGTGACGGTTGGCCTGGCGCTGGTTGCACTGGCGGCTCTGGCCGTCATCGCCGCCCTGGCCGGCGACCGCGGCTGGCCGCGTGTCGCGGTCGCGGTTGGCGCGGCGTCGATGGTGGTCATCCACCTCGACGGGTGGCAGGCCGTCTCACTGCCCGCGGGCGCCTGGGTGGTCGTGGCGGCCGCCGTCGGCAACTTGACCGGTGCGGTCCTGGCAACCGCCAGGCCGGCGCATCACCGCCTGGGTCGGGCCCCGGCTGGTACGGGCCGCCTCGGCTGACCCCGCCGCAACGCGAAACCCAACGCCAGGGCGAGTGCCGCCAGCGTTGCCAGCCCAGTTGCTGACGCTCCCGTGAGCGGCAACGTGTCGACGGCGGCCGTCGAACCGTCCTCCGGCAATGGGGTACCGGGTTCCGCGGCCGGCGCCTGGTCCGGCGTCGCCTCGACGACGTCGTCAAGTACCTCGACGTCCGGTGGCGGTTCGTCGGACGGGGTCGCCGGCTCGTCGGTCTCCGGTGGCGACGGTGGCAGGGGTGCAGGGTCGTCGCGATCGATGGAGCTGGCGGAGATCACCGTCAACGGTGCCGACCCGACCGCCCGGGCCGTGACGGGTTGGCCCGCCCGCAGGGCATCCAGCGTGGCGCGCACGGTGACCATGCCCTCGACCAGGTCGTCTTGGCCGACGTCGGCCGTCGCGGCGACGGCAACGGTCTGGCCTGCCTCGAGGCGCTCGGGCATCGCCTGGTCGGTCGTCGCACCGTCGAGGGTGACGACGACGTCGGTGATCGCGTCCTCGCTGGGGTTGTGCAGGGTGACGGCGATGTCGACGTCGACGCGATCCATGAGGGTGAGGTCGAGCACGACATCAGGTTCGACGGCCACGGTCAATGTCGGGGCCAGGGGGTCCGTCGGCGTCGTCGTGGCATCGTCGGACGGGGCGTTCGACGGCGACGACGTCGGCTGGCCATCCTGGGCCGAGGCCGACCCGGCCGAACCGATGGCCAGCATCACGCCGATCACCAGGGCGGCGGGGAGGCAGGGCCTGCGTCGTCGCATCGAGTCACTCCGAGGAGCACGAGAGATCGCGACCGCACAGCGTGGTCGCGATCGCACTGCTCGCGTTCGTCTTGAAGGTACGGCATCAACGAGGCCCGGTCGAATGGACCGGGCCTCGTTGGCGGATGTCGACCCGGTTCGACCGGGTCAGTCAGGTGCTACTTGCCGTGGTGTCCGCGGTTGTGGCGGTACGGCCCGTCGGCAAGCGGTGGTCGCTTGTCCAGCAGCAGGACCCCCATGCCCAGCATGAGCGTGAGCAGGCCAACGGCCAAGATCCCACCGGTCTGCAGACCGGTTGCGGGCAACACCTCCGGCGCGGGGGCCTCGATGACCTCCGGCAGGACCTCGGGTGCCGGTGCTGGCTCGGGCCGCTCGATGATCTCCGGCAGGACCTCCGCGACGAACACCTCTTCGGTGTCGGTCGCCGTGACCGGCGCGCCGGTCGGGTCCAGGCCCGTGACCACGGCGACGTTGATGATCTCGCCGTTCTGCGCGTCCAGTGCGGTCACCAGGTGCGTCGCGGTCGCCGTCGTGGACGCACCAGGCGCCAACGTCGTCGTCGCGAGCGTGATGTTGCCCAGGATGTCGTCATCGAGGTTCAGGTTGGTCAGGGTGACGTCACCGGTGTTGGTGATCGAGTACGTGTAGGTGACCACGGACTCAAACGCACCCGACGCACTGAAGGTGATGAACTCCGCGTCCGCGATCTTGTCGAGCGCGAGCCCCGGTCGACCAACCACGCCAACCGTCCAGTCATCGTTGTCCGTCACGGTCGTCCCGTTCGGGGCGGTGCCCGACGCGGTCGCGACGTTGACGATGTTCCCGATGTCCGCCTGGGTCACCAGGTGCGTCGAGGTGAACGTCGCCTGCCCGCCCGGGGCCAACGAGGTCCCCGAGTTCGCCGGCGAGAGCACCAGCGTCGTGTTCCCTGACCCGGCCGTCACCGCGTCGACCAGCTCGACGTTGTTCAACGTCACGTCACCGTTGTTGGTCACCGTGTAGACGTAGGTCACCGTCGACCCGATCGGCGCATTCGTCGCCGACGCCTGCTTCACGATGTCAATGGACGGCGCGTCAACGTTGGGAGGCAGCACTATCGGCGGGAACACGGCGGAGTACCACGCCGGGTCGTTGGCCGTGACCGCGATGTCACCGCTGGCCAAGGTTCGAGTCGACTGAGTCTCCTCGGTCGGGTCCTCGTCGCTCGGGAACGGGCAGATGAAGCCGCTCCCCGGGAAGCACCCGACGACCTCGACGTAGTCGACGTGCGCTCCGGCCTCGGCAGTGCCGCTGAAGGAGCAGGTCACCGTCTCGCCAACGGCGAGGAACCCGTCGAAGGGCTCAGGACCCTCTTCACCCGCCAACAGGCAGGTCGGTCCGTCCTCACCTTGACCCGGGTAGAGGGTGTTGATCGTGCTGGACTCACCCGGCACGAGGATGGGGGCGCCCTCTTCGTCGAACTCCGGGTCAATCCAGTCGCGGATCCGAACCCCAGCGAGGTCGACGTTGCCCGTGTTGGTGATCTCTGCCCGGAAGTCGAGGTCGTGCGGCAGGACGACGCTCGGACCGGTCTCAACCGTGTTTGCGTCAGCCCAGGAGCTGCCCCCGTCCGCCGAGATCTCCTTGATCACCGAGACGTCGGGCGTGCACTCGGGCACGACGATCGTGACCGTCGCGGCCTGGCTGCCGTTGGCGGCGTTGTCCAACAACAGGTCCTCACACACCGAACCCGGCTCGATCACATCGGTGGACACGGTGACCGTCACGGTCACCGACCCATCCGCAGGAACCTCGACGTCGGCACACGTGGCCGAGTCCGCCGGCAACGTCTCACCGTCGGTGC